>Ga0137378_10001153_pt1 | contig 22024 bp, 17 predicted proteins | sample SagtaG_21_FD_104813 | JGI IMG/M metagenome (GOLD analysis project Ga0137378, IMG submission 104813) | Vadose zone soil microbial communities from Sagehorn Ranch, Mendocino, California, USA - Sage2_L_60_16 metaG | ecosystem: Environmental > Terrestrial > Soil > Vadose zone | place: USA... | reverse complement strand
CACTCCCACCGAGGTCGCTCAACGCCGTGCTCGACCTCACCGGGAGCCATCATCACAGCACGGCCGACAGACACCCGTGGCTGTCGCATAACCCTGGTCCGAAGAACGGGGGCACCTCACGCGAGGGACGCCCGATCGGGCGGTGGCCACCGCGCCTTTCGGTAAAGCGTTGGCAGGTCCCATCGACCAACGACGTTGCGTCAGTCGGGTGGATACATTTGCCTGCGGGCGGTGCGCCTAGACGCTGCGGCAAACATCTTGGCAAAGCGGTGTGCCAGCCCAGGCAGGGGCCGGTGCTGGCAGTGCGCTGCGTATCGCTAGTCCGCAGTACCTGGTGTGTCGCCCGTCGCGGCGTCCTTTATCAAGCTGGACACTCGTGCGCGGGCGTGTCCATCGGACCTTGGCCGGTGGTCAAGTCTTGGGGTCACACGATTCGCCGCCTGTTGCCTCCGCGCCGGAATGGCCGTATATCGGCGGATGTCGCTGCGTAAGTGGCTGCACGGCGGCCCCTGTCCGAGTTGGAGGTCCATCATGCACAGCGCGTTCCGCCCTTTCACGCCGTTTGCCTTTGCCGCCGCGGCGCTCGTTCTCACGAATCGACTGCCCGCGCAACAGCCAACCGCCTCAACCGCCCCGCCGATCATGCCGACCAAAGGACCGACAGTCGAGGGCATCACGGAGTACACGTTGCCGAACGGCCTCCGGTTCTTGTTGTTCCCCGATTCATCCAAGCCGACGACGACTGTCAACATGACCTATCTGGTAGGATCGCGATATGAAGGGTACGGCGAGACCGGGATGGCGCACCTCCTGGAGCACATGGTCTTCAAGGGCACGCCCAAACATCGGAACATTCCGCAGGAGCTGACCGAGCACGGGTCGCGGCCTAACGGGACGACGGCGTTCGATCGGACAAACTACTTCGAAACCTTCCCGGCGAGCGCTGAAAACCTGGACTGGTCGCTCGACCTGGAAGCCGATCGCATGGTTAACAGCTTCATTGCCAAGCAGGACCTGGAGTCAGAGATGACGGTGGTCCGCAACGAGTTCGAGGCCGGCGAGAACTTTCCCTTCAACGTCCTGTTCCAGCGTACCATGTCGACGGCGTTCCTCTGGCACAACTATGGACACGCTACGATCGGCGCCCGGGCCGACATCGAGAACGTACCGATCGAGCGGCTCCAGGCCTTCTACCGCAAGTATTACCAGCCGGACAATGCGATGCTGGTGGTCGCCGGTAAGTTCGACCCCGCGCGGGCGCTGCAGCTGATCGAGGAGAAGTTCGGCAGCATTCTACGCCCCACTCGCACGGGTGCATCGGAGATCTTCGCAACCTATACCGCCGAGCCGCCCCAGGATGGCGAGCGGCTCGTGACGCTCCGACGCGTGGGGGACGTGCAAGGAGTCATGGCGATCTACCATATCCCGGCGGGATCGCACGCCGATTTCCCGGCGCTCAGCGTGCTGGGCCGAGTGCTCGGCGACGAGCCCTCAGGCCGCCTCTACAAGGGGCTGGTTGACACCAAGCTGGCCGCGCGGATCGGCGCGTTCGCCTGGCAGCTCCGTGAGCCTGGCGTCCTGTGGACGTACGCCGAGGTCCGCAAGGAAAACTCGCTCGACAGCCCCCGGACTGCGCTGAGCCGCACTGTTGACGAGCTGGTCACGCGGCCGCCGACTGCCGAGGAGGTGGAGCGGGCTAAGACCTGGCTCCTGAAGAACATCGAACTCGCCCTCAACAATTCGGAGAACATCGGCCTGTGGTTAAGCGAGTGGGCTTCGATGGGGGACTGGCGCTTGTTATTCCTCTATCGGGACCGGCTGAAGAGTGTGACGGTGGCAGACGTGCAGCGGGTGGCAGCCGCGTACCTGAAGCCGGATAACCGGACTGTCGGACTGTACTACCCGACCGAGAAGCCGGATCGGGCCGAGATGCCCGCAACGCCCGACGTCGCCGCGCTGGTCAAGGATTATCGAGGAGACACGGCGCTCGCCGTCGGCGAAGCGTTCGACCCCTCACCCGCGAACATTGAGGCCCGCACGACACGGATCACGCTGTCGAGCGGATTCAAGCTCGCGCTGCTCCCGAAGAAGACCCGCGGGCGCGCGGTATTTGTGACCCTGAATCTCCGCTACGGGTCCGAGCAATCCCTTATGAATCGGGGGTCCGCGGCCGGGCTCGTGGCGAGGATGCTGCTGCGCGGCACCACGTCGAAGAGTCGCCAGCAGATCCAGGACGACCTCGATCGGCTCAGAGCGCGGGTGTTCTTCTTCGGCAACCCGACGTCCGCCGGCGGGGGGATTGAGACCACCCGCGACAACTTGCCGGCGGTCCTGCGGTTGGTCGGCGAGGTGCTGCATCACCCGGCGTTCGACGCGAAGGAGTTTGCTGCCCTCAAGCAGGAAGAGTTGGCCAGTCGGGAACAACAGAAGTCCGAACCGCCGGCGCAGGCCTTCACATCGTTCAATCGGCACCTGAACCCTTGGCCCAAAGGGCACCCGCGCTACGTCGAGACCATTGACGAGCAGATCGCCAACCTCACGGCTACCTCACTAGACGACCTGAAGAAGTGCTACGCCGACTTCTACGGGGCCAATGGCGAGATGGCCGTCGTCGGGGATTTCGAGGCCAGCCACGTGCGGCGAATTGCTACCGAGGTGTTCGGCGCCTGGAAGAGCGCGCAACCCTATCGGCGGATACCGCTCGTTTACCACGACGTGCCGGCGACCAATATGACGCTGGAAACGCCCGACAAGGCCATGGCGTTCTTCGTCGCGGGCCAGAACCTCAATCTGCGCGACCATGATCCGGACTACCCGGCGCTCGTCTTGGGGAATTACCTATTGGGGGGCGGGTTCCTCAACTCTCGGCTCGCCGCCCGAATTCGGCAAAAGGATGGCCTCAGCTATGGCGTGTGGTCATCCCTTTCTGCGGATCCGTTCGACAGCGCTGGAACCTTCCAAGCGGGCGCCATCTACGCTCCGGAAAACCGCGACAAGCTCGAAGCCGCCGTGCGGGAGGAGATTGATCGGGCACTCAGGGACGGGTTCGCCCCGGAGGAAGTCGCGAAGGATAAGGTCGGCTACCTCCAGTCCCGTCAGCTGAGTCGGGCCCAAGACCGCGAGCTGGCCTCGACCTTGGCGTCCTCCCTGTTTGCGGGTCGGACGCTCAACTTTGACGCGCAGCTGGAGCAGAAGATCGCGGCGCTCTCTCCCCAGGACATAGTGACCGCCCTGCGGCGCCACCTCGACTGGAAGAAGATGAGCGTAGTGAAGGCGGGCGACTTCGCAAAGAAGAGGCCGTCGCCAGGTACACCGTAAGCGATGGCCGCCGTTCGAGGCGGGGGGACAGGCCCGCCCGGGCGTGTCCGACTGCTTCGTGCTAGGTGTGGAAGGCGCAGCGAATTGGTCATCCGGTGCGCGGTGCCAACCCGCGTTGACGCTACTGATTGCACATGTCCGCTCAGGTCCGAAGAAACGCTTGCAAATTGTTAGTAAGAGATTCTCCTGGCGCGAATCAGAAGAGCCGGCGTTGCAATGTCCCCGAAGCGCGAGAGCCTTCCTTCGAACGCGCCGATTTAACGACTACTCGAGATAGTACTTGTTTGCGCATATCAGTCCATGCGCCAAGAAGTTATGGCTAGGGTGATCTGTCGTGAGTGTGTAGACCTCGCAATAGCGCCGGATCTGTCTAACATCAGTTATCAGTCGATGCCGCAGGTCCGATGCTATCACTCGGATGCCCGGTTTGACGTCCTCTGCGTGTATCCATCGACTTTGCCCCAGATACAGACGCTGAGACGGAGTAAATGTTGACCGCCGATTCAGCTGAATGACTCTTGCTTCCCTCGAACAGTGTACTCTGAGTACCCTGGCGACGACTATCCGCGGTTTCCCGCTCGTATCAACCGACGCGATCTTCCATCCTATCCGCAACGCTTGGATCGGAATTGATCCACCAGGCGTTCGCACCATCGTGCCCAAGGGTACACAGCCCCCGCCACCGGGCGAGGAAACCGGCTTGGGCAATTGATCTGGGAGGCACTTGTTGAGAGGCAGGCCGATCATCCTGGAAATAGCCGTACGCCGCGTTGACAAGAGGTAGTGGAGGTCGCGATCAGACCCCATACGAAACACCTCGTTCTCCGGAGTTCGGCCACTCTCGCCCCAAGCGGCTGAGAGGCCGAGTTCATACCACCGCTTTAGATATTGGAATGCCAGGTCTATAGCGATTTTCCGTTCGTTCGCCCGCCCGGATGATCGTTCTGCCAGGCGGCTCTCCGCGCAGGCTCGATCGTACAGGATGCGTAGCACGATGTCCGGCGGCTGATCGTGAAGCACGTCCTCTACTTGCTTAAGTGTGGCGATCGCTGCCTTGGGGTCATCCTTCCGGATGCTCTCGAGCGCCTGAGTTAACCGTAACGCGGCCGGTTCTTTTGACAGTTCTGGAACTGCCGCCACGAACTCGGAGGCCGTGGTGTCGTCGTTGAATATGAATTCACGGGGTTTCTTCCATCTAGGATGCGATTCGAGGGCCTTCACCGATACGACCAGGCGTCTGTAGCGAAGCCGTTGGGGGAGAAAGCGAGCCATGCTTGCACGTTCGCGATTGATCTTTGCTAGCTTGTGAGCAAAATGCGAAAGGAAGGAGCCAACTTCCGCCTTCACCCGCACTGTTCTTCCCACATCGTCTTTCTTGAACTTGACGCTGATGTGGATTTCCAACATCTGAGGGTCTGGCTGGACGCCTAAGATGCGCTGGCAGAACTGCCAGTAAAACTCCGACTCCTTGTCAACCCCGAGTTTGCTTGCGACATTTGGGTCCGCACGGCGGTAGTCTTCATCAAGCTCGTCCGCCAAACGAACAAGTGCCGCTACGACTCGTGGCCGCACAGTCTCACTGCCGATCGTTTCCACTTCGGCGAACTGCGCGCATTCCCTCTCGATTTCTTTCGAGCTACTATGACTCACTACGGCAGCCTCGATGATGGCCCGATCCCGCTCGTCAAAGATGTATTCGTTCTTCTCTTCGTGGATGTAGCTGGCTGAGATATCGGCGTGAGTCTCCCTTTCCCCGAGGATCCCGACATCGTGGTAGAGTACTGACATCATCGTCAGGAAAAGTTCGTATGCGTTAAGTAATCCTTTCGCCAAGGGATCCTTGCCAAGAAGCTGATCAAGATTCTCAAGGACCCTTTTGATATGAGACGGTCCGTGATTATTTCCAAAAGGGAACTTCGCAGCCCAATGTTCATACTCGTGAGTGAGGAGCCGATCCGCGAGCACCGTGTACTTGGCATGGAGGGTCGGGGACGCTTTCCTTAGCCTACGTTCGATACTTAGCACACGCACTCACCTCCTCGTCGGCTACTCCGCGGCCCTACCTTGAGGCTACCGGAGAAAAGTGGCGGCGACAGCGAGGACGAACATGAAACATGTCTGAGCATGGGCGTGCGATGATGAGCCGTGTCTAGCAGGTTTCCCGTCAGAGTGGTCACAATAGAATGCTATCCCTTCGCGCGGATCGCCAGGGAGCTCGTTGAACGCATGCGAAACGATGACCACTGAGCGCTGTAAGGAAGACCGAACCCGCGGGAGTTCAACGGTCCCGCGGGTTCTTAGGTGGCTGGCGATGGTGTAGGAAGGGCGCTTCTGACGTGGGTTGAGGAGACGCTAGCTTCCATGCCACTGTCTACAGGCCGGTCTCACGCGCATCCACCGCTGTTCGTGACCAACCTGCGCTGCTCATGGCCCGTTCCGACTGGCAAACACCTTGGCAAAGCGCATCGTGGGGCCCGCTGCGGAACAGGGTTAGTTGCGCGCACCGGACTCGCAGTCCGCTGCGCTACCTAACGGTACGCCTGTCTCAATGGTCCCCTGATGTCGGATCGGGATCGAGATAACCGAAGCCTGAAAGCATCGACCGTGTAAGTACCGTGAACCGCTTGAGCGCCTTGTAGTCGAGCTTTCGCAACGCAAACCCGTGAATCACCGCGTTGCGGTCGTCGAGGCGTCGTTGGAATTCCCCGTAAGAAGTCTTCGCCATCAGGCCGAGTGAATAGAGCCTCTTCAGGATCGACGCGGGACTATCGGACTCCACCTCCACGCCCTCGTGCTCAGCTACGATTCTGAGTAGACCTTCGGCGGCGGACCAGGCAAGCAGCAGAGCCGCCTCTAGGTGCTTCGCTTTGGCCAGCCCTTCTGCTTCCTCGAGCCTCTTCGCAAGGGCGGCCGGTCCGGGCAGCACAACACCATCCGGTGCCACGCGCTTGTGCCTCGGATTCGTCACGACAAGTTCCAGACGCCAGCCCGGAAGACCCTTCACGGCCCTCGCAAGGCCTCTCAGGTCCGGCTTGTCATTGAGGGTTCGCCGCGTCTTCACGTCTACGATGATCACCTCATCCCCTCTCTTCGCTACGAGGTCGACCCGGTAGTTGGCCAACGCCGCGGGGAGATCGCCTGGCTCAGGTCCGATGATGACCTCATAGCCCTTCTGCGCGTACTCGTTCGCGAGCCGTTTGATGGCTGCCCGCTCTAGATCTGGCGAGACAGGCATTACACCAACTCCGCCTGGTCCGGCGCGCGCTCCACGCGCACGTGGACAAAGTCGCGTCCGGTAACAAAGCCCCCTGCCAGGACCTCGGAAATGCCACGCACCTTGAAGGTCCCGTCGAGGGAACGAACGCCCGCTCGGACATCAGTGACTTGGTTATCATCCACGTAGACAACGCCCTTCAACGAATCCTGAATTGGCTTGATCATGTTGTCCGTGTCCAGCGTAGCGTCCGCGTAGTAGTACACGATAGTAATAATCACTTGGAAGGGCACAGGCGCCGCGCCGGGGGGCAAGCGACCGACCGCCGCCGCCCGCACATCCCTCATCCACGCTCGGAGGCGCTCGCGGTTACGGGTCTGCATCGACACAGGAACGCCGACGACCGTGAACTCAAACGGCAGCATCGGTAACCCATGACGCGATCTGGTTCCTCACGAGCAGGACGCACAGGTTGCGCCCCGGTTTCGGATAGCACGATCGATTTGGTCAATCATGAGTCGTCAATGCGCACAAAGCCCGCTCCTCCGACCGAGGGGCACCGCAGCGCCACTAACCGGAACTGCGGTGGGTCCACGGCCTCCGGTAATGGGGCATCAGTGACCGATATGAAGAGGAGCACATCCAGGAGGGCACGGCGTGAATCCGAAAGCCTCTGCAGGACAAACTCCAGATTGCGAGCGAGGGCAGTGCCGGCCGACGGTATCGTCATTCCAAGGAACTCACGGCCAAACTCCGAACTTTGATCCGCCCGGAAGGCATCCCAATCGCCGTGGATTGAGCTGGTCCAGGCGTCGAAATACCAGCGCAGCACCTCATGTCGGCGGCGCTGTTCCGGCCGGAGGCGCACAACACGCTCATCGAGCTCCGCGGACGTGCTCCACTTCGCCTCCACGAGGTACGCTGCCGAACGCGCCACGACAATCGCGTCGAACTCACCGAATTCGGACCGAAGACTACCCTGGGCGCGGGTGGAGTTGCGACCGAAGCTGGGACGGAGCAAGACCGTCGTAGCCGGTTTGGGTGTGTTGTCAGTGAGAGCAGTCAGGAACTTCGGCAGGGCGGTGGTAACCGCCCAGAGTGTGAGCTGATCCTCGCCGTAGCCGAGCAGGGGCATTGAATATCAAGTCCGAGCGCCGCACACCGTGACGGTCAGGTTACTCACAGAAGGGAAGGCTCCTTCACTTGCCCCGCCCGCCGGGGCGATCGATGTCGGGGAGGCGGGACGGAATGCGATCCACAGGCGTGGCCTCATCCGAGCAGCGGTCTCAAGATCGATGGTACGCCCTCGAGCTTCGGAAATACCTTGTCCAGTTTGGTCTTCACAGCTGTCTGAATTACGTTCGCCCCCGGTTCGTCTCCATCTTCCTCCCATTTGACGATCTGCTCGCGTCCGGAGACGCGCGTGTAATTGTCCTTTATCTCCCGGCCCCTGTGTTTAAACCCGAACGTCGGACCTTCGGCGACTAGCGCCTCGACGATCTTGCGACGCCTCGTCAAGTCCGCCATCCGGCGTATTTCGACGTAGAAGTCGAGCTCTTGCGCGTACACTTCGAGCCGAAGAACGAACCACGATTGAGGGTCGTCTTTGCGGTCCAACCCGATAGGTGGCAACCACTTCAGCCAGGCTGCTGGCACGAAGTCGATCAGGTTGCCCGCTCTGTAGAACACGTGCCAGCGAGAGTCACTTCGCAGAACCGTCTCGGCTTCCGCCAAGACCGTCGATCCAGGGGCGCCAACACGTTCATAGATCAAGTCGAGCGCGCGTCGATGGTTCTTGTAGATCCGTTGGCAAAGCTCGTCGATATGTGGGTCGTGCATGAATCGATTCCCGATCAGGCTGAGATAGTGGTCGAGAAAAATGAGGGGGTCTTCGCCAATCGCGTTATGGTACGTCGTTCTAACCCGTGTGAGCACGCGATGAATGTCAGCATAGCTATAGGGCACCCACGCCTTTTCTGAAGCTTCCTCTCCGTTTGGCGTCAAGTACACGTATAACGGCCGAGCTTCGGGGTACTGATTCGTGACCATCTCCTGGTAGCGACCGAGTTGGCCGGAGTGCTCCTGGGATCCGACCTTGTTCTCGACCGCAATCACGAATCGGGGTTCCTCGCACGTGATGAGCAGATCAATATGCCCCCACTCGCGCCTTACACTCACGCCCCTTAGGTCTTTTCCATCCAGATCAATGGGCGAGAAAGGTCGCAAGTCGGCCGGCGCCGCCTTCAGCAGGTCCATGAGAACTGCTTTGAGAAATAGCTGGCCCTGCCCGTGTGACTCCGCCGGGTCGAGGATGAAGGCGAGGAAGTTGGAGTGTCGGATCTCGGCTTGGGAGATCGCGAGCGCGTCAAAGATGTTGAATCTTCCGATCAGCGACTCAAGGGTGAGGAGGTCATCGTTATCGACCACGAAACGCTCGAGAGCTGTGAGGTCCTCGACATCTTGCGCGTCCGCAGTTTTCTTATCAGGGCTCATGACAGATCAAGCCGTGCAAGTCGCGACCGGCACATCTCGCATTACCGTTCGTCGGTTCACCTGGGGAAGGCACCCGACTAGACGAGCGATTCCAAAACGCTTCAATCGGCTCCCCAATGATAGCCGACGTGCCTTCGGCACCCAATTCCGTCAATAGTAGTGGGGACTCGTCGCCTCTGACCTCCATATGCTTCCGAACGCCGCTGGCGATCCATTCAACCGGTCTGGCGGTCCCACTTCGAAAAGTACGTCTTGAGCCGCTCCACGGTGTGTCGCCACTGCGGCGTCGTCGGTCGACAAACAGTGTTCTGTTGGCCAAAGAGCCCAACTTCGTGGACGGCCTTCGACTCTGGAACCATATCGAGCCAAGCCACGCGAACGAAGTACTCTGCCTTTTCGGGATCATCGGCGTTCCGTCTATATCGGTCCGCATCCTTGAGAACCTCCAGAGCTGGACGCTCGCCCGACGGTGTCTGCAGCCGGAATTCCTTCACAGGACGCACTGCCTCCGTGACTCGACCGACACCAACGTAGCCGACCTTCGGAATCCTTACCCATACTCGGTCACCAGGTGACAACAGTTTGAGCGTCTGGCTATACCAGCTCCCGCCGCCGGCGCTGATGAAACCGTAGCGTCGCGCGTCGTCCCAGTTTCGGTCTCCAAACGACACGTAGTACTCGCCGTTCCATGGTTCGTGTTCGCCCTTGCTCTTGGTCGTACTGGCTACATTGGCTTGCGTCTCGCCGGGATCTATCAACCATGCGCGACTCAGGAGCTGCTTTTCTCCATCCTTGAACACTTGGAAGAACAGTACGTTGATCGCTATATCGCGGGCGTTGAGATAGTTGATGATGCGCTCGGTGGAGTCGTCAAGCTCGGCCGCGACGATGACAACCTGATGGGACTCGTTGAGGGTTTCTTCATCCAGTTCTGCACCAAACCGCTTCCGAAATGCCTCGCCTAAGTTGCCCCCCTCCGAGAACCGCTGGTATATCTGTGCAATCCTCTCCGGAGTGAGCTCTTCCACCCACGAGGCGTAGTCCAGAGCCTGTGCCATGACCTCACGCGGCGTACGGTTCCGCTTGAGCTCGATGAGCACCAACGAGGCGTCTGGCGCAACGGCAAGCAGGTCCACTCGCCCACCTGAGGTCGTGACCTCCTGGCGCCCGATCAACATCCACTCGCTTGAGAGGATGCGGGGCTCGTTTACTATCATGTCTTCCAGGATTTGCTCGCTGGAGAGTCGGGTAGCCGCAAGCGGCTCCGGTTTCTCGACGACCGTCCAGATGGCGTGTTGAATGGGCATGGTCGAGATTCGCAGCCGGTTAGCGTCTAGCGACCAAAACGAAGCCCTGAAGACGCTACTTTCGGCATGCCCGGCCTCCTTGTCGGCCTTGGTTCTCTTCTCTGACGCATTCAAGCCTTCTAGTCGGCATTAGCATGGCTCGAAACGCACCTTCCGGTCTAGCCCTGCCCAATGCCGTGCCGCCTTTCGCCCACGCGCAGCAGGCGGCATCAACGGTCTGACGCGGCCGCTCATGCAGCCTCAACAATTCCTCGACCTGTGAACTACTGTACAATCCTTCCGGTGCTCGCGGCATGAGATACAGCATCGAGTGCTCCAAGTCACGAAGCCGGAGGTAGCTCGCGCCCTGTCTCGGTGCTGGCCGTGCGCTGCCGAAGACCCCCGAGGACGCTCTCGATCTGCTCGAGGGCACTGCAGAGGTCTTCGGCGATCTCAGCCGCCAGCACATCTGGGTCCGGCAGTTTGGAGGAGTCCTCCAGCGACTCATCCTTCAGCCAGAAGATGTCGAGGCTGCACTTGTCCCGTGCGACGATCTCCTCGTAGGTGAACCCCCGCCACCGGCCCTCAGAGTTTTTCTTCTCGCTCCATGTTGGTTTGCGTTGGTGGCGGTTCTCCGGGTGGTAGCACGTGACAAACTCGTCGAGGTCCGCACGGACCATACGCCGCTCCTTCAGCGTGAACTGCTTGTTGGTGCGGCAGTCGTAGATCCAGACCTTCTTGGTCCACGGCTCCTTCGCGCCTGGCTTGCGGTCGAAGAAGATCACGTTCGCCTTCACGCCCTGTGCGTAGAAGATGCCCGTGGGCAGACGCAGGAGTGTGTGGACCTCGCATTCCTGCAGAAGCTTGCGCCGAACTTTCTCCCCAGCCCCGCCTTCGAAGAGGACGTTGTCGGGCACCACCACCGCGGCGCGCCCGTTGATCTTGAGCATCGACTTCACATGTTGTACGAAGTTCAGTTGCTTGTTGGACGTCGTCGTCCAGAAGTCCGGCCGATTGTAGGTGATGGACTCCTTGTCCGTCTCGCCCTCGTCATTGATGACCGTTATTGAGGATTTCTTCCCGAAAGGCGGGTTGGTCAGGACCATATCCACGAGTTCGGACGGCTCGTTTCGCAAGGCATCCACGCCGCCCTTGATCGGCGGCGCCTTCTTGCCGTTGTGAGGGCCTACGCCGTGCAGGAACAGGTTCATGGCGCAGAGGCGAGCAACGCCGTCGACCAGCTCCACCCCGCGGAGGGCGTCGAAGCGGAGGTGACGTTTCTGATCCTCGTGGAGCTTGTAGTGATTCGCTACGTAGGTGTACGCCGAGAGGAGAAAGCCACCGGTGCCGCAGGCCGGGTCGGCGATGACCTCCCCTGGCATCGGGCGCACACAGTCCACCAGGGCGTCGATTAGTGGTCTTGGGGTGAAGTACTGTCCCGCCCCGCTCTTAGTATCTTGAGCGTTCCGCTCCAACAAGCCCTCGTACGCGTCACCCTTGACGTCCGCCGACATCTCGAGCCACGACTCATTGCCAATCAGGTCGACGACGAGCTTTCGGAGCTTGGCAGGGTCCTGAATCTTGTTTTGGGCCTTGCTGAAGATCAGCCCCAGCATCCCGCCTTGCTCGCCGAGCTTGCGAAGCGTGTGGTTGTAGTGCTGCTCTAGTTTGACGCCTTCCATCTTAGGGTCGGCGAGGTCGTTCCAACGAAAGCCAGCGGGGATGACCTGCGGCTCGCCGTTTAGGGCCGCACGTTCATCGGCCATCTTCAGGAACAACAGAAACGTTAGCTGTTCGAGGTAGTCCTGATAGCTGAGGCCGTCGTCGCGGAGGACCTGGCAGTAGCTCCACAGCTTCTTGACGATGCGTTCGCTGCGGTCGCTCATGCCGCTCCCCTCACCGCCTGGCGACGGCTCTTCTTGATGGGGTCGGCACTGGCTCGCTCAGCTCGGATACGGGCGAGTAACCTCTCGGCGGGTTCGTCTGCCGGGTCTTGATCGACGAGCTTGCCTTCGAAGGCCCACTTGAGCACCGCCTGCCTTAGCCGCATGCATCGCTTCATGGCGTGTGCGACAGCGACCGCGTTCTCGTCCGCAACCGACAGCACTCGCTCAACCTCGTCGGCGATGCGGTCCTGCTCATCCTTCGGAGGAATCGGGACCGGCAACAACTTCAGCTTCGTCATATTGATCGAAGCAAGGTTCGTTGTCTGTTTTCCTTCGTCGAAGAAGTAGCGCTGACCCGAGCTGTTGCCGTACCACGAGAGTAGCCGTGGCTCGTAGTCCGCAGTGAGGATACGAGCACGGAAGACATGGTTCTGATGGATGCACGTCTCAATCTCGCCATTCCAAATCCACCCTCGGCCCAACTTGTCGCGATCGCCCCCCTCATTGAACAAGACGTCGCCAGGCACGAGCCGAAGCTCGGCGATTTCTTCTCGTGTTGCCTTGATTGTCTTGACTTCACTGAGGTCGAGATGACCCCGTTGCACGTTTGCCACACGAAGGTAGGGAACGTCGAGGAGAAAGTCCCTGGCGCCCCGTCTCTGCCCTTTGGTCAGACCACCTTTCACGCTCGCAAGCATGTCGACGGTTGCCCAGCACCACCCCTCCGGCAGCTCGGGCATTGTGCTAATGTCTGGTGCCACGGGCTCAGCATACTTGGCCTTCCACTTATCGTCCTTCGATGTCTTTCGGTTGGCCTTCAGCTTGGTGAGCTCGGCTTCTTCCCAGCGCCGACGGCGCTCCTTGAGGATACGGGCCAGCAGCACCTCGGCTGGTTCGTAAGCGCCTTTCCCTGCGCGGGCGAGGGACGCTTCGGTCGGGACCAGACGCCCCTCAACAGCCGCCTTGAGCACTGAGGCACGATATGCCTTCAGCTTGGCTTGGACCCGTTCGAGGCTAGCCACGGCGTCGTCGAGGCGTGTGAGGTAGGAATCGACGGCTTCGACGATGCGCTGTTGCTCACCCGATGGTGGGAAAACGAATGAGAAGCGCTCAACAATGGACGGCTTCACCCGCATCAGCGACCCGCCAACACCTGAGACATTACTGGCCAGGTATGTACAAAAGCGATCTTGGCGAAGATAGTGGGCAAGATACCGGGACACGATTCCTTCGATTGGAGAAAACGCGATCCACTCGCTGGAGCCGATCTGAGGGACGCCGTTGGCATCCCCAACGACCCATACCCTATTGATGCGCGGATTGATCTTCGAGAGCAGGACTGTGCCTGGCGATAGCATCTTCTTCGCCGACCCGATGTCCCGGCCCTTTACTAGTTCCGGCTTACCTGTCTCATGAGCGGGGATGCTGTAGAGCTCGAATCTCTCCTCTAGATGCTTCGCGGGATTAAGAATCGTCGTATCGTCACGCCGAACATCTGCGAGTGTCGTCCTCGACCAGCTTCCTGGAAGAGACAATTCGGGGATCTCGGTCATGCCGCCAGCGCCTCATTCAATTCCTGCACGATGACCTTGAGGTCCTTGCCGAACACCTTCGACGCCCGCGCCAACCCTCCTTCGTTGGTGAACGGCGTCAGATCGAAGCTGTCCATGTCGATCTCGAGACTCGTAGCGATGTGGTCGCGCATCATACCAAGCCACTGAATCTGCTCACCCGTGAACGCCCGGCCATTGTTTGCCTGCTGAGCCAACCAATCCTGAAACCGCTCGCGCACCCGATCCGCGTGCGGCACAAGCTCTCCGTCTTGATGCAGGGCAAAACGCACGAGCGACACAATGTCGGTCAGGAGCCGCTGGGCCGACGCAGCATGCACCTTGGACTTCTCCAAGGTCTCGTAGGCGCGCCACAGCTTCTCGGTTGTCCATGACCGCGGGGGCGCTGAAATGGCGTTGGCGAGCGCCTGAATGTCCTTGAACCGCAGCCGTTTCTTGTGCGGCACCGAGTAGAAGATCTGTAGGGCGTCAATCTCGTCCTTGTGCTCGGCAAGGTAGCTCTCGAACGACTTCACAAGCGCCTCGGCCTTCCGCCGCGCCTCGGGGCTGTAGCCAGTCTCCTCGGGGAGCAAGGTGTCCTTGCTGACCTCGTCCACGATCTGCTCGAACTTCTGCCGGAGGTCGAGGATGAGCTTTCGCAGCCGCGGCGTGGCCATGAGGGTCTGAACGGCCGCTTTTTTTAGCGGTGCAGCGGCCTTCGCGATTTGCTCTGCGCTGGGCGTGTCCGTGACGCTGATGCCGAACATTTTGCGCGCTGCGGCGTCCTGCTCGTCGGCGTCGAGGGCGGTAACGAGCGCGCCCGAGATACTCCCCAGCGACACGCCGCCGGACGTGTCGCCGATGAGTTTCCTGTCTTCGGGACCACACTGCTTGTCGATACGCGCCAGGCGGCTGGCGAGCGACGACAGGTAGTCGTCTTTCACGCCTCCTGCAGCGACGTGGTCGAGCAGGACTTTGAGCGACACGCTGGGATTCTTCTCGAGCGGCTTGGTGTCGGACAGCGTCTTTTCTGTCACGCCCACGCAGTCCACGATCAGGAAGTGTGTCTTGGCCCTGGCGTCCGGCGTGACGGCCCGGAGCTCATCGGGGTTCATGACGCGGACGCCGCGGCCCTTCATCTGCTCGAACAGCACCCGGGAATGCACGCTCCGCATGAACATCACGATCTCGACCGGTTTGATGTCCGTCCCCGTGGCGATGAGGTCCACCGTGACGACGATGCGTGGGTTGTAGCTGTTGCGAAAGGACTGGATCAGGTCCGCGGGCCTCGCGCCCGTCACCTTGTAAGTGATCTTCTGGCAGAACTCATTGCCCTTTCCAAACTCCTCGCGGACAACCTTGACGATGTCCTCGGCGTGCGAGTCGTCCTTGGCGAAGATCAGCGTCTTGGGCACGTCGTTACGGTCAGGGAACGTCTCCCTCAACACCTTGTCTCGGAACGTCTGGAGAATGAGCCGAATCTGGTCGGTCGCGACGACGTTCCGGTCGAGATCGGCCCCGGTGTACTGCACGTCCTCGTCCGGAGCCTCCCACCGCATGCGGCGGGTTTGGCGGTCTCGGTAGCCCACCATCGTGCCCGGCACGGCCTCGATGGTGGAGCCCGCCGCCGTGATGCTCGTGCGAATTCGGTAGACCTCGTAATCGCAGTTGACCCCGTCCGCGACCGCTCGCTCGTGCGGGTACTCCATCACGACGTTCTGGTTGAAGAAGCCGTAGGTGTGTTTCGCCGGAGTCGCCGTCAGGCCCAGCAAGTACGCGTCAAAATAGTCCAGCACCTGCCGCCACAGCGAGTAGATGGACCGGTGGCACTCGTCGATAAAAATGACGTCGAAGAATTCGGGCGGGATGGCCGTGTTGTAAACGACCGGCAGCGGCTCCTTGGGCAGCGTCGGCTCGTCATCCATCGGCGTGTGCTCTTCCGCCTCGGGGTCAAGCTCAGGTTCGCCCTTCAGAATCGAATAAAGGCGCTGGATCGTCGAGATCACGACTTTGCTCGATGAGCCGATCGTGTTCGAGGTCAGCCGCTGGACGTTGTACAGTTCGTTGAATTTCCGGTTGTCATCCGGCGTGCGGAAACCCTGGAACTCCTTTTCGGCCTGCTCGCCGAGGTTGGCCCTGTCTACCAGGAACAGCACGCGCCGGGCTCCCCCGAACTTGATGAGACGGTAGATCTCCGTGACAGCCAACAGGGTCTTGCCGCTCCCGGTGGCCATTTGGATGAGGGCGCGCGGCCGGTCGTCGAACAGGCTTTTCTCCAGATTGACGATGGCCTGCACCTTGTTCGGCCAGAGGCCGGGCAACTCTACCGGGGGCATGGCCCGTAGTCGGGCCCTCAGCGTGGAAGGCTTGGTGTCGTCGGCGCGGGTGTAGAAGCCACCGGACTGCTTGAGCCAACCGTCGAGGGTGTCGGCGGTCAGCCATTGCCGAAGCGTCTCGGGTCGGTGAAACGAGAAGACCGGACGCGAGCGCGGCTGAGGATCAAGCTCATTGATGAAGACGGTTTCTTCGCCGGTTGAGATATAGGCAAACGGCAGGGGCGTTCGCGGAGCGGTGAGCGAATCTGGCAGCCCCTCTAGGTACTTCTTGGCCTGGAACTCGACGCTCGTGAACGAGTAGCCGGCGGGCTTGGCCTCCACCACGCCAACTGCATTGCCGTCCACGAACAGCAGGTAGTCGACGTAGCCGTGGCCTTTCTCCAGTTTGAACTCCCGGACCGCAATGGCGTCGCCGGCCGTGAGATTCATCTCCTCGCGGTCTTGAACGAGCCACCCCGCCTGCTCCAGCAGGGCGTCAATCTTCTCGCGGGCCTTCGCCTCAGGCGCGTTCTTGCTGCCGGATGGTGACATCGCTCAGTCTCGCAAGTGAACACAATGAGAGGCCGATGGCTTGAGCGCAAAGATACGCTCACAGAGCCTTCGCAAGACCATGAGCGGAAGGTTGACGTCGTGATACCTTCCACATTAGTAGGTGTCGCGGACTAGCCACGACGGAGCCATGGTCCGCTGGCGGGGACCAAGGCGCTTTCGCGGCAGCTGACCGCGAACCACTCGTCGAGCTGCCGCGGTCGAGGCGACTCTCTATGAGAAATAAGAGGCGAGGGGTCCCAGCATCGAGTGCTGCACCGGGCGCGGTGCTAGTCGGTAACGGCCTCAATCGTCTGAGTCAGGGACTCTCATGGGATGAGCTACTCCTCCAACTAGCCCGCTCTGCGGGCCTCCTCAGCAAGGGCTATGAATTAGACCTAGGGAAGCCGTTGCCCCTCCTTTACGAAGAAATGCTTCTCGCGAGCCCGAAGTCCCGCAGTGTAGAGCGTCTCTTTCGTGCTGAAGTTCGCCTATTCTCCGACCAACTGCAGCCAAACGCGCTGCACAGCACGCTTTTGACGAGTTCAATTCGCCATATACTAACTACGAACTACGACCTCACACTAGAGCGCGTACTCCAGCCAGGGATCAATGCCTTCTACAACGAGGGAGTGATTGCGGAGCGACGGTATAGCACACTCCGCCACCATACTCTTCAGGACCGGACCTTCTGGCACATCCACGGCGATGTCGTCAATCCGTACTCTATTATGCTCGGCTACGATCACTATGCCGGCGCACTGCAGAGCACCCGCCAGTACGTAGCGTCGGGACCCCGATATGGCGGCTTTACCGACCGGAGCCTTATCGCCCGCATGAACCAGCGTATGTCGATCAAATCTTGGGTGGACCTGTTTTTCCTTACGGATGTTCACATCCTCGGGCTGAACCTCGACTTTGTCGAAATGCATCTGTGGTGGGTCCTCACCTACCGCGCCCGAAAGATCGCGGATGGCAAGGTCATCAACGGCAAAATCCGCTACTATGTCCGCCGGCCCAAGGGGATCCAGCCCACCCCGGAGAGTGATCGGAAACACCAGCTGCTTCGTGCTCTTGGTGTCGATGTTGTCGAGATCGCGGTTGAGCCGGACGACTGGCATGGCTTCTATAGCCAAGCAATCGCTAGGATAGGGGGAAAAGGGAGCCGTCGCGCGGAGGGCGTAAGACCGTAACCCCCTTCCGCATTCCTTCGCCGCCTGGCATTGACAATTGCTATAGCATTAGTAAGTTGGGAGCCATGGTCATTTCGGCCGTGACGCCGGATAGGATTCGAAGTCTCCGCCAGCGCCTCGGGCTCACTCAGGAACGGCTGGCAAACATGCTTGGCGTCACCTGGACCACCGTGAACCGATGGGAAGCAGGGTCGAGTTCGCCTACCGGTATGCCGGCTAGGCTGCTTATTCTGCTCGAGCGCGCCGCAACGAGCCCGAAGTTTCAGGCGGTACTAAATGATCCAAGAGCCAGCGACCCGCTCTTCTTAATCCACCAGCTGCTAAGCGGTGTCTACGGTGTGGGCACACGGGACCATGTACGACGGAGGACTCGGTGAACGCCATGGGCGTTAGGCCGCGCTACCGGTATCGGAAGCTGGCCGTCCTAGGTCAGGGAGGCATGGCAGACGTTTTCCAATGCGCGGTGGTTACGGAGTTTGGTGGCGCGGTGGGGGGAGCCAGCTATGCCGTCAAGATTCTCCGAGAACTTCGGGACGCGGAGCAGCGACGGCGGTTTCAGCGAGAGGCTACCCTGCTGGCGAAGCTCAGGCATCCCAACCTCATGCCGATCATCGCGATTCACGTTGATGCGGACCCGCCGTTTTACGTTATGCCCGTGATGAAGGAGTCTCTGGCTGACCACCTTGAGCGAATGAGGCGGACGGGGAAGCTGTATCGCGCGATGCACGCAATTAACGCGTTCTTGCTGCCGATCAGCGGAGCAGTTGAGTATCTACACGGTCACGGCGTCGTGCACCGCGACATCAAGCCAGGCAACATACTGCTGGACCCGGCGGGTCGGCCGTTTCTTAGCGACTTGTCCATCTGTCACGTGTCTCGCTTCGGACAGGTCGAGCTGACTTGGTGTGGAATGGGCACGCCACGCTACACCGCACCCGAGACGCTCCGCACCGGCAAGGCGACGTTCCGTTCAGACATTTTCTCTCTGGGGGTCGTTCTATACGAGCTCCTGACTGGCAGAATCGCGGAAGGGACCTGGTGGACGAATGGAAGGAACTTGCCATCAGTGCAGCATCCGACCAGTTGCCACCCCTACGTCGATGAGGTCATTGCCATCATGACTCACCCAGACCCGGGGAGGCGATACACGAGCGTTTCCGCGGTCATCAGGGATATGCGCGTCTTGTCGGCAAACTATCTTCCGCTGATGCCGGCCTATCGGAGAGTGCCTCCTGAGCGTCTCTGATCATGTCAGTCGGGGCCTTTACCTCGGCAAGTAGCCGCCGGGCCGCGCCGAGTGCGACGGTCGCGGTCGCGATTGTGGCCTGCTCGCCTGAGGTGGTGTCCTACCAAGCCCTGCCGCGGCGGCTCTGTCCCGGCGGCTCCACCCTCCTGCGCTGGTCGGTAAAAGGTAACGCGACGCTATCGGCCGAGCCTGCGTTGCCCGGCGTAGGCCCCGTGCGATCCGCCGACTCGGCGCGCTTCCGGCCCACCGAGATCACCACTTTCACTATCACCGCCGAGCGGTTCGGGAAGAGCGCATTCGCGCGCCAGGAGGTGAGCATCCTCGACTCCAGCCGCCTTTCCACTATCGGGGCCATGACAGCGGCGCTCGGCGTGGAGAGCCTGCAGACCATCGCCCGGCTCGACAGCACCGTCTGGGACGCGCGCATGCAGGTCGTCGAGGTGTTCGGGCGATCGGGCCGCCCGCTAGTCGTCCGGCACGGCGGTCGCCAGGCGCTGCTCGCCGGTGACGCCTCGGGGTCCGTCGCCCTGCGGGGCACGGGAATAGTCGGCGACTGGACGATTCACGCGCCCCTTGGACCGGGGGAAGTGATCGGGGATTCGACCCACGCCCCGCCCGACAGGCTGCACCTGGCTGTCCGCTTCACCTGCGCGCCCTGACATCATGGCCGACGGGAATTTGTTGCAGCTGGTCGAGTCGATCGTGATCGTGATGCTCGAGAACCGATCGTTCAACCACATGCTCGGCCATCTCAGCTATGAGGGATTCAACACCGTCGTGGATGGGCTGCGCGCGCCGCTCGAGGTCCAACAATACGAGAACCTGTTCGAGGGAGAGTCATACTATCCCTTCGCCATGCAGGACGGGAAGCTGCCGTCCGACGTACCCCACGAACGGCCGTTCGTGACCCGCCAGTTGGCGCACACCGAGGTCGCCAATCGCAACACCATGAGCGGGTTCGTCGATGCTTACTATCAGTTCACGGCCGTGAACCGGACCGATCACCCAGAGCCAATGGGATTCTTCCGCCGCAACCAAGTCCCGATCACCAGTTTCCTTGCCCAGAACTTTTGTGTGTGCGACCGCTGGTTCGCGCCTGTCCCCACGAGCACGCTACCCAATCGTCTCATGCTACTCGCGGGCACCACCGCTGTAGACGCTACCGGGGGCGTGCTGCCGCCGATAGCGGGCACCTTCATCCTCGACTGGCTCCGTAGCCGCCGCGTCCCCTGGCGAGTGTACCACGCCGGCAGCCTGTCCTTTTTGTTGCTGCTCGGCAAGGCCGACGTGGTGCTGGGCGAAGGCTGTCGCGGCTTCGACAAGTTCGCGACCGATTTCGCGAACGAAACGGACGCCGAGTTTCCCAAAGTGGTGTTGCTTGAACCGTCCTACGGAGACGCGCCGCGCTTCGGACCACTCGCCAACGACAACCACGCCCCCGACGCCGTAGCGCCGGGTGAGGCGTTTCTGCACGCCATCTACACAGCTGTGATCGCGAACCCCGCGCGTTGGGCCAAGACCGTGCTGATTGTGACGTACGACGAGCACGGCGGCTTCTTCGACCACGTCCCGCCGCTCGCTGTACACCAGCCGCCGCCGCCGGGCGCGCGCTTCACCGCGCCCTTCACGACGACGGGCCCGCGCGTGCCCGGCATCGTGGTATCGCCGCTCGTCGTCCCGGGGAGCGTGTGTCACATGAACTTCGATCACACGTCCGTGCTCCAACTCCTGGCGGAGCGGTTTGGTGCCGGTCCTACGGACTATTCTCCCGAGGTGACCGCGCGGCGGAGCCAGGGGATCCGAAGTCTGGCGGACGCCCTCACCGGTCCGGTCAACCCGCGTCGGCCCGCCCCGCCCAATCCTCCACCCGTTCCGGCCCAACCGGCCGCCCCGTCCGACCGGCCCACAGAGTTCACACCGCCGGTCCCTCCGGGGCCGCCGACTCCGTTACAGCAGGCTTTCGTCGATGCTGCCAAGAGCCTAGCGGAGCAGATGGGCGCGCAAGCGGTCCCGAGGTTCGCGGGCATCCTCGAGTGGCGCCGTACGCTACCAGCATGACAACGAGGCTTCCATCGGCGGCGCCGCTCATTCCGCTCCAGCAATACTCCGTCATCGGAACCGCAGGAGAAGTCAGCCGGGGGAGGTTCTCAGGCATCACCGATGCTCGTCAGGTGGCCGTTGCCGGCGCATTGATCGCACTAGAGCTCCCCCCGGACTGACTCTCTTGTGCCGCCTTGATCGCGGTTTTCGTCTTACCGCACTCCTCACCGTGCTCAAACTCCTTGCGGGCGACAGAGTCCAACCTTGAGTGCTCTAGCCCTGACATGCGGACCACACGAACTCGCGTTATGTATGGCAGTTGGTTCATAGCAAACAAGGTTGGACTCCACGTTATCCCTTCGATGCAATTCTCAATTGACCAGGTGCGGGCTGCAAGGTAAAATGAACACGTGCGCCGTTCGTGAGAGGCTCACGTCGGGAGTAATATTGCCCCTTGGTGTAACTGGCAACACGCCTGACTCTAGCGGCACCTGACGGTGCGCCCGCTGGACACCACGCCGGAAACGACGTGCGTGAATGCTCTCGAAGTCGGCGGACCCCTCACCGGCAACGCCGAGCCAAGCCTCGAAAGAGGAAGGTGTAGAGACTGGGTGGGAGCCACCTGACCGCGTCACGGCGAAGGTGAAGGCACAGTCCAGACCACGAACGCTCGTGGAGCGGCGGCGAAAGCCGAAGTGGTACGGGATCAGGAGAGTCCTGGTTCGAGCCCAGGAGGGGCAACTGAGAAGCGGTGGGTGACCTGCGGGTTGCTCACCGCTTCAGCTTGCGTGGCAGACTCTATCACCTTAGATGAGGTGCCCCCGTTCTTCGGACCAGGGTTATGCGACAGCCACGGGTGTCTGTCGGCCGTGCTGTGATGATGGCTCCCGGTGAGGTCGAGCACGGCGTTGAGCGACCTCGGTGGGAGTGTGGT
>Ga0137378_10001145_pt1 | contig 22086 bp, 17 predicted proteins | sample SagtaG_21_FD_104813 | JGI IMG/M metagenome (GOLD analysis project Ga0137378, IMG submission 104813) | Vadose zone soil microbial communities from Sagehorn Ranch, Mendocino, California, USA - Sage2_L_60_16 metaG | ecosystem: Environmental > Terrestrial > Soil > Vadose zone | place: USA... | reverse complement strand
TCTCCGGCAGCTTCGCGACAAATGCGATCGGAACGCTAACCTACGACGCCGCGACCGGCGCGCTTTACGCGGGGACCGGCGAGCCGAACGCGTCGGGTGATTCGGAAGCCGGTTTTGGCATTTACAAATCAACGGATGGCGGCAACACCTGGACACACTTAGCTGCGAACACATTTGTGCCGGTGATGACGACCTCCTGCGGTGACGCCCCGGCCTATACCGGCCCCGCTTTCGACGGCCGCGCGATTTCATCAATCGTAGTTAGGGGCAGCACCATGTATGTGGGTTCAACCCGCGCTGTTCGTGGAATCAGTTCAGTCACGGGCGGCGGGGTCACGCTTGCTCCCGGTCTCCCGCCGTATGGGCTGTGGAAATCCACCGATGGCGGCGCGAACGTCACTCTCTTGGCACCTGAGGGTGTTTGTCTCAACCCGGCCCTACCAGGGGACGCCGGGAAAATCCAGGCGAGCTTCGGCTCTGCGCGTGGCGTCAACCACGCCGAATTTGACCCGAACTACGCGACGAACACCACGCTTTATGCAGCAGCGTTCCCGAGGCTGACCGCAAGTGGTGGAGGCGTCTGGCGCTCGACCGATGACGGCGCTAACTGGACTCAGATCAAGACGGCACTCAGCGCCGCCAATATTAATGACCGGGCTGAGTTTGCTGTCACCCCGATAACTGGTGGCAACACGCGAATGTACGTCGGCGATGGCAACACCGGATCACCGACTGCAAGTTTCTATCGCAGTGATGACGTCGCGACTGGCTCGCCGACGTTCATCGATATGACAACGACGCAGAACGCTGACTACTGCACGGGTCAGTGCTGGTACGACAACGTGGTCTACTCCCCGCCCAACAAACCTGATGTCGTTTACCTCGCTGGTTCGTTCTCCTATGGGACTTACGGCTTCACAACGAACGGCCGTGCGTTCCTGCGATCGTCGGATGCGGGTGCGTCGTTCACTGACATGACGTGGGACGCGACCACGAACCCCACTCCGCCCGACACCTGCTGTCAGCCGAATCCAGTTGCGCCGAACGGTCAGCACCCAGACTCGCATGCCATCGTAGAGGTCCCGGGGACGGACTCTGCAATCTTCGGCACGGATGGCGGTCTCATGCGCTCCAGCGGGGCGTTCGCGGACATCTCATCGCAGTGCACCACGTATCGCGGGCTCAGCGGCGGGGACCTGGCGCTCTGCCAACAATTGCTCTCCGCAGTTCCGACGTACCTCTATAATCTGAACAAGGGACTTTCGACCTTGCAGTTCCAAAGCCTGTCAGTTGCTTCGGATAATTCCAAACACCTCCAAGGCGGCACGCAGGACAACGGGACATTTGAAACCTATGGCTCGGCCGTGACCTGGCCGCAGATCATCTACGGCGATGGCGGTCAGTCGGGGTTCAACGTCAGCAATAGCTCCGTAAGGTTTAATACATTCTTTGATCGGTACACCGATGCCAACTTCCAGAACGGCGATTCCACGAAGTGGGTGGTCATATCAGGGCCGCTCTTCCAAGACACGTCGCTGTTTTACAAGCCGATCATCGCCGACCCCAACCCGGCCAACGCCGGGACGATCTTTGTCGGCGAGCGCGCCATATGGCGCACTCAGGATTGGGGTGGTAGCCAAGCGTACCTTGAGGCGAACTGTCCCGAGTTCACGACGTCAGGTGCCGACCCGGCGTGTGGCGATTTCATTCAGCTCGGCGGACCGATCGGTCCGACGAGTCCGAGCAGGCTAACCGGGACTTTCTACGGAGCTGACCGAACGCTTGGCAACGTCGCCGCGGTTGAGCGCACGCCCACCGACACGAATACCCTTTGGGCAGCGACAACGCTCGGCCGCGTCTTCATCTCCAAGAACGCCGACGCTGTCGCCAGCTCTGTGTCCTACACGCGGCTTGACTCACTCGCTTCAAATGACCCGAATCGTTTCATTAGCGGCATCTATGTTGATCCCGCAAATGCGAATCACGCTTGGATTTGTTATTCGAGCTATAGCTCTCTTGATCCAACGGCCCCAGGTCACGTCTTCTCAGTGACCTACGATCCGATTGGCGGCACCGCGACTTGGACGAACCTTGATGGCTCGGGCGCGACGGCTTTCCCGGACTTCCCGGCGACAGACATCGTTCATGATTCGAACGGTGACCTGTATGTTTCGAACGATTGGGGTGTCCTGAGACGCGCGAACGGTTCGTCCGACTGGGTGGTCGCCGGAACCGGTCTTCCACAAGTAGAAGTCGCAGGTCTTACGATTGTTCCTAGTGCACGGAAGCTGTACGCTGCCACCCATGGGCGCAGCGCATGGCTGCTGACATTGCCGTAAAGTTGGGTTATTTTCTGGGCGGGATAGTGAAAATCTATCCCGCCCATTCTTTTGCAGTGATGGCACCTGTTCTTAAGTACCCAATTTTCGCCTGCTTTTTTTTTCTGCTCGCCGGCAACACATCGGTTGACGCTGCGCCGCCGGGATTCGTAGAAGGACACTTGAAGATTCTTTCATCGAGGGAAGTTGAGCTTGCCGATGGAACGCCGCCTGCGATCACGGCGGAAAACTACGCCGAATATCCATTGATCATCCGGAGCCAGGATGAGAAAAAAGAGATCGCGCGTGTAACAGCGGACGGAAATGGAAACTATCACATTGCGTTGCCGCCGGGCAATTATGTTCTGGACGTGCAAGGGCGGCCGCCTAAGGGCCACGTCCGGGCGAAACCGCAATGGTTCACGGTTGTTTCAAACCAGACTGTCCGGGTCGATATGGATATCGATACCGGCATTCGTTGAAGCGACGCAATTTCAGAACCTAATTAACACCTGAACTGACTTGCCTTCGTCGAAATAATTGCAGGCGACTGATTGGGCGGCAGTCGGCCGCTGTGACGACGATTGACAAAGCAGGCTTCTTGCGCTTGAGTAGGCACCGTAATTCTTCCTCGCCAGCCATTCTCTTGCGAGGCGCTGTTCCAAAATTACAGCATTTAGTCAGGCAACTTCAGGTCGAAAAATAACTCCGCACCTATGGCGGGACATAGTAAGTGGTCGAAAGTCAAACGCTTCAAAGGCGCGATTGACGCCAAGCGCGGCAAGATCTTCAGCAAATTATCGAAGGAGATCACCATCGCGGCAAAAACTGGCGGGGGCGATCCCAATGGCAATCTGCGTCTGCGCAGCGCGGTCCAGGCTGCGCGAGCGCAGAGTATGCCTAACGATAACATCGAGCGCGCGATCAAACGGGGCACGGGCGAAGGAAAGGACGGACAACAATTCGAGGAGATCGTGTACGAGGGTTACGCGCCGGGAGGTGTGGCGATCATTATCGAAACTGCCACCGACAATAAAAATCGCACGGGAGCGGAGATTCGGAGCATTTTCTCGCAGAACAATGGCAATCTCGCCTCGACCGGAAGCGTTTCGTACATGTTTCATAAGAAGGGCCAAATCACCGTTCCACGTTCGAGCATTGATGAGGATCGACTATTGGAAGTCGCCCTGGAGGCCGGCGCGGAGGAGTTGACAACCGATGAGGATCAGTATGTTATTATCACTTCCCACGATCAGCTATATGCAGTAGCTGAGGCGCTCAGAAATGCGGGCGTGATTACCGATGGGCAAAAGTTTACATTCATTCCCGATACGACTGTTCCGGTTCCCGACGAGGCTGTGGCGCGTCAGGTGCTCCGCTTGTGTGACGCTCTCGAAGACGACGACGACGTGCAAAACGTCTATTCAAATCTAGAAATTCCCGACGAATTGCTGGCCAGGTTGCCGGCTTGAGAAAATTATTGCTTCCAGGAAACATGTTAAGCCGCTACCTCGGCGCAGCGGCAGAATTTTAGCTTATGAACGAAGAAAACGAAAACCAGCCTGTACCGACTGAGTCCGCCTCGCCGGAGCAACGCCACCATCGTCAGCGCCGGCACTTTCCACGAAGGCGCTATCGAGATCGGGGCGATCGTTTCAGGCGAGATAACGCTGGCGAGTCGCCAAATTCCTCGTCAGCAACCGCCGATCCGGGCGGTCCAGATGCTAATGTCGAGATCCTAGATCAACCCGCATCGGGCGTCCGCGAACGCGTTGAGGGCGTTGTCGAAGGTGGCGAACAAGCTCAGGCTGAGCCGGAATTTGGCGAAGGTATCATTGAAATTTCCGGCAAAGGCTTCGGGTTCCTACGCGATCCGAAGCGCAACTTCGTGCAGACGCCGCAGGATATTTTCGTCACCCCTGAAATCGTTCGTCGTTTCGCTTTGCGCGACGGGATGTGGATTCACGGCGAAACCCGGCGCGGCAGCCGAGGCCCACAATTGACCAAGCTACTCAAGATTAATGGCGAAGAGCCGCCGAAATATCAAGGTCTCCGGCCATTTGAAGAATTAACCACGATCAACCCGAACAAACGGATCAAGCTCGAGACGGTGCCAGACCGTTACACGACGCGGATCATGGATTTGATGACGCCGCTGGGAATGGGCCAGCGTGGTTTGATTGTCGCGCCGCCGCGCACTGGCAAGACAACCCTACTGCATCACATCGCCGACGCGGTGGCAAAAAATCATCCGGAAGTCATTCTGATCATTCTCCTCGTCGATGAGCGCCCGGAAGAGGTCACTGATTTCCGTCGTTCGCATCCGACAGCGGAACTGATGGCCAGCTCTAACGATGCCGACATCAAAAGTCACACGCGCATTGCGCAACTGGCCATCGAGCGCGCCAAACGCCTCGTCGAAGCAGGAAAGCACGTCTTTATTCTCCTCGACTCTATCACGCGCACCGCTCGCGCATTCAATAATGCCATGGCCGGCGGGGGTCGTACGATGAGTGGCGGTATCGATGCGCGTGCTATGGAAATTCCACGCAAAATCTTTGCGGCCGCTCGTAATACGGAGGAAGCCGGTTCTCTCACGATTGTCGCCACGGCGTTGATTGAAACCGGCAGCCGCATGGACGAGCTGATCTTTCAGGAATTTAAAGGCACAGGAAACATGGAAATGGTGCTCGACCGTAAAATCAGCGACCAGCGAATTTATCCGGCAGTGGATATCTTTCTCTCTGGCACGCGGCGCGAAGAGTTGCTGTTGCAACCCTGGGAACTGGAGAAAATCAATCTCATCCGGCGCGGCCTGGCCGGTCACAAACCCGAGGAAGCGATCCAGCGTCTCTTGATGTTTGTTAAAAAATTCCCGACCAACACTGAAATGCTCAAAGGCATTCCGGGCTAGTGCTTCGCTCGGTGTTAAAGCGTTAAGATGTTGAACGGTTGAAGCGGATGCCCCAAGGAGCGTCGGTTTTCCTTGGCCCGCCGAAGCTTTGACGAAGGAGGCTAACTGCCGAGGGCAACTAGGGAGTCGCCCTTCGTTGATTTAATGTGCCGTTCGTAGAGCGTGTGAATCGCATCGCGAGCATTGACATAATCGCGGCCGAAAGCATCAAATTCACGATAGGCCAGACGAACAGCAAACTTTCGCTGTTCATTTGGATCGCTCGGGAGCGTTGAAACGCTTCTGTTCTCATAACGCCGTAATACAACTTCGCAGCGGCGCAGGAAGGCATACGCATTTTTGAGTTTGACAACGTCCGAACCGGCCAAGCTCCCGTGCTCACACAGCCGGTCGAGGGCGCGCTCCCAATTCTGCTGCCAGATATTTTCGCGCATTTGCAAGGCTTGAACGAGAAATTCGGCCTCAATAATCCCACCGCTTCCGGTCTTTAAATCGAGAAAATCCGATCCGCTTCCTCGTTCGCGCCGAATGCGCTCGAGCATGCCATCGATTCTTGTGGCAAGATCGGCACCTTGACCGGCGCGACGCCAGGCGCGTTTTGCAATTTCGATAAATTCGCCTTGTAGCGGCCCGCTGATGGCCCGCGCGCGAGTCAGCGCCTGCAATTCCCACGGCTGCGCTCGGTTTGCGAAATACGATTGATAAGTCTCAAGAGAACAAACGAGCGGACCTTTTTCTCCTTCGGGGCGCAGCCGTGCATCCAGCGTCCAAATATTTCCTTCGGCCGTTGGCTGGGCCATGGTGATCATGAGACTTTGCGCGGCGCGCGTGTCGTCGCCTACGAATAAAACGTCCAGATCCGCGCCGTAGCTGATCTCGCGTCCACCAAATTTTCCGAACGCGATGATGGTCAATTGCTCGCTTCGAAAAAGCTTCGCCGTAAAAAGCAGACAGGCTTCGGCCAGATCGGAAATCTCGGCGAAGGTTGCTGCTGGGCTGGCAAGCCCCAGTACTTCGCGCATGATGATGCGCAATAGTTGCCTCTGTCGGTATGCGCGCACCGGGTCGAGATTGGCTGCATCCGCGCCTAACGAATCGAGCCGCCGCAAATTTTTTGCCGTCGATCGCGGTTCATCAAAGGTTGTGTCGCGGGTGATGTCTTCCAGAAGTTGTGGCCGCCGGATCAAAAGCTCGCTGGCAAAGCGGCTGGCATCAAAAGTCTTCACCAGCAACTCGAGCAATCGAGGATTTGCGACCAGAAGCTCAAAGAACAAACTGCGTAAACCGTAGGCTTCCACGAAGCGAACGAATTGATTCAGAGTTGCATCCGGATCCGCAGCCTTCGCAAGCCATCCGATTAAAACCGGACGCAACTTGCGAAATATCTGGCGCGTCCGCGGCGCGATGTGGAAACCGGCAGTGCCTTGGGCGAGGTCGCTAAGCGCCTTGGCTGCGCGTTTCTGGTCGCTGAAAATTTCCAGGTCATTCACCTTAGGAGACTTGGCCGGTTCCACGGACGTTCCGGAAATGATCCGTTGAAAAATCGGTCGAACAGCGCGCATTCTTTCTTGCAAGGCCGCACTGAAATCTTCGCTGGACGAAAAGCGAAGACTAAGCGCTAGCTGCCGCAAAGCTTCCGGGTTGCGAGGGACAATATGCGTCTGCTGCTCTGCCTCTATCTGCAAACGATGCTCCACGCGGCGGAGAAACCGGTAAGTGTTGTCGAGGGTCAGCACTTCATCGCGTGGAAGAATATCCAATTGACGAAGCGCTCGCAACGCTTTGAGCATGTTCGGCTCCTGCAAGAACGGCTGACGCGCTCCATGAATAAGCTGAAGCGTCTGCACGATGAATTCGATTTCCCGAATGCCGCCGCGCCCAAGTTTTACGTCGCGTTCCAGCTTGTCCGCTCTCACCATGGCGCGTTCGATGCGCCGCTTGATACTGGCGACCTCATCCAGCAAATCGGGCGACACGCTCCTGGGGTAAATAAAAGACTGATGCTGCCGCAGAAGCTCGTAAGCCAGCTCACGGCTACCGCAGATTCCGCGCGCTTTGATTAACGCAAGCCGCTCCCAGGTTTCGCCGAACCCGGCGTAATAATTTTCCATACTCTCGAGCGACCTGGCCAGGGGTCCTGCCGAGCCTTCCGGGCGCAGACGCAGATCGACACGAAAAAGTGAGCCTGCCGGATGGGGGGTTGAAAATGTTTCGAGAATTCTATTTCCCAGCCGGTTGAAAAACTCGTGATAGGAAATGTGCGGCGTGAGCTGGCCTTCGTCGCTGTATAGAAAAAGAAGATCGACATCTGAACTGTGATTCAACTCGCCGCCACCGAGTTTCCCAAGCGCGAGAATGGCAAACTCCGCGGTGGGCGAACCGTGACGGGCCCGCAATTCGGCGTTCCAATGTTCGAACACGCGGCGGATGCAAATTTCTGCGACTTGTGAAAGCTCTCCGGTGGTTTCCTCCAGCGGGGCTACGTTTGCAAGCTCGCGAAGAGCGATGCGCGTCATCTCGCGGCCTTTCCAAAAGCGGAGCGCTGCAAAATTTTGGTCCGCCAATCGGACGGACTCGTCCGGTGGCGAGCTTGCGACTGAGTCGGCCGCTAGTCCGCCACTCGGACGGACTCGTTCGATGGCGAGTTTGTGAAGCTCATTCGACATTTCCGCGTAGCCGCGAGGCGCGCGACAGATTTCCCGCTCGCAAAGCCATCGAAGACTGTCTGGGTCCTGTGTCAGTCGCGTTGCGCAAATGCTGGAGACCGCCAGAAGATGAAGCAGGGCAGCCTCGCCCAGCGGAAATTGTTCGATAACATCGACAAATGGCGGCGCGTCTGCCGGCCATCGTTCGCTAAGCTGAATCAGGGTTGTTTCGACCTGTGGCGGGTTGAGCGATGTGGCTGCTTTTTCGCGAATCCAGACTTTACCGCGATCCATTGAATGAAACATCACGCGGGTTTGCCCGAAAGACTAGTTGCCGCAGCGCGCTAAACCAACTCGGCTGAGAGACAAGTTTATTCGACATATGTAACCCGGCATGATTAGGACGAAGGAGCGGGTGCTAAAACTTGAAGCGCTTTTTTCTGGATTTGGAACTCAACCGGACAATTACCCGCCAGTTCGCCGTCGAGTTCAACAGGAACATCCTGCTCGCTCGTTATACGCAGGCGCCGAGTCTGAAAATATTCAATTTCTGGAACATGAATGTCCGAGCTGAATACAACGTCCTGGAGATACTTAATGATTTCGAGGTAACCGAGCCGTTTGAATACAACCACATCAAACAAACCATCATCGATACTCGCGTGTTTGAAAAATGGGAACGGCCCTCCGTAAAGGCGCCCGTTTCCGATCAGCACAAATGATCCCTCGTTGGTAGAGGCATGCTCTGATTCGATAAAAAGCTTCGGTGGTTGCCGTGCCGCAATCTGCGCTGCAGAGATGAGATAGCTGAGCGGACCGAAGCTGCGCTTGAAAGCGAGGCTGGTTTCCTTGACGACTTGTGCATCGAGCCCCACTCCTCCAAGCTGAACAAAGTATTTTCCATTCGCACTCGGTAGATCGACCAGGCGTATGTTCTCGCCCCCGATGATGTCCCAGCAAAGCTCGAGATTGTGCGATGGCAGGCCAAGCTCCATCGCGAAGACGTTTACTGTACCCATGGGAAGGAGACCCAATGCGGCATTGCTGCCGGCGAGTCCGTTCGCCACCTGATTGACTGTTCCATCACCGCCGGCCGCAACTATTCGTGCAAATCCCTTTTCGACAGCGCGCCGGGCGAGAGTCTCCGCCTCGCCAGAATGCGACGTAACGCGGATGGGACAACCACGGATGATTGATTCGACGCGCTCCTGCCAGCGTTTTGCCTGCTCGTTGCCCGCGGCAGGATTGAGAATGACAACTGTGTTCGTCACAGGAGCAAGGTAACAGAGGCCTTTGGTCTTTTCTTCAAACTCGGCCTGCGTAACGTCTCGGGGTGAAAAAAGTGCGCCGGATTATGTTGATTGCGTTAGCGACGGTGATTGCGCTCGGCGCAGTTCTCGTGATCGGCGTGAACCTGTATGTGCAATCGCAGGGTACACAAGCAAAGATTCAACAGGAACTCAGTCGACGCCTCGGCACCGCGCTCGAAATTCATCGCATGAGCGTGACCCCCTGGGGCGGGCTGGAGCTGAGCGGCATTACGATTGCGCAAACGTCCCACATGGGCCCGAAACATTTCCTCGAAGCAAAAACATTTCGGCTGCGCGTTCGTTTTCTCTCGCTTTTTTCCAAACGGTTGGTCATCAAGGAAGTCTCGCTGATCAATCCAAATGTAGTTTGGCCGCAAGACGCGGAAGGAAAATGGAGGTTGCCCAGTTCACAAGAAATACCGGCGCCGGTAGTGTCGGCAGCCAACGCTGCAAGTATCTCCCGGTCGCAAGCAGACAGCGAAACTGCCCAACCAGAAACGGCTTCTGCCGTGACCGCCACGCCAGCTGATCTTCCCTCTCCGCCTAAGGTGGCGATCAATAAACCTCCGAAACAGGGGCGCAGACTGCTGGTGGCTCCGGAGGTCCGACGAGTCAGTATTAAAGGTGGTAATTTCAGTTTTCTCGATCGCACTTCTGGACTCCTCGCGAGTTTTACAGGAGTGGACTTTCGTACCAACATTCGCAGCGCTTTGGCCCTTAAGGGCGATACGAAGGTGGCAAGGATTTCGTTACGCGACCGCTTTTACCTGGAGCAACTGCGCTCCCCGCTCCGCTACGAGCCCGATGTGCTGGAGCTTTCTAGGATTTCCGCGCGTGCTGGTAATGGTGAGATCAACGGCTATTTTGCTATACAACCAGAGGCGGAGGATTCTCCCTTTACCACGAGCGTAAAGTTTCACGATGTGCTGGCCGATCAAATTGTCACGGACGCGGGCGGCCCCAAAGGAACCGTGCAGGGTAAATTAGAGGGAAGTTTCCAGGCTTCTGGGAAAACTGCCGACCCGGATGCGCTCATTGGAAAGGGCGAAATTTTCCTGCGTGACGGAAGGGTACAGCAATATAGCTTGCTCGTGCTGCTTGGGCAGCTTCTTCAGATCGAAGAGCTAAGAGAGCTTCATCTCGAGCAAGCCGAGGCAAAGTACCATGTCAGTCCGGGCCTGGTCACAATCGACGAGCTGATTTTGCGCTCGCCAAATATTCGCCTTACCGCGTCGGGCACCGTTGGGTTTAACGGCAAGCTGAAGCTCGATTCTCAGCTCGCGATCAACGAAAAAATCCGTGGACAGCTTTTCAAAGCGATTCGCCAGAATTTTCAACCCATCAACGAACCGGGCTATTCGGGCCTCGATTTTGAGGTTGGTGGCACTATTGATCGGCCCAGCACAAATTTGATGGACAGGCTGGTTGGCCGCGATCTGAGTAGTATGATCAATAGCCTGTTTGGCGGCGGAAAAAAAGGGCGATCAAAGAAGAAAAAGAAACAACTCGAAGAGGAGATGCCGGGCGCGCCCTCGCCTTCTGCTTCGCCGGAGGAAGCGCCGCCTCAGGCTACCGCAACGCCAGTCTCATCGCCATGAGGGTAATCGCCGGCAGCGCCGGCGGACTGCGCCTGGCAGTTCCGAAGCGCGGTGTCCGACCGACGATGGACCGCGTCAAAGCCGCGATCTTTTCCAGCTTGGGCGACACGGTCACCGGTGCGAACGTCCTCGACCTTTTCGCGGGGAGCGGCGGTCTCGGAATTGAAGCGCTCAGCCGCGGAGCGTCTTCTGCGCTCTTTGTCGAGGGAGATCGGCAATCGGCGGAGATGATCGAGCGAAATCTCGCCAAAACAAGATTAAAGGGACGCATTCGGCAACAGGATGTTTTCGATTTCCTCCGGCATTATTCGGGCGTGGAAACGTTTCAAATCATTTTTGCCGATCCGCCATATGAAAAAACAAAAGGCGGCGAGCGTTACACTGAAAAATTGCTGACAAGCGAAGCGTTACCTCCATTACTAGATCCAGATGGGGTTTTCGTCTTGGAAAAGCGGCCGGATGAAACTGTCCCTGAAAAAAAGATGTGGCACCTCGTTCGTCAGAAAACATACGGCGCCACTGAAGTCCTTTTTCTGGCAGCTGGCTATCAGCCCAAACGCGGTGCGGAGACTCACCGCGCTCAAAAACCGTACGTGCGAAATTGTTGAAGGAGTGAATTCTGTCTCGCGAAGCTTTCGGAGTGATCGCGTCTTCGCGTCCCTTTCAAAATGATCGTCAAATTTCGAGAAATAGTGTGATTCGATTCATCTACAACTTGTTTTGGCCACTGGGGCTCTTGTTCTTTTTGCCGGGCTATCTTGCCAAGATGGCCCGCCGGGGCGGTTACCGGGAAAAGTTCGGACAGCGCCTGGGAATGTACGATCGCGAACTACGCGCACGCCTCCGAAAACAAAAATCGACATGGCTGCACGCAGTGAGTGTAGGCGAGGTAAACATCGCGCTGAAACTCGCCAACGCATTGCGCGTTATCGAACCGGATTTGTGCTGCGTCTTGACCACTACCACGACAACCGGCTTCGCGCGGGCGAACAAAAACGCCTTACCCTGGATCGAAGTCATGTACACGCCGCTTGATTATTGGCCGATCATCCGTCGTGCCTTTGCTGTCATTCGCCCGGTGAGGATTGTTCTCGTCGAGGCTGAAATTTGGCCCAATCTCGCCGCTGAAGCGCATGCGCGCCGCACGCCGCTGGCGCTGGTCAATGCGCGTTTATCCCCTCGATCCGAGCGAAGATATCGGCAGTTTCGATTTTTTGTCGCGCCCACCTTCCGACTTCTCGATTTGGTTTGCGTACAAGAGCCCGAAGATGCCGACCGGTGGGCAGCGCTCGGTGTTGCGCGAGACCGAATCCACGTCGTTGGCAGCATCAAGTACGATCCCGCCGGTCGTGATCAGATGGCGGAAGTTCAAGAAACCGCGCATCAGACCCGCCTCGCTTGGGTGAATCCGCAATGCCCCGTAATCTTTGGCGGTAGCACGCATCGTGGTGAAGAGGAAATCCTCGCTACAGTTTTCCTTCGGTTGCGTCATCAATTTCCGTCATTGCGCCTGTTCATTGCGCCACGCCACGTCGAACGGGTGCAGGAAATTCGGGCGCAACTGGCGGCTTTGCCATTGCGCGTCGGGCTCGCCAGTGAAGCGATCCGGCAGCTGCCGGACGAACTCGATGCAGATTGTATTCTCCTCGATACAACTGGTGAACTTCAACGCTGGTACAGTATCGCCACGATTGTGTTCATTGGAAAAAGCCTGACCGCGCACGGTGGACAAAATCCTGTAGAACCAATCATGGCGGGCAAAGCGGTCATCTTTGGTCCGCACATGGAGAATTTCGCCACACTGGCTAAAGCGCTTGTTTCGAAGAACGGCTCGATCCAGGTCCGCGATGTCGATTCGCTTGAACGGGCGATCGACGAGCTTCTGCACGATAGCGAAGCTCGCCAGCGACTCGTCCGAAGCGCACGCGAAGTATTGAGCGAGCACCATGGCGCGACTGCGCGCGCAGCCGCGTTGATTAACGAACTTTATTCGTCGGAGCAGCAGCCTTCGCGAGTATACTCCAAAAGTCTTCGCGAGCAGGCGAACTCCGCAGGCAGGCAGGAGAAATATAAACAATAAGAAGAAGAAGATTTCGCTGGCAATTTGCCTTGCGTCTAAAGGAAGGAATTCGATATTGCCCGCGCTTTTGTGACCCTATCGTCTAGAGGCCCAGGACACCGCCCTTTCACGGCGGTAACACGGGTTCGAATCCCGTTAGGGTCGCATTGGGGGATGCTGGTGATCACCGGCGTATTGTTCCTGCTGGTTGCGGCACTCGTGGATCTCAAGCCAGTGGTAGATGAGAATTTTTTCTTTTCAACCAGTGACCCTGCGATCCAGCAAACCAAAAAGATCGAGCGACGTTTCCCGTCGCAACCGGAAGTCATTCTGGCTGTATCGTCGCGCGATATTTCTTCGCCGCGATATCTGAGTCGAATTCAAAAACTCACGCAACAAGCCCACACCATTGGAGCCGTGAGCGCAGTCAAGAGCTTGGCCGAAGGACCAAAGAGTTTCGACGATGCGCTGAAGAGCCCGTTTTGGAGCAGACTGCTGATCGCGCACGATCGCAAATCGAGCAACGTCATTATTTTCATGCACGGCAAGCAGACGGAAAAGCCGATCCAGCGGCTTGAGCAGATCGTGCATGAGCTCGACGCGCGAGATTTTCGTATCCACATCGCTGGTCCGCCCTATGTGGTGGAAATGCTCCGCCGCAGCCTGGCGCACGATTTTCGCTACTTCAGTCTGACTGCGATCGTGTTGTTTGGCTTAACGATGGCGGCGTTATTCCGATCGGCCCGGTTGTTCGTGGGAATGCTCTGCACATGCACGAGTGCCGTTCTGTTGAGCTTGCTCCTGCTATCGATGCTTGGCCAGAAGATTGGCATCCTGACGGTGAACCTCGGCACGATCGTGTTCGTCATTGCGTTGTCGCACTTGGTTTACATGACGTTCAACTGGCAAACGCTCGCCGACCGCATGCGTCGCATGGACAAAGAGTCGCCGGACCTGGCGGCAGCCGCGCGACGCATGACTTTCCCGCCCTCGTTTTGGTCGATGGTGTGCGCGTCGTTAGGCTTCGCCAGTTTGCTGATTGTTCAGGCCAAGCCGTTGCGCGAGTTGGGATTTGGTGGAGTGCTCGGCACAGTCTTGGCATTCGCTTGCGCGTATTTGATGTATCCGGCGTTTCTGCGCTGGGCTGTGCCACGCAAAAGTAAAATCGTAGAAGCAGAACCCACACACGCATTTTGGTCGCGGCGCTTTGCGCTACTGTCGTTGGGCGTCATTTTGCTCGGCACAGGGTTGGGATTTGGCCTGGCCAAAGTAAACACCGACCCGAGTCTTCTCGATTACTTCAAGCCTCACCAGGAACTACGCGATGGCTTGGAATTCGTGGATCGCACCGGGGGCTCCAATCCGCTCACGCTCGTCGTGTCCTCGGCGAGCGGCAGCAGACTGAATACGGACGAGGCTTATAAGAAGATGTGGACGCTGCACGGAGCGCTGGAGAATTACAAAGAAGTTGGGACTGTAATCTCACTGCCGACTCTTCTAGCCGAGGGTGACCGCACGCCGTTTTCGTTCCTCATCAGCTACGAAAAGATGACGGAGATCATGGAGCAACCAAAGTACGCGCGTGTGGCAAAAAGTTTTGTGACGGAGGACCGCACGCAAGCGGTGTTCCTGCTCCGAATGATCGAGGCGCGTCGGACTAAATATCGTGTCGATGTTGTCGACGATCTGCGCTCTGTTTGCCACAAGTATGGATTCAAGGCTGACCTCGTTGGCGGCATTTATTACTTGCAGGGGCGACTGGCCAAACTTGTGGCTGAAAGCCTCGTGACTGGCTTGTTCTGGTTGAATCTTTTGTTCGTCGTAATCGCGTGGGTTGTCGCCCGATCTGTCCGCGGCGCGGCGGCGATGATCGCGAGCCTGATGCTCGTGCCGCTGTCGATGTTGGGTGGCATCGGCTGGTTCCATGTACCGGTGGATATTATTTCGGCGCCCGCGACAAATGTTTGCATCGGCATAGCGATTGATTCGATGATCCATCTCGTCTTCGGCGTCCGTCGCGCGCAATGCGACGGGAAAAAAGGATGGCAAGCCTGGGTCTTCGCGCGCGAAGAGCAATGGCGCGGGATCGTCTATTCAGACGTGATCATCGCCGCCGGCTTCGCCATTTTTGTGCTCTCTGATTTTCCGCCCACGCAGCGTTTCGGTCTCGTAGTCCTCGCCGGTTGCATCATCGACATTCTGGCAAATCTGTTCGTCTTGCCGCTCCTTGGCGGGGCGCAGTTGAAAAAGCGCGTTTGAGGCCGCGCCTGCGATGCGTAATTTAGAAAGCCAATGCAGTCCGCGTTTCACCAGTCCGAATCTGATCAGCCGCATCCGGCGCGGGCCCGGGCGATCATTAAGGCGCATCCGGAAGTGCGCCAGTTGATGGTGCGCAATCCATGGACTGCGTTGATCGCGCTGTCGCTAGCGATTATGCAAACCGCAATCGCGTATTGGATGGGCACACTGGGCTTCGGTTATTGGTGGCTCAGTCTTATTCTCGCTTTTTGCATCGGCGCGTTCGCGAATCATGCCAATTACGTGATCATTCATGATGCGACTCACAATCTGATTTTCCGGAACAAAAGCTGGAACAAAATGGTAGCCATCATCGCCGATCTTCCCAATCTCACGCCCGGTGCGATGGGTTTTCGCGTTTATCATCTAAAGCATCACTCTCACCAGGGCGATTACGAATACGACGCCGATCTGGCGAACCATTGGGAGGCGCGCCTAGTGGGCAACAAATGGTATCGCAAGGCGATCTGGCTCATGCTCTTTCCATTTTTTCAGGTGACGCGCCCACCGCGATTGAAAGCGATCAAGATGTGGGACCGATGGTTCTTCCTCAATTTCGTGTGCGCGGCAGCTTATGATGCGGCAGTTGTTTATTTTTTTGGTTGGCCGGGATTTCTTTATCTCGTATTCGCATTTTTCTTCTCCATTGGATTGCATCCGGTAGGCGCCCGCTGGATCCAGGAGCATTACACTTACGATTTCGACCAGGAGACGTTTAGCTATTACGGACCAATCAACTGGGTGGCGCTAAACATGGGTTATCACAACGAGCACCACGATTTGCCCTCGATCCCATGGAACAATCTGCCGAAGCTGCGTGCGATGGCGCCGGAATTTTACGATAATTTGAAGTATCACACGTCGTGGACCCGGTTGCTGCTCCAATTTATTTTCGACGAGCGATACAGTTTGTTTTCCCGGGTCGAGCGAATGAAACGAACGGCCGACTCTCGACCAGCTCCAAGGGCGAAATCCAGTCCAATAAGCAGTCTTGATCTCAGTGCCAGGCCCATTAGTTTTTAGCGATGGCGGAGCGACCTTACATCTCGATCAAGAACGAAACGGTCCGAATGTTCGAGAGCGATTTCGTAGAGTTTTTTTCGCGTGTGCATCCGGCCACTCCGCTGGCGTTGTACCTGCCAGTGGTCGCCTACATGCTTTACGTATCGCTCTGGCAACAAAGATTGTCGATCCTCGCTGTCGCGGGGCTGTTCATGCTGGGAGTTCTACTATGGACGCTCCTCGAGTACCTGATCCACCGGTACATATTTCATTACGAACCGAAGACCTGTGTGGGGAAACGGCTGCATTACATTATTCACGGTGTGCATCACGATTATCCAAACGACGCGCGGCGGCTGGTGATGCCGCCAAGCATCAGCATCCCTCTTGCGTTTCTCTTCTACGGTCTCTTCCTTCTGATTTTCAGGAGTCTGGCATCAGGCGTGTTTGCCGGATTGGTTTTCGGTTACGTCTGCTATGACATGCTCCATTATGCGACGCACCATTTCCCGATGAAACGAGGCCTGTGGCTCTGGCTGAAACAGTACCATCTCCGCCATCATTACAAGGATGATCATGTCGGATACGGCATCAGCTCGCCGCTTTGGGACTACGTTTTTCGGACGACGCGAAAGTAACGCGCCTCTCACGAAATTTGGTCCTCTCGGAGATGGTGCGATCGGTCTCACTAAAGTCTTGTCCGCAACCCGAAAACCAGTAAGATGGTTGCCCCGACACGAAACTTCGGGCGCGTAGAGGCAGTCCGAACTTCGTAAGGAGTCTAGTGAAGGACAAAGAATCTCAATTTTGCCTGAAAGCGCCGCTCGGCGCGCCCGCGCGGATCGTTCAATTGATTCCTGTCGCGTCTTTGCTCCCGATGATGGTTAGAGCGATAATGAGATTTGCTGGCAGGGAGTGCGCGGCGCGATGAACGAGGACCCGGCAAAACTTAGTTTGAGCAATTTTCTGGCGGGCGAGAGCAACGACCCGCTGCAGGCACCAGCGAGCTTTACAAACTGGATGCGCGTTGGGGCGTGGGCGGTTGAATTATATGAGCCCGAGCTCCTCGCCACAGCAGATGCGCGCACGGCGATCACCTACGGCGGCAAACCGCGTCCCGTAATTAACCTCTGCTCCTATAATTATCTCGGCCTTGCCAATCATCCTGAAGTCCTCGTCGCCGCGCACGAAGCGCTCAGGACCCATGGGCTGGGGGCATGCGGTTCGCCCATGCTCTCTGGAATGACCGATCTCCATCGCGAACTCGAACGGCGCGTAGCAAAATTTCTGGGCCGTGAGGATGCGATGCTTTTCAACAGCGGGTTTGGCGGCGCGCTGGGCACGATTTCCGGGCTGCTTCGCAAAACCGACGTGGCGCTTCTCGACAACCGCTCGCATCTAAGCCTTCGCGATGGAGCAGTCCTTTCGCGATGCCGCACCGAGAAATTCGAGCACAACGATCCGGTCTCACTCGATACGGCGTTGAGCCGTCAAAAAGGCCGGCGGCAACTCGTCATTGTGGAAGGCATTTATTCCATGGATGGCGATTTCGGCAATCTAAAGGACTTACTTGCTGTCGCAGAATCTCATGGCGCGAGCGTTTTCATTGACGAAGCGCACTCTATGTTGGCTTGTGGCGAACATGGTCGCGGCGCGGCTGAGAAGTTTGGCGTGGAAGATCGCGTTCCACTTGTTTACGGGACATTCTCTAAAGCTTTTGGCGCGTTAGGGGGGTTCGTCGCCGGTTCGAAGGAGACGCTGCAATATCTGCGTTTCTACGCGCATCCGTATGTTTACTCCTGTGCGCTGCCGCCGGTTGTGATCGCGGCGATTCTCAAGGCGCTTGAGCTTGGCACGAGCCAGCCAGAACTGCGCGCGCAACTTTGGGCAAACGCCGATTACTCTCACGCGCAACTTCGCGGCCTCGGCCTCGACACGGGAGCATCAACAACATACGTGATGCCCATTGTCATTGGTGATCGGGAGCGCATGTATCGGCTCGGTCACGAACTGCGGCGGCGCGGTCTGTGGGTTGCGCCGGTGGATTATCCCGCCGTGCCACAAGACCGAATCTGCTTCCGTGCGTGTGTAACCGCCAAACATACGCGCGCGGACCTGGACGAAGCACTCAACATTCTTGAGGACACACTCGTCCCGGCGGCGCTTCAGAGCGCCTGAGTTTACGAACACGCTGAAGTTTGATGCCGGAACACAGCGAGGCGCCGCGCTCGGAGATCGAAGCCACTTATAAGGCGCGCGAGGTCGAGGGAGTTCTCGATCTCTATTTTTACAGGCCAATAGGTTTTCGGCTGGCTCAGTTTTCCGAGAAGCTCAAAATGACGCCCGCAGGCGTGACCTGGCTGGCCGGGCTCTGCGGCGTCGTTGCGGGACACCTATATTACTATCGCGATTTACGCATCAACATTCTGGGCATGGCGCTCCATGTCTGCGCCAATGCGCTCGACAACACGGATGGTCAGCTCGCACGCCTGACGCATCGGGAAAGTCGGGAAGGCCGCATTATTGACAGTATTGCCGACCACCTCGGCTTCCTAAGTATTTATGTGCATTTGACCCTCCGTTATCTCGCCGAGGGTTCGTCGCCTGCGATCTGTCTTCTCGCTCTTACAGCCGGGATTAGTCACGCATTGCAAGGCGCTGCAGCGGATTATTACCGCAGCACGTATCTTTATTTTGTTACCAACCGAGCACGCCTGGGATTGGATTCTGCCTCTGCCCTGCGATCCGATTATCAAAAGCTAAGTTGGCGTTCCAAACCGTGGAATAAGTTCCTGCTCGCATTGTATTTGAACTTTACCCGCCAACAAGAAATGCTCGCCCCGAATTTGAAAAAGTTGCGCGACACAACCAGCCACCTGTTCCACAGTGAAATCCCTAACTGGCTGAGCACGCGTTATCGAAATCTGGTCAGTCCGATGTTCAAGTGGTGGAGCCTGTTGATGACGAACACCCGGATGCTGGTTTTGTTCGCCCTCCTGTTCATCGGTCAGCCGATTTATTATTTCTGGTTCGAACTCATCCCGCTTAATTTGCTGTTCGTCTACCTGATTATTCGCCAGGAAACCATGTCCGAATCATTGCTGGAAGTGGCGGTGAAATGGCGAGATGCAGCCTAGATAGCCTTTTGCATCTGTGTCGGAGATCGAAATTTCAGAAGTCAGTTCGCGCCGGGATCGCGACGCGTTTATCAAATTTCAATGGCAAATCTATACCAATGATCCGGCGTGGGTGCCGCCGTTGATCATCGAACGAAAAACGTTCCTGAATCGCAATCGGCATCCGTTCTACAAACACGGCGACGCCGCATTATTTCTTGCCCGAAAAAACGGCGAAATCGTTGGCCGCATCATGGCGTGCGACGATCCGAACTACAATTCGCTGCATCAATCGAACCTCGGCTGTTTTGGCCTCTTCGAGTGCATTGACGATCGCAACATCGCTGCCGCGCTCTTTGAGGCTGCGGCCAGCTGGCTCTGCAGAAAAGGGCGCACCGAGATGATGGGGCCGATCGATTATTCAACCAATTACGTCTGCGGTTTGTTGATCGATGGATTCCAGTTTCCGCCGACTATCTTGACCGCGCATAACCCACAATACTACAGGGAGCTGATCGAAAGTTGCGGTTTCGCAAAGGCGAAAGACTGGTACGCCTGGTGGTTTGCCGATCCGGCAAAAGCCGCGGCGCGTTTGCGACCATTGGCCCAACGTCTTCAGAAACGTTGGCCGGTCACGATCCGGGCTGGAAATCTCAAGAATATTCGCGAGGAAAGCAGGCGGCTTCGCCAGATTTACAATCAAGCGTGGGAAGACAACTGGGGATTTGTGCCGTTCACCGAAGCGGAGATCCAGTTCATGACGCACGAGCTCAAGCAGCTCGTTATTCCGGAGTTCACGCTCATCGCCGAGGTCGGCGACGAACCGGCCGGCTTCATCCTATGTGTGCCGGACATCAACGTCGCCCTGCGTCATATCAATGGCCGGCTTACGACCTTCGGATTGCCAATCGGCCTTGCTAAGCTTCTTTATTACAAGAGTCGCACGCGAACCGCGCGGCTCATCGCGCTTGGCGTGATCGAAAAATATCGCCGGACCGGCATTGCCGAAATGCTTGTGCTACGGATCGTCGAAGACGCAATGATCAAACGTGGATTCACTGGCGAGCTAAGCATGACACTTGAAGACAATTTCACGATCAATCGCTTTCTCGAAGCAATTGGAGCGCAGCGCTACAAGACGTATCGTATCTACAGCAAATCAATTACATAGGCGGATGCTGATGTTTCGGGATCCTATCAGCCCGAACGAACTGAATCACGACTAACTCGATTACTGGGAAGCAGAAATGCCAGCACGGCAAAGAGATGCCCACCCTGGTGCCTTGCCCGATTCTCCGTATTGCTTCTATTAGCTGGGCTGCTTGAGGACAGGCCTCACTCACTGTTCAGCTCTTTGCGGGAACTTCGTCTCGTCGTTTCCGTAGAATGAGGTGAGAAATGGAAACACCAACCGAAGTGACAATCGATTGCGCGACGCTTAGGGCAAGGCATATAAGGAAACGCAATGGGACTGCGACCAATCAAAAATGGAAGCCTCCAATGAAAGCGAAAAGCTCACGTTTTGATACTTTGGTCGCTCGTTACTACCCCGCTGTTTACAGCTTCGCCTCTCGATTGACCGATGATCCTCGGGAAGCAGTTGTGTTAACGCGGGACGCATTCAAGAGCGCGCGAAAGCAACTCCGGAATCGTCGCGATGAGGTCGCACTTGCGTCAATCCTGATATCCGCTGTAATCCGGGCGGGTCTTACCGCCGCTTGAGCCGAGGTCACGCAATGGCTCGCGTAGAGCCTTCCTCTGCAATTCGCTGGATGTCAGAGCGGGTGCATTTTTCCGAAAAGGAATTGGAACGGGTCGGACCTTTCAGCGCTCGCTAGAAGCTGATCTTCAGGATGCGACCATCCGTACCCACCAGCCATCCGGCTTTTGGACTGGCAAAGGCTACCGCCCAGTAGCCGCTCACACCGGACAACGTGAACCAAGTGTTTCCTTCATCGGGAGTCCAAGCCGCGCCTCCGTCATTGGCCGTGATCACCACTGCGCGGCCGAGATTGTCTCCGGCGCCGCCACCAGTCCGACCGACATAGCTTAGTCCGAAAATGGCTCCCGTTACCGGAGGAGGATTCGTAAGGATCCATGTCTGACCGCCATCGCCCGAAGCTGCGGTGCGTGCGTTATTAGGATCCCCTGGATCCAAGTCACCGCCGCCTACGATGCCATGGAAGGGATCACGGAAAGCAACTGTGAAGGCGCCCGCGCTAGGCGAGCTCACCAAGGGAGTGTTATACGCGTTCCACGTATTGCCTACATCTCTGGTAGCTAGGACCCTGGCAATGTCCGAGCCGCCCGTCGCAATCCAGGCGTTCCTCCCACCTTGTGTTGTGACGCAAGTGCCACTCGATGCGAAGGAAAATTCCCCCGGCAACGCCGGCGGCATACTGATATCCTGCCAGGTCGTTCCGTCGGTGGTGCGCAGGTCCGGGAACACTCCATTCACTGAGTCGCTGTGCGCAATGCCTCGCTGCGGCGTCCAGAACGCGAAGCCGTCGTAGAAGGCATTCGGATTCTGGTTCTCGAACTGAATCGTCCAAGTGGCCCCGCCGTCCACCGTCTTGTAGATGCGAAAATCTGTTGGGTCTCCTGAAGTTCCAATGGACATCAAATAAGCGACGCTAGCGCTGAAGGCCTGCACATCGCGGAATTGCAGCAGTTCGGCGCCTGGCACTACACTGGCTCTCCACGTCTGTCCGCCGTCGGTCGTGACAGTGAACGTGCCGGCGCGACCGGATGCCCAGACCACCTGCGGGTTCACCGGCCAGACCGCGATCAGACCGTTGGTGGTGCCGCTGTTTTGCGGAGTAAGTG
>Ga0137378_10001132_pt1 | contig 22178 bp, 16 predicted proteins | sample SagtaG_21_FD_104813 | JGI IMG/M metagenome (GOLD analysis project Ga0137378, IMG submission 104813) | Vadose zone soil microbial communities from Sagehorn Ranch, Mendocino, California, USA - Sage2_L_60_16 metaG | ecosystem: Environmental > Terrestrial > Soil > Vadose zone | place: USA... | reverse complement strand
TCGATCTCAGAGTATGCGTCCTATCAGAACTTCAGCCTGCAACAGGCCATAGGGATTCAATTCAAGGTGACGCCGCGGTGGGACTTCCGGGCGGGATTCAGCGACTTCCACTTCTCCAACGCGTTCATGGTGCCATCCAACCCCGGGATCGACGAGATGTCCTTCAACGGCGGCATCTGCTATCACCTGGGCAAGCTCTCATCGAGGTAGCCGTTTACGACACCGCGGGAATCGGCAGAGCACCGTCCAGACCGGCGGCGAGAAGGTCCTCCCGTAGCTTTTCAATCGTGGTGAACTCAATGCCAACCATGCCCAGGGCCTTGGCGGCGTCGATATTGACCTGCTTGTCGTCAACGAACAACGTCTCTTCGGGACGGGTGCCGAGATTCTCCAGTGTGTGACGATAGATGGCCGGGTCGGGCTTAGCCATCCCGAGCTGATAGCTCCATACCAGGACGTCAAAGTTGCCGAGCCAGGCGAATTCGCGCTCCAGATTGGTCAGCACCGAATCGCCCATGTTGGAGAGGATTGCAGTGCGAAGGCCTGCTGTCTTGAGTTGCTGCTGCCAGGCGATCATGGCTGGATCGAACGTGGTCCACATGCGGGCATCAAGCCGATTGAGTTCTTCAATCTGATCGCGGGAGAAAGAAAGGCCGCTGTCGCGCGCAAATTTTTGCCAGAAAGTGATGCCGTTGAGCTTGCCTTCATCGTAGGCATGGCGGTCGGCCCAATAGAGGGGCTCGAATTGGGCCTCAGGCAGGCCGCTGGCCTGAATAAGAGCGTTGCGGATATTCGTGTTGACTGGACCGCTTAAGACCATGCCGTAATCGAAGATAACTCCGCGCAGAACCAATGCCCCTCCGTCGTTGGCGCCCTGTATCTTGAAAAGGACGCCTCAATCCATTGTGGCATTCGGGGGCAGGCGCAGGCGCGGGATGCGGTTTTCGCAGCGAACGAACTGGAATACGGAAGAGAGCGACCTTGCGCGAGCGCATCGCGAACGAGTGCGGGCTGGGTTGCCGGTTGCGGACCTGACGGCTTCCAATCCGACCCGCTGCGGATTCCACTACGACGTGACGCTGCTGGCGGCGCTCACCGATTCCCGGGCACTGGATTATGACCCGCAGCCGCTGGGTTTGCTGGCGGCTCGCCAGGCGGTCTGCGGGTACTACGTCGATCATGGCGCTGTGATCACGCCGGAACAGGTGGTGCTGACCACCAGCACGAGCGAAGCCTACAGCTACCTGTTTCGTCTGCTCTGCGATCCGGGAAGTGAGATCCTGGCGCTGCAGCCCGGGTATCCGCTGTTCGATTTCCTGGCGACTCTGGACGATGTGCGGCTGAAGGCTGCGCCGTTGGTGTACAACCACGGTTGGCAGATCGAGCCGGAGGGGCTGCGGCGCGCCATTACCCCGGCCACGCGGGCAATCATGCTGGTGCATCCAAACAACCCCACCGGACACTTCACCAAGGGCTGGGAGGCAAAGGAGCTCGCCGACCTTTGCCAGGAATTTGACTTGTCGCTGATCGTGGACGAGGTCTTTCTGGATTATGCGTTCGATCCGGAAAATCGGCCGGCGAGTTTCGCAGCCGAGCTGGAAGACGTGCCGGTCTTCGTGGTCAGCGGGTTGAGCAAGATCTCCGGCTTGCCGCATATGAAGGCGGGGTGGATCGTGGCGACCGGGCCGGATTGGAAGCCGGCGATGGAACGGCTTGAAGTAATCGCCGACACGTTCCTTTCCATGAATGCTCCGGTGCAATGGGCGCTGCCCGAGTGGCTTGCTGCTAGGAAGGGCATTCAGGATCAGATTCGGGCACGCGTCAGGGGAAATCTCGCGGAGCTGGATCGGCAATTGGGGCGGCAGGGAACGGTGAGGCGGCTGGCGGTGGAGGGGGGCTGGTACGCGGTGCTGCGGATCCCGGCTCTGGGGCCTGACGAGCGCACCGTGCGGGAGCTACTGAATCGGGGTGTCTGGGTGCATCCGGGGCATTTCTTCGACATGCCGGAGGGTGGGTGGCTAGTCCTGAGCCTGCTCGGTCCGGAGGCGGAGTTTAAGGCGGGAATGACCACTCTTGTTGACTATCTAAACAAGAACCAGGAAGGTCACGAAACAAGGGGCGGGGTTCAAGTTTAACTTAAAGTAAATCTCGTAAATCGAACTTTATGCATCTATTTAACTTAGAAGAAAAGCCTCAAAGGAATGGGGTTTTGCGTTTCGAGTTTGCTCTTGAGCAAATTGCGCTTGCACCGGCGATTTGACGGATTCGTAACCTCTATCAACGAAAGCGAAGGAATGGATTGCTCTCCCGCTCCGTTCCAATGGTGGTATCGGGACCGTGACCGGGGATAATCTTCGTGTCGTCGGGTAGCGCCATCAGGCGGGACTCAATGGAGTCGATGATCTGGCGTCCGTTGCCACCGGGAAGATCGGTGCGGCCAATGCTGCCTGCGAAGAGCGTATCCCCGGCAATCACCATCTTGAGCGGTTCGAAGTGGAGGCACACCGATCCCTGCGTGTGACCGGGCGTATGCAGGACCTGGGCGGGATAACGGTCAAGGCCGACGGTGATGCCCTCGGCCAGGCTCGCATCGGGAGGAGCGACTTCCGGCGTGGCGGCGCCGATCCAGGCGGCTTGCGCGTCCATCATCTTGAGCAGCGGCAAGTCATTTACATTGAGCAGGATGGGGGCGCCAGTCAGCCTCTTGAGCTTGATGGCTCCGCCGACGTGGTCGATGTGGGCGTGCGTGATCAGGATCTGCTTGAGTTTAAGGCCGAGTTCGGTGAGGCGGCGGTGAATGCGGCCGATTTCGTCGCCGGGATCGACCACTATGGCCTCGCCGGCTTCCTCGTCGCCCAGGAGGGTGCAGTTGCATTGCAGCAGGCCCACGGGGAAGGTTTCGAGGATCATGCCTCTATCTTAGGCGGGACCGTACCCACGAGAAAGGGCAGGCGCAATGGCCTGCTCTTCAATTTTCGGCTCGATGCCGCTTCTATTTGCCAGACTTGGCGGGAGCGGAAGCCGGAGCGGTTCCGGAGAGTACCGAGTGAGACTTGTTTGACCGCATGTAAAGGATGGTGAGGCTCAGCGAAGTGACCATGAAGATGATGGCGCCCCATGTGGTGAGCCGGGTGAGCAAATTGGCTGCCGCGCGGGGTCCAAAGGCGGTCTGCGAACCCTGGCCGCCGAAGGCGCCGGCAAGGTCGGCGGAGCGGCCCTGCTGCAGCAGGACTACACCAATGAGGAACATGCACACGATCACGTGGACGGTGACGACGAGATAGAAGAGAATATTCATTTTTGGCTGCTTTCCGGCGGAAACTTGGTGCGGAGGAGGGGACTTGAACCCCTATGCCTTGCGGCGCAAGCACCTCAAGCTTGTGCGTCTGCCAATTTCGCCACCTCCGCGCTAGGTGAACTTCACGAGTATACCAGAGCTTAGATGGCGATGAGGAGACACCTTCAGCGGTCGGCGGCCTCGCCTTTGGCCATTCTGGCGCGCATCCGCTTCTCGGCATCGTCGCCCCAATACTTGCAGTTCAGGCGGATAAAGACGGACGAATAGGGCACCGCGATTCTGGATTTCAGCACCAGCACGTGCATTGTTTTGCCGGTCTCGTCCACTCGCCCGATGAGCTGCTCGTGGGGGACGGATTCTACCGTGTAGCCGCCTAGAATTGCCTGCAATTCGCGGCGGTAGGCGGAGATTCCGGACGCGTCCTCCTCGGGAACGTAGGAGAGCTCCCTATCCAGGAAGATGTCGGGGCGGAGGTGAATCGACCGGTCGAGTGACGCCAACACATGGCGAAGCACCTCGGTCTGCGGCGCGTCGGTTTCCACGGTTTCGACTCCCGGTGACGCTTGCAGCGGATAGGCGGAGTCCACAATCAGGATCCAGTTTCGATGGCCGAGTAGTGGGAGCTCTTCGTCGAGCGTCGCCCGCCAGTCAGGACGGTTGCCGGTCTGGGCGGCGCCGGATGTCTGGGCCGTAACGGGAATCGAAAAGGCGACAAGAAACAACGTCAGCAGCAAGCGGCGGCGCACGGCGGCTCCTTTGGGTGTGGCATCGATTACGACGTCGCGACAGCGGTTCCGCATTTACGCTCCCGAAGCTGTTGCGACTGAGTGGCTTTTTCCTCAAGAAAAAGCCACCTTGAATGAATGCCAGAAATGGCAACATCAACAGCGGAACCGCTCTAGTCTCGCACGGCCTGCGATAGCTCGGGAACCCCCGAGGCGCCGTTCGGCTGGTTCGATTGCAGCAGGAGCCAATGGTGGAAGCCGTCCACGATGGCCATGAGCGCGGCCTGGTTCATGTCGCTGCTGACGCCGGCGGTTACCCAGGGCTCGTGGCCGTCGGCTTGGAAGCTGACGGTGACTCGCACGTAGGCGGCGGAATCGTGCGCGGAGACGTCGATGGCGGTAACGCTGAAGCGGCCGAGGCGCATCTGCTGGAGCGCCGGGTACCACTTCTCGAGCTCGCGGCGCATGGCGCGGGTCATGGCGTCGACCGGGCCGGCGCCCTCTGCGCGGGTGGTCACAACGGTCTGGTCGCCGATTCCGAGTGACATGAAGGCCTGGACAAAGCGGGTTCCGGCCTCGTCGGATTCGTCGAAGACGCGCCAAGTGCGCACGGTGAACAGGTTGGGAAGCGCCTTGCGAGCCTTGAGGCAGGCGAGCCGGAAGGAAACCTCGCTGGCGGTGAAGCCGCCGCCCTCGATCATGGGCTGGTTGGTGTCCATCAATTCCTGGGCCTGCGCAGAGGTGAGGGGAACGCCCAGAGTTTCCGACAGCAGGAGAATGTTGGCCTTGCCGGACTGGCGATTGACTCCAATAGCGGGAGTCGCGCCGACGCGGGCCGGGTCGCACCAGAGATAAGCGCCGGGATTCTTGCGCTCGCTGGAGCCGTGCATGCCAGCCCACGTGCCGAAGGCGCCTGGCCCGACGATCGGCGCGCCGTGTGGGACGTCGAGTGAGAATGCTGCGAAAGCGGAATGCGCCAAATTCGTAAGCCCGGCTAGCGATTTTGCGGGGACGAACTCGGCCTCGCCGCGGAGTTGCATGCTGCCCACCACGGTGGTGAGGTTGACGTTGCCGCAGCGTTCGCCAGTACCGAGGAGCGTGCCCTGCACGTGCGAGGCCCCGGCGAGGATGGCGGCGCGTGAGTTGGCGACGCCGAGGCCGCGGTCAGTGTGGCCATGGAAGCCAATGCGCGTGGTGGGGTGGCTCCGAACGAGCGCCCCGATCACGTCGGTGACCTCCTCCGGGCTGGCGCCGCCCGTCGTATCGCAGACGACGATCCGGCCGACCTGATGCTCGGCGCACTGCGCAACGACGTGGTGGAGGTAGTCGAGGGTGCGGGCGCGGAAGTCGAGGTCGCAGGGGGCACCGCATTCGCGTCGGCCGCAGGCTGCGTCCATGGCATGCTCCAGATCGACAATCACTTCGAGGTCGTTATCCTGCAGGAACGCGATGGTCTCGCGCGCCATGAGCAGGTTCTCCTCGGGCGTGGTCTCGAGCGACTTGCCCACGTCGAGCAGGCGCGACTTGAGCACGATTACCGCGACCGGAACGCGCTGCTTGTGTTGCAGGATGAACCGCACGTCGGGCCAGTCGGCGACGCGGGTGCCGCGGCCGCGGGAGCGTCCGAAGAGAGCCAGCTTCATCGCACCGGTGTCGGCGTTTTCGAGCGCATGGGTCAGGTCGCTGACAAACTGGTGCGCTCCCGCGAAGCCGATCTCCGCATAGTGCACGCCGAAAGCCGCCATGCGCTGCAACAGGCTGATGGCGTCAGGAACTGAAATTTCAAGGTTCGGCTGCTGCATGCCGTCGCGGAGGCTGGTGTCAAAGAGCTCGACTTGCGGGACGCTGGAGTTAGTCATGTTTTCCTGCTTTCAATCGGTTGCATGCTGCGACAAAGAGCCCGTGATTCTGGATCAGACCTGCGGGGTGAGGCGCTCCATCCACCGCGCCAGTTCCTGCTGATCGTCTGAACCTGCGGCGTGCGCATCGCGGACGTTTTGCCGCTCCGCCGAGGCGCGATTCTGGCTGATTTTGAACTTGCCCTCCATGCGGGCGATGGGGATGCGAAAACCGACGATGCCAGCCAGCATCGAACGGCGGTAGCCTTCGGGCATGCCGCGCCATTTTTCGAGATAGCCGGGATCATGGATCTGAATCAGGTCTTCAACGAGTGAGCATTTAGCGGCAGGGTCTTCAATGAGTTCGAGCGTGCCGTAGGCGTGGATGGCGATGTAATTCCACGTCGGGACTGAGAGCGGTTCGGTGTAGAACGTGGGCGAAACGTAGCTGTGAGGGCCGGGAAAGACAACCATCGTCTCATGCCCGGAGAGCGCCTCCCAGTGCGAATTAGCGCGAGCAAAGTGGCCAAGAAGCACCCCGTGCTCGCCCTCATCCTTCACCATCAAGGGGAGGTGAGTTGCCTGCAATTGAGGCCCGAACAGGATGGCGAACGAGTACGCCTGCATGGCCTCGATCAGGACATTGCGGTCGGTTACCTGGTTGAACTTTGGCGTGTACATTGCTATCTCACTTGCGTTCTGTTGATTAGTTCAATGCAAAAGGAAAAGCCACCAGCCCTATTGCGGGTGGTGGCCTGGATGCTCCTTCGACTACTTGAAACTTTTCGTCAGGCTCCAATTCCCGCGCGCACGTTGTGGCCGCTAATTCGAATGGCGGGAATGACACGCACGGCAGCGACGATTGTGGGGATCGCATTGGCTGAGCGCATCTGCATGACGTTGTTCGAAGTAGAACAGAGGCGCGACAGCCGCGTCAAGGGAGTGGAGGCCCCGGAGCTGGCCCCGGTGGCCAGTCAGAAGATCGAGGCCAGCTTAGCAAACGAATCGAGCTCGATCAGGTTCTGTCCCGGACCGGGGGGCGCGAGCTCGGCATGCTCCAGAACCCACGTGTCCTTGTGAAAGAGATGAACGGCGTGTAAACCGGCCGCCAGCGCGGGATTGATGTCGCTCTTCGGGCTGTTTCCGATCATCCAACTGGTGTGCGGCGTGAGCTCATACCGCGCGATTACCTGGCGGTAGGTGTCCGGGTCCTTCTCGGCAACGATCTCAACACCCGAGAAGAACGACGCGAGGCCCGATCGGGCCACCTTGTCGGCCTGTTCGGCATGGTTTCCCTTAGTCATCATAATGAGCCGGTGGCGTGCGGCCAGCAGAACCAGGGTGTCCTGCACGCCGGGAAGAAGCTCGATTTCCTGGTCCGAAATGCTCGGGGCAATGCCACGAATCCGCTCCCGGTTCTCTTCGGTCACGTGGCCGGGGCTGAGGCGCTCGTAGCATGTGACCAGGGAGCGGGTGAAGCTTGTGAGCCCGTAGCCGTGGGCGAGGATGGTTTCCCGCTCCACCGCGTTGAGGGCCTGGCGCACCAGTTCAGGCGAGTAGGTTTGGTGGTTGAGGTAACCGATGAAAGCGGCAATGGCGCGTTCAAAGTAGACGTTGTTTTCCCACAGGGTGTCATCGGCATCGATAAGGAGCGTCTGGCCGGAAGGGAACTGGGGCATAAGCTCTATCGTAACCAAGCCATCCGGTCCTGCATCTCCGAAAGCGGGACCCAAAAACAGTGGCTTGGTGCGCTCGTCGGAAGCAAGCGCGACGCCGCTTCCATGCTAAACTCGGCAGTTGTTTTCCGAAGGGAGATTTTCCGGATGAAGGCTGTACTTGGATTCATAGGATTGGCGGCCGTACTGAGTGTGTCGCCCTTGGCAGGAGCCGCCGACGCCAGCGGGACCTGGAAGGGCTCGTTTGACTTTAATGGCAACAGCGTGCCGACGGCGGTAAACCTGAAGGTAGCCGGAACCGACGTGACAGGTACGGTGGAAGGCCTTCCCACCACACCGGCCGAGATACACGAGGGCAAGGTCGACGGGGACAACGTCACCTTCTGGGTGAACTCGGATTACCAGGGAACAACCTACAAGCTCGTATACAAAGGCAAGGTTACGGGTGATCACATCGATTTTTCGTTCGGCACCGACGATGGGAGCTGGGGCGCGACTCTGACCGTGAAGAAGGACGTGGCCGTGGCGGCAGCGGTTCCGGAGCCTCCGAAAGCGACCGACGTGACGGGGGCGTGGAAGGGCGCGTTCGACCTGAACGGAACCAGCATGCCCGTTGTCTTCAATCTGAGGAGCGCTGGCGCTGCTGTCACCGGCGATGCGGATGGTATGGGAGCGGCGCCCATCGAAATCCACGATGGAAAGGTTGACGGGAATCTCGTGACGTTCTGGCTGAATGCCGACTACGAGGGCCAAACCTACGTGCTGAACTACAAGGGAACGGTCGCCACCAACCAGATCGATTTTTCGTTCGGCACGCCGGATGGCGGGTGGGGCGCGACGCTTACCGTTAAGAAGTGACGTAGCTCTGACGGGAAATCCAGGCACGAGAGGCCAGGGAAGGGGAACGGTGCCCTGGATCTTCGTGCCGGGAGGCGCACAACTGGAGATCAGTCGGGCGCCTTTTCCTTTTTGCGCAACTGTTGAAATCTGCCGTTCACCGCATTCCGAATCGGGAATTCGGTTTTCATTCCGTAAACAGATTTGCCTGTATGCCCGGCTCGCCGTGCGCGAACCGGCTGGATGCTATAGAATCCCTAAATTCTCCGTCCAACACAGGGCGCGAGAAAACCATAGAGCGGAGGCTGACCATGGAAGTGGAGTTGACCGCCAGACAAACTAGGATTTCCAAGGCTCTGCGCGCGCAGGCCGAAGAGGGAATGGACAGGATCGCCCGGCTTTTGGGCAAAACCACAAGCGCGGCCGTCACGTTTCGGGTGCAGCGGCATTTGCACATTGCCGAGCTGACCATACAGGCGCGGTTGCAGACAATTGTCGCCACGGGACAGGCGGACAACCAGGAGGCAGCTCTGCGCGCCGCTTTGGCCCACGCGGAGCACCAGGCTTTGCGTTATCGCGACCGTAACCTTACGCGCAAACGGCTGCCCAAGGAGGAGAAGATGCTGACGGTGCCGCCCGTTACGCGTCCCAAAACCCGTCCCACTCAGCTTGAGGAGACGAACGGGCTGGGGGAAAATTCGGGGAGAGCCGCGGCCAAGGCCAGAGCGTCGATCGCTGTGCATTCTTTCCCGGCAAAACCGACCGTCGTCGAGCCCCACATTGTAAAGAGCGGCGAAGCGATCGCTTTGCGTCCCATGACGCTAGAGGAAGCGGTAAAGGAGGCAGAATTCCGCGACCGCGATCTGCTGGTGTTTCGCAATCCAGCGGGGGATTTGTTCGTGCTGCATCGGCGTCGCGACGGACAGATGGAGTTGATCGAAATTCCGTGATGCTGTAGGCGAGCGGGTCCGCGGGGGATCAGCCTACTTTTGCCGGTTCCTCGTCTTTAGGCATCCGCCTTCGGTTCCCTGGTATATGTGTGCTTGCTCCGAAGCAGGCACGACTTTGGTACGGCTCCTACCCAGTTTGAGGGATAGATCGTGTCTGCTGCGCGGACTAGCATTCGGTCAGGGGCCGTGTATCCGCAGTAAATTAGACCAGCGGCCCCAGTTTCCGGGGCCCGATTCTCGCGACGCCCGCGATCGAAAAGTGAGCGGGCCTGCGAGCGGCGTTGTTTGCTGGGAGCGAGATCACATTGAATCTGCCTGAAAACGCGAACTCGGTGCTGCAGCGCGAAATCCTGGATGCGCTGCCGGTGCTGGTGTTTCTTGAGCGCGCCGGGCAGATTGTGTTCGCCAACGCCGAGGCCAAGCGGGCGATGGGCTTGAGCGAATCGGAATGGGTGCAAAGACCGGTGGAGGACGTGGTCTGGGGCCTGTTTCCCGGAACCGCCGAGCCGCAGACGCTGCTGACCGGAGGCAGGGTTGGCAGTCCGTTCCACGCGACACTGGCCTGTACGGGCGGGCGAATGACGCCGCTCGAGGGCACCTACAGCATCCTGGATCCTGACTTGCGTGAAGGCGTGATCGTCGCGCACCTGGCCGCGCGCGACCGGACCCCGAAGCCGCGCCTGATGGAAGATGTGCTGGCCAGCATCCCAGAAGCTGTGGCCATCGTCCACGGCGGACAGGTGCTTTATACGAACCCGGCGTTCACGCAGATGTTCGGATTCTCGCCTGAAGAGGTGAGCGGGGCGAATCTGCGGGACTTCATCGTGCCCGAGACGCGGCAGCACGAGAACGCGATGCTGAACAAGATGCTCAGCGAACAGGGCCGAATCTGCGTGGAAACCGTGCGCATGACTAAGAACGGGGAACTCGTGGATGTCGCCATGCAGATAGCTCCACTCATGGTGAACGGCGGCGTTTCGGGCCACGTGCTCACGTACCGCGACATCGGAGAACGCAAGCAGGTTGAAGCCAAGCTGCAGCATGACGCCATGCACGATGTGCTTACCGGCCTGCCCAATCGCGCGCTGTTCCACGATCGCCTGCAACTTGCGCTCAGCAGGCGCAGCCGGCGTCGCGACCAGGGGTGCGGCGTCCTGTTTCTGGACCTCGACGATTTTAAGAAGATCAATGACACTTTGGGACATGCGGCCGGAGACATGCTTCTGATAGCCGTGGCTCAGAGGCTCAGGGCGGTTCTTCGCCCGCAAGACACCGCAGCCCGGTTTGGGGGAGACGAGTTCGGTGTGCTGGTGGAGAACATCGTTTCGCCAAACGACATGGACACGATCGCCCAAAGGGTGATCGCAGAATTGGATCGGCCCTTTGAGGTCCTGGGCCGCAGAGTGCGGGCGGTGGCGAGCTTGGGGGCCGCCATGGCTGGCCCGGAACACGATTCGCCGGAGTTGCTCATCCGCGATGCCGACTTCGCCATGTATCGCGCCAAGCAGGAGGGCGGGCATCGCTGCGAGATATTCGATCGCCAGATGAAGTTGCATGTCACGGTCCAACAGGAGCGGGAGCGCGAACTGCGTCATGTGTTGACCAAGCGCGAATTCGAACTATGGTATCAGCCGATTTTTCGTCTGGCGACCGGGCACGTGGAAGGATTCGAATCGCTGCTGCGCTGGCGCAGGGCGGACGGATCGATCGACAGCTTTCGCGACCTCCTTCCGGTGGCGGAGGATACGGGCCTTTCGATCAGCATCGGACGGGACACGATCGACACCGCATGCCGGCAGCTGCAGAGCTGGGTTGCGACCATTCCCGGCAACTCGCTGATCATGAGCATGAACGTGACCCAGCGCCAGTTCTACCACGACGACATGGTTGGGCAATTGATGCGCGTTTTGGAGAACACGGGGGTTACTCCATCGCGGCTTATGTTCGAAGTATCGGAGGGCACCATCAACGACAATCCCGACCGGGCGCTGGCAATCTTTCAGCGCATGGTCGATTGCGGCGTACGGGTAGCAATCGATAACTTTGGATCGAATCTCGCTCCCCTGAATCACTTGGTCCGGCTCCCCATTGACGTGGTGAAGCTGGATCCCAAGCTCACCATCGCGGCCACCGGTTCAGGGCGCCAACTCGCACTGGTCGAGTCGCTCATTCACGTATGCAAGTCTGTGGGTGTTCAGCTGCTGGCGCAGGGCATCGAAACCCATGAGCAACTGCGGGTCTGGCAGGAGCTGGGCTGCGAGCTGGGCCAGGGATACTTGCTGGCACACGCGCTCGAGCCGGCCCGCGCCCACAGTCTGGCGTCGCGCAGTCTTCGGGCAATTGCTTCGAGTGTGTGAACGTGACAATCAACGGCCACTTCGTTGTACGATGAGCCATGGGACAACCGAGAAAATCCACGCGGGAGCGCGCTCCACGACCGGCCAAGAGTGTGAAACCTCCTGGCAAGGAACTGGTGATCGTGACCGGCATCTCAGGCGCGGGGAAAGCTTCGGCTCTCAAGGCGTTTGAGGATCTCGGTTTCCATGCGGTCGACAATCTGCCGCTGGAACTGCTGCTCGATTTTGCCGAGCTGGTGGACAAGTCCGCTGAAATCCAGAGCGCCGCGATTGTTGTCGACGTGAGGGAAGGACAAACCCTCGACCGTCTGCCAGACATTCTCAAGAGCGTAAAAACAATTTTACCCACCCGCGTGCTCTTTCTCGATGCACAGGATGGCGTGCTGGTGAGGCGTTACTCTGAGACCCGCAGGCCGCATCCGCTCGGCAAGCAGGAGACAGTATCGCGATCCATCGTGGAAGAGCGGCAGTTGCTGGATCCGATCCGCAACGTGGCCGACACGCTGATCGACACCTCCACGTTCAACGTGCATGAACTGCGCGCCCACATTCAGTCACGATTCGGCCGGGAAGATCGCGCCAAGCACCTGCTGGTGAGCTGCCTGAGCTTCGGATTCAAGAACGGTGTGCCGCTCGATGCCGACCTCGTGTTCGATGTGCGGTTCCTGCCGAATCCACATTTTGTCCCGGAGTTTCGCAAGAAGACAGGCAAGGATCCGAAGGTCGCGGAGTATGTGCGAAGCTTCCCGCAGACCGTGGAGTTCCTCGACCGGGTCTCAGACTTGATGCTCTATCTTCTGCCGCACTACGTTGGCGAGGGAAAGAGTTACCTGACGGTGGGATTTGGGTGCACCGGCGGACAGCATCGAAGCGTCATGATGGCGGAAGAGATGGCAAAGCGATTGAAGTGCGCCGGTTATCGGGTGAAAGCTCTGCATCGCGACATTTCCAAGTAGCCACGACAGAAATTAGCAAGCACACAGCACCATCCATTTCGCATGGATGGAGTTGTCGTTTCGGCGAGCTACCAAGTCTTCTTGATCAGGGTGTCCACCGCAAACCCGCCATTGGGATCGCGAGTAGCGCTCAGTGCAACCTTGGGGCTGATCTGATACTGGCCCTGGATCACTTCGCTTTGCGTAGTCGCCGTATTTGTTGAAAAGGTGATGAACAGATTGCCTGTGACGCGCTGCTGAATGGTGATGTTGGCGCCTGCACCCTGGTTGTTGCTGTTGCCGAGAACCGGGCTGATGGAAAGCTGCGAAATGCCGGCCACCTTCGAGACACGACTCGTGATCTGACTCGAGACCTGCGATGCGACGAGCGATTCAGCCTGCTGTGTGACTGGAGTCGACGGCTCGTTGCTCGCCACTTGTCCGGCGGCCGCTCCCGATGTCGATCCGAACGCCAGCAGGTTCAGGATGTCGGCCTGCGGTAGCGCAGGATCGGAGCTGTATTGGGTTTGCAACTGGGTCATCGGTCCGTTGAAGCGCAAGTTGATGTTGTATTGCTGGATGCTCGTTGTGATTCCTACATTCACCACCGGTTCGGTCTCCGACGGGTTCACGAACTGGATCGTTCCGCCGGTAAGCACAAAGCGATCGTTGTTCAGGATGATATCGCCGCTGTTGAGATTGACGCGGCCAAGGATTACCGGGTCCGCCGCGGTTCCGCGCACCTGCAGATTGGCGGATCCGTTCACGCTCAGCGCGCGGCTCACCAGGTTGACGTTGTTGGTGGAGTGTACGGCAAGGTTAAGGTTGACGTTCTGAGTGAAGCCCTGAGAAGGCGGAGCCGCAACACCGCTGGAAAACTGCCCGATGAAGTTGTTGAGATCGAAAGCAGGGGTGAAGGAAATGTCGGCAAGATTCACCGTGCCGCCGAGGGTCGCGTTGTCCGTGGTGCCGGCGAGATGGATGTCCGCATCCACTGATTCGCGCATCCCCTGCGGATAGAGCAGGCGAACATCCTTCGCGGAGAGACCCAGGTTAAATTGAATGGCGGGTCGATATGCGATGCCACCCTGGGCAATGACCGTCCCGCTGCCGACGGTTCCCTGGAATGACTTGATGTTGATCCGGTCAGTTGTGAGAGTGAGAACGCCATTGCCGTGCTGCAAACCGACCGGAGTATCGGCCGAGGCATAGTTGGCATCCACTATGTCGATTTCGCCGGCAATGTCACGGCCGGTCGTTCCGGCGGAGTTGATGTTGAATCGCAGATTGCCGGATGAGCGGATAGTTGGATCGAAGACCTGCGCAAGCCGCAGGTTCACATTGCCTTGCAGCAGCAGCGACATCGGCGCGCTGCGGTCGATGATGGGAATCGACCCCTGAAATTGCAGGTCCGTTTCCGTGCCGCGGATGGCGCTGTGCTGCAAATTGAGAACTCCGTTTTTGTAATCGGCTTTGATTGGTTGCGCCGAGGCGAGCTTGATGGTGTTGTTGTAGTCCACGTTGAGATAAGGAATGACGAGGTGTGCCTCGAGCTGGGCCGTCTTCTTCAGCGGGCCGCGCACGGTGCCGTGCAGCTCCGTCTGTCCCGAGAGCGCGGTGGCCTGAGCCGGCGCGTAGACGGCGACCAGCGGCTGCAATGGGATTCCCTGCGTGTCGATGGACGCATCGGCGTCGTAGTCCCCGGTCAGGTTCACACGCGCCCTGGCTTGGATGTTTGTGTTCACAGCAGATGACGTGAGCGTTGCATTCGCCACATGATTCGCCATATCCATATTGAGGTCCAGGTTCTTCACCGACTGCTTCTGAACCTCCAGTGTGGGAATCTGAATGGATGCGTTCAACTGCGGATTGTCGAAGCTGCCCTGGCCATGCGCGTTGATGGCCACCACTCCGGTTGCATCCACCTTCCTCGCTTTGAGTGCTTCCAGCTTGGTGAGGTCGATTCCGCCGGAGGTCAGTTCCGCGGTGTAGGTCTTCTCTTTTGGGCGGACGCTAACTTTGCTCTTCAGAGTGCCAGCCGGAAGGTCAACGTTCAGGGTGGCATGAGCTTCGTCCCCGGTGCCATCGAAGTTCACCTGGATTGATGAGATGGGCTCGTTGTAAGCGACAACCCTGGTGAGCGAGAGATTCCCGTTACCAACAGGATTGAGCTCCGTGCCGTGCAGGGTTACATGCGTGTTCAGCGTGCCGGTGACGGGAACCTGCTGTCCGGCGAGCTTCGCAAGATCCGCGATATTTATCTGCGACGCGTTGAGGTCCACCTGGATTGGGCTGTCCTTCGTGAATGACCACTTGTGCAGTCCGGTGCTGGCGTTGAAAGTGATGCGGCCCTTCGGCTCGGGCTCCAGGTCGGCCCCGCGGAGACTTGCACCCGACGGGCTGGCGTCCACACTCGTGCGGAAAACCTTCCAGGATGTGCCATTGACGCGCAGATTCGATGCATTGAGTTGGCCCGCAAGATGCGGCGAGGCGGTTGAGCCCTGCACCGTTCCTTGAAAATTAGCCTGGCCGGCAAGATCGAGCGGCTGCTGCGGCTGTCCCGGTTTGGGAGTGCTGAAGAGATTGGCGAGTGTAGCGACTTCGCGCAGATCGTTGGCCTGCAGGCGAATGGCAAGGCTGGAGTGGTTGCTCACTACGCCGTTCATGGTGAGGCTAGTTTGCGGCAAGTGAACGTAGCTCTGGGTAAGTGCGATCTGTTTGTTTGCGCCGGTGTAAGTGGCATGGATCTCACTGTCGATGGGCAGCGTGTTCGGCAGCGGCGGAGGCGTATTGCCTGCGCTCACCGGAACTGCAGCGGGAGCGTTCTTTCCCGTCGCCGAGCCGTGAATGGTGGCGTCGGTGTGAGCGATGAGGTCGTCGAACGTCTTGCCCCACGATGCCTTTGCGTCCGCATTGAGCACCCCGCTCACGTTCACCGGCTGAGCCGATTTCGATCCGCCAAGTTGAGCCGCATCGGCGAGCGAGATGTTGCGGAGACTCGCTGTCACCTGCGAGTGCGAATTGCCGCCGAGGTCCTTCATAATCCCTTGCGCGGTGATCTCACCACCGAGCACGCCGGCGCGCAAATCATGCAATGTCGCGTTGCCATTGGCTAGCGAATAGTGCACCGCGATGTTGTCGATCGCCGCGCGCAGCGACTGGGTCTTGACGAGCAATTGTTGGCTGGTGAGATCGCCGTTTACCGTCAATGTGTTGAGCAGCGGCTGGTTCGCAACGTCGTCATAATGCGCCGATCCCTTCGCGCGAATAAGGCCGGATGGTATCGAAGGGTTCTTGGTCATTTTCGCGAACTGGTCGCCGTCAATCGCGACCTCATACTGCGCCTCTACCGCCGGCGCACTGAAGTTGGTCGCCGTCGCCACCAGGTTCACCTTTGTCGCGCCGCTCGAGAGGGTGGCGTGATGCAACTGGAAGGTAGTCGGAGTCAGATCGAATTGCGCGTCAAAATTGTGTTCGAAAGGCTGATAAGTGCCGAACAGAACGTGACCGTTGGTGTAGGAGAGGTTGCCGGAGTACATTTTCAGCGGCCCGCTGAACGCGGCCTGAAAGTTGACATCGTGCAGGTCGGCGGAGAGCGCGCTTTTCTGCGCGTTGTAGTAGATCTCCCCCTGGTCAAGGATCGCGTGGCGGATGCCCAGATCGAATATAGTCGTATTGCTCTTGCTGTTGCCGCTGCTCTTCGGCTTGGGAATATTCGAGACGCCATTTTTGTCAACGAACACCTGCACGACTGGGTGGTCAACGCGAAGGCTGGAGAGATACCACTTCTGCTGGAATATCGAAATGATGCCAACTCCGACTTCGGCATGCTGCACCTGCAGGATTGGCGGATCAGGGTAAGGGGCGGCTCCGTGAACCGTCACGCCATATACATCCAGGCCTAATGGCGAGAAATGCAAGGCATAATTCTGCAACTCGACGCGCGCGCCCAGGCTCTCCGTCGCTGTGCTCTGCGCTTTGGCCAGCGTGTAGTCGTGGAAGGCTCTGCTATTGAGCAAGACAGCGATTGTCACGCATACCAGCACGGTCAGCAGCAGGATGCCACCCGCAACCCAACTAGCGATCCGCACCCAGCGATGGCGGCGATCGGCGCCCGAAGGAGTTGGCTCCGGTGGAGGTTCAGGAGCGAAGAGTGACCGCGCGGTGCTCATAATTTATGTCCTCCTTTAAAATGCCTGGCCGACGCCGATGAAATACTGCGTAGCCTTCACGCCCTGCACGGGATTGAGGTTCTGTCCGAAATCGAGGCGGATGGGCCCGATGGGTGTGGCATATCGTACTCCAAGCCCCACGTTGTTGGAGTAAAGGGAGGTAAATTTGCTGAAGCCCACGCGCGGAAAGACGTTGCCGCCATCGTAGAACGGAACGAGGCTCAGGCCCTTTTTGATTGGCAGCGGAATGCGGGCCTCGGAGTTGATGATTAACATCTCGTTGCCGCCGGCGGGCACTTGAATCTCAGTGCACGCTGAACCGGAACCGCTGCTGCAAACCTGCACCTGCCTTTGCGGGCCGGCGCCATCAAGCGGGAAGCCGCGCAGCGAATTGCCGCCGCCGGTGAAGAACGCCTCGCTCACCGGAACCCGGCTGCCGCTGAATGGCTGCGCCAGGCCAATGCGGACGCTGTCAGCCCAGATGATGTTATGAAACTTCTGTTTGTAGAACGCCGCCTGGCCGGTGAGCTTGACGAAATCGACACTCGAACCCAGCTTGCTGGTATTGAAGTCAATTTCAAGCGAATGCAAGACGCCGCGATGTTCGTCCAGGGGATTGTCGCGCGTATCACGCGTAAAGTTTGCCGAAAGCGTGGAGAGGCGAACATTCTGATCGGCCGCCGAGATCAACTGCTCAATCAGAACGTGAGTGAGATTGGTGTGGCTGTACCCGTATCGGAAGAACACGGTGTTCTTCTGCGCGCGATCGATGTAGCGCTGAACCTGAAATGTGGCCTGTTCCTGTTGCGACGAAAAGATCGGATTCTCTTCGTTTTTCTCGTAAGAAACGGATGGCGTCGCCTTCCATGGCGACCAGCGGAACGTGGGATCGATGTAAAAGACAGCGAATCGCTGATCGAGCCGGCCCGCGAAGCCCGTTATGTTGAGCGACTCGCCCTTGCCCCGGATATTGTTGCGCGTGTACTGAATGGTGCCGCGAGGCCCGTAAAAGGTCTTCTGGCTGGTGGTGAAGTTTGAGGGCAATCCAACAGGAGGAAGGTTGGGCAGCGCCACAGTGCCGCTAGGAATGCTCCCTCCCCGGTTAATAACCTCAAATCCAAATCCGTAAGTTATTGAATTGCGCTGGCCCTCGTGGACCTTCACCAGGACGTCCTCCGTGGTCTGGGTGGTGACCTGACGCTTGGGATCGACCTCGGCCCAATCGAAGACGCCGGTATGCTCGTAGAGCTTGGACCCGGCGGTGAGCAAGATCGTCTCTGAGAGTGGGGTTTCAGGCTTCAGGTCGTTTGCGTCCTTATCGATGAGGCGCTGCTGAGTGTGAACGCGGCCGAGCGTCACCACGTCTCCCGTGGAGACTTTGGGGCCCTCGTATATGTGGTAGACCACATTGATTTGGTGTGGATCGTCCTTCGATACTTCTTTCGCGGTCTCCCGAAAGTTGGAGGTCAGGTATCCGGCCTTGAGGTAATTGGATACGATGGTTGCGCGATCAGCGGAAACCTTGGCCGCCGAATATGGCTGGCCGACCGCCGTCTTAAGTCCCTGCGGCGCGTACTGCGAAGGCGGAAAAGTTTCCGCGCCTTCCACATTCAGCGAAGCCACAATGTCGCGTGGCCCTTCCGTCACCTTAAATGTCACATCGATGTTGCCGCCGGAGTTCTTGACGATAGGCACCACCTGCGCCTGGCTGAAGCCTTCCGAAGCGTACACAGCCTTGAGGTTCTTCACACTGGACCGGACAAGCTGGTCGCTGAACTTTCCGGAGGACAGGAGATGCTTCTCCTGGATGGCGATGTGCGAAGTGAGTTCGTCAGTCTTCAACTCCCGGTTGCCGGTCACGGTCACTTCATCAACTTTGTGCTTCTTCTCTTTGACAATGTGGTATTCGATGATGTCGCCCTTGGGCGTGGCCTTGAAGTTTGCGTCAACTTTCACATCGAAAAATCCCTTGGCCTGGAAGTGCGAAGCAAGCGCCTGGCGGCCCTCCTGCACGGTCTCAGGGTCGGCAGGAATGCCCTGGTATATGGGCAGGAGCGATTTGCGAGTCCAGCCCCAAACGTGCGCGCCCGTAATGTCCACGCGAATCTCGGGGCCGGGTTTCACATCGAAGTGAATGTCCGCGCGGTTGGAGTCCGCGTGATACTCCGCGCCCGCAAGCGTCACTTGCGCACCGAGCAGTCCCTTTTTCTGCAATTCGGTTTGCAGGTACTGGGTAGCCTTGGTGAGCGTCGAGTGATGGTAAGTCTTACCGGGGCGAATCGCGACTGTGCGAGCGCGCGCAAGCAGCGATTTGAGACTCTGCTGAAGTTGCTGCTGCTGGTCGTTAGGCAGTCCGGCGATGACGACTTCGCCGAATTTGGCGTGGCGGCCAAGCTTTGCAGGGAACTCGATGTCTGTGACGGCGTGTGCCGCATCGACCTTCAGATTGGAACTCACTTCCGCCTGGAAGTAACCTTCTTGTTGATAGAAATTCAACAGGCTTTGGCGGCCCTGCTCGACCTGGCCAGCGCTATAGGGCGTCTGCGTTGGATAGTTGGCGACCTGGATGAGACGAGAATATGGGAAGCGTTCAGCGCCAGGAAATTCGAACACACCGAAATAGTCCGCCGGCTCCAGGATGAACTGCACGCGAACTCCATTTGCCTCCGGATCGACCTGAATGCGGACGTCCTTGAACTTGCCCGTGGCCTTGATCGCTGCCGCAGTCTGTTCCACCTTTTGCTTGGCGAAGGGCTCCCCGGCCTTCTGCACGAATATCGAGGAGAAGTCAGTCTCTTTGATGGCAGGCTGGCCAGCGATTTCAATGGTCGAAACATTCTGTCCCTCGTACGACGTGAACATTTGCTGAGCGGACGGTGGGGTTCGAGGGATGTCATTCGAAGACTGGGTATTTTGCGCCGTCGTATGCACGACCGCGAACAAGCACACCGCCGCAAGTCGCATGAGCGGTGTTACAAATCGGCGTTTTGGTATAGATGAATTTGGACGCATGATCTTCGCAATCGGCAACACCGGCTAAGTCCACCCTCGATCAGATGCCGGGAAGATGGGGTTGGTTGACCCGTTCGCCTATGGATCGATTGAAGTTATCCGACAATTCTTCAACCGAAACATCGACTCGATCGAATTCCGCATCCATGTTTGCAACGGAAGAGACGGGCGCGTCCGGATTGGGTCAATGTTCAGCGCGGCCTCGAATGTCGGTCAGCGATCGTCTGTTTCTTTGCAGAATCACCTGAAGCGCGCTGGCCTGGCGTCATCAGGAACTGCCTACTCCCGGTCTCGGGCGAGTCTGAAACTGCAACTATCCCCCTCGATTGTTCGTCACACACAATGCGTCGTGATAAGCAGGCATTCTCGCCGGAAGTCCTATTTTTTTGCTTGGGTTCCCATGCGGAATCAGCAGGAGACAACCGGGTCCAGGGGCTGGCTTGAGTGATAAACTTGGCGATTCGGAGAGGCATCTGCCCACAGCAGGGATGCCATTCGCCAATTCCAAAAACTCCACGAACTTTTGCAGGAAATCACAAGAGAAAACATGGACCAGAGATCATCTGCATCGCACGAAGTTCCGGCGAGCCAGTCCGCTGGAGATGCGCCACAACCGGTTCAAAAGCGCCGACACCGTTGGGTGTGGGCAGTCGTCCTGATTCTCTTCGGACTGCTTTTTTATTGGGTCATACAACATCAGCAGAAGAGCCAGACCGCCGCCATGGCGGGCGGGCGGCGCGGGGGAGGCGGCGCGGTCCCGGTAACAATCGCAACCGCGCATGTCGGCAGCATCAATGTCTACTTCGATGCCATCGGTACCGTCACCCCGCTCAACACGGTTTCCATCACCGCGCAGGTTACTGGCGTGGTGACTGCAGTGCACTACCGTGAGGGGCAGTTGGTGCAAAAGGGCGATCCGCTCATCGACATCGATGCCCGGCCCTTCGAGGCGACATTGCAGCAAGCACAGGGCACTCTCGAACGCGACCAGAACCTTCTTGCTGAAGCCAAGATGGACTTCACCCGATACCAGCAGGCGTGGTCGAAAAATGCCATTCCCCGCCAGACCCTGGAAGACCAAGAGAAGGTGGTGCTGCAGGAGCAGGGAACGGTAAAGAACGATGAAGGCGTGGTGCAGTACGACCAGGTTCAGCTCGGCTACTGCCATATCACGTCGCCCATCACGGGTCGCGTCGGCTTGCGGCTGGTTGATCCCGGAAACCTGGTTACAGCGAACTCCACCACCACGCTCGTGGTGGTAACAGAGATGCAGCCCATCACCGTGGTGTACACACTGGCGGAAGACAATTTGCCCCGAGTGATTCACCAGACCAAGGGCAATCAGCAGTTGAAGGTGGAGGCATACGACCGCACCAACGAGGGATTGCTCGATAGAGGCAAGCTCACGTCGATCGACAATCAGATCGACACCACAACTGGAACGGTGAAGCTGCGCGCGGAATTTGCCAACAAAGGCGGCGTGCTCTTTCCCAACCAGTTTGTGAACACCCGGATGCTGGTCACCACGCTCATGAACCAGGTTCTACTTCCGACTTCGGCAATCCAACATAACGGAAACACTGATTTCGTTTACGTCATTAACAACAACAAAGCCGAGCAGCGCATCATCAAGGCGGGAGTCTCCGATAGGGGAGAGACCGCGGTTGAGGGAGTTAAAGCAGGAGAGGCGGTGGCGAACAGCAGCTTCGAGAAGCTGCAGAACGGATCGCAAATCACGATCTCAAAAATCAAGCTTCCCAGCCTCAGCGATGGGACGACGAGCACTGCCCCATGAATCCGTCACGCCCCTTCATTCTGCGGCCGGTGGCGACGGCGCTGTTGATGTTCGCCATCCTCCTGGTGGGGATCGTCTCGTACGTGCAGCTGCCCGTTTCGGCATTGCCACAGGTTGACTATCCCACCATCCAGGTGGTCACGTTCTATCCCGGCGCAAGCCCGGATGTGATGGCGACCACGGTGACTGCGCCACTCGAACGGCAATTCGGCCAGATGCAGGGCTTGAGCCAGATGACCTCGACAAGCGCCGGAGGCGTTTCGGTCATCGTGCTGCAGTTCAATCTAACTCTCGGGCTCGATGTGGCAGAAGAGGAGGTGCAGTCCTCAATCAACTCCTCGCAGTCGTTCCTGCCGGCCGATCTTCCCACACCGCCGGTCTACAACAAGACCAATCCTGCCGATGCCCCGGTGCTCACGCTTGCCGTAACCTCGGACACGATGCCGCTGTCGCAGGTTGAGGACCTAGTTGACACGCGCCTCGCGCCGCGCATCTCTCAGCTCTTCGGCGTAGGTCTGGTGAGTATCAGCGGCGGTCAAAAGCCTGCCGTGCGCATCCAGGTGAATCCCACCAAGCTCTCCGC
>Ga0137378_10001130_pt1 | contig 22188 bp, 27 predicted proteins | sample SagtaG_21_FD_104813 | JGI IMG/M metagenome (GOLD analysis project Ga0137378, IMG submission 104813) | Vadose zone soil microbial communities from Sagehorn Ranch, Mendocino, California, USA - Sage2_L_60_16 metaG | ecosystem: Environmental > Terrestrial > Soil > Vadose zone | place: USA... | reverse complement strand
CGCTTTATCTGGTGGGACGTAATAGCGGCCAGCATTGTCGAGCACTGTCTCCAGGCACGCGATTGCTTCCGAGACAACGCTGTCGGTGCCATGGCCGCCCGCGATGCTGGTCTGCTTCGCCGACAGCTTGATCCCGATCGTGGGCCAGCGCGCCTCAGCGCCGTCGGCTCGGTCGAACACGTCGACTGGGAAATTGTCCAGCAGCCCGCCGTCCACCCAGGTGACCCGCCCAGCGGCGGCGGCTATGTCGGCCACGTCGGCGGTCACCGCCGCAGCTCGGATTCGGACCGGCTCGAAGAAGAACGGGATAGACATCGATGCCCGCACCGCATCGACGATCCGCTGGTGGTCGGCATCAAGCCCGTAGTTGACGTAGTCCCATGGCAGCCGGACCAGCTTGCCCCGGGTGATATCGGAGGTATGCACGACAAGTGAGTAACGCTGCCGGGCAGTCCACGTCTGGTCGGCGCCGGGATCATCCAGCCGCAGGTCGCCGAAACGGGTGATCCCGATATCGCTGAGCACGCCGCCGAGCCAGTCGAGCAGGTAATCCCCGTCATACAGGCCCATGTGCAGCAGCAGGTGCTCAGCGTCGCCCAGACCGCCCAGGGCTGCCCGCAAATGGCTTGTGGCCATGAACTGCTCGAATTTAACCTCCTGCAGGTAGCCCGGCAATTTGCCCACTGGCTTCCCGGCCTTGTTGAGCGCTGCGATGATCGCCGCTGCGATGGCGCCAGCACTCGTCCCGGCGACCCGCCGGAACCGGTATCTGGCCTGATCAAGGGTCAGGATCGCGCCCGCCAGTCCTATGCCTTTGACCCCGCCACCTTCCAGGACGAGGTCAGCTGGCTTTTCGGTACCAGCAGCAGGCGAACTCTCCGTCGGTGTGGCCGCAGTCTGATCAGTCATTGCTCCTCGATTCGCGACTGGCGGTCCGGTCCCGCGTGTGCTGGGCCTCGTGCCCCTTTCCGGGACTCCGCCGACAGCCAGCGCCCAGTGATACCCACGAAGCGGGCGTGACTACCGGGGCCATTTTTGCGAATTGCCCTGATCGCCCACGCTTCGCTTATACACCGGCCGCGACACAGCCCTGTATCTTATTTACCCAGATGGCAGCGTGATTAACACGAATGCATCAGGTAGCGGTCAGCTTCTCCAGCTTCTGCCGGTACCACATGGTAGCCACCACGTAAGCATCGAGCAGACCGATCACCGCCAGCCCGCGTCTCCCGGACTCAAGCTCCGGCAGACGTCCCACATTGCCGAAATGAGTACGTGTGACCTTGCGCACCCCATAGTTGTTACTAACATGCCTTGAGTGCTCGGCTCTCCTCCTGAATAAGTAGATTCAACAGCGGACGGGGACTATTGAACCACGAGGGTGCGAAAGGTATTGAAAATGACCTTGCACTGCACAACGTACGGGCCGTTACATCTTCCATCCGGAACCTGTAGATCTTGCGCTCTCCGGTCCGTAGCAACGAAATCCATCCGTTACTGTCACTAAGGACATAGCCCACCATTGACTGTGGGCTCGAATTCGCCAAGGTAAGAGTCTCGTGAGGAAGCCACACAGCATAAAGCAGAGGGTTCAAGACCAGGATAAAAGATAGGGTTCCCACAACACTCCGCGTCCCTACCCGCCCAATCACTCCTATCCACTTACGTCTATCATTGGTGGATTTCTTTGTCTTTGAGGCAGCCCATGCGGCGACACCGGAAATAAGTCCGAGGAAGGCACCTGATGCCATCACCGCCCATGGCGTCAGGACGAAACCAGCCACGGCAGCAGCAGAGAATCCGGCCCATACACGAATATCACGCGGAAGTTTGCCAGCCAATAGCAAGTTCTTGACAATTTGGAACGTCGCCAGCCCGAGCGCGGCTGCTGATATCAATGGGAGTGCCGACAGGAGCCCTCCAGCAATCACTGTAGGAAGACCAGCACTGTTGAATACGCCAAGTGCCGTCGGTGTATCCCCACGAGCTATCCAAATAACCTTAATCACCACAAAGCCAAAGGCCAGAACAGTGATAAACTGCCACATGTCTTTTCTGTTAGACAACCTAGATATTATCCTGAGCCACCCCGGCCTCTTGGCATCTTTCTCACCGGCAATTGGCGACGGATTCGTGCCGTGGAGACAAATTCGGTTCACCTGACAGCTGGTAAGGTCCACAATCACAGCCTCCGGGACGTCGCTCAGGTCTAGATCACCATCGATAACTGCGCCCCGCAGCCGGACACCACCTGGACTCTGTTCATCTCCGACATGGCTGAGCAAGATCTCGCGAAGAACGCTCGCTCGCAGCGTGCGCTCGCGCTCAGGGCATCCACTGAGGTCGACTTCTTCACCTGCATTCACTCCAGCTACCAACCGCAGCTCAGCAGGCCTCATGCCGGTCCTCTCCATGTATGACAAACTAAGGGCCGAAGGGCGCTAATGGTAGATGTCCTGAGCCGGTTTCCCAGCTAATCCTTCCGCGCATTTGCGGCCCAGCGCCTTCGCCGTTCCGGGGTGCGGTGCCTCCCGGATTCGCGCGGCCGTCTCAGCATGCCGCACAGCAATGCCTTACCCGCCATCATGAAATGCTCCACCGAGCGGCAGGCCAGCCTGTCCACGGTAAACCGGGAATCCCTTTGGAGCATCCAAGATGAGCACCCTCATTTGCCGCCGACAGGGCGGCCGACTCATGCGGAGCGGTGTTCACGCGCGTAGGCGTCGAGCCGCTTGAGCTCATCGGTGTAGATGGCACCCACCACCCTCGGCGCGAATATGCGCTCAAAGACCCCCCGATCCCCCGGCGCCGTCCCAGATCGTGGAGATCCGCACGAGCGACGCGCCGTCTCGCGGGGAGACCGTGGTCGTCGTGCCAGGCTGGAGCCGGTATCGGACTCGGTGACGACCCGGCCCGGTTCGAGCTCGTCCACCCTCATCCGGTACTCGCGGGTGCGTCCCATCGCGGTCACCTTGAACCGCGTGATAGTGCCAACGTCAGTAAGCGTCGTTCGTGTGCAGGACGGGACGCACGCCGCATCGCTGGTCCTTGGAGAGGCCATGCCGCAGACTATGAGCTTGGTCAGGCGCCTCCTGATTTCAGATAAGGGAAGTCTCGACCACGGTCTGTACTCCTTCGCAGGTAGTTGGACGTCCCACTTACGGGCGGGTAGCAGCGAACCTCGCGCCGTACTAGGTCATCGGTTGCCACGCCTTACTGTCCTTGCGTGATGGGCTTTTCGCGTACAGGTCGTGGAGGTTGAGCGTCGCTGATAGCTGGGTGTTGAAAGCCGGGTCATCCGGCAGGTTTCGACGCCGGGGGGTGTGCAGTGAGACTAGGTGACCTGACGCGTAGCTTGAGGCGTCCCGACACGGTGGCCAACGTCGAGTTGTCTGTCGTGTTCGGGGTGCTGAGCCTGCGGGCCTTTGACCTGATACAGGGTACGTTTGCCATGGTCACGGGCAGTCTGACTGCCTCGACCAATCCGGGACTCGAGCTGGCCGTTTTCCTGCTGCTGGTAGCGGAGTCCGTCCTGCTGGGTGCCTGGCTGGCGAAGCGCCGGTCCGTGCAGCCGTGCGCTTGGCCGATCATGGTCGATTTCGGCTTGGCCCTGGTCACGGTCGGCTTGGTGCCCGCGTACATCTCTCGGTCCGCAGTCTGGACGGGATGGCCCTGGCCTGTGCCCGTGACGCTGTCCACGGTCGTTCTGCTCGGCGCCAGCTTTGCGCGCTGGCGATTCGTGCTTGCCTGTTCGGGCGCGCTGGCGCTGGTCTATGTTGTGGTGATGATGTTGCCTCTCAGCGGCGACAGCTTGGGCCGGTCCACCGCGGTGGTCAACGCGCTCGCGTATCCGGGATTCGCCCTCCTGGCATTCCTGTTTGTTCGTTTCGTGCGCCGGCTCGCCACTATCGCTGATGAAGCCCGGGCCCGGGTGGCTGAGCTGGAGCGTGAACAGGGTAAGGCGCGTATCCATGAGCTTCTCAGCTACCTGAGGCTGGACCGGTTCGCTGAGTCGGACGAGGAGATGCGGCTGGTCATGATCGCCGATGCCCAGGCGAAATATGAGGAGATGAGCTCGTATGTTTACGGCACCGAGAACCTCGGCGACTTCAAGGCGCACCTGCGCAAGGCTCTCAAACTGCACCCCAGCCTGCGGGTGCGCACGGTAGTAAATCTTGACAGCGGTGCCGAGCTGGCGGAGGACGTACTGGAGCAGTTGCAGCGTGCGCTGGATACCGCGCTGTCCAATGCCGAGCAGCACGCTGTCGGCGCCGAGGTCGTAGTTTCGGCGCGGTCTGAGAGCGGACAGCTGGTCGTCACCGTGCGGGATGACGGTCCGGGATTCGACCTTGCCAGCACGCCGCAGGGCTTCGGGATCGGCGAGATTCTCGGCCGGCAGCTTGAGGCGGTCGGGGGGCACGGGATCGTGGACTCTGCCCCGGGACGCGGAACGGAAGTGCGGATCACCCTCCCTGCGAGGCAGTCATGACCACGGGGCCGCCGGTGCTTCCGCTGGCCTCAGCCGACGGGCCGGTGCGCTATGTAATCATCGATGACGAGCCGAGATACCGCCAAGGACTCGGGGCGGCAAACGGCGCGCGGCTGGAGCAGGTCGGGGGATACGGATCAGTTGATGACTTCATCTGCATTCAGCGAGAACCCTGTCATGTCGTCATCCTTGACCTGTGCCTGAACAGGCAGACCGGCGACAAAGCCGTGCTTCAGGGTGTCCTGGCCATCCGGCAGCTCGCCGGCCGGTTCGGTCACCGCGTCCTGGTTCACTCAGGCGACCCCAGGCCTGAGCCCGTCGCTCGCTGCGTGGCCGCCGGCGCGGCCGGATTCGTCGATAAGTACAACAATGACTTCGGGGTGCTGGCGCAGGCGGTGGACGAGATCGGCCGCAACGGCCACATCGTGACCGGCTCGCTGCACAACGCGCTGCGCATGTTGGCCAGGAAATGCCGCGACGTCCGCCTGTCGGACACGCTGGAAGAAACCCTCGTACTGCTGGACCAAGGCATGAAGGACGTTGAGATCGCTAAGCTACGCTGCCTGTCCGCCAAGACGATCGAGGACCATAAACGCAAGATCCTGGCGGAGTTCGGGGACGACCTGGAGGCACGGATTTCGGGTTTCGCCAATCTGACCCGCGAACTGGGGATCGCGCCGGGCGACATTGTCAATGACCGCGCGGGACACCGGCCGCGCCGCGGACTCATCACCCGGGCCATGCCCTGGCGACGCAGTCACCACGATTGACTGAAAGTACCGGGCACGCCCGGTACAAACTGGCTGGCTCAGCCTTCAAGCTAGGTATGCGGCGGCCCCGCCGGGGGGAGCGGTGGCCGCCGCATCATGGCAAGCCCTCAGCGCAGGCATGAGCCAGTGGTCGGCGCCGACGCAGGGACAGCGGCCGGCGAAGGCAAGATCGAGGAGATCCGGTGGCTATCACGGTGCTCGGCGGCGAACCAGCCACCCGGGCGATGGCAGCCGCTGCTATAGCACGTAGCCGGCCGATGATGCCGAAGCTGGCGGGGGGAGGCCGCGACATCGTCGTCGTGACGGCTGACTCACGGGACTACGACCCGGTATCAGACCTTCCCGGTTCGGGCCTCGTGGTCATGACCGACAGGCCCTCGGTCGTCCAAGCCGCGGCCGCGCTGCTCATGGGGGCGGACGCCTATCTGCCTGTCGATCTCAGCCCATCACGAGCGGCCAAGGCCCTCGACCGGGTCGTGCGCGGACAAACACATATCGAACCGGAGACAGCTGGGGCGCTCCGTACGCTCGTGATGCTTGCCGGAGGTCTCCTGCCAGAGGTTGATGCTCAAGAGATCCGTCTTCTCCTGGACCTGCGATCGCGAGGATGGGGTTGGGGGGAAGCGGCCGATTCCGTCGGCGTTGACCCACGCGCCGCGCGTGCATGGCTCGAGGAGCTGCTCCGACGAATTCGGCTGGCAGACTCCCGGACCACACGCTACTGAGGCTGCTCAGGAGCCCATGAATTTTCCGGATTGAAGTACCCACCGCCGGAGGGGAGCTGGCGCGGTTCGGACTACCAGGCGTCCACGATCAGGATGTTGCAGCTGACTCTCGGCCACGATCAGCGCAACGAGCCGACGTGTCTGGCGCGTGACATGATCTGGTCCCATCTCGGACTCGATACGGGCTAGCGGCACTCTGATTAGCCGCGGCCGGGATCATATGGCTGGTTTGCCGTGACACGCCGAAGCGAGAAAGAGGCGTTGCCGTTACTTCCACAGTGGCCAAGTACGGGGCTTCCCCGGTAGCAACGGACGGAAATACCCGCGAGTATTGAATACCACAGCGCCGACCGCAGTGTAGGTCCTCGGCATCCAAGTACCAAAGACCGAACGGGTTGCCAGGCAACGGGTGCGTAATTGGATACTGCGACTGACTCGGCAAAGCACTACTGAGGAGGGGAACAAGATCAATGGGTAGACATGAGCAGAAGAAGGGCTTGTTCGGGTACTGCAAGAGGGAATCACTCCACGTCGGCGATCACGACAACGGCAAGACAACGTGGCCACCTCCGGGCAGCGATCTACGGGTCCACCAGTCGGCCCTCCCGGAGGTAGAACGGCTCCGCGTCGGCCGGATTCGCCGTATGATTCCCGTACTCTTCCGCATCGGAGTGGTCGTTGGAGTCGCTGCTGTAGTTCTACCCTCCGGCACGGCGCAGGCGCTAGGTGGGTTCCATACAAGCGGAGACAACGTGCGTGTTCGAGTCGGCGCCAGCACCCAGACCCCCCAGATCTCCTCCATTCCTGCGGCAGGTACGGCGATCGATATCGCATGCCAAACAACCGGGCAGACGGTAAGCCTGCCCGGTTGGGGCACCTCCCCGATCTGGGATAAACTCAATGGATACGGCGGCGGATATATATCTGACCTATTCGTCCGTGAGACCCCCTATGCCCAGTTCGATCCGCGCCTTCCGCGCTGCGGAGCACCGCCGCCAGCGCCACCATCGCCCTCATTCGTAACGTCGGCTACAGCCGCAGTCCACACGGCTCCCTCATTCAACGCCTCCGTGATCGGCAGTATCGGCGCAGGAGCGGCCGTCAGTATCGCCTGTCAGAATTATGGGACTAAGGCGGGCGGAAGTTTCATCTGGGATCGTGCAGGAAATGGCTACATATCGGACGTCTACGTAATCGGAACACCCTTCAACGCCTTTGATAGCCGCCTGCCGCGGTGTGGTCTCAACTATCAGCCGGTGGACTGCTCGAAAGTCCTCTTCCTTGGCGCTCGGGGATCGGGCGAGCCTTTCGGGCCGGAGAATCTGGGTGATTCGCAGAGCCCGGTTCAGCGCACGCGCGACGTGCTTGCCGCGCGGGGTGTCAGCCTGGATGTCGCAGGAACAATATACGAAGCACAAGATGTCTCCATCTTGTTGCATGGGGACATTAAGGATTACTTTGCCGGGGCCGATCACGGGGTCGACGTAATGCTCGCGAATCTCCGTGCACGTACAGACGGCAACGTCTGCGGGTGGCAGAATACCAAGTCAGTACTGGTCGGCTATAGCCAAGGTGCGCTTGTCGTCGCGAGAGCGATTCAAAGAATGACCCCACAAGAGAGAGCAACCATCGCGGGAGTGGTCACTTACGGCAATCCAGTCTATGCCCAGGGCGTGAATGGCGGCTCCGGATCGAGCGGGTCCGGGATCCTTGGTCGCGGCGCAGCCTATCCGGACGGCGTTAACAATAGATCGCGCGACTACTGCCGCCAGGACTTCGTCTGCAAGCGAGGATCCACGAATGTAGCGGAGCATATGAGGTACGTAAACCCGGGCCCAGAAGTAGCTAATGGTGCCGCATTCCTAGCGTCACGATTCGGGAAATAGCCCTCACGGAAGCGTTCCAGCTGCAAATCGGATAGTTTAGTTACCGAGATGCATTTGGCGCATTGTGAAGCCCTGGCGGATGAAACGATCGACCAAGATTCGCATCGTCCGCCAGGGGGCTTCCATGCTTCCAGCAAGAGTTGGTGTCGAAGCTACGTAATGTTGCGGTGGGCCTGCCGCGTCCGTTTGTTACCGGCCGAGGTGCTATAGCGGCCGCAATGGACCGGCGGCCGGCCATAGCATTTCGAATTCCTGAGGCGGAGTTAGTCCAGTGGTGCATCATCGGCTGCTTACCCTATATTTGTCAATCTTGCTACTACTTCGCGTTGACAGCCATCCTGTCCCATTCGAACGTCCTGTCACGCCGTGTACAGGAGCGTCCGGCCCGGATCGTTGTGGCGCCGACAGCTTCGTCCACGACGTTTCTGCGGAAACGCACTCATCTGCCGCGGACAGGGTCAGATGTCGCGGGCCTGGCGCGAGACGTGGCCGTGCCCGGGTAGTCGGCTGGCATCCGAGACCCCCGACCGGTGCCTGATGGTGCTGGCGCGGTGCCAAGCTAGCGGGGTGGCGACCTTCCAGGCGGAGCGATTCAGCGTCAGCGTGAGTGACGAGGTCCTGGCCGACTTGCGTGCGCGGATCCGGAACACCCGGTGGCCAGGGCCGGCGCCAGGCGCGCAGTGGGAGCAGGGCACAGACCTCGGTTACCTGCGGGATCTGCTGGGGTACTGGGCGGACGGCTTCGACTGGCGCGCACAGGAACGCTGGCTGAACGGGTTCCGTCACTTCCGGGCCGGGATCGATGGTGTCCGGGTGCACTTCGTGCATGAGCGGGCCCGCAGCGGCCGCGGGATCCCGCTGATCTTGACCAATGGCTGGCCGAGCTGCTTCGCCGAGTTCCTGCCGCTCGTACCGTGGCTGACGGACCCGGCCGCGCACGGCATCGACGGGCCCGGTTTTGACGTGGTGATCCCCTCGCTGCCCGGCTACGGGTTCTCTGACAGGCCGGCCCGGACGGGGGTGACATGCCGTTACACGGCGGGGCTGTGGCACCGCCTGATGCGCGGCCTGGGATATCAGCGGTATGGCGCGCACGGCGGCGATTTCGGGGCCGCCGTCGCCACGTTCATGGCGCTGGATGACCCGGCGCCCATGCTCGGCATCCACCTGTCCAACCTGGACCTGGCACCCTATACCGGGCCGGGGTCACGGCCGCTGTCCGCGGCCGAGCAGGCCTACCTGGCCCAGTACCGGCGATGGCGTGAAGATGACCGCGGCTACGGCGCGATCCAGTCGACGCGGCCTCAGACGGTCAGCTACGGCCTCAACGACTCGCCGGCCGGCCTGGCCGCCTGGGTGCTGGAGAAATGGCGGGGCTGGGCCGACTCCGGCGGGGACATCGACGCCACCTTCTCCCGCGACTTCCTGCTCACCGTCGTGACGCTGTACTGGGCCACCCAGACGATCGCGTCCTCCATGCGGGACTACGTGGACAACCGGTGGCTGGCAGCCGAGCTGGGCCTGGCCGACAAGGTTACGGTGCCTACCGCGGTAGCCGTCTTTCACCAGTTCATCGATGACGGCACGCCTCCCCGCGAGTGGGCCGAACGCCTGTACAGCATCCGCCGGTGGACGCCCATGCCCAGCGGCGGCCACTTCCCATCCGTCGAGCAGCCCGACCTGCTCAGCCGCGACATCGCCGCCTTCTTCAACGACCTCAGCGCGGCGGCCAGCCCGCAATGACGCGCTTAATCGGCAGATCTGTTCCCGCGCCGCGGCCGGCATCCCAACCGCAAGACAAGCGAATATTCGGCGTTCGGTCCCGGCCGCCAGGGCCTCCCGGCGTCTGCTTTCACCACCCGCCTTGGCGCCATCGAACAGGCATACCAGACCGCCATCGAACCCAGCCGCGTGTACGAGTCACCCGAGCCGCTCGAAGCGCTCCGTCCTCCGGAGCGCGCTACCGACGAAGCGATCGAACTAGAGGCCGAGCCGTGAACGGCGAGACCATGGCAAGCAACGCCCGCGGCAGTACAAACCACCCTGATGGCCACCCAGATCCCGGACAAGGCGCCCGCTGGGATCTCGACCTGCTCACCCCCGACGACGTATGTGCCCTGCTGAAGGTCAGGAAAAGCTGGCTCTACGACACCGTCGAAAACGGCGCCATCGAGGCCATCCGTCTAGGCAAGCAGCTCCGGTTCCGCCTATCAGCCCTCATCCGCTACCTGGAAGACCGCGCGATCAACGCGAACGGTCGCTGATGATGAATATCCCTTGGATGGTTACTGCACACAATCTACTTTGTGATTGATTCCGCCATAGCCCGGGTCTGACAAGTGATACAAGTAGTATCGGGTCGCCAGTTTGGCGTCCAGGGGGGTTCAGATGAGTAAACGTGGAAGTCGCAATCGCGGACGGCAGGCTGCCTCGGCTCAGTCTAGGGCAGTACAGCAAGAAAAGCCGAAGGCCACCATCTGGCACAACCGTAAGGTTTGGCTAGCAGGTGCCCTTGGAACTGTTGTGACTGGAGTGGTGACCGGGGTAGGGATCAACATCTCGAACAACGTGCTGGTAGCTCACAACATAGCGGCACCACCGACACAAGCCCCACCTACTTTGGCTGAGACGTCCTCCCCGGTTAGCAGCCATAGTCTCCGCCCGTCGCGCTCCGCTATCGCCGGGCCGCCGCTAACCGTAGTGTCGGAAGACCCGACAAATCTAGATAGTGCAGGCGTGTGGGCTTTTCCAGGTAAAGTGGTATTCACTGCTAGCGAACTTAAGACTCTCAACACATACCCACCGGGGATGGCTACGCCGCCTTTCATGAGCCTGTTGTTTTCAATGGGCGCCTATGAGGAGAATCCCGATACGCAACTCGTTCTGCAGAACAATCAGGTGGAGGAAATTCGAGTCCTAAACATGAACGTGGTCAAGTCATGTCACGCGCCGCTAACCGGTACGCTGATCTACTCGCCCGACGCTGGGGCCGATCCTTCGATTCAAGTTGGTTTCAATTTGGATTCCACAGATACCGAGGCCGAGACGCTGGGGACGGGGACGCTGGCTACCTCTTTTATAGGAAAGCCTGACTATTTTGAGGGCCGTACGGTATCAATCCAGCCTGGCGCTCAGCAAGTTTTTAATATCGTAACTAGGACTTCGAAGCATTCGTGTTCATTCCGGTTTCTGCTCACATTGCTAGTCGGCTCCAAGAAGACTTATCAGCTTATCGGCGATGGGAATCAGCCTTTCCGTGTGAGCGCTGTGGTACGGACCAGGGATCATCGACCAATATTCTCCGCCTACGACGTCATATATGCAGGAGGTGTAGCTAGTCCAGCTAGTCCGAGAGGTGACGACCGTTTCGTCCGAGTTAATCCGAAGACTTTCAACGCATAGCGACGGCTTGTATCCCCGCAGAAGAGGGCGATGTAGTTGAGGGGTCAGCAGGATGATGGCGGCGTCTCGGCTACAAGGGCGCCCGACTCCCTGGCATCGATCCAGGTCTCTTGCTCGGTGCAGATTGAATACAGCGTGACCATAACTTAGATTTCTGTCGTAATCTCGCGGCGGCCTGCGGCCGGACTGGAGCTGTCAGAAAATCTCTTCCAGGGCCTCGGCGAGACTGGTGTCACGCTCGTCGAGAATCGCGGCATACCGGGATGTGACCTCGAGGCTGCCGTGCCCCGCCCGCTGACAAACCTTCTGCAGGTTCACCCTCTTATCGATGGCCCAGCTGATCCCCGTGTGCCGAGCGTTGTAGGGCGTGAAACCCTCAGGCAGACCGGCCGCATCCCGGGCCGCGTTCCAGAAGCGTCCCCATACGTCGGCCATGAGGAATTCGCTCCCGTCCCCGTCGCCAGATGTGGGCCTTGGTCAGCTCACCGTTGCTGGCTCGCTGCGCGGTCTGCTGGCGGCGCCACTGGCGCTGGTACTCACGCCTGTACGCGTTGCACTTCTGGCAGTGGCAGTTCATCGCGTACCGGGCACCCATCGTGCCATGCTCGTGTACGATGCCGGTCTTCGACACAAGCGGAGGAAGGTTCTCGTCCTCGTCCACGATGACTGGGACGGAGCGCGCGTAGGCGAACATCCACTGCGGGAAGAGGAGGTCCTCGGGTCCGAGGCCGTACGCCTCAATGTGCTCCTGGACCGCCTGGTCAATCCGCGTGGCGGCGCAGACAGGATGGACACAGCCGTTCGCCGCGCCGAGTCAGCGATCGGCTTTCCCCGAAGGCGGGACGGCACTGGTCGCGCTGCGTCATCAGCCCTCGTCTGGAGTAACGCGCACACTGCCGCCGTTAGGCGCGGGTGTCGGGTGGATGTCGATCAAGTTCCTGGGCGTCCAGATCCGGGCATTCTGTGCACTTGCGTCGCGGTGCCGCACTGCTCGGCGTCCGGCCGCGTTGCCGGGCCTGGGGGCTTTCGGTCCAGGGCGTTAAGTAAGTTCAGCGTGAAGGGCCGCGGATTAAGTCATCCGTGGGCACCGGAGACCCGATGGCGGTGGCCTGATCGGGAGTATTTGGAGGGATGTCACGGCTGCAGCCGGGCCGGGGGTCAGCGTGATGCGGCAGACGATGGACGGCCAGGCCGAGGCGCTGGCAGGGATCCTGGCTGATGAGGCGCCCGTGGTCGCGGTGGCGGAGCGGCTGCGCGGCCGGCGGGTGCTAGCGATCGGCACCGGGACGAGCTGGCATGCGGCCAGCCAGGCCGCCGCGCTGCTGCGCGCGGCCGGGCTGGACGCCGGGGCCGCGCAGTCTGCCGATGCCGCTGTGGACGGCCCGCTGCCCGGCGAGGGCGGCGCGTTGCTGGCGTTCACCCATACAGGCGCCAAGCGGTACACCGCGCAGGCTGTGCAGCGCGCCCGCTCCAGGGGCCGAGGGCGGCGACCACGATCATGGCCAGGCCGAGATCCGAGCGGACCGCGTAGCCATAGCCCTTGAGCTTCAGGGGCCAGTTGCCGATGTTGCGCCTAGGCCCTCCCGTGATAGCCACCGTGCACCGGACGGCCCGTCGGGCGTTTCGGCTCCGGGGCGAGGATCCATACCTTGTAGGTTCGATGGCCGGACGCGTCGGCGTAGGGAATCACGGCGGCCAGCCGGTAGCCGCCGTAACGGCTGATGTCGTGAACGATCACCTGGTCGGTTGGGTCCGTGTCGCCGAAAGCGAGCGCGATTACAGCGAAGTAGCGATGGCGGATCGCGTCGGCGTAAGCCGGCGCGTTCTGGAGGTACTGGTCAGTAGCGGGATCGGTGTAGCCGAAGTTGAACGTGTTCGACCACTGTGTCCACCGCACGCTGTGCATCAGGTAATACGCCGGCACGTCGTAGTCCTCGGCGAGATAGCGGCCACCGGGCTTGCCCAGGCGCTGCAGCGCAGCGGTGAGCCCGCGTGAGTCAGGCCAGCCCCGATACTGCGCGCCGACGATGAGGACACCGACAGTACCAGCGAGGACAGCCGCCGTGATGGCCGCGCGGAGCCACGATGCCGAACGACGCGCGGATACCCCTGTGGACTGTGCCTGGCCCGCGGCGCGCGGGAGCGCCGCGAGCAGGTAGCCGCCGGCCGCCGAGGCGAACCACGCGCCGTAGCCGACGTGCTTGAAGAGGCTTACGTAGGTATGGATGCGTGCCTGCTCGGCGGGGGCAAGGAAGTCGGCCCCCGCCAGGGTCCAAGCCAGCAGCGTCGTCGGCCAGTGGCGCCATGCGTAGGTGATGGCGGCCGCACCGGCGATGCCCAGGAGGGCATTGATCCCCACCCACCTGGCGCTCATCAGCATGATGGACCCGCTCGAGTCTGTGCCGGACGCGCGGCTGAGCGTGGAGACGCTGATCCCCTCCGCATAAGAAGGGCCGGCTGTCCGGTACGCGACGGCGAGCGCGCCCAGGGTGACGGCCGCCATGCCGAGGCCAGCGGTCAGCCCGGCCGCCCGTCCGCGTCGTCGCCATACTGTAAGCGCGGCGACGATGATGACAACGGGGTCAAACAGTGCGGATGCGTATTTCGTCGCGTTGGCGGCAGCTAGCGCCAGCGCCGCGATCACCATCAGGGCGATCCGGGCCTGTAGCCGCCGATCCGCCGCCAGCACGCCCAGCCAGGTCGCGGTGGCCAGCAGCATCAGCGCCATCGCGTCGTAGGTGGCGAATGCGCTCAGGAACTGGGCTGATCCGGTCCCGGCGAACAGCGCGGCCGCGAAGAACCCTGCCGCGCGGCTTGAGAACAACCGGCGTGTAATGCCGTGCAGCAAGACCGTCGTCAGCAGGATGAACGCCAGGCTGAGCAGCCGCGCCCCGGTAAGGCCCGCGGCCTGGCTGGCCAGGCCGGCAATGACCGGATAGATGACGGGAGCGCCGGAGAAGTAGGAGGTGAAGTCGGGAATCTGCGTGTGGTGCAGCAGGTGCGCGAGTTCCAGGTGTCCCGACCACAGGTACAAGCCTTCGTCCTGGAACGCCGTGTTGCTTAGTACCAGCCGGGCGGATAGCACAGTCTGGGTGGCCAGGACTGCGAGCAGCGGCCATCTGCGGCTTGCCAGCGCGCGCCCCAGTCCGCGAGACGGCACATCGGCCGGGTAAGCGGCAGGCCAGTCCTCGCCAGATGCCTGCCTGACGACGTGCTGGAGCGGATCCCGGCCGGGGCGGTGATCGTCTGGCGGAGGGCGGTACGGCACCGCGGTATCGGCCTCCCTCGGCGGCGTGGCGGGCGGTCCTTGCGGCCACGGCGCTCCTGGGGTGTCCGGCCTGTCGTGCGCTGGAGAGATTTCCCTGACCTTCGGGACCGGCCCGGCTGGCCGACGGCTGTCCGGCCGGGCGTGGCCCGGCGGCCGTTCGGGCTGCGTCCGCATGACCTATGGCAGCTTCCGGTGGCCAGGCGTGGTGGCCGTGGGTGTAGCCGATGACGTCGGCGAGAGGGTCGGGCTCTTGGACGGCACCGGCCGGGCCGGTGAACTCGATGCGGTGGGCGCCGATTCCGTCGGCTTCGCCGGGCTCGTCGTGGTGGCCGACGGCGGCGCGGCCGCGCCGGTGGGTGCTGCGCTTGGCGCCGTTGCCAGCCGGCCGCCGGCATGGCTATGCCGCAGCGGCACGGTGAGCAGCGGCCTCATCCCGGGCTGCCACTCCATCCGGTACAGGCTGCTGCCGAACTCGGCCCGGAACGCGGCGGCGGCCGCCGGGTAATCGGCCACCTGCCAGTCGATGACTCTGAACGCCTCGAACCAGATGACCCCGATAATGCCCGTATGCGTGGGCAGTTGCCGGAACATCTGGGTAATCCAGTGCGCCATCAGCCCGCTGACGTTCGTCGCCCCTGTCTCGGTGATGACAAGCGGCTTACTAGTAAATCTTCGCAGCTGAGCGATTGTCTTGGCGAATGTCGCGTCGAAGGATTTATAGAGCAGCGTGCCTGGCGTCCCGTAGTAGCCGGACAACCCGATCCAGTCAACATAGCTATTGCCCGGATACAGCTCCGCCAGGTTGGTGGAGTCGTTCCAGATGATGTTCGGCGACCATACCCAGATCACGTTCTTCGCGCCGATCCGGGTGAAGATATCGTGCACATGCCGCCATGCCCTTACGTACTCGCCGACGCTATTACCGTTGGTGAAGACGCCCCACGGGTACCAGAAGCCGTTCATCTCGTGCGCGAAACGGATCGCGATCGTGTAAGGCAGGTTCTTTACGCCCTCGGCCCATGACCTGATGTAGCCGTCATAGTCGCCGTTGATGATATGGGACAGGTTGTAGGCGGGCTGGTCGCCGACGAGTGACGCGATCTTCGATCGGTGCGTGTAATCCCATGGCTCCCAGGAGATCAGCGGGAGCATTCCCCGCTTGGCCACCTTGTCGATGGCACTCCGGTCGAACTGGTTCACGGCCCAGCCCTGCGCGAACTCGTACACCGACGGCTGATGGCCCACTGCTTTGGTGAACCGGTCGAGCTGGGTGAAATCATATGGCCCGCTGTTCGTCATGATGCCGACGAATTTCTTTCCTGGTGGCGGGAACAGCGGAGCGCTCTGGGCGGTCGACGCGCGGGCCTGGCCGCCCCCGACAGCGTGCGCGATATGGCTGACGATCTTGCCAGGCATCTGCGGCGCCACTACGAACACGTAACCCCCGAGCATCATGCTGAAGCCCAGGCCGAGGAGCTTCGGAATGCTGACCCTCACCGAGCGTCCCAGGACCGGGCAGTCTGGTTTGGGAGGTCGTGGACGGGTGCCCCGTAGGCGGGACGCTCATAGGCCCGTCCTCGGTAGGCTGGGCGCTCGTCCATGCTTCCGCCCCGGGCCGGAAGCATGGGCTTCGGCTGGCTAGGCTGCACGACACCCTCGCGCCCGGCCTCAGGGGCTGTCAGCCGACGCCTGGCCTCATGGGGCGCTAGCCTCTCGGCTGGCCGGATCCCGCGCTGGACCCGCTGGATCGGGGAAGCTGGGGCGGCCTGGCGCTGGATGCGCACGTCATAGGCGCAGTCATAGGGCCTCCACGCCGAAGGTGCCCCGGCCACGACACGGCCGCCCCGGCCCAGCCTGTTAGCCAGGACGATCAGCGGCGGCGCGAGGCCGGTGATGACGGCAAGGGTCCCCCACACCCGCAGCGCCGTGTAGTCATGGTGGAACCGGAAACTCACGATAAGCAGGACGGTCGCGATCGCGGCCCACGCGAGGTGGAGCCGGAAAGTGCGGACGGAATCCGGGCTCTTCAGGTTTCCCTTCGCAGTTACGGCGTATGTCAGCGGCCTGCGGAGCAGGGCCATCACCCCAGCCGCGACATACACGGGTCCGGCGAACAGCGCCAGCAGCATGCCGGGGACTCCCACCTCGCGTCGCTCGTGGACGGCCAGGTTGAACCGCCGCAGCCACAGCCACAGAATCATCCAGCTCGTCATGGAGGCTGACCACAAGGCAAGCCATTCCAGGGAGTTGAGCCGGATGGCAGTGACGCCGAGAAACAGGTAAACGGCGGTGGCGATCGTGCCGAGGAGCACGGTGAACCCGACGCTGGGGTAATAGAACTGCACCAGCCCGTAAAGAAGCCGCTGGCGGGGACGCAGCCTGATGCCGGCCCGCAGGTTACGCTTCAGCAGGATCTCCCAGATGCCGTAGGCCCAGCGCTTCTGCTGGTTGAAGTAGTCCGTCCACGACTCCGGGCCCTCGCCAATCGCGAGCACGTCCGGCGTATACACGCCCCGCCAGGAGTTGCCGGTAACGGGATTGATCGTTCCCTGCACCCGCATGCTCGTCAGGTGGTCCTCGATGATCGAGTCCTGGTACCCGCCGATCTCCCGCCAGGCCGCCGGGCGGTACAAGTGATTGGTGCCGATAAGCAGCGGCGCGTCCAGCCCGTTGCCACCGCGCTCCACGACCCCGCTGAATAGGTACTGCTGGACAGAAGCGCCGTGCGCCACCCAGTTTCCGTACATGTTGCCGTAGACCTGGGGCGCGACCACGAAAGCCACGTTCCGGGTCGCGGAAGTAGCCGATCGTCCGCTCGAGGAAGCATGACAGCGGCACGTGGTCGGGGTCCATCTGCGCCACCACGTCGTAGAAGCGCTCGTAGCGATCCCGCCACGCATTGTGGTTGCCGGACTTTGTCTTCGCCCGGAACGGGCCGGTCGCCTGGTTGTACCGGGCAATGCCCTTCCGGCTGAAGTGGTGAACGCCCAGGCGCTCAGCCATCGCCTTCACCGCGGGATCGTCGCCCTCATCCAGGATCCACACGTCGACCTGTCCGCGGTACCTGACCTCCCGCATGGCCCGCAGCGTGCGCCCGACCACGGAGATCGACTCCTTGGACGGGACGATCGTGGTCAGCATCGCGACCCGGAGGCCGCGCGGCGGTGCCTTCGGCACGGGATCCTTCATCGCGGACGCGAAGACCCAGACGGCGAAGTTCTGCACCAGGCGAATGCTCTCCACGCAGATGACCACGCAGAAGCTCAACCTGGCGACGCCCAGCCGCCAGCCGCCGAATCCCACCACACCGGGCCCGGGAACGTGCGCGGGAAGCAGCAGCCAGGCGATGAACGCCACTGCGGTCAGGGCGTTGATCAGGGCAAGCGTGGTGAGCACGGCACGCTGGGCCGGTGATGCGACCCGGCGAAAAAAGACCCGCGGATCGGACGAGAAGTCCAGCGGTCCGGCAATGTCGGCACAGCGGGCATAAGCACGCTGCGCCGCGAGGTTGCGCTGTTCCCGCCGTACCTCACGACCACCCTCCGCTGGAGCGCGGCGGCTCTTGTGAGCGCCGCGGCCGTCCTTCGCCGCAGTGTGGCGACGCCGGTCACGGGACGGCCGACGGACATCCGCTCCCGGCAGGTACGGTCCGCCAGCTGCAAGATCTTCCAAATTTTTCACCGTCCGCTAAAGCGGCACGGCCGCCGATGAAGGTGCGGCTGTCGCCCCGGGATCACGGGAACACCAAACAACTGGCCTTTGCCTTGGAGGACCAAGGCGTTTGGCGCCACACGGCGTCGAGGGTGTGTCCACGCATGTTGCTCAAGCGTTGGCGAGCGCCGATGGCCAACATCCGATGCCGTTGGCGAGCCCCGCATTGCTAGGTCCCGCACCGGCCCCGTACCAGCAGTCTCGCCCATCGCACCTGACGGCATGGATCGCCGTCCGCCTGTCACAGCCGACATCAATCTCCCGCTCTCTAACACCGCGAACGAGCCCGTGGACGGCCGCGCACGCTGCAAGGGTCAGTAGCTCAAAGTGGTAGATGTCGTAATAGCGCCAGAGAGGCCGTGGCTGTTACGCCCGCGTCGGGCTCGGCGGGCTTGCAGCTGGCCGGGGCCGTAGCACCGCGGCCCCGTCCCGATCATTAAGAATCTTTGAGCCGGAACGAGGCCGCGGTGCACGCCTCAGTAACCGGCCTGCCGATCGCTGGTCTAGGCGGCCGGGCAGCATGCCGCCGACGACGTTGGCTTGCCTGGATCCTCCGGTCTGCGGCCTGGCTTGTTCTGGCCTGGCGGCGGGTTGTGAGCGCAGCAGCGGGCCGTCCCGTGGTCGCCTTTGGCTGACCCGTGACCCGACCCGGGGGACTGGGTCTGGCCCGGGGCCTTGGCGGATCCCCCGGCATGGTTCTGCCCGGGTCCGGGCTGGCTGGCCGGACGGAGCGCGGGCTGCGTGTCCGGCCGCGGTGCGGGCACGGCCGGATGATGCGGGCCCCCATGATGCGGTGCCGGCGCGCCGACCATCACGTGCGCCACCTCCTGCACCGGGTCGGGCAGGGCGCCCGCGTAAGCCGCGGCGGTGCCGCCCACCCCGGCAACCAGGGCAGTCACCGCTGCGGCCAGCCCGGCCCTGATCCGGGTCGGCGGCCGGGACCGGCCGCGCCGCATTGGCCGCACGGCAGCGGGCCGGCCCCCGGCCGGGGAGGCCAGCCGCCAGAACGCAGCCAGCGCTTCGGCCTCCCCGGCCAGCTCGCCGGGTTCCGCCGGGCCGTCCAGGGTGGCGAGCATCCGCGCCAGGTCATGCATCTCCGGCGGCGCACCGGGGGGCAGCGGGCGCCGCTCGAAGAGCATGTCCAGCAGCGGCTCGTCGGGCTCGCCGCCGGGCCGGCCTGGGAGGGGGGACCCGGGCATCTCACCATGCATAGCGTCCGGCCCGCTCATCGCGTTACACCCGCCCGTTCGGCCTGCTGGGCGAGTCGGCGCAGGCCGCGGTGCGCGGCCACTCGCACCGCCCCCGGGGACTTGCCGACGATTCGCGCCACCTCGCCGGACTCCAGCCCGGCCACCACCCGCAGCATGATGATCTCCGCCTGCTCACGGGGCAGCGACGCGACCAGCGCCACCACCGCCCGCGAGGAGACCGCCTCCAGCGCCGCATCGGCGGCGTCCGGGGATGCCAGCTGGTCCGCCGCATCGCTCAGCTCGAGCGGTACGGCCGGACGGCGGGCCCGGTGCCGGCCGGCATCAGCTGCCCGGTGCCGGGCGATGGTGAACAGCCACGCCCGGAACGCCTGCTCCCCACCGCGGAAGCCGCCAAGCCCCGCCACCACGTGCAGCCAGGTATCACCCGCCACGTCCTCGGCCTCCGGCGCGATCACCCGCAGGTACCGCAGCAGCGGCGGCTGCACGTCCCGGAAGATGCGGGCAAACGCCGTCTCGTCACCGGCCTGGGCACTGGCCAGGATGACCCCGAACGCGGCGCCGATCACCGGTCCAGTATCGGGCCCGCTACCGCCGCGGCGCAGCCGAACCGCCACCCTCCGGCGCATCCCCAGCCCTGCACCCGGACTTCACGCCGTTGACGGCCTCGTGACCTCATCGCCCGGGCCTGGCGCTGCGGACGCCGCGACGGGTTGCGCTGCTCGCCGGGACCCTGTCTTGGCAGCGGTGGCCGCCGAAGAAGCGTACGACTCCGCGAACCCGCCAGCCACCAGCCTGGCCGTCTTGTCCGCCTCCGGTTCGCTGTTCATGATCTCGGCGTCCGCGGCCGTCAGCCTGGATGCCCGCCACCAGGCCGAGGCGCTGCTTGCTCAGGAGGCGGCCGCGGGTGAGGCCCGGGAACGAGCAGCGGCGCTGGCCGAGCGCTCGCGGCTGGCCCGTGACCTGCATGACGTCCTGGCCCATAGTTTCTCCGTCCTGGCCGTGCAACTGGAGGCCACGCGACTGACGGCGCATCACCACCGCCGCGGGCGCCAATCTCGCGGGTCAGATCACGTACGCCCACAAACTGACCTGCATCGGGGTGCTCGATGCGCGGCGCGTCCTGGCGAGGCTGCGCGACGACGAACCACCCGGGCCGGCCAGCCTGCCGGGCCTGGTCTCGGCAACCGCCGCCGCGCTGGGCATCCCCATCGCGCTGGAGGTCGATGGCGTCCGGTACGCGCTGGACTCCGACGCCGGGCTGATGTTGTACCGCGTCGTGCAGGAGGCCCTGACGAACGTGGCCAAGCACGCGGGGCGGGGAGCCCGGGTCACCGTGCGCCTGGTCTGGGCCGCGGATGGCGTGGAGGTGTCGATCGTGGACCGCGGCGGAGATGGTGTCGATGCCGGCTTGCCGTCGAGCGGTTTCGGCTTGACCGGCATGGCCGAGCGGGCCGCGCTGAAGGGCGGCCGGCTGCGCGCGGGTCACTCGGACGGCGGTTTAGCGGTCCGCCTGTGGCTGCCCGCGCGCCGGAACGCCGTGGAGCGGGCGTCATAGAGGGCGGTTCCGGATGGAGAGCCGGTAATTCCCGGCCGCAGGCCCAGCACGACCAGCGGGACCAGTGCCAGTCCCGTGGCCAGCGACGTCATCAAGATCGGTGACAGCCGCTGGCGGGCACCGCGCAGCACCGGGTCCGGGCCGAACGTCATTCCCGCCTGCTCTTCCAGGGTGCTGGCAATGGTTGATCAGCAGGATTCCGTTGCGGGCGGCGACCAGCGAGCCCAGGGAAATGATCCCGCAGGCCAGCTAGGCCGCCAGCACGCCTCCGACCAGCGCCATCGGCAGCGTGAGGAAGGTGAGTACGGCGAGCCGCCACCTGCGGAACGACGCTTGCAGCAGGAGCAGGATCAGCGGGCCGGCGATGATCGCCGACTCGAGCAGCCGGCTCTGCGCCGTGTGCCGCTCCCGGTATTCGCCCATGAGCTCTACGTGGTACCGCGGTCCAGGCGCACCGAGGCCAGCTTCTGCTGGATGTCGCTGACCACCGAGCCGAGGTCGCGGCCCGCCACGTTCGCCCTCACATCGAGGTACCGGGAGTCACCCTGCCGGTCGATGGCGTTAGGGTTCGGCTGCAAGGCGACGGTGGCGACCTCGCCCAGCCTGACCCGCCCACCCGACGGCAGGTCGATCGGCAGGTCCTCGATATCGGAGAAGCTGTGCCTGGTCCCCTCCGGACTCCAGACCACCGTGTCGTGGGCCTTTCCCGCCCGGAAAATGTCGCCGACCTCCTCGCCGACTACCAGCGTCGCTGCATCCAGGCGGACACCACCCGGCTTGAGGCCGTACTTCTCGGCCTTGACCAGGTTAACCTCTAAAGATCAGAGAAGGGTTGCTCGCTGGTGTGACCACGGTCACCGTGACTGTCCGCGGATGCCCCGTTCACCGCTTCCCTCGCGCCAGCCTGACCAGCAGGCCGGGGAGCAGGTGAGCGGAAGTCCTCGCGGTTGGAAACCGGCTCGTCCGAGCTCAGCGAAATTCAGCGGCGGCGCGTCCGCGTTCGCGAGCTTCCGCTTGCGTTCGGCGAAGGATGCTTCGAATTCCCCTGCCTGGGGAGGAACCGCTTCACCCGGTCACTTGTTAGCACAGTGACGCAAACTGATCATGGACACGGCCTTTATCTTCGGCACATGTCTCGCAGCGATCATTCGCGAGCTGGTCATCGAAGGTG
>Ga0137378_10001121_pt1 | contig 22273 bp, 21 predicted proteins | sample SagtaG_21_FD_104813 | JGI IMG/M metagenome (GOLD analysis project Ga0137378, IMG submission 104813) | Vadose zone soil microbial communities from Sagehorn Ranch, Mendocino, California, USA - Sage2_L_60_16 metaG | ecosystem: Environmental > Terrestrial > Soil > Vadose zone | place: USA... | reverse complement strand
GGAAGTCCGACCGGCCCAGGGTGGCCGCGCTCCCCGCGGCCACCGTGATGGCGACCGTGGGGAACGAGGAGACGTCGACCTTTCGGATGATGACGGCGCTGTCCCCGGGGCCGCTCGACGCGGCGGCCGCGCCGCCGGCCAGCACCAGGGCCAGCCCGGACAGGAGCGCGACGACGGCCGAGCGTCTCATCGAACCCGGCCCGGGGTGATCGACCAGAACACGTCCGGGGGGACCTCGATCCCGCGGTCGCGAAGACCGTCGAGGAACCGCGGCCGCAGGCCGGTGGCGCTCAGCTCGCCAAGGAACCGGCCGGTGGGATCCGTCCCGGCCCGAAAGTCGAACCGGAAGATCTCCTGCAACGTGATGACGTCGCTCTCCAGTGAGCCGATCTCGGTGACGTGGGTGATCCGGCGGGTCCCGTCCTTCAGGCGCTCCTGGTGGATGACCAGATCGATGGCGGAGGCGATCTGCTCGCGGATCGCCCGAACGGTGAGGTCCACGCCCGCCATCAGCACCATCGTCTCCAGCCGGGACAGCACGTCCCGGGGCGAGTTCGCGTGGACCGTGGAGATCGAACCGTCGTGGCCGGTGTTCATGGCCTGAAGCATGTCGAGGGCCTCGCCCCCCCGGACCTCGCCGACCACGATGCGGTCGGGGCGCATCCGCAGGGCGTTGCGGACCAGATCGCGGATGGTGACCTCGCCCTTGCCCTCGATGTTCGGCGGCCGAGACTCGAGCCGGACCACGTGGGGCTGTTGCAGCTTCAGCTCGGCGGCGTCCTCGATCGTGATGATCCGTTCGTCGTCCGGGATGAACGAGGACAGCACGTTCAGCGTGGTGGTCTTGCCGGCGCCGGTCCCTCCGGACACCAGGATGTTGACGCGGCCGCGCACGCAGGCCTCCAGGAACCGGGCCACCGGGGAGGTGAGCGTCCCGAACGACAGGAGGTCCTCCGCCACGTAGGGATCGGCCGAGAACTTCCGCACGGTGAGGGCCGGGCCATCGAGGGCCAGCGGCGGGATGATGGCGTTCACCCGCGAACCATCGGGGAGCCTCGCGTCGACGAACGGAGAGGCCTCGTCGATGCGCCGGCCCACCTTCGCCACGACCTTCTCGATGGTCCGGCGGAGCTGTTCCTCGTCCAGGAACCTGGCGCCGGTCGAGTGCAGCTTGCCGCCCCGCTCGACGAAGATCGTGTGGGCGTTGTTGACCATGATCTCGGTGATCTCGGGGTCGCGCAGGAACGGCTCCAAGGGCCCCAGCCCCAGGACGCTGTCGCCGATCTTCCTGATGACCTCGGCTTTCTCCTTCAGGGACAGCGTGGCGTCCTCGCCCTCGAGCAGCTCGCGGAGGCGCTGGTGCACCAGCTCCTGCACCTCGTGGTCGGCGAGGGTGGTGTCGTAGAGCCGGGGCCCCAGGGACTCCACCAGGTGGCCCTGGAGGCGGGCCTGGACCTCGGCCACACGGTCGGACCGCTCGACCTTCGCCAATCGCTCCGCCAACGACACGGCGTCTCCCTCCTATGCTCTCGTGAACAGCCGACGCTTCCGGGCTGCCGGCTCGGTCAGCAGCTTCTCGGCCAGCAGCGCCACGCTCTTGGACACGTCGGAGCGGGGCTCCGACCAGAACACCGGCGTGCCCTGGTTGATCGAGGTCGGCACGAGTCGGCTCGACGGGATCATCGCGTCCACGGTCAGCTTCAGGACCTGCTCCACGTCCGCGACCTCCAGCCCCACCTTGCTGTCGGCCCGGTTCAGCACGATGCGGAAGCGCTCCCGGGGGAGCCCGAGCGAGAGCAGCGTGTCCAGCGCCGCTGAGAGATGCTTCACCCCGATCACGTCCAGGCCGGTGATCAGACAGATCACGTCGGACACCTCGAACGCCGAGAGCACGTGGTCGGTGTAGTCGTCCGTCCCGTCCAGCACCACCGCGTCGAACGCGCTCCGGAGCGCCTCCACGGACCTCGCCATGGCCTCTCCCTGGATGGGCTCCCCGGCCAGGCTCGGAGGAGCGGCGAACGCCCACAGGTGCTCGCCGACGGGGAGGCCGTGGGCCAGCACGCTCTTCCGGTCCACCTGGTCGCCCAGCGCGACCAGGTCCCGGATGGACCGAGTGGCCTCCTTGCCGAACATCGACATCACGTCGCCCGAGTCGAGGTCCAGGTCCACCAGCGCCGTGTCCTGGCCGGACTTCGCGGCGATGGCCGCCGCCAGGTTCGTGGCCAGGAACGTCTTCCCGGTGCCGCCCTTGGAGGAGAACACCGTGACCACGCGGCCCCGTCGGTCCGCGCCGCCCGGCGGGATCCCGGGCTGCTGGGCCCGAAGGCTCTCGGACCACTGGATGGCCAGGGCCAGCGCGTCGGGGAGCTCGTTGCCCCCTCGGGACAGGTCGACCACGTCCCGGATCCCGGCGCGCATCGCCGCCGGGAGGAAGCCGTTCCCGGCCGAGTCCCTGACCACCACCATGGCCGTGGCGGGAGCCTTCCGGCGGATCAAGCCCGCCAGATCCAGCGCCTCGAGATCGCCCACCTCCGGCGAGAGCACGATGAGCTGCAGCGGCGTCTGCCCATCGTGGACGAGCTCCCGGGCGGCGGCGACCGCGGAGACCCATTCGATCTTGTCGGGCTGCGATCCCATGGCCCGGGCCACCTGGACCCGGAAGGTGGGGGGAAGGCCGACGGCAAGCACGGAGTGTTCAGCCATTCGACCTCCTCACCTCTCCACGACCTGCTGGAAGCCGGTGGCCGGTTGGGCCGTGCCCGTCTGGTTGGGCGCGAGCAGGACGAGCCACACCGTCCCCTGCTGCTGGGAGAAGAGCACGCGAGCGGCGTCGGCCGGGGAGACCTCCAGGGTGATCAAGGCGTCGGAGTCCGGCTTGGTCGTTTCCGTTGCCGTGACCCGCAGAACCCGGGCGTCCGGGACGAGCGCCACCGTGAGGCCGGGGACGGCGACCTTGTCCCCGCCAGCCACCGAGGCGGTGCCGTTGTTCCCGGCGGTGTGGAACCCGGCGAACACGGTCACGTGGTCGTTCGGGCGCAGCAGCCCGGCCCCCGCGCTGGCCGCGTCGAGCTTGAGCGTGAGCGCCTCGAACCCCGCGCGCAGTCCCAGGCGCCCCCCACCCAGCTCGCTCGACTCGCCCAGCCGGAGCAGGCTGATCTGTTCGCCCGCCAGGATCGACGAGCTGGTGGTGCGGCCCCGCAGCTGCGACAGGTCGGTGACCGAATCGCGGACCAGGGCCGCCCGGGGGATCGAGAGCGTCGAGAAGGTGCCCTCCGACAGGAGCGGATCCAGGCGCGTACCCGGATCGATGTCCTGCTTCGACACGATCACCGAGAGCGTCTGGCCGCCCCCCGGCGCGTCGGCCCGGGCCCCTCGCACGTACAGGGCCACCGCTCCGGTCGCCCCGAGGGCCAGCACCAGCGCCACCGCCAGGATGGGGCCTCGAGATTTCATATCAGCTCCTCCTCATTTCGTTGTTCGTGGTCCATCGAGCCTCTCTCATCCGGACAGCCGAACCCCTCGCAGGCCGAAGTCCTCGCCGCCGCCCGGATCGTGGCCGCCCTCCTGGGGGCCCTCCCACGTGGTGACGAGGCAGATCCCGTTGGCGTCAGGAGCGTGCAGTCCGCACTTGCCCGGCACCGAGGCCTTCACCCAGTGGAACTTGATGTCGACGCCGCTGGTGTTGGCGCGCAGCCAGGTCGCCACGTGGGTCAGCGAGTCGTAGCGGTAGTCGACGTTCAGGGTGAACGGGACGCCCTTCTTCGACAGCAGCCCCGGCGGGTTCGGGGTGATGGTGTCCGGGACCAGCGGGCTCGGGCAACCGGCCCCGGTCAGGCCGTCCAGGTCCAGTTGGTCGTTCCGCTTGAAGTTGTGGTTCTTCGCGCAGTCCCCGCTCCCGCCGGCGGTTCCCACCGCCGCGGGGTCGTTCCCATGCAGGACGTCGGTGACCTGCAGCGGGATCCACCCCAGGATGTCGTACTTGTCCGGGGTGCACGGGTCGGGGCAGGGGTTCCCGTTCTTGTCCACCTGCCCGGCGGGGTCGTTCACGGGGAAGATCCGCATCTTCCCCTCGATCGCCACGAAGTCGGAGAAGTTCGCCGCGGCGTGGCCGGTGTCGGTGCACACGTAGGTCGGGTCGGGGTAGTTCAGGGGGAGCGGGTCCGGGTAGCCGTTCCGGATCCAGTCGCCCCGGTCGTGGGCGCCGCCTGCCGGGCAGTTGTGGTCGGCCGCGACGTCCCAGGCCTCCAGGTTCATCCAGGACCACTGGGCCCCCCCGAGGTCGTCGTGGTCGTTGAGCCAGAAGCTGCACTCCGTGCCGACCGGGGCGTTGGGGACCCCGCAAGCATGCAGCCAGTCGGTCTTCGTCATGATCGGAACGCCGTTGCCCGTGCCGGCCGGCCCCCACAGGGCGCTGGCGGTGGAGGCGACGTCGGCGGTGTCGATCCCGAGGACGGGGGCGAACACGAGGTCTCGGGTTCCCTTGTAGCTCACGGTGACCTGGCCCGAGGGGGTGCCGCACGACCCGGCCGGTGTGAACTGGAGCGCCCCGACCCGCTGCGCCGTGGGGACGTTCGCCGCGGCCAGGGTGTCGGCTCGGCCCGTGGGGTTCGACCCGGTCCCGGCGCAGTCGATGGCCGCGGCGAGCGACGCGGCGTCCGCGGCGGTGACGAGGTGCCGCCGGAACGAGAGCAGGCCCCCCACGTCGACCGTGAGCACGACCATCCCGAGGAGCGCGACCATCAGCAGGATCACCACGATCAGGACGGCGCCGTCCTCGTCGCGGAGGCGCCTCGGTCCGGGCTTCACTCGCACTCGAAGACCCCCTTGATGGTCACGGTCTCGTCGATCGGAGGAAGCAGGGGCACGGACAGGGAGAAGGTCTGGAGCCAGCTCACGGAGACCTCCCTGCCGACGGTGTCGCTGCCGTCGCAGGGCGGGTCGCCGGCCGTCGAGCCGTCCACGGTCACCGAGATCGACCCGTTGCGCGTGTAGGGATCGACCGACGCATCGACGCGCTGCTGGATCGCGGCCATGTCCCCCCGGACCGCCGCCGTGCGGGCTCCCTCGCGGGCCCCGCCAAGGAACACCTGGTACTGGCTGTAGAACTGGCCGAACAGGATGATCCCGAAGACCACCGTGAACAGGATGCCGGCGATGAGGGCGAACTCCACCGCCGCCGCTCCCTGCTCTTCGTCCGGGTGTGGCCGTGCAACCACCTGGGCTCCTGTTCGTTGATCGGGTGGGCCACTCGGTTCGCCGGCCCCTCGCTCCCCGCGGACGTCGGGAGCGAGCGGCCGGCGAGGCCGCTCACCCTCTAGGGAAGGTTGTCGACGATCTTCTGGAACGCGGCCTGGATCTGCGTGCCCAGCGTCGCCACGACGGTGACGATCACCGCGGCGATGAGGGCGACGATCATCCCGTACTCCACCGCGGTGGCTCCACGCTCCTCCGAGATCCTGCCGCGCAGGTCGCGCAGTCTGGTCCCGAGCCGTACCCACATGCCAAGAAGCACCTAGCGTTCACCCCCTTTCGCCATCCCCGGGAGCGGCCACGGCCGTCTGGCCTAGGCCGCTCGTCCTAAGTCCAGGGTTCGAAGGCTAGGTCCATGGGGGGACGGGGGGTATCCCCACTAGTGCGAAGGACGCGTACGTCGTTCTACGTAAGGTCTCGGACACACGGTGAGGGGCCGCCGCGCTCCCGATCCTCGAAAGAGCGAGTCGACGCGGTTCACCCCGAGGCGCCCAGACGCACCAGCCCGTTCTCGCTGCTCGCACCGCTTTGGTGGGTAGGGCGATTGTCCTAGAGCATGTGCGGTAGGGATCCATTCGAGGAGCACGAAAACCGATCCGCCCATCGACGCGAGGTCCGGTTCGGGGTGAGCGGTGATGAAGCACACTCTTGCCAGAACGGTGGCGGCCTTGTCACACTGAGCCCCCACGGCGGGGTGACGGCCACCGGGGGGTGTTGAAGATGAGAAGGGGAAAGTGGGTGGCCGCCGCGTTGGCGGCCGGCCTCATGGTGGGGTTCCTGGGTATCGCCCTCGCCGCCGGCGGAGGCAACGGGAGAGGATCGGGGACCGCCTCTTCGGCACACGGCCAGTCCGGAGGGTCGAACGGCCGGAGCAGCGGGCACGGGACCCATCCGCACACGCCGGTCCTGATCTGCCACCACACGGGGTCCTCGGACAACCCGGTGGTGACCATCGTCACCGATGACGATGCGATCATCGCTCATCACGAGCATCACGACGGCGATCTGATCATCACCTCGAACGTCCCGGCGGCGAGCGACAAGGCCACGCAGCGAGCCATGTGTGGCCTGTCGGCTCCCACCGGTGGCGGAGGCTCGAACCCCGGCGGCCAGGAGAACGTCCCGGGCGCCCTGTCCACGCCACCTCCGCTCACCGGCTGAGCGGGTCGGTCCGATGGAGGAACCGGCGGACGATGGTGCCCGCAGGCCCAAGCGGTGGCCCGTGGTCGCCGCCGTGGCGGCGGTCGCTTTCGCCGTGGGATTCGTCCTCTCGATCCTCCTGCCCTTCGCTCTGGGAGGTAGGGCCGGATCGACGGCGGGAGCCGGGCCCGGCTGCGCGGATGACGCGCTGGTCGGAACCGTTTCGGTGGGAAACGTCACCGCCAGGACCGACCCCGACCCGTCGGCTCGAGCCATCCAGACGTTCCGGAAGATGGCGCCCTACGACGTCCCCCAGGTCTTCGCCCTCCTGAGCCAGGTGGCGGGATCGGACGGCCGAACGTGGTATCGGGCGGCCCTTCCGGTCCCGCCCAACGGCTCGATGGGATTCATCCCGACGAGCGCCGTCCGGCTCAGCACCTCTCCGTATCACCTGGTGGTCGACCGCCACGGACTGACGCTCACCGTGTATCGGCACTGCAGCCGGATCGGCCAGTACCGGGTGGCCGTGGGGAAGCCGTCGACCCCCACCCCTCGCGGCGACTTCTACCTCACGGGCCTGTTCAGGCCGGCCCCGAACTCGGCCCTCGGGCCCTACGCCTACAGCCTCTCGGCGCACTCCGAGGTGCTGACGTGGTGGAGGTTCGGTGGCATCGTGGGGCTTCACGGGACGAACGACCCGTCCTCCATCGGCAGGGCGGTGACGCACGGGTGCATCCGCCTTCCGAACGAGGAGATGGAGCGACTGGCTCGCCTCCTGCCGGTGGGCACGCCCATCGAGGTCCGCTGAAGCCTTCTCGTTCGCCGAAACGAGGGACCGTCACCCCCTGCACAGTGCCTCCGTGGGTGAGAGGCGAGCCGCTCGCATCGCCGGATACAGGCCCGCCACCGCCCCGATCGTCGCCCGACGAGGACCACGTCGTCGCGGCCGTGGGGGCGGGCGCCCGTTCCTATCTGGTGAAGACCGCCGGCGTCGAGGACGTGCTCGGATCGGTCAGGGCGGCCGCCCGGGGCGAGACGTTCCTCGAGTCGGGCGTGGCGGCCCGGCCGATGCGCGGGGTCCGGCGCGAACCGAGGGCCGGGCCTCTCGACCAGCTCACCCCGCGCGAGCTCTACGAGGGCTCCAGGGCGAATCCCATGATTCGAAAGTCCTCGTCCAGACCGAAGAGGGCGTCGGCCCGGATCTCTCGGGCCACCGCGGCACCGACGCAATCCGCGTACGAGAGCCGCAGGTCGGCGTACCTGGCCATCACGGCGAACGCGGCGGTTCGGAGCCTCGGATCTCCCTCCCGGACGCGCAGGGATCCGTCAGCGATGGCATCTTCGAGGATCCTCTGGAACGCCAGCGCGGCCTGCAGCCCGGCGTCGTAGCGCAGCCGAGTGGCCGTCTCTCCGATCACGGGTTCGGACGTGACCAGGAGGTCGCCGGCAGCGCGCAACCGGGTGAAATGCGCCCCAACGCGACGGTGCGCGCGGTCTCGCCGCCATAGCAGCGCGATGAAGGCGCCCGTGTCGACGTAGAGGGTTCTACGCGCCAGCGCCGTAGAGATAGCGATCGTGCTCCTCGGCCACGTCATCGGGGCCGGAGGCATCCTTGACCAGACCGACCAGCTCCAGAAGCGGATCCTTGTCAGGGCGCCGCGCGCGTCGCTTCTCCAGATAGGCGCGCAAGGCTGCTCTCACATGCTCGGCCTCCGGTCGGCCGGTCCGGGCCGCCTCCCGCTTGAGGGCCCTGTCGAGATCCTCCTCGATGTAGAGTTGCTTCCGAATCATCATCGTAGAAGTATGCATTCCTCCTTCGGCAGGGGGATCCGTCCGGCCTGAGCCTCGACACCTGCCGGCACGGGACGGGGTGCATCGGGACACTCATGCGACGATCTACAAGGAGGGGAGCCGCGGCTTCGGCCTAGAATCACATCCGTGGCATCCGCCGACGTCCAGCGCGCCACTTCCCCGCTCCTCGAGGGCCTGAACCCTGTCCAGCAGGAGGCCGTCCTGCACACCGAGGGGCCGGTGCTCATCGTGGCCGGGGCCGGGAGCGGCAAGACCCGCGCCCTCACCCATCGCATCGCCTACCTGATCCGGGAGAAGGGCGTCAACCCCTATTCGATCCTGGCCATCACCTTCACCAACAAGGCCGCCAACGAGATGGCCGAGCGGGTCGAGGGCCTCCTGGGCTCGCGCATCGCCAAGGGCATGTGGATCCTGACGTTCCATTCGGCCTGCGCCCGGATCCTGCGGCGCGAGCACGAGCACCTCGGGATCCCGTCCAGCTTCTCCATCTACGACGAGGGCGACACCGAACGGGTCATCTCGCTCGTGCTGAGGTCGATGGACGTCGACCCCAAGCGGTACCCGCCGCGGGCCGTGGCGGCCATGATCGGACGGGCCAAGGACGAGCTGTTCACCCCGGAGGACTTCGCCCAGGCCGCCCGGACCTACTACGAGCGGGTCGCGGCGGACGTCTACGCGGCCTACCAACGCAGGCTTCGCGAAGCCGGCGCGCTGGACTTCGACGACATCATCATGGAGACGGTCCGGCTGTTCGAGGGGAAGCCGGAGATCCTCGAGCACTACCAGGAGCGCTTCCAATACATCTTGGTGGACGAGTATCAGGACACCAACCGAGCCCAGTACAAGCTCGTCAACTTGCTTGCCGCCAAGTACAAGAACATCTGCGTCGTTGGGGATGCCGATCAGGGCGTGTATTCCTGGCGCGGAGCCACCATCAAGAATCTCCTTGACTTCGAACACGACTACCCGGACGCAGCGGTGTTCGTCATGGAGCAGAATTACCGTTCGACCCAGAACATCCTTCAGGTGGCGAACGCCCTGATCGAACACAACGTCCAGCGCAAACCGAAGTCGCTGTGGACCGACTCGGAGAGCGGCGATCTGACCGTTCGGTATCGGGCCGAAAACGAGCATGACGAGGCCCGATTCGTCGTGTTCGAGATCGACCGGCTCATCCGCGATGAGGGGTTTCGAAACAGTGACGTGGCCCTCTTCTACCGGACGAACGCCCAGTCCCGCGTGCTGGAGGAGGAATTCCTCAGGGCCGGCGTCCCCTACAGGATCGTCGGCGGAGTCAGGTTCTACCAGCGAAAAGAGATCAAGGACGTGCTGGCGTATCTCCGAGTCCTGGTGAATCCCGGCGACCTGATCAGCGTGCGGAGAGTGATCAACACTCCCAAGCGCGGGGTCGGCGACGCCACCGTGGCGGCCATCGAAGGTTTCGCCGCGGAGGAGGATCTGCCATTCCTGGAGGCGGCTCGAAGGGTCGAGGAGATCGGGTCGCTGGGACAGAGGGCGAGGGGTGCGGTGCGGAGCTTCGTCGATCTGGTCGGTCGGCTCGAGGAGCTGAATGCCGAAGGCGTCGGCCCGGCCCGGCTGGTGGAGGCGGCGTACACCGACTCGGGGTACCTGGCCGACCTTCAGGCCGAACGGACGGTCGAGGCCGAGGGACGAGTGGAGAACCTGAGCGAGTTGAAGGGCAAAGCGTATGAGTACGAACGCGACAATCCAGAGGTGGGCCTGGCCGGATTCTTGGAAACGGTCTCTCTCTTTGGAGAGCAGGATGAGTACGATGAGACGGCCGGGTCGGTCACCCTCATGACCATGCACAACGCGAAGGGCCTGGAGTTCGACGTGGTGTTCATGGTGGGGATGGAGGACGGGGTGTTCCCCCACTACCGCTCGATGACCGACGCGGCCGAGCTGGAGGAGGAGCGCCGCCTGGCCTACGTCGGGGTCACCCGGGCCCGGCGCCGGCTGTACCTCACCCACGCGTGGAGCCGGTCGTTGTTCGGAGGCTCGAACTACAACCCGCCCTCGCGGTTCCTCTCGGAGATCCCCGGCGAACTGGTGCGCTCGCTGGAGCCGGGACGAGGGGACGAACGCAAGCCGAACCGGGGCCTGGACGCCCTGGGGCACGAGCCCCTGCCAGTGGTGGAGGGCGACACCGTGCTCCACGCGAAATGGGGCGAGGGCGTGGTGGTGTCGATCAGCGGCTCGGGCCAGCGGGCCGAGGCCACCATCGCCTTCGAGGACGTGGGGGAGAAGCGGGTCATGCTGGCCTACGCCCCGCTGTCCCGGGTCTGACCGGGGGGCGCCGTTCCGCAGGCCCGTTGGTAGACTGGGCGCCCGTGTCCGAATCGGGCGACCAGCCCAGCTCCGACCCTCCATCCGACCCTCCCGAAAGCCCGAACGGCGAGGCGTCCGCCTCTGCATGGCGTCCCGAGACGCCCGACATGTGGGAGCAGGAACGGCCCGCCGACTGGCGGCCGGAGGAGCGGGAGGGATGGGGGAGCGGGCCTACCGCGGCCCGGACCCGGCCCCGGACGGACCGGCCCGAGGACGTGGGCACGGAGGCTCCCGGTCCGGATCCGGGTTCGGCTCCGGGTTCGGATCCAGGCGCGGACCGGACCACCGAACGGCCCCCCGAGCAGCGGCGGCGGCGTTCGAGCCGGGGCCGCTCGTCGCGGGCCGGCGTCCCGGGCGGGCCCGACGATGGGTGGCCGTCCAGCGTTGACCGCCGCCATCACCGGCGCCGCCGGAGCTCGCGATCCCGACGCCGCCGGCGGCGCCGGCTGATCCTCTTCGGCGTGATGGGGTTCGTGCTCCTCCTGGGGCTCGTGGTCGCCGACGCCTACTACCAGTCCTACCGGATCTACAAGGACCTCCGGCCCCTGTCTCCCGAGGTCGCGCTGATCCGGAAGAGCCTGGCGGCGGGGAAGATCCCGGCGAAGGACCCCTTCGCCCAGGCGGAGCTGCTGGCCGACCGGGCCAAGAACGACCTCGACCACGCCCGTCCGACCTTTGCCATCACCCGGCTCATCCCGTTCGTGAACCGGCCGGTGCAGGCCGTGACCCACGTGACCAACGCGGCCGAGGACGAGGCCAAGGCGGCGGGCATCGTCCGGGGCATCGTGATCGAGCTCCTCGGGCCCAGCGTCTTCCAGCGTACTGGGGGAGGTGGGCAGGGCACGGGGACGACCGGTCCGGGTCAGCCGGCGGGCCAACCGACCCCGGCGGGCCAACCGACCACCGGGGGCCAGCCCACCCCGGCGGGCCAGCCCACTCCCCCCGCCGGCGGGCCCGGGGCCCACGGCGCCCCGGTGTTCAGGGACGGCGTGGTCGACATCAAGCTCCTGGAGAGCCTGACCCCGCGGCTGAAGCAGGTGGCCCAGTACGTGGCGTCCGCCGACGCCGAAGCCCGGGCCATCCCCTCGCTGCCCTCCCAGCGGTTCGAGAAGCTCCGGCAGAAGACGGTGGAGGAAGCGACCAGGGCCGAATCCCTGGCCACCCGGGCGCTGTCGGTGGTTCGGCTGGTTCCTTCGTTCTTCGGCGGCGAGGGCGAACGAACGTACTTCGTGGCGTTCCAGCAGAACGCGGCCCTTCGAGGGACCGGCGGCTCGATCCTCGCGTTCGCCCTGCTGAAGATCCAGGACGGATCGATCTCCCTGGATCAGTTCGGTTCGATCTACGTGATCGACGACCGGTTCCACGGCATCCACACGAAGTACTCCCCGGCCGTGCAGTGGTACGTGACGAACGCGGCCGTCAACCCGCGCATCGCCAACGGGGTCAACTACAGCCCGGACTTCCCGGTGGTGGCGGACTCGTGGAAGAAGCAGGTCGAGGAGGTGACCGGCGAGCGGGTGGACGGCGCCATCGCCCTGGACCCGTTCGCCGTGGGGGACCTGCTGAAGGGCTCGCCGCCCATCAACGTGCAGGCCTTCCCCCGGCCCATCACCTCCGACAACGTGGTGCAGGTGGTCGAGCACGACCAGTTCGAGCTCCCGGCGACCCTGCAGAAGGAGTTTCCGGGACAGTTGATCGGGAAGGCGTTCAGCCAACTCCTCCTGCACCCGCGCGACGTGGTGGGGATGCTCCACCGGATGGGGGCGGCGCTCCAGCAGAAGCGGATCCAGATCTGGACGGACCAGACCGCCCAGCAGGCCTTCCTCCAGGGCCTGGGCTGGGACGGCGCCCTGGGCCAAGGCCCCGGCGACTACCTGAACCTCGTCCAGAACAACCGGGTCGGCAACAAGATCGACTGGTGGGGTACGCAGAAGGACACCTACACGGTCACGGTGAACGCCGACGGCAGCGTCGATTCGGCCTACAAGGTCGAGCTGACCAACGGCATCCCCACGGACATCCTGGCCACCGGCGACCCGGGCCAGGTGGGGCCGCCCCGGCTGCGGGGGATCGCCCGGGACATGATGAGCCTGTACGTTCCCAAGAACGCAAAGTTCAAGAGCGTCGATCCCACCCAGGTGACCGGGCCCCACCTGGAGGAGGTCCACCCGCCGGGGTTCGTGGAGCACGGGGAGGGAGCGTTCGAGGTGCTCACCCAGACCATCACCGCCGGCCCGGGTGAGACGGCGCCGCTCACGTTCACGTACTCGGTCCCCGGGGTGATCCAGACCACTGCCCAGGGAAAGGTCTACCAGCTCACCGTGCAGCACCAGCCCCTGGTCAACCCGGCGGACTTCACGGTACAGGTCACCCTGCCGAAGGGCGCCACCCCCCTCGACGCCGTGGGGTGGACCGTCAAGGGGAACGTCGCGACCTTCCACACCACACTGACCAAGGACCTGGTGCTGCGGCTGGTCTTCTGAGGTCGCGGGGGCGAGACGCGTCGCCGGGACTCTTGTGATGCGAACGTCCGAGGACGCCGCATCGCACATGGCATGCTGTGATCGATGATGGAGTTGCCAGCCGAGGTCGAGGTGATCGACGGGCGCCGACGCTACGTGCTCGGCGCGCTCGGTGACCAGTTCGGCGTTTGGGATCGCCGGCAGCCGGAGCATGCGATCGAGCTGTTCCCTGGTACCGACGAGGGATACGGGGGGGCGGAACGTCTCTTCGAGGAGCTGCGCGCCCTCGACGTCGCAGCACGCGGCACTGTCTCTCGGGCCCTTCGCTGGGGCGTCTTCGCCGGAGCGGCTCTCTGGCTCGCCTCCGGCCTCATCCAGGCGACGATCGCCCTGCTGCCGGGAAGCCCTGAGGCTGACTCGGCCGTACGTGTCCTCTACGCGATCGACGTCGTTGGATACCGGGTCGCCCTCGGTGCTCTGGTCGCCCTCGCCGCCATGGCGCTGCTGCGTTCCGAACGGGCAGCGTGGCTGCGCACGTCCTCGATCGCCCCGCGCGGCGACGACTCGACTCCTCGGCCGGAGCGTCATCCCCGGCCCTCAACCGTCGTCGCTCTCGTGTGGGTCCTGGCGGTCGCCCTCCTCTTGTGGACGGTCGCCGGCGCCCTCTCGAGGAGCCTCTTTCGGTTTCAGCTCGAGCCGTTTCTGAGCGGCGGAGTGCAGCATCCGGGCGTTGGCGTGGTGGTCGTCAACGTGATGGAGGCCACGTCGTTCCGGGTGGCCCTGGCTGCGCTCGTGGGACTGTTGGTGATGTGGGCATGGCCCCGGGGCGGGCCGGCTGCGATCGGTCCGGAGCCCACGAGCCAGGGTGGGAGATGACGCGCGCCTGGCCTGAGGGGTTCGAGACGAACTGAGAGCTGCCGCCACCCAAGCCTCCTCGATCAACGGCAGGAGGCAGGCCGTCCTGTCGGGGCCGGTGCCGGCGACCGCACCACAGGATGGCCCGGATCGATGTAGACCACGCCCCGGTACACCCGCAGCGGAAGGAGGTCGAGCCCTCCCGGCCCCTTCGCCGCGTCGCCGTCCAGCCCGTAGAGGGCGCCCCGACAGTCGACGTAGCGGGTGCCGCACAGCTCCAGCGAGCAGCCATCCTCCTGCACCAAGGCGAACAATTGCCCCCCGGTCCTCCCCACGAACACGCCTGGAAGGTCTACCCGCCGGGCCGTGCCCTCCCGGAACGACGAGGCCGGCCCCACGGACTCGAACGTCCCGCCCGGAGCAGCAGGCCGAAACAGCAGCAGCCACACCGCCACTGCCAGGACCGCCCCGACCACCAGCGGGGCGATCACCCACGCCAGGCCCAGCCGCCCCCGGAAAGGGCCGAACGGCCCGATCTTGGTCCACGGCTTCACGCCCGGAGGACGAATGCGGAGGCGGCGAGGCGGCACGAGGGCCGAGTGTATGCCTCGCCGGCCGACCGCCAGCCTCGAATGCGAGCGGGGGTACGGCTTCTCTATATTCACTGGCGATGCCGCAGACGTTTCGGATCGTCGTGGCCAAGCCGGGCCTGGACGGGCACGACCGGGGGGCGAAGATCGTGGCCCGGGCCCTTCGCGACGCGGGGTACGAGGTCATCTACACCGGGCTGCACCAGACGCCCGAGCAGATCGTGGAGACCGCCATCCAGGAGGACGCCGACGGGGTCGGGCTGTCCTGCCACTCGGGCGCGCACATGACGCTGTTCCCCAAGGTCGTGGAGCTGCTCAAGGCGCAGGGTGCCGACGACGTGTTCGTGTTCGGCGGAGGCATCATCCCGAAGGAGGATATCCCGAAGCTCCAGGAGAAGGGGATCGAGAAGATCTTCACCCCCGGCGCGCCCACCACCTCGATCGTGGAGTGGCTCAGGGAGCGCCTGAGGACGAAGGCCGCCGAGACCTCCGCCTGAGGGACAATGGGCCAGGGGAGCGCTGTGGATCTCTACGAGCACCAGGGCAAGGAGCTGTTCGCCCGGCACGGCATCCCGCTGGCCGAGGGCATCGTGGCGTTCTCGGCGGAGGAGGCGGCCCAGGCCGCCGAGAAGCTCGGTGGCCGGGTGGCGGTGAAGGCCCAGGTGCAGGTGGGGGGGCGGGGCAAGGGTGGCGGCATCGCCCTGGTGGCGTCGGCCGAGGAGGCCCGAACCGCCGCCCAGCGCATCCTCTCCGAAGGCTTCCGGGGCACGCCGGTCACCCGGGTGCTGGTGGAGGCGCTGGTGGACATCGCCGACGAGTTCTACGCGGCCATCACTCTCGACCGGTCCGTCCAGCGGTACCTGGCGATGGTCTCCTCCCAGGGCGGCATGGACATCGAGGAGGTGGCCCGAACCAAGCCGGAGGCGTTGCGGCGGACCGCCATCGACCCCATCCTCGGGCTGAAGCCGTTCCAGTCGCGCTATCTGGCAGGCCATCTGCCCGAGCCCGCCCGGGAGGGCGCGGGGCGGGTCCTGGCGGCGATGTTCGACCTCCTCGGGGCGGAGGACGCCACCCTCGTGGAGATCAACCCGCTGGTGCTGCTGAAGGACGGGCGGGTGCTGGCGCTGGACGCCAAGGTCACCGTGGACGACAACGCCCTGTACCGGCACCCCGAGATCGCGGAGCTCAGGTCGGCCTTCCCCGTCGACCCCACCCAGGCCATGGCGAACGAGAAGGGCCTGCAGTACGTGAAGCTCGACGGCGAGGTCGGGATCATCGGCAACGGGGCCGGCCTGGTCATGTCGACGCTTGACGTGGTGACCCAGGCGGGCGGAAGGCCGGCGAACTTCCTCGATGTGGGCGGCGGAGCCAGCGCGGACTTGATGGCCACCTCGCTGGAGGTGGTGCTGTCCGACCCGGCCGTGCGGAGCGTGCTGGTCAACATCTTCGGCGGCATCACCCGGGGCGAGCTGGTGGCGCAGGGCATCCTGGAGGTGCTGCAGCGGGTCGAGGCGAACGTGCCGATCGTGGTCAGGCTCGACGGCACGAACGCCGAGGAGGGCCGGCGGATCCTCCGGGAGGCCGCACACCCGGCCATCGTCCCGGCCGCCACGATGCTCGAGGCCGCCCGGAGGGCCGTCGAGCTCGCCCACCAGGAGGCTTGACCGATGGCCGTGCTGATCGACGAGCGCACGCGGGTGGTCGTGCAGGGCATCACCGGCAAGGAGGGGACCTTCCATACCCTTCGCAACAGGGCCTACGGCACGAACATGGTGGCCGGGGTCACCCCGGGAAAGGCCGGCCAGTCGGTCGACGGCATCCCCGTGTTCGACACGGTGGCCGAGGCGGTCGAGCAGACCGGAGCGAATACCTCTCTCATCCTGGTCCCCGCCCGGTTCGCGGCGGACGCGGTGGAGGAGGCCGCCCTGGCCGGGGCCGCCCTCATCGCGTGCGTCACCGAAGGGGTGCCGATCCAGGACATGGCCACGGTGGTGAACTACCTGCGCGGTACGGCTTCGGTGCTGATCGGCCCGAACTGCCCCGGCCTGATCTCACCGGGGAAGGCGAACGTGGGGATCATCCCCGGCGAGATCTGCGCTCCCGGCCCCGTGGGCCTGATCAGCCGGTCGGGCACGCTGACCTACCAGATCGTGCACGAGCTGACCCAGCGCCGGATCGGCCAGTCCACCTGCATCGGCATGGGCGGCGACCCCATCCACGGCATCGGGTTCGTGGAGGCCCTGGAGCGGTTCGAGGCCGATCCGGAGACGCAGGCCGTCGTGCTGATCGGCGAGATCGGCGGCGACGACGAGGAGCAGGCGGCGCGGTTCGTCTCCGAGCACGTCACGAAGCCGGTGGTCGCCTACGTGGCCGGGTTCGCCGCGCCCCCGGGCAAGCGGATGGGCCACGCCGGGGCCATCGTCACCGGCTCCACCGGCACGGCCCAGGCCAAGGCGGAGGCCCTGGAGGCGGCCGGGGTGCAGGTGGGCCGGAACCCCGCCGAGGTGGCCGAGCTCGTGCAGGACCGTCTGGCGAAGGCCGGCTGAGGTTCGGCCCGAACCCTCCGATCCGTGTGCACACGGGACGACGGTCCCCCGAACCTGGAGCCCTTCGACGTGGAGGCGATCGCCGGGGCCGTGCGCGACGCGCTGCCCCCGGGGGGGCAGGCAGGCTAGGATCGGGATGTGGCCCCCAACCTGCGGCCGGAGAAGGCGTTCCTCCTGACCGGCCGGAACGACGAGGAGACGTCCAGTATCCGGAACCTTGTCCTCATCCGATAGCGCCACCCCGGCCGGAGGCGGTGGTGCCCGGCCCGGGGCTCCGCCCCGGGCCGGGCACCGGCATCACCGGGCCAAGGAACTCCTGCTCGGAGGGTGGGCCGTCGCCGCGGGTCGGGCGGCCATGGCCGCCGCCGGGGCGGCGGCCGTGGCCTTGGTGCTGGGGTTCCTGTTCGCGGGAGCCAGGTTCACGCCGCACGCCTCGCTTGCCGACGGGGCCAGGTTCGCGTGGCTGCTGTTCTACGTGTTCCATCACGTCGGGATCGAGGTGCAGTCACCGGCCCTGCACCTCCCGGCGCACGCCGACGTGGTGGCGGGGCTGCCCACCGGATACCCGGTTGACGCAACCGTGGCCCTCGGGCTGATGGGGGGAGGCCTGCTGGCGGGATGGCTCCTGTACCGGGGAGGCCGCCGGATCGGCCGCGCCGTGGGCGGTTCGATCCCGAACCGGGGCCTCCACGCGGCGAAGGTCGGGCTGCCCTACGCCCTGCTGGCGTGGGCCGCGTCGTGGGGGCTCCACCTCACCCTTCGGCTCCCCGGAGCCTCGCCCCTGGCCATCCATCCTTCGCACATCGCGTCGTTCTTCTGGCCGCTGGCGTTCGGGGTGGTGGCGAGCTGCGCGGGCGGCGTCCTCTCGACCGGACCTGCCCTGTGGACCTCGGACTGGTGGGAGTCGGACCGGTGGAACCGGCGGATCCCGGGGGCCCTGGCCGGCGGGACGCGGATGCTCCTGGCCGGCCTGGCCGTGTCCTGCCTGTCCCTGGCGGGACTGGCCGTGGCCCGGCCTCACGACGCCGCGGCTTACTTCCACGCCGTCGGGTCGGGCGGCCCGGCTGGGGGAGCCGCGGTGGTCGGGACGAACGTCCTGGCCATCCCGAACATGGCCGCGTGGCTGATGGTCCCGGCGATGGGTGGATGCATCGAGGTGAGCGGGTCGGGCGTCTACCAGCCGTACTGCTTCGTCTCCTACGGCGCCTACGCCGGGCACGTCGTCCCCAACGAGCGGACCTCTTCCGGCTATCCCGCCGTGAAGGGAGCGCCGCCGGCCTTCTACCTGTTCCTGCTCCTCCCACTGGTCACGGTGATCGCCGGCGGCGTGCGGGCGGCCCGGCGGGGCAGGGCCCGCAGCCGGGCCGAGGGGGCCGGGATCGGAGCGATGGCGGGCGTGGTGTTCGGCATCCTGTTCCTGGTGGCACTGACCCAGGCCACGGTGGCGGCCAGGCTGAACGGCGCCATCTTCATCGTGTCGACGGGGTACTGGCGGTACGGGCCCAACCCCGCCACCGGGCTGCAGTTGTCGCTGGCCTGGGGCGTCCTGGGCGGGGTCGTGGGGGGATGGCTGGCTGGGCCGTCCGCTTCCGGGCCGGAGCCATCCGACGAAGACGAACGGGACCCAGCCCCCCGGAGCCGCCATGCGTGAGCCGCCCCGAGTTCCCGCGGGCGCCCCCGGCGCCTGAGGCGGGGGGAGACCGATGGACCCGCGCCCCGCGGTGACCCGGCCGCCGACCGCTGGCGGCGCCGATTCTGGGATGGGCCGCCGTCGAGCCGGTGGTGGGCCGGCCGCGGGGTGGGGGACCGCCGCCGCGGCGAGCGTGGTCGCGGTTGCGGCCACGGGAGCCCTCGCCGAGGCCTTGGCGTTCCTGACATCGCTGGCCTCGCGGGGCCGCCGGCCGCCGGCCGCGCTGACGGCCCGCCTGGGCGACGCGCTGTTCCTGTGGTTCCACCACGTCACGCTCACCTTCGAGACCATCGGGAGGGCGGCCCAGCCGGTGGCGGGCGCGGGGCCGTCCCTGACGTTCCGGTTCACGCTGGGGCTGGCGGTGCTGGGGGGGACGGGGTTCGCCGGGTGGCTTCTGGCGAGGGGGGGACGAACGGTGGCCGTGCGGGCGGGGGCCGGGGCCGGCCGAGGGCCGACCTCCGCGTTGACGGCGGGGCTGCACGGGGCCAAGGTGGCGGTCCCGTACGCGGTGGTGTGCCTGGCCGCGTCGGCGGGGGCCCGGTTCACGGTTCGCCTCCCGTCGAACCCGTTCGTCCCCACGGGCCTGTCCGTTCGGCCCGCCTATCTCTCGGCCTTCCTGTGGCCGCTGGCGATCGGGGCGGTGGCGGGATTCGCCGGCGGGGTCCGGGCCTCCTCGCCGGGGCGGCGGGTCTCGACCGTCCCCGCGGCGCGGCAGCCGGCGGAAGGACCACCGGGGGCCGAATGGGACCGAAGGCTCCGGGGGGCTGTATGGGGGGGCGCTCGCATGTTCCTGGGGGCGGTCGCCCTCGCCTTCCTCGGCCTGCTGGTCCTGGGCGCGGCGCATCCCTCGGTCACCCGAGCCTACTTCCGCGCGGCGTTCGCCCACGGGGTGCTCCGAGGGGTGACGCTGGTCGCGGCGACGGCTCTGGCCGTGCCGAACCTGGCGGCGTGGGTGGTGTTCGCGTCGATGGGATCGTGCGTCGAGCTGGGGGGCTCTCGTTCGACCTGCCTGCTCTCCTATGGCCACTTCCCGGGCGGGCCGGGGGGCTCCCGGTTGGGAGGGGCATTCGGGCGGCTGGTGCCGTCGGGGCCGGGGGGGCCGGCGCCGACCGGATACCTGCTGTTCCTCCTGGTGCCGGTGGTGGCCGTGGTGCTGGGGGGCGCCGGGGCGGCGGTCCGGGCCAGGACAGCGTCCCGGCTGGAGGCCGCCGCGGTGGGGGCCGCGGCCGGGGTGGTGTTCGCCCTCCTGTGCGTCGGTCTGGTCGCGCTGGCCACCGCCGACGGCGCCGTCGGCGCGGGCCTGGGGAGGTCGGCCGCATCGACCTTTCGGCTGGGTCCTCAACCGGTCGTCTCCGGCTTGCTGGCGCTGGCCTGGGGCGCGCTCGGCGGCGGCGTGGGGGGGCTGGCTCGCGGACCGGGTCCGAGGGGAACGCCTCCCGCGCGGACGGCGCCCTCCGCCGGATGAGGAACGGGGCCGCGCCTCAGGCCCGGTCCGAGCGGTCGATCGCCTCAGCGGGCCGGCCAGCGTCCCCGGAGGACGGCCCCCGCCTTCGCCGCCCCTCCCATCGCCGCGACCGCGGCGCCGGCCATGGCCACGATGGGCGCCCAGGTGGCCGAGGAGAGCGGGGGGGGATGGATGCGGTGCAGGTACGACGCGGCGGCCACCCCCGCGGCCAGGACGAGATAGGCGGCGCATTCGATCCGGGGGTCCCTGGGCCTTCGCCGGAAGGCCGCCGCCGCTATCAGGCCGATCGCCCCCGTACCCACCGCGGGGAGCGACCAGTGCCTCAACCAGGCCCCGAACGGTCCGGAGGCGCCGCCGAACCGGGACCAGGGGAACACCGACACCACCACCACCAGGCCGAATCCGAGCATCGCCAAGAGGTCGCCCCTGATGAGCGGGATGATGGGGCGCGGCTCGGCCGGCGGAGCCTCCTCCAGGACGAAGGACAGGCACTCGGGCCCGTACACCGATCCCCGCACGGGGATGGCGCAGGTGATGCACACCGGTCGCGAGCACCTGGCGCACGTGGCGATGGCGGCCACACCCGGGTGGTGGTCGCACCGCCGGGCCCGGCCCGTCCGCTCGGCCGGCCGGGCGGCGTCCCGGGTTCGCGCCGGTGCCGGTGGTGGACCGGAGGGCAGGTCTGAGGAACGCTCTTCGGTGCGGCCGGGCCCGCCCACGGCCCCCGATCCGTCCGCGCGGGTGGGCTCGGGTTCGGCGGCCTCCTCGCGGTCGGCTTCGGGTGCCCGCGTCGATTCTGCCTCGGCCACTGCCTGTAGGGTACAGCCACCTCCTCGGCCCAAACGACGCCCACAGGTGGCGGCCCTGTCAGGGAGGTTGACACCCCGGCATCGCGGCCAATAGGGTGCCCGCCCGTGGACGTCCGCATCGCGGTGCTCGCGTCGGGCACCGGCTCCAACCTCCAGGCGCTCCTCGACGATCCCCACGTCGGCCCGTCCATCGTGCTGGTCGTCTCGAACCGGCCCAAGGCTCTCGCCCTGGACCGGGCCAGGGCGGCCGGGGTGAAGGCCGTCCCGCTGGATCCGGCGCACTACGAGAGCCGGGAGGCTCACGACCGGGCGCTGCGGGCGGTGCTGGAGGAGGAGGGCGTCGAGCTGATCCTGAACGCCGGCTACATGCGCATCCTCACCCCGGTGGTGGTGGGAGCGTTCGAGGGCAGGTGGCTGAACGTCCACCCGTCGCTGCTCCCGGCGTTCCCGGGAGCCCACCCCGTTCGGGACGCCTTGGAATGGGGAGCGAAGGTGACCGGGGTCACCGTGCACTTCGTCGACGAGGAGGTCGACCACGGGCCCATCGTCGTGCAGGAGTGCGTGGCCGTGCTTCCCGGGGATGACGAGGCGTCGCTGCACTCGAGGATCCAGGAGGTCGAACACCGCGTCTACCCTCGGGCTGCTCGCCTCTTGGCGGAGGGGCGGCTGAAGGTCGAAGGCCGGCGGGTCCACGTCCTGGGGGAGGAGGACCGGCCGTGACGGACCAGCCGGCGGTGACCGACGTGCTGCCGGTGCGCCGGGCCCTGGTGGCCGTGGCCGACAAGGCCGGCCTGGTCGAGTTCGGCCGGGGCCTGGCCGACCTGGGGGTGGAGATCGTCTCCACCGGCAACACGGCGAAGGCGCTCCGGGACGCGGGCGTGCCGGTCACGCCCATCTCCCAGGTGACGGGCTCCCCCGAGATGCTGGAGGGCCGGGTGAAGACGCTCCACCCGGCGATCCACGCGGGGATCCTGGCCGACAAGCGCAAGCCCGAGCACCTGGCGCAGCTCGACGACCAGGGCATCGGCCCGTTCGACCTGGTGGCGGTGAGCCTGTACCCGTTCGAGCATGCCGTGGCTTCCGGCGCCTCCGAGCAGGAGGTGATCGAACAGATCGACATCGGCGGGCCCACGCTGGTGCGGGCGGCGGCCAAGAACTTCGAGTCGGTGGCCGTGGTGACCTCCCCGGAGGAATACGGGCCGCTCCTGGAGGAGATCCGCGTGCACGGCGGGGTGGGGCGCGAACGCCGGCTCCAGGCCGCCGCGGCGGCGTTCGCTCGTATCGCCGGGTACGACGGGGAGATCG
>Ga0137378_10001119_pt1 | contig 22277 bp, 22 predicted proteins | sample SagtaG_21_FD_104813 | JGI IMG/M metagenome (GOLD analysis project Ga0137378, IMG submission 104813) | Vadose zone soil microbial communities from Sagehorn Ranch, Mendocino, California, USA - Sage2_L_60_16 metaG | ecosystem: Environmental > Terrestrial > Soil > Vadose zone | place: USA... | reverse complement strand
CTGATAGCCGCAGTGTTCGGACCGGGATAGAGAGGTAGTGAACCCAACAATAGGAGCAGGGCCATGAAGCTTACGGTTGCGAAACGCATTCCTCTTCATCCTCCTTTCCATTTGAGGAGTGGAATGACTAGAGGTTGTCGCGTCTTGACGGGAAGAAAGGGCTCAAGAGGAATCTCTTCGGCCCCAGATCCCTTTCTGCCAAAATACCGCCTCTGCAAGCTTGCGAGTTGAAGGTTTTTTCGTTGTGTCGTCAACGAGATAATAGATTTCGGAGATCGGGTGCGCAGAGTAACCCCCTGGGTCGCGGAGACGACTGGCGGTCAAGGTAGTAACTCCAGGGTTGCTCTTTTGTGTGCATTGGTACTATTGTTTGGTTGCCCAGTGCGCAGGCTCCGTCTCTAATGATCTGAATGGAGCAACAACCCGCAGTCGGTGGGCAAGTTTTTGGCGCTAGGAAACCAGGAATCCTGGTGCTGGGATGGTTCTTTCTTCTGGTGTCACCGTACGCGACAGGGCAAAAAGTTCCGCTCGACCAAACTGAGATTCTGGGCCGCCTTGCGGCGGGCAATACGGCTAGCTACGTCGCTCATCTGGTCAAGACGAGAGGGGTCAGTTTCTCTGTTTCCCAAGACTTCCTTTACCGAGTGAAGCTCGCGGGCGGCGAGGGGATTCTTACCGAGCGACTCTTGTCGGCGGAGCAGTCCGGGCAGCCACAGTCGGTGTTTGGGAAGGAAGCGAGCCTCAAACGCTTGGCCAAGTGTGCGGAACTGATCCACGCGGGAGCGACCGATTTGGCGGAGAAAGAGTGCCGCATCTCGATTGAGGAAAGCCCCCAAAGCCCCTGGCCGCTGCTAGCGACGGCCCGGCTTTTAAATCACTACGACCTGACTGGGAACCTGGTGGAAACCTCCCGAGAGGACCCCGCAGAACGAACAGAGCTGCTGCGACGCGCTGCTGCACTGGGACCTAATCTGGCGATGGTTCACCAGGCCATCGCGATAACCCTCGATCCCGCCGAAGCTATGACGGAACTGGAAAACGCAACCAGGTTGGACGCGGAGCAATTGGAAGTTAGCGAAACGATCGCGCAGGAGATTCCCCTTATAGGTTACGTTGGCGGGGATGAAGAGGGTTCCGATTTGGGGGCCTCTTCCAACGAACCGGCAGTGATCGACCCCGAGACTGCCCGCCATATGCAGATTGACCCCGACCTAGCCAGCAACCACCGCAGGCTGGCTCTCAAATACCTTCAGGTTGGCAATTTCGAAAAGGTGGAAAGCGAATTTGCGGAAGCCATCCGGCTAGAGCCTGACAATCCCGCGATTCGGAGCGACCTGGCCGTTTACTACCTTTCCCGGCACAACCGCGAGGGGGCGCTGGCGGAACTACGAGAGAACGTTCGCATCGTCCCTTTTGGGATCGTTCAGCATATTTTCTTTGCCGAGACGCTCGAATCCTTTGGAGCTGCGCGCGAGGCCATCAACGAATTGCAAAATCTTACGGTCATGTATCCGGCAGCCACGGCGGCGAGTCAATCCCTAGTGGAGCTTTACTTAGAAAAGAAGGACCCGAAGGCGGCGATTGCGGAGCTGCAACGTTCGCTGAAGGCTTCCTCTCTTATCTATGGTGACCAGAGCAAGTTTGCGGAAAGGCGCTACCAGGACTTGAACCGTTTGGCCCATCTGTTGACGGAAAGCCGCGAACTGGACGCGGCGGCCGACGAGTATCTGTTCCTGTTGCGCTACGCGCCAGACTCCGCGCTGCTGCACAATGACTACGGAAACGTCTTGGTCGAGCAGCGTAGGCTGGACCAAGCCATGACCGAATACAACGAGGCTATCCGGCTAGATCCGAGCCTGTCGGCCGCCCATGACAATCTCGGGACCTGTCTCACGGGGAAGAAGAATCTCGAATAGGGCGATTGCGGAATAAGACTCGGGCGGGCAGTTCGTCATACTTTGCTCTCAGCAGTCGACCACAAACGCGGCAGCGGCCGCTAAGCAGGCTCATCCGCCTACTTGTAAGCTTCTTGTAAAGTTCTTGTAAATTAAGGCTTTGGCGGCACTTTCTTTGCTGAAGAGCATAGAGGCTCTGCTTCGGCACCCCTACACTGCCCGCACGGTCGTTCATGGTCTGTCAGCGACCAGGTTTTTTCGCGCCAGCTGGCATTTCGGTGGACGACAATGCGTTCATTCGCCTTATTCTCCTCTGGGATTTGGACCCAAGAATGGTGAAAGTGGCGTTGGGACATTCATCGTTGTAAGAAAGTGATCCGGGGTGTAGTTGCGCTGCACCCCGGACCGGAAGCAAGGCGCACTTTGCAGAGAGCGCTTACCTCAGCCTTCTCCTCGAGGGATGGCACGTAGCTTTCTGCGCGCCACTGAGCCCCACGAGGAGGGCTGCCAGTGATCATAACTCCCTTCGCCAGTGAGCTACCAGCCCTCCTGTCCAGCGTGTGTCGTTCGCAGCGGTTCCCTTATCTTTTCGGACACGAGATGCAAGGCCGTCAGACGCGCCTCCCTGAGTTGCTTACCGCATTAGCGCCTGAGCCCCGGACAAATCGCAAACGCACGACCCGAGTTAGGGGTTTTGGGATTTCTTTCGTTGATTCGCACAGCGGCCGGCCGCAAAGAGTCCGGCCTGCCGTGGAGGCTCTATGACAAAAGTGAAGAGTTTGTCTGTGGTTTTGGCCGTTTTGGCCGCGCCCTGGGGAGTGGCCACGGTGGGATTGGCTGGCCGCGCCAGTTGGTTTCGTCAAGGGAACATCAAATCGCTACAGGAAACCGACGCCGCCTACCGTGACGGCATCTTTTGGGGAGACCGCGACGCTCGCGAAGGAAGAAAGCTGCAGCCCAGCATGGCTCGCTGGAATGACGAGAAGGACCGCGCCTCCTTCAAAACCGGCTACGAAAAAGGCTATCGGCAGGCCCTAGATTCGAGAAGCCCCCAGCGAAGGCGCTAACAGCGTGATCCGAGAAACGATGGTTTGCGGAACAAAAATGAAAGGAGCCCATCTACGATGAAAGGCAAAGCTCTAACTGTACTCCTTGCGGCAACCGTTGTTCTATTTGTCGCAGGACGCGAACCTGCCCGTGGCCGTCCTTCTGCTAACGACGGTCCCGCTCCAGGAACAGCCGTTGTAAAGGGAATCGCGAAGTTCGAAGGCTCGCGGCCCGCCCCGACCCACATAAACATGAACGCAGATCCGAGTTGCGCCAAGCTCCACCCCGGTGGGTTGGTCTCGGAGGATGTTCTGGCTTCTCCGGAGGGTGGTTTGCAGAACGTCGTGGTGTTTGTCTCTGAAGGATTGGGTGACCGCACCTTTGATCCACCGCCGCAGCCCGTCACGATGGAGCAGAAAGGTTGCGTGTATGCCCCTCACATTGTCAGTCTGCGTGCGAATCAGGAGCTCGACATTGTGAATAATGACGCTACGACACATAACATACATCCCGCACCCAGCAACAATCGCGAATGGAATAAGGCCCAGGCCCCGGGCACCCGTGTAGACGCCACCTTCGCTCGCGAAGAGATCGCCATCCCCCTGAAGTGCAATATTCATCCGTGGATGCGCAGCTATATCGCCGTCTTCAAGCATCCCTTCTTTGCGGTGACGGACAAGGCGGGCAATTTCGAGCTGAAGAACCTTCCGCCGGGCGATTATACGATCGAGGCATGGCACGAAAAACTTGGTAAATCCATACAGAAAATCTCCGTGAGTGCTGGCGGTACAAAGGAATTGGAGTTTGTGTTCAAGTCCACAGCGGGCCACTGAGTCTTGTGTCCTCCGCTTTAATAACTAAAACGACAAGGAGCCATACAGATTTTCTCGGAGAAGGGCCTACTACCGGTTAGAAACTGAAAGACAGGCTCCCCCGTGGGGGCCCTCTCCGTCCTGTTCTGACGGGTAACGTTACACATAGTCTGACTGTTAATTCTAAACCTAGGCCGAGGAGGCGCTATGTTGCAGGAGGTTCTGAAATTGAAGAAGCACCGAGTCGCTGCCGCTGCATTCATTGCTGTGTATGGCTGGCTTTTTCTTTCCATAGCGGTCCCTTCGGCCTCCGCGTTACCGATCCCAAAAGGCAACGTGCACGCCATCCCGGCGTTCGCCCGAAAGTACGGTATGCCCTGCTCCTCGTGCCACGAAGCCTGGCCGAAACTCAGCCCGTTTGGGCAGCAATTCAAGGACAACGGCTACCAGATGGGAAATGAGAAAGATGCTCCCATCTACCAGAACCCATCCTATTGGCCGGTATCTTTCCGCATCACCCCGCACTGGCATCGCGAGAGCGTGGACCACGCAGACATCACTAACCCTCTCCCAACCGGCGTCACCACCGAGGGCCGGCTGACCACCCATGGTTTTGACGTTGGGGGCTTGGACATTCTCACCGCCGGGACGCTCGCTAAGAACATCAGCTTTCTGCTTGTGCCGGCTGCGGAGAACGACGGTTCTTTTCATTTTGAAGCCGCCAATGTGCGCTTCAGCAATCTCCTTGGCTCGAGTTGGCTTAATATCAAGGCTGGGAAATTCGAACTCGATAACATCATCTCCGAAAAGCGAATCTTGGGCCTTTCGAACAATGGCGGTTTCTATCAGATGTACCACTTCCAGCCGGTGGGCGAAGACACGGCCATGTTCACCTTCGGCCTCGGCGACAACCAGTTCGGCGCCGAGCTTTCCGGGCATTCCAAGAACGACTACACGCGATTCTCTGCGGCCCTGTTGAGCAGCAACGACGGCACTGAGAATCTCCCCAACGGGCACGGCTATGATACCTTCGTGACCCTCAGCCAAGCCTTTGAGGCGGGTAGTTTGGGCTTGCAGCGGGTTGGCGCGTTCGCTTATGTCGGCCGCGCCCCGACATACACCGTCGGGGGAGAACTGGGGACTGATGGTCTCGGCCAGAAATCCTTCTACCGGGCCGGTTTCAACGGTCTGTGGTATATAAAGAAATTCGACGTCATGACGCAATATCTGCATGGGTTAGACAACGCGTTGCTCGGAACTGCCACTCCCTCGTATAACCCTCTTCCCGCGGGAGCCCACAGCCCTACCTGGAACGCAGGATTAATTGAGCCGCACTATAACCTAAACCCGCAATTTATTCTGATTGGCCGGTACGAACTGATTCGCATGTCGCGGCAGGCCTTGGATACCAATGCCGGTAATCTGGGAGATATCGACGCCGGGACTGTTGGGTTCCGCTACTATCCGTTCATTTCCAGCCGAGCCGGCTTTGCCTTCCACAATGAGTTCTCCGTGGTCCGTCAGCGGGGGGTCTCTACTTCGGGACGAGACTTAACGAGCAGCAGCGTTTTCCTTGGTCTTGATTTTATCTTTTGAGGAGGCGACAACGATGCACTCACGCAAATCAATTCTATGGATGTTTCTGGCGGCCGCGCTCCTCGCTCTCCCCTCTTCGGCAATGGCCCAAAAGGTGGAAGGTCACGTCGGCAAGCTCAACGGGCATGTGGACGCAGGCAAGCAGCTCTACTTCCGGTATTGCTGGGGCTGTCATGGTTTTCGCGGCGACGGCAACGGCGAAAACGCTCCCTACCTCAACATTCTGCCGCGCAACTTTGTGTCCGCCACGTTCAAGTGCCGTTCGACGCCGACAGGAACGTTGCCGACCGACGAGGATGTTTTCAATGCCATCACTCGCGGATTCTACACAACCTACATGCCCTCCTGGACCGCTTTGACGCATCAGCAACGCGCGGATTTAGTTGTCTTTATCAAGACTCTTTCGACGCGCTGGACGAAGGAGAAGGCTGGCGAGCCTGTCAAAGTGCCGGCAGAGCCGGCGTTGACCACAGACGGCATCAAGCGTGGGAAAGAACTCTTCGCAAAACTGGAATGCTGGAAATGCCATGGACAGGAAGGCCGCGGTGACGGTCCGTCCGCGGCGACGCTCACGGATAGCAACGATCAGCCCATTCGGCCTTACAATTTCGCGGCCGGCACACGGTTCAAGTGCGGGGAAACCAACCAGGACCTGTACAAAATCTTCATGACCGGTCTAGACGGCACGCCCATGCCTTCGTACGGCGAGCAGATCAAGCCCGAGGAGGCTTGGGACTTGGTGCACTATTTGCGGACGTTGCAGGTCACCCATAATAGCGCAGAGCTAGCGCTGTGGCAGGGCACAAAAGAAGGCGCGGAAATCGTCAAGGCTGCCAAGATTACGGGAACGCCGACAGGTTCCGGCATCAAGCAATAATTTGGCAATGAGACGATCCCCCTTATGAAGAAAATGTCAGTCATCTGAAACGGGCCGGGATTCAACTGTTCGTTGCCTCATCCCGGCTCCCCGGTTGAGCCTGCATTCCGAAGTTGAACAGGGATCTCTCCGCTTCAGGCTGCGGCAGACCGCAGCCTGAGGGCCGAGAAGGCGGGATGGACGGTCTCGACGTGAGGACAAAATCCAACTTCGGCGAAGTTGCATCTCCACAGTGAAACCTGTAGAACCGCTCGTGCAAGCGATTTTCTAAGCTAACTTCGGAGTTCAGGACATCACTGGCCGCCTTTTTGGGCGGCGCGGGCTTGGTGAGGCAGTTAGAGAGTTGGTACAGGCTACCCAGAGAAGCTGGGTTTGGCATCGCATGACAAAACAGCCCGGGCTGAATAGCACGCAAAGAATCGAGCACTCCGCCCGGGCCCGTTCGAAGGGTGACTGACGACACGCTGGGATGCCCAACAACATGGCGAGGTTTTGAGCGAGCCAGCTGGAGCGACCGGAGGAGATGATCTGATCTCACGGCGAACGATTTCATCGGTATTTCGAGAGAAGTGTGGCTCGATTAGGACAGAACAACGCCAGCCATGCGGGAGCAAGCCTAATCTCGTGGCTGCATTCGATCCAGAATTCTCCGGGCTACTGCTCGCACTTCAAGCACTCGCTTGCTTGCCCCACCATTGGGGTCGAGCCGCAGGTAATTGTCGAGGTCTTGGATCTGGTCACGGTAATCCTCACGGCGAGCGCACGAATCGGCAAGCACAAGATAGGCGTCAGCCATATTGGGATCCCTGACCAAGGCCTCATGAGCGCTTTTTTCTGCTTCCTCCGGCCGGTTCAAGCGGAGAAGTGTCATCCCCAGGATAACGTAACCATCCGCTGCGTTTGGGTCGATTTCGAGACCTCTCCGCACGGCTGTTTCGGCGTCGGCCGCATTTCCCTGCAAATAGTGGACGTAACCGATTCCGAATACCGCTCTGGCATACCGCCCGCCGCTCACAACGATGGCCTTTTGGAAGGCTTGCATCGCCTTTTCCAAATGTCCCAGATTGGTGTGCACGATTCCCAGGTGATACAGTGCTTCAAAATAGCCTGGGAATAGCTGGACAGCTTTCATGAAATGACTCAGGCTTCCGTTCTGGTCTTTCTTGGCAAGACGCTCCAGACCCTTCCGGTACTCGTCTTGCGCCTTCCAAGGAATCGTCAGCTCTCTTACGGAGATGGTATAGGCGTTTGCCGGAACCGGTGGCGCGCCAGATGCCGTGAGCCGGAGTTCAAGTCTCAGGGCGGTTCCGTCAAACTGGGCGGTGCTTCGGTGAGGTTCGTATCCCTGCTCTTCGACGCGGATCTCGTACGTGCCGGCAGGCAGCCCCTGGACGTCGAAATGGCCGCCATCGTCGGTCAACACGCTGCGAAAGATTCCCGCCTCGTGCGATTTCAGGCTAACCGCCACTTGACTGGCGGGTTGATTGTTGCCGTCTAGATACACCGTTCCCGAAATCGCTCCATCCGTCTTTGGCGAGTCTTGCTCCTGGGCGTTGACCTTGCCACCCCAGGCAAACAGCGCAAAACTCAAGACGAGGAGGAGGAGGAGTCGGCCGAAGGTTCGGAGAAAGGCGGAGAGAACGGTTGACCGTGTGTTTGTACCCGTAAGATTAGACAACTTGCACTGCATCTCGACCTGCAGCGCACTTTTGAGGGGTATCCCCGTTGGCGGTTGAGCGAGTCGATCACAGCGGTCGCGAGGAGCCCTGGCAAACTCACCTGGTTTACCCAATGGCTTCCCCGGTTCCGCTTCGCACCGGATCTCTCAGTTCCCAACCGTCGCGTGCGCGGACCTACGGGAGGATATGCATTGCGCATGCCAGAAGCGTCAGCCGCACCTATCTCTCGTAAGGGCTCGAGAAGAATCCCCTGCCGGCAGTCGCCCGGGCCCGCCGGGCGCAGGCATCTTCTTTTTTATCAATGATCGCGGGCGGTTTCCCCTTTTTCCTCAGAGTTGCGAGCTGCGTTACCATCTAGGCACTACGCGGTCGAGGCGATTCCCAATCCGCTGCCGAAAAACGGAAGGAATCGTCTCATGCCGCTACAGCCCTCAAGATGCTTGGCTCAATGTGAGATTTGAAGTTGAGAGTATGGCGAGTAACTACTCCCGCTTCGCAGGCTCCCGCAATGTTTCACTCTGAACTGATGCGGGATCGGCTAGAAAACGCGCGACCGTTGGCCCCACCGAAATGCAACCCGGGCTGAGGTGACCGCAAGGAGAGTCCAATTTCACAACGGGAGCATGGACGGCGGCCGCGAACTGTATTGCCGGTTCCGGGTTCACCATGTGATCTTCGGGGGAAACAATGACCAGGAGCTTCGCGTGCACCTTTGCCGCAGCTTGCTCGAGGTTCACACCGAGCTTTCCGGGAATATCGAGCGCCATAATCGCCTGCCGTTGGCGAATCCGGTCGCACACGACTCCGCCGTTTCCCTTGGCGCCATTCCTTATTTCTGCGAGAAGCTCGTTAATCCCATCGGGCTTGGTGTGCGCCACGCGATAGGCCGGCGAGGTGAGATTCATAGAGCCGATTTCCTCCACGAGCCCGAGACTTCGATCCATTGGCCCGGTGGGATGGCCATGATTCCAGGCCGGGTCGAGTTCCATGGCGTCGATTTGCGCCCTCCACAGCAGCTTGTCATAGGAAGTGGATTGCGGCGAGCCAACCATGGGGATCAGCAGATCCATGAAGTCGGGATAGGCCACGCCCCATTCAAAGGCCTGCATGCCACCCATGGAGAGGCCCATGAGGGCACGCAGATGAGACAGGTGCAGAACCTCGGTGGCCAGGCGGTGTTCGGATTCGACCATATCTCGAATGCTGAATTCGGGAAACTTCAGGAGCGGCTGCTTAGTGCTGTTCGACGGTGAGCTGGATACGCCATCGCCAATGGCATCCACGAGAATCACGAAATAGCGGGCGGTATCCGCTACGTTACCTGCTCCCACGAACTGCAACAGGTCTTGCGATTTTCCGCCGAGCCAACTGGGCCAGAGGATGGCATTGGACTTCTCCGCGTTGAGCTTCCCGAGCGTGCGATAGCCCAGACGGAAATCGCGGATGACGCTGCCATCCTCCAATCGGAAGTCGCCAAGCTCGGCAAATTGTTGTGCTCCTTCTGACGGTGCAGTTTGCGGAGAAGAACGAGTTGACAGGGAGAGGACAAGGAAAACCAGCGCAATGAATCTCAATGGGAGTTTCATGCCCGCATTCTACTCCACCGTTGAAAGGGAGCGTTTTATTTTGGAGGGTTGCGCGCCTCACCTAACCTCGGCATACCCCAAAAACAAAGGAGCCGGGCGCGAGGCCCGGCGCTTGTCTGCCATGACACTGACTTGCGGTTAGAACCGCCAGCGCACTCCTCCCGAGACGCGCAAGTTATTCTGCGTCATTCGGCTTGAGCGAGTTTCGGGGAATTGCGTCAAGAGATAGTCGATCGGCCCGACGCGCAAGGACAAGTGGCCCCAGAACGGAACGTCCACGCCTCCCCCAAGCGCCATCGTGAAGGAATTGTGGGATCCGGTGATTCCGAACTCGTTGCCGCTATGGGCGACGCCGAGAAGCTCGTGGGCAAAAGGCGAAAAGCGGCGGTAGTGATGGAAATAGAGCTGCGGGCCGAACATGAAGGTGAACAAATCCGTGCCGACGTTTACGCGGCCGACCCGCCCAATGTGATAACCGCTGAATTCACCGGCGATCCCATACCAGTTACGCGGATTAAAGGCAAAAGAGGCGGAGCCTCCATTGGCATTGAAGTCCGGAAAACCAGTGGTTGCGGGATTGGCACGAACGTAGGAGTACTCCACGGAGACATCCTTCGATCCCCTCTCCTGCGCGAATGCGGGCAGGCTTGCAAGAACAAACAACTCTGCGATGGACACTAATTTGCCCATAAAGATGACCTTTCTCCACGCTAGCTATTTTTTGGATTGCTTGGATCGAGGGCCTTGCACATCCAAGCTGGCGGGGCAGGGCCAGGAGCTAAACACACAGCCGTTTATTTCCGATGCAAGGCTTTCCGGGGGGGTTGCTGTACAAAATAACCTCTAACCCATTGACGGCAGGGCACATGGCCAGCCCATTCCCTTTTTTCCGCACTTTTCGATGGACCCGGACCTGGCATGGGTTCCGGCATGCGCAAGCGCTTTTTTGCCCCGGCTTGGGCATCTGGCACCTCCGGGAGTCCTGGCGTGCACCCGGCTGCAGCCGCGCGATCGCAACCGAGTACTATTGCCAAGGCCGGCCCATCCATGTAGCATGAAAATATGAAACTTCGCAGCCGGAACAACGCCGCAATATGCATCTGTTGTATGCGTGTGAGTTCTGGCGCGGGGAGGCTGAGCATTTAGGATTTCTCCCGCCTCAAGTTTTTTGAGCCCACCGCCAGAGGGAAAAATGGCCGGTGGGTTTTTGTTTTTCTGGTTGGAAGCCGATCAAACGAATTCCAGAGCTAGTCATCTAAGGGAACGAGGAGAAATGAAAATGACAGAGTACAAGCATCCGGAAGTTCTGGTCTCTACCGAGTGGGCCGCGCAGAATCTCAATGCGCCAAACACACGCTTTGTTGAAGTGGACGTAGACACCACCGCCTACGATCAGGGCCACATCCCCGGCGCTGTCGGCTGGAACTGGCAAACGCAGCTTCAAGACGGCATCCGCCGCGACTTGATCGACAAAGCCGCGCTCGAAAAGCTGCTTGGCGCCTCGGGCATTTCCAACGACACCTCCATCATCCTCTACGGCGACAACAACAACTGGTTTGCGGCTTACGCTTTTTGGCAATTAAAGCTTTACGACCACAAGGACGTGCGCCTGATGAACGGCGGCCGCAAGAAATGGCTCGAAGAAAAGCGCCCGCTCACCAAAGATGCCCCGAATGTCAGCCCAACCACGTATCGCGTTTCGGCGACCGATGCAAGCATCCGCGCGTTCAAAGAAGATGTTTCCGCCGTGGTCGAAGGTCGCCAGTCCGGCCAACTGGTCGACGTTCGCTCTGTTGACGAGTTCACGGGCAAAATCATCGCGCCTCCGGGCATGAGCGAAACCGCTCAGCGCGCCGGGCACATCCCCAAAGCCGCCAATATTCCCTGGGCGCAGGCCGCAAACGAGGACGGGACGTTCAAAACGTTCGACGATTTGAAGAAACTGTATGAAGCCAAGGGCATCAACGGCAAAGATGAAGTCATCGCTTATTGCCGCATTGGCGAGCGCAGCTCGCACACCTGGTTTGTGCTCAAGTATTTGCTGGGCTTTGCCAAGGTGCGGAATTACGACGGCTCGTGGACCGAATGGGGCAATTTGGTTGGCGCGCCGATCGTGAACGAATCGCGCTCCGCGCAACCAGGCGTCGCTGCCACGGCCCACTAACGCAGTGTGATCGAGGACGGATGATCCGATAACCTTCAACTCTTCGAGGGCGCGGTAGCCAAGTGGTAAGGCGAAGGTCTGCAAAACCTTTATCGGCGGTTCGATTCCGCCCCGCGCCTCCAGTTTTATCCTCGTTATTTTGCGGCTAGCTCTTTGCGAAGGGGGCGGCCGACCAGCGCGCCGTTGTACTTGCCGTCTTCCACGGCGAGCTTTCCGTTGACAATGACATACTTCATGCCGACGGCGAGTTCGTTGGGATGCTCGTAAGTGGACTGATCTGCGACGGTAGCGGGATCGAAGGCGATCACATCGGCGAAATAACCCGTGCGCAACAAGCCGCGCTCCGGGATGCCGATGGTCCGTGCCGGAAAATCGCTGCTCGCGTGGATCATGAAGGGCAGGGTGATCACCTTTTTCTGGTACACATAGACGCGCAGCTTGCGCGGGAAAGTGCCGAACATGCGTGGATGGCCGTGCGATCCGTCGGAGCCGGTCATCACCCAGGGCCGCTTCATGAAGCGCACCACATCGTCTTCGCGCATGTTGAACGAGGCGACGGCCAAGCCTTCGAGTTTGCGCTCGCGCATGATGGCCAGCGCGGCTTCCACCGGCGGCAGGTTCTTTTCCCTGGCCACCTCGGAAAGCCGCTTGCCGAGTAGCTCTGGAGCGTCGGAGGAGGTAAACAGCAGTGAATCTGCGCCGCCGCGCCGTTTGAGATTCTGTGTCATTTCCTCCAACAAGCGTGGACGAACACCGGAATCATCGAGGCGCGCAAGGACTTCCTCGGCTTTGCCTGCCTGGGCCCACGCGGGGAGCAGGCTGGCAACCAGGCTCGAACCCGAAGCAGCGTACGGGTATTGGTCCGCGGTGACGTCCACGCCTTCCGCCCGTGCCTTCTCGATCATCTGAATGGCCGCGACGCTCCGGCCCCACGCTTGCGGACCGAGGGCCTTGATGTGCGAGATGTGCACCGGAATCCTCGCTTCGCGGCCGATGCGAATCGTCTCCGCGATCGCGCCGAGCAGGCCAATGGAATAGGAATCCTCATCGCGCATGTGCGAATCGTAATAACCGCCCATCGCTCGGACGACTTTCGACAACTCAATGACCTCCTCCGTCTTTGCGAAACTCCCGGGAACGTAAAACAGGCCCGTGGACAAGCCGAAGGCACCTTCTTCGATGGCGCTGCGCACGAGCTCTTTCATGTTCTTGAGTTGTTCGGGCGTGGGCTGGACGTCGCCGTTGCCTAGAACCTCGGCGCGCACCGCGCCATGACCCACCAAAAGGAGAGCGTTCGTGCCGATGCCCTGCCGCCGCCACAAATCGAGAGTTTTCGCGACCTGCGGCGAGCCTCCACCGTCGTTGCCGACGACGACGGTGGTGACTCCTTGCAGCAGATAACTCACGTTGCCGTTCAGTTTGGGGCTCGAGAGATCCCCGATCGTATGCGTGTGCGGATCGATGAAGCCGGGACAAACCATCAGCCCGTGGACATCCAGGGTACGCTCGGCGGTGAATTTCTCCTTGGACGCGTTCCCGAGGAACGCAATGCGGTCGTTGCCAATGCCGACGTCCTCTAGGCGAGCAGGCGAGCCGCTCCCATCGACAACCTGTCCGCCTGCAAGCAGCAAGTCCAGATGTTCCTCTGGTGGAGTGGCGTAAGCCGGGACGCGTAGGCGAAAGCTTCCGCAAGCAAGAACTAAGGTGAGTAGCGCCCCGAGCACGGCGAATTTGCGCATGCAAGTTTTCTCGGCCCAGGGAAGGGAAGTGATTTTGAGCTTTATTGGTTCTTCAGCAGCGCTCGCACGCGCGCTTCTTCCGACAGCGGCAGCGCGTCCCCGTGTCCCAGGCAAGTGTACACGGACACTTCCTTGCTTCCCAGCTTCGTCAAGGGCGCGCCCGTGGTTTTATCGCGATTCAGGCAGAAAATGCCTCTTTGATTTTTCGTGAACCTCGGCGAATGGGCCCAGGCCACATCGTTCTGATTGGGATACCTCACCACAACTTTGTTTCCTTTGACTTGGCCACCCTTCAGGACCGATTGAATCTCCACCACCGCTTCATGCCAATCAGGGTCATGTTCCGTCACGTGCAAAGGCGCGCCTGACTTGGCCTTGGGAGCATTCCATTTATGAACATCCGTGACGCGCCCGACCACGACAAAATCCGATTCGTTCATGCGCTCTTTCAATTCTTGATCGCTGAGTTGGCCCGGTGCCTGTCCCGGTCGATTCTTTCCCGCTCCCGGCGGCGGAACCGGCTCATTTGTGTTACCCAGCACATGGCCCAGCTCTTTTACCGCGACGCCCGAGCCAAAAATCCAACCGTCGGTATAGAAAGTTGCGCGCGTTCCTTCCTGGAACGCGGAGGCATCTTTTGCGTCCACCGTGACGCTATCGCCCCTCTTCAACGACACCGCCGCGGGCTTTTTCAGGATCGCATCCACGCGCACGACAATCGTCTGCGCCGACTTGGGCACGTCCGCAAACGAAGTGGCGGCGAGCTGACTCACCGTTCCCGAGAAAACGATGCTTGCTTTGCCCATCAACGTGGCTTGGTTGTCCGTGGCCTGCGACGTTGCGGCATTCGTCGAGCCGCACAAAGCCAGCAACACACCGGCTCCCCACAGACTGCTTCGCATGAGCACTGACGAAATCTTCATAGATGCCTCCTTCTCCCGCGCTTTCGAGCAATTCCCGCGCGCCTTTTGCGCAAACGCGCTCACGGGATCACCGGAACGCTAAAATAAAATGGATCGATGGAAATGGGCACGAGGTTGCCTGCGCCGTCGTTGAGCGTCCTGGCGCCGAAATCCGCGGCCCGCTGAAACGTCACGCCGTGCGGGAAATCCGCAAAATTCGGGGTGTTGTTCGCGCAAAAGACCCCACGAAACTCGTTCCCCGCCGAAAGCAAATAATCGTAGTCGCCCAAATAGGGCAGGAATTGCTCCGCCGGCTGATCGGCCGGAACGGTGGCCAGCACGGTGTCCTGCGACGTGGTGAACCCATCGTGCGATTGCACCAGGTGCGTGACCCAGCGTCCGCCGCTCAATTGCTGGTACAGAAATCCCACCACGCCATTGTTGGCGATGGCCAGCGCGACATTCGTCGCATTGTGAATCGTCGTGCCCGGCAAGTCCGCTTTCGACCACGTCACCCCGCGATCGGTGGAATTCCTCACATGCAGCGTATAAATGTCACCCTTGCTGCCTTTGTCTGCCCAGCCGACATACACAATCGAGCTTTTGTTCGGGTCCACTGCAATCGAAAGCGTCGAGCCAATCCGTTCCTGCCCCAGCGCCGGCGCGTTGGACCATGGAATGGAAGCGTTCTTCACAACCACTCGCCCCGGCAGCTTATCCGAAGGATCCGTCAGCGCTTGAAAAGGACTCGCGCCGGTCGCCGCGGCATCATCCCGTACCACCACCACGTCGCTGGTCGCCGTCTTGCCGTCAAATTTGCGCCAGCCGAAAAACGCCGCGTACACGGTACCGTCGTTCGCCACCGCCGGCCGCACCGACGGACCGTCCTGCCCCGCGGTTTTGCGCCTCTCAATGCGAACCGATTTGTACGTCGCGCCCCCGTCTACCGATACATCGATGGTCGCGGTCTGCCCGTTCGACTGATTGAAATCGTTCACGCCGACATAGATGCGGTCGCCGCTCGAAACACCCAGCGCGCGCACGAACGGCTGGTCCACATTACCGCGCATGGATTGCACGTTCATCGTGGCGCTCGAGGCGACATCGACCGATTCCGACTCGTCGAGCATCACGCCAGACGAGCAATCGAGCGTACCGGCATGCAAATCGCCGCGTGGATGACTCTCACCTGTGGCCATCGCGTGCGTGATGTCGCAGGTCATTCGCGGCACCGGCGTAATCGCGTTCAGCGCCCAGCTTACCCCGCCGTCCTGCGAAACGTACACCGGCGCATTCCCGGTCATCGAAAAGGGGTTGGGCGTGAATGCCGACGCCACCATCACTTGCGGATTGTCCTTTTGAATCGCCAGAAACGGCTCACTATCTTGGTTGCTTTCCCCGCTCAGGCTCGCTGGAATCAGGTCGACAACCTTAATCGAACTCGGCGCGGGCGCTTGTCCTCGCGCTAACAGGAAACCCGCGGTCTTTTTGAACGCGGGGGCCAGTAAAGGGCTCAACAAAAGGGCGAACAGTGCGGCGAACAGAGCAAAACCTGGAAAGCGCAGCTTGGAAGCAACAGCTTTCATAGAAGTGGTCTCTCCTGTAATGGTATCCCTCAGCTGGCCACATTTCCGCCAGCGTAGGGTTCGCCTGCAGGTGAGCCGGGTTCCGCATGCCAGGCATACTGTCGTGCTCTTGGTTCAATCAAACGGCGTATCCGTTAACATACACCGGAGTCATTCCGTACACAATGCCCGGGTGACAGGAGGCTGACAGGAGGCTTCCGTCTGCGCTCTCTTTCCCGCGTTTACTCGCGCCGGTTCACCCTGAGGCAGAACCGAAGGGCGCTGCCTTCTTGTGCGCCTTCAGGAACGTCCCCTGCTCTAGCTCACGGAACGCCTCGCGCAACTGCTCCTGCGTATTCATCACAATCGGCCCGTACCACGCCACCGGCTCCTCGAGCGGCTTGCCCGACACCAGCAGGAAGCGGATTCCTTCCTCTCCCGCCTGCACCATCAACTCATCGCCGCGGTCGAACAGCACGAGGGACCGGTTGTCCGCCTCCGAGGGAGGAGGCGCGGTTTCCAGCCATCCCACTGGCTCCGTCGGAACCTCCAGCGGTTCTGAGGCGTTGCAGAATTTCCCCGTGCCCGCGAACACGTAGGCGAACGCGTGCCGTGTCACTCCCACCGGCAGCATCTTCCGCCGCCCCGGCGGCACACTCACATCCAAATAAATCGGGTCCGCCGCGATGCCTTCGACCGGCCCCGTCTTGCCCCAAAACTTCCCGCACACCACGCGCACTTGCGTCCCGTCGTCATCAGTAATCTCGGGAATCTCCACGGCTTTCACTTCCTGGTAGCGCGGCGGCGTCATCTTCAGCGCCGAGGGCAGGTTCGCCCACAACTGAAACCCGTGCATGCGCCCGGCGGGATCGCCCTTGGGCATCTCCTGGTGGATGATCCCGCCGCCCGCGGTCATCCACTGGACGTCGCCCGCGGCAATCGTTCCGCGATTCCCCATGCTGTCTCCGTGTTCCACCGTACCGGAAAGTACATACGTAATCGTCTCGATGCCGCGGTGCGGATGCCACGGAAAGCCCGCCAGATAATCCGCGGGCACGTCATTGCGAAAATCGTCCAGCAGCAGGAACGGATCGAACTCCTTCGTGTTGCCGAATCCGAACGCCCGCCGCAGGTGCACCCCCGCGCCTTCCACCGTCGGCTTCGCCCGTATCAGCCTCTTCACCGGCCGCAGTGACATATCCGCCTCCCCGATAGCTTACTTCCCTGATGAGCTCCTCAGGCTAATTCTCTCCCGCAATCCCGGATACAAAGACATCAAGGCAAACGTCCATGGGTGGCCCAATCTTATGCTCCTCATCCTTGTCTCGTAAACGCGTATCCTAAAAAAGTCAGCATGTGAGAGCTGCCGACTGGTCCGCGACATTATGGTTCACCGCGCGAACCCCGTCAAAAGGACTGCTTTCCCAGAACCTTTCAAGTAAACTCTCACGCGCGCAATCTTCTGAAATGCGGCTCTCTTCGCCTTCCTTGGCGTTACGGAATCACCCGCTCGTGAGTAGGAAGATTTCCTCACTTCGTTCCGAGTCGTGTATTGCCGGCGGGCATGCATCCTGCCGAGCTTGTCGGGAGGATTCTCCTCATCTAACTGTTTACGACTGCCTCAGTCGGCTGCGGCGGGGCCAAACCGCGCGGCGGCGCGGGCGCGAGCCTTGGCGGCTTCGGCTTCGCGATGGCGCCGCGGAGCGGAGGTTTCTAGAGACTGCAACAGGCGCACCGAGGCGCGGGCGATCTCGTCAATGGCCGCGTTGAACGCGGCCTCGTTGGCTTTTGACGGGTGGTGGAAGCCCGTGATTTTCCGGACGAACTGCAGGGAAGCGGCGCGCACCTCTTCGGCCGTCACCGGCGGATCGAAATGGAAAAGCGTTTTGATGTTGCGGCACATGGCGCGACTCCAGTATCGGGCGGTCAGCCGTCAGTGGTAAGGGCTCGGGGTTCGGCCCTTCAGTATACCGCCGAAACCGGGAGCCCCCAGATAACGGCCCGGTTGGTGACGGTTGGTGAAAATGCCCGCGCAGCCAAGGCGGACCAAGCGAGTGAGACCGCACGAGAAACGAGTTGACGTGAAGTACTTTGTAATATAGAGTACGTGGCGGAATGGAGCGCGAACTCGGAAGAATTCTCGTGCAAAGACCGGCGCTCCACCGTCGAGCACCCACCGACGAAAGCTGGACAAGGCACTTCCGGGACACGCGGCGCATGGACAAACAAGACTCGCAGCGATCGCCGGGATCGCCCGCCGCCGGATCGGCGGACGCTCGGAAAGCAACAGGCCAATCGGAAGCCAGCTCCATCACTGTCTCGGCAGCTGGATCATCGCGGAAAGGACTTCGAGATGCGGCGCGATTCTGGGAGCCGCGCCGGCTGCTTTACAACTTGGCGCTCTTTGGGGTCGTCCTGGGTTGGGTGACGAAAACGTGGCCGCATTTTCGACCGGCGATGACGCTGGAGTCGCTGGGCATCATGATGGTTCTGGCACTGCTAGCGAATCTTTGCTATTGCGCGGGGTATCTCACGGAAATTCTGATTCAGAACAGCACTTCGTCGTGGAACCGCCAACGCTGGGCGGTTTGGGTCGTGGGTACGCTGCTGGCAATCCTTTTCGAAAATTATTGGATCGCCGACGAGATCTATCCGTTTGTGCGCTAAAGCCGCATGCCACGCTCTGAGAAGGGCCCGGGTTCGGCGCGCTAGCGACCGGGGTACCTGACGCGCGCCTGGCTCACCCGGAGCTGCGATCGTTGCCAGGCCAGGCGCGCGCCAGTCCTCGGTGGACACGTAAGGGACGGCGCGCTGGCCTCGCCAGGCGAGTCTTTGATCGAGCTAGACTCACCAAGTGCCCTGTGAGCCATAGCGCAGCCGTCCTCTCGCATAAGGGAGGGCGCAGGCCCCAAAAGTATAGGGAAAAGGTTAGGGTCTTCACCTGAGGTTTTCGCGACGGCAAAAGTGCAGCGGCTCGCGTCAGCCGCCGGCAATGGCGCCGAGAATGAGCAACGGCTCCTTCCCGGAGACCACCGCGTCGGGCAGGGGAGCGTCCGGCGATTCGTGAGAAAGATCTTCTTCGCACGCGAAGAAGCGTAAGAACGGCCGCCGCTGTTGTGTGACGTGGTCGCGAATGGTTCCCTGCAGCATCGGATAGGTGGCTTCGAGCGCGTCGAGCACGGAGCGCACCGTGGGCGGGCCGGCGACGTCTAGGGAAATCTCTCCTTTGACGTGCGCCAGCCCGCGCAAATGCGGGGGAAGGATAATTCGGATCTTGCCTGTGGGCGAGCCGGTCATCGCAGCGTTTGTACCTCGACGGACAAGACGGCCGGCAAATCATGCACGATGGCCTTCCAACTGTTTCCGGCATTGGCGGAGCAATAAACCTGCCCGCCCGTGGTGCCGAAATAGACGCCGCATTTTTCCAGCGAGTCGACGGCCATGGCGTCGCGCAGCACGTTGACGTAGCAATCTTTCTGCGGCAGGCCCTTGGTCAGAGGCTCCCATTCGTTTCCACCGGCGCGGCTGCGATACACACGCAGCTTTCCTTCATGCACGTAATGCTCGCCGTCGCTCTTGATGGGAATGACGTAAATAGTTTCCGGTTCGTGCGCGTGGACGTCGATGACGAAGCCGAAGTCGGTGGGCAGATTGCCGCTGACTTCTTTCCAGCTGTCGCCCGCGTCGTCGCTGCGCATCACGTCCCAATGCTTTTGCATGAATAGAACGTTGGGACGCGTTCCGTTCATCGCGATGTGATGGACGCAATGGCCCACTTCGGCGGTGGGATTGGGAATGTATTGCGAGTGCAGGCCTTTGTTGATGGGCTTCCAGGTTTTGCCGCCATCGTCGGTTCGAAACGCGCCCGCGGCAGAGATGGCGATGACCATGCGCTTAGGATTGCTGGGATCGTGAAGGATGCTATGCAGACACATGCCACCAGCGCCTGGCTGCCACTGCGGTCCCGTGCCGTGGCCGCGAAGTCCCGAAAGCTCTTGCCAGGATTTGCCGCCGTCTTTCGAACGGAAGATGGCGGCATCCTCGACACCGGCGTAGACGACGTCTGGTTCGGTGAGCGAGGGTTCAATGTGCCAGACGCGCTTGAACTCCCACGGATGCTGCGTGCCGTCGTACCATTGGTGCGTGGTGAGGGGCTTGCCGGTTTCCGCGGAAGTGTCGTAGACGAATTTGTTGCTTTCGGCCTTGGGCGCTCCTCCCGGCCCCGTGGTGGATTCGCCCGGGGGTGTTCCCGGCTGGATCCAAGTTTTGCCACCGTCATCGGAGCGTTGGATAATCTGCCCGAACCAGCCGCTGGTCTGCGAGGCGTAAATGCGGTTGGGACTCGCGGGCGATCCTTTCATGTGATAAATCTCCCAGCCGGCAAAATGCGGGCCGCTGACGGTCCATTTTTCGCGTTTGCCGTCCGCCGTCAGAATGAACGCACCTTTCCTTGTCCCCACCAGCACGCGAACTTTGCTCATGAAATGCTCCTCTCCCTTTTTTCAGGCTCTCTTTCTTACCAAGAGCCTGAAACGGAATCAAATCAACTTCGCAAGGGTAGCAGCGCGCGCAAGCGGGCTTCGCGGAAATACCGTCCAAGCCACACGAGTACGCCAAAATAAACCGGGAACAGCGTTTGGCGGAGCGGATTCCCGCAGGATTGCAACGGCGCCGCCGGGTCAGCCGGCTCGCTCCCAGAATCGAGGCGCCTGGAATAACCCAGAGGAAGGTGCCCACGAGCAGGCTGATGCCGATCGCGACAATACGATTTTCCCAAAAGGCCGAGCCGAGCGCTTGCTACGAGCACGGCGGAAATCTTCATCACTTTGGTGATGCCGTCAAACGGCGGAACAATACGAAGAGCGCGCTCCAGGGCGCGCCCGGACCACCGCGCGCCTGTTGGAATGGAAGGCGGCTCTACCGGCGGCGCTGCCTGCGAAGAGATAGGAACGCCCGAACTCATGAGATCCCCTTAGCATTTGACCGGTATCCAGATTTCCATTCCGCCCATTCCGGTGCGCGGATCGAATTGTTCGGTGTAGCGCTCGAAGAAATCCGGCTCTTCCCCGGATCGTCGTGCGGGTTCCTGGCCGGATTCGGGGAACCACTTGCTACCGATGGCTTCGATGGTCTCGCGAATCCGGGAAACGTGCCCGCGATGAGAGAAGACCGCGTAACGTTGTGCGGGGATGCTGACAATCGTGAATTCAAGGGGAAGGCTCGAGAAATCGGAGACCTCGACTCCGCAAAGGTAGCTAATGGCCGGCGAGTTCTCCGGGCACCAGCTCACGCCATAGGCAGTGCGGCCAATCTGTCCGGGGATTTTCCCGAGGTGCGGGACAAGGCGCTGCCATTGAACGGGAAGGTCGTTCATGGATTCGGGGGTGTAATCGCTGCGCAGCCCGGCGATGAGCAAGGCTTTGCCGTTTTCGAAGCGCGGTGGTTCGAGTTGCCGGGCCTGCGATGGTTTTGTTGCTGCGTGAGTCATGGGCATCCTCCGGCGCGGCGGCGAGACCTGGCGTCGTAAGTGTGCCCAAGTCACTTGCAAAATGCAAGTTAAAAATGCTAGTGTGAAACAATGGCAAAGAGAAAGCCAAAGTGGCGGTCGGGCTGCCCGCTGAATGCTTCGCTCGAGATGCTGGGCGACCGCTGGTCGCTGCTGATCATCCGGGACATGATGTTGCTCGGGTCGCAAAGGTTCAAGGAATTTCTAGGCTCCCACGAAAGAATTGCGACGAACATATTGGCCGACCGGCTGCGCAAGCTCGGAGCGTATGGAATCATCCGGACCGAGAGCGATCCCTCCGACGGGCGAAAGCTCATTTACCGGCTGACGCCAAAAGGGATTGATCTTGCGCCAGTGCTGACCGAAATGGTGCTGTGGGCCGGGCGGCACGAGAAAACGGAAAACCAAGCCCTCGTCCGGCTGATGGAAAAGGACAAGCAAAAATTCCTCGAAGGGATCCGCGAGCGCTGGAAGCAGAACCAAACTCATTGGAACCGCTCATCGAAACTGATTCTGCGGCTTGGCGGCGGATCCCTCGGCCCCAGTGAAGCGCACCAACGCCTCATTTGACGAATTCGCCGTAGCCGCCGGCGACCACGCATGCCTGCTGGCTGCAAGAATCCGACGAGCGGCCAAGTGCTATGGCTGGCTGCGCGATGACACGGGAGCGCGCCGATTCCGCCGATAAGATGCTTTAAAACAGAAAGAACTCAGGGAACCCACCAACCTGAGAAATGCGTTTCCGCTTCGATGCAGCATGGCCGTCACCCTCCAGCGTCGTGATGGGCGACGTCATGCCGACGGGGAATGGGGCAAATCCCGGCGGTCCGAGCCGAAATCCGGACAAGGAGGAGCGGTTCATGAAAGTAAGAATTCTCGGTCTTTTGGCAGTTGGATCCTTGGTTCTAG
>Ga0137378_10001112_pt1 | contig 22350 bp, 19 predicted proteins | sample SagtaG_21_FD_104813 | JGI IMG/M metagenome (GOLD analysis project Ga0137378, IMG submission 104813) | Vadose zone soil microbial communities from Sagehorn Ranch, Mendocino, California, USA - Sage2_L_60_16 metaG | ecosystem: Environmental > Terrestrial > Soil > Vadose zone | place: USA... | reverse complement strand
GCGGTTGGCGCGGATGGTCTAATGATCGAAGTGCACGGCCGGCCCGACGAAGCGCTTTCCGACGGCGCGCAATCGCTAATGTTCGACGAATACGAACAAATGGTGCGTGAAGTTCGCCAAATCCACGACGTGATCTCGCGCAACCGCGCTTAAACCCGCAGAAAATTCGCGAGCAACTTACGTCCTTCGGTCGTCAGGATCGATTCGGGATGGAATTGCACGCCGTGGATCGGGAAGTGTCGATGTTGCAGTCCCATAATCTCGCCGTCATCAGTCTGCGCTGTGATTTCGAGTGAAGCGGGGAACGATTCACGCCGAACAATCAGCGAATGATATCTCGTTGCTTCGAGCGGCTCGGCTAAACCTGCAAAAACGCCACGGCCTTGGTGACGAATTTCCGACGTCTTGCCGTGCATTAATTTTTCTGCCCGCACAATTTCGCCGCCAAAAACCTGGGCGATGCATTGATGACCAAGACAAACGCCGAGAATCGGAACGCGCGGTCCCAATTCACGAATCAACTCGGAGCTGACGCCGGCATTTTCCGGGCGACCGGGTCCCGGAGAAATGCAAATTCGATCGAGTTTAAGTTTCTTAATCTCATCGACCGAAATTTCGTCGTTTCGCTTCACCACAAGATCGACATCCATCTCACCGAAAAGCTGGACGAGATTGTAGGTGAACGAATCGTAGTTATCGATTATGAGCAGTTTCATGGAATCGTTGCGCGCGCAATGGCCGCGAGCATCGCTTTCGCCTTGTTGACGCACTCTTCAAATTCTCGCGCGGGATCGGAATCGGCTACAATACCGGCGCCAGTCTGGAAAAAAGCTTGCCCGTTCTTCAAAATGATCGACCGGATTGCGATGCAACTGTCATGCGATCCGTCGAACCCGAAATAGCCGACAATGCCGGCATAAAACCCGCGGCGCGCTTTTTCCAATTCGGCAATGATCTGCATCGCACGGATTTTCGGCGCGCCGGACACCGTGCCCGCTGGAAACGTGGCGCGAATGGCATCGAATGCGTTCTTGTCCTCGCGCAACCGTGCCACAATGTGCGAGACAATGTGCATGACGTGACTATAGCGCTCGATCACCATTTGCTCGGTGACTTGAACGCTGCCGAACTCCGCCGCGCGGCCGAGATCGTTGCGACCGAGATCGATCAGCATTACGTGCTCGGCGCGCTCCTTTGGATCGACAATCAACTCGCGCGCAAGCCGCTCATCTTCGGCCGAATCTTTTCCCCGCGGATAAGTTCCGGCGATTGGGCGCAATTCGATAACCCGATCGCGCACGCGAAGATGAACTTCTGGCGAACTGCCGAGCACCGCGAAGTTTGGATCGAAACGCAAGCAGAACATGTAGGGCGAAGGATTTCCGAAACGAAGCGCTCGATAAAGATCGAGCGGCTGGCCGTTGAAATCGGTTTCGAAGCGCTGCGACAGCACGACCTGAAAAATATCGCCCGCCGCGATCAGCTCCTTGGCTTTAACGACCATCGACTCGAACTCGGCGCGCGTGGTGTTGCTCGCGGGCGAGGGAAGATTTGATGCGGGTCTGGCGTCGATTGGTTCCAGCACTCGCGACTCGCTCAGCTTCAACAGCGTCATCTTTAGACTCGCTTCGGCTTGATCGTATGCATTGTCTGCAGCGGAAGCTTGAGCCTGCCAGCCGTAGCCCGGCGTCGAGTCGGCTCCGCCTTCGCCAAGCCTACGGCGGATAGTCTTTGCTTGGGTCTGCGCTCCAAGCGAAGGCTGGATGTGCGCGTTGCAGATCAGCCGAAGTTTTCGAAAACGGTGATCAAAAACGAGCAGCATGCGCGGAATCATGAAAACCATCTCCGGAATCTTCAGGTCGTCGCGCGAATGAATTGGAACGGTCGTTTCGAAAAAGCGCACAACGTCGTAGCCGATGTAGCCGACGGCGCCGCTGACAAAATGAGGAACATCGGCGCGCGGGACAAACTGAAAGCGGGCGAGCGTTTGTTGAAGCTGCGTTAACGGATCGCCTTCACAATCCGCGCTGTTGAAAACGGCGAGCGGATCGAATCCGATGAAAGAAAAACGCCCGAGCTCTTCGTTCCGTTCCGCCGATTCAAAAAGAAAACACGGGTCACCATTGTCGATCTTGGCAAAAGCGGAGACTGGTGTTTCGACATCGGCGACGAGATCGACAATCAGCGACACGAGATTGCCGCGTTTCGCGAGCTCGCGAAATTCCTCACGCGAGGGAGAAATGGGATGTTCGAATACCGAAGTAATGGGAGAGAATCTTGCATTAGTCTGCTTCTCTGCCAGTGGATCGAATTTGCGGTTGCGCAATGAGCCCGCTGCGCCATTATTTCTGTTCCTTTAAGACGCGGGTGTAGCTCAGTGGTAGAGCACCTCCTTGCCAAGGAGGACGTCGCGAGTTCGAGTCTCGTCACCCGCTCCCTTTTTCATTGGCAGTTGAGCCGCCGATTGATATCCCGGGCAGGGGATTTTTTTGAATCCAAACGGGCGCCGGTCTGCATCTCACTACAAAAGGATGAATATGAAAACATTGGCTCTCTGCAGTTGCTCAATTGTGCTTGCGGTCGCGGCCCTGGCCCCGGCTCAACCGCCACCGCCGCCTCCTCCTCCGACAGCTCCGTCCCCGGCACTGTCGGCTTCCGCGACGGCGAGCGTGTCGCCCGGCTCGAATCTGGCCGACAAGCTACATCAAAAGCTGGATAAAAAATTGCACGGCCGGCACGGAATTGTGATCGATGGCGATAAAGATCTCGGCGAAATCAAGTCAGAAGACATTCCCGAATTCGTCATTCCAATCGTCGCCATCACGATGCTGACTATCTTCGGCGCGCCGGTCCTGATCGTTGCCCTGATCATGTATTTTGGTTTCTCGAAAAATCGCGCAATGCATCGAACAATTCGGATCATGGCTGAGAAAGGTCAGCCGATCCCGGCGGCATTGCTCGCGCCGCCGACTCCGGCAGTTCGGCAACGCTCGGACATGCGCCGCGGTGTTGTGCTTTGCATGGTCGGCCTGGGCCTCATGCTCTTCTTCGGAGCAGTGAACGCCTGGGAAGGCGGCTCGTGGGCGATTGGTGTGATCCCGTTCGTGATCGGTTTGGGTTACCTATTGGTCTGGAAGCTGGAAGGCGAAAAGAAGAACGAGATTCCGCCTGCGCCGCCGACATCGTAATCTGCTGATGTGGAGCTCACTGATGCCGGCCTTGTCGCGCGAGTTCTCGTTGATGACGACCAGCACGCTTATGGCGAGCTGGTTCGTCGTCATCAATCGACCGTTCGCGGTTTGTTGCGCCAACTCACGCGGAGTGATTTCGCGCTGGCGGACGATTTGGCCCAGGATGCATTCATTCGTGCCTACAAAAACATTCGGAGCTTTCGCGGCGAAGCGAAATTTTCCACCTGGCTTTACCGAATCGCCTACAACTGCTTTCGCGAAAACGCCCGCAAACGAAAAGAGCTGGTCGGTATTAATGAAGAACAATGGCAGGCGGGGCAGGATCCACAGACTGTCGATCCAGGTCTAAGACATGATCTTATGCACGCACTTAGTTTACTGCCATTGCACGAGCGCTCGGCAGTTTTGCTTTGTTGCCAGAACGGATTATCGCATGACGAAGCTGCGCGGGTGCTCGACATTCCGCTTGGCACGGTCAAAACAAATGTATTGCGAGGGCGGGAAAAATTGAAGAAGACTTTGGCGGTCTGGGCGCAATAAATGAACGAGCAGATTGAACAAGATTGGTTGGATCGGAAGCTGCAGGAAGCGGCGCCCTATATCGAGGACGACGGCTTCACCGCGGGCGTTCTCCAACAATTACCGACGCCTCAATTGCGATGGCAATTTCTGCGCCCGCTAATTCTGGTCGGAATGAGTGCCTTTGCGAGCGCGCTGACGTATGTTTTGTCCGACGGCGGTCGTTTTCTGCTGGTCGAGATGTTCAAGCTGACAACCATCCCGACGTTGTGGGTGGTCGCGTTTGCATTGGCCAGCGGCATGCTGGTTATGGCCGGCGGCATCTTTGCCGCCATGTCTAAGACGTCTCACCTTCAATCTTAGATTCGACTTAGATTTGCATTGTCGATCCCAAGGTTCACACTAAGGGATGCTAACAAACATCCCGAGCTCGACCCTCAAGCAACTTGTTCGCCTCTGCGAGCGCAAAGAGGCGTTGATGGCGCAAATCCAGGAAATCGATCGCGAAATGATCCGTGTTCAGGAGAAGTTCGGCATTCCGTCGCGAGAAGGCGACCAACGCGCGCCGGTGACTGTTTCGCGCGCGCCTGGCGGGCCCGTTCGCCGACGAAGCAAACGCGGCGCGTTAAAAGAGAAAATCTTGCGCGCGTTACGCTCGGCTGGGAAAAATGGGATGACCGTCGGCGATCTCTCGAAAAAGTTGATGGTGCCGAGTGCCAACCTTTACGTCTGGTTCAACGGCACTGGCAGAAGCGTCTCGGGAATCAAAAAGGTCGGCGTTGCGAAATATCAACTTAGATAATTGTCAAACTTAGCGCGCTTCTTTCACATCCTGGCGGATCTGTTGAACCAGCGCGTCCAGGTTCTCAAATTTCTTTTCCGGTCGAAGAAATTTCAAGAAGCGAACCTCGACATCGTGACCATAAATGTCGCGATTGAAATCGAACAAATGAATTTCGAGCACGCGGTTTGATTTCCAACCGCTCACGGTTGGACGGATCCCAAGATTAATTACGCCGCGATGCGATTCGCCCTCGATCCGTGCTTCCGCAGCATAAACGCCGTTCGGCGGGAATTGCTCGCTGTGCGCGCTTAGGTTTGCAGTCGGAAACCCAATCTTTTTTCCAAGATTGTCGCCGTGCGTCACCGTTCCGAGAATCGTGTATTCGCGGCCGAGCATTTGAGCAGCTTTCTCCAGTTCGCCTTTTTCAATTGCCTGCCTGATTGCTGTGCTGCTCACGACCGCGCCCATTATTTTGACTGGTGGAATTCCCACGACGTCGAAATCGAATTGCGCCCCAAGTGTTTTGAGAAGATCGAGATTGCCTCGGCGATTTTTCCCGAACGACCATTCGTGGCCGACACAGATTTCGCGAAGCGGTTTGGAGTGAGCGACAAGTTTCTGGACGAAATCTTCCGGCTCGGTTGCGGCGAACTCCTTGTCGAACGTGATGATGAGCAAGTGCTCCACGCCCAAGGCGCGGATCAAGGCGATCTTGTGCTGGGTTGCGCTGAGCAAATGCGGGGCTGTCTGCGGTCGCAGAACTTTTTCCGGATGCGGATCGAACGTCACCACGACCGGTGTTCCGCTCGCGGCCCGCGCATGAACGGCTGAAGTTGAAATGACGGCCTGATGACCGCGGTGAACGCCATCGAACACGCCGATCGCCAAGAATAGCGGTCCGGGCAAACGAGCTAGCTCTGAGATGGAATGCAGCGTTTCCATCAAAAGAATGACGAATGACCAATGACCCGCCTTCGTCGGACTACGGCGAGGCAGGCGAATGACGAATGAAACCCGAATGACGAATGACAAAGAAATGGGCGAGGACGTTTTCGGGCTTTGTGCTTCGTCACTAATTCGGAATTCGTCATTCGAGCTTGGTCATTTCCTCACGCGCCGCGCATCCGCGAAACTTGTGGAAGCGAAAGAATTCGCTGCGCGATTTCTTCGCGAGGCGTCTCTTTGATTTGAGCAACCGTCATCGCATTCGCGACCTCGAATCGCCCAGACTTCGTCCGTCGGAGCGATTGTAAATGCGCGCCGCAGCCTAGCACTTCGCCGATATCGTGCGCGTAGGTCCGAACGTAAAAGCCTTTGCTGCACACCACGCTGAAATCGATCTCTGGCAGGCCGATCCGGTCAACGGTGTGGCGATAGACGTGGACAAAGCGCGGCTCGCGTTCCACCACTTTTCCCTGGCGCGCCAATTTGTAGAGCGGGACTCCGCCGTGTTTCTTGGCCGAGACCATCGGTGGCATTTGATAAAAATCGCCGCGAAATTTTTCAAATGCCGCTCGAATCTCGGACTCGTTCAACTGAGGCACCGGTCGTGTCTCAACGATTTCACCTTCTCGATCCTGCGTGCTGGTGCTTGTGCCGAGCGTAAGAGTGCCGACGTATTCTTTGTCTTCGCTCATCAGCAAATCCTGGACTTTTGTCCCACGGCCGATCGTTAACAAAAGCAACCCGGTCGCAATCGGATCAAGCGTTCCGCAGTGGCCGACTTTTCTAATTCCAAGTTGCCGCCGAACAAGTGCGACGACATCGTGCGAAGTCATGCCTTCGGCTTTGTCCACGAGAAGGACGCCGTCAGGAGCCGCGACTGACGACATCACGAACTTCCTCCAGAATTTTCTTTTCGACCTCGGCGAGCGTGCCGCGAACGCGCGCTCCCGCGGCCAGAACATGTCCTCCGCCGCCAAATTTTTCGCAGATGGCGCACACGTTCACCTTTTCGTTTTTTGAACGCATGCTTACGCGCACTTTTCCGTCGGGCAGTTCCTCAAAGAAAACGGCGAGAATAACGCCGCGGATCGCGCGCAAATGATCGATGAGCCCTTCATTATCTTCCGGCAAGACTGCGAGCTTCTTCGCCGTCGCCAGACTCAAACTAAAACTAGCGACCCGATCGTGTGCCTCGAACCGCATCGTGCCGAGAAGATCGCGTAAAAGTTCGACGCGACGGCGCGGATAATTTTCGTAAGTGAATTGGCTGACACGGCCGATATCGACGCCAGCGCGGGCGAGCTCAGCCGCAATCTCAAAAGTTCGTGGGGTTGTGTTCGGATATTGAAAGGAACCGGTGTCGGTTGAAATAGCGACGTAAAGATTTTCCGCGATCGCAGCATCGATCGGAAATTTTTCGCTCCGGATCAGCTCGAAAAGAATCTGCCCGGTCGCCGGCGCTTTCGGATCAATGTAAACAAGGTCACCGTAACCCGGATTGCTTGGGTGATGATCGATGTTGATCCAAAGCTTGGCGGAACGGACCGCGGGCAGAGCGGTGCCGAGCCGATTCTGAATCGCGGTGTCGAGCGCGATGGCAACATCGACATCTTCCGGACCGGCCGGCGGTTTTGTGAGCAGATTCGCGCTTGGAAGAAAACTGTATTTCTCAAGCATGCCTTCTTCGTTCCAGAGTCGAACTTCTTTGCCGAGTTTTCTTAGAGAAAGCCCAAGCCCAAGTTGGCTACCGAGCGCGTCCCCGTCCGGGCGAACGTGACTAAGAACAGCGAACCGCTGATTTTCGCGCAAGGCCTGGCCGATCTGCTCGAACTTGGCCGCGCTCACTCGTGTTTTTCGCTGTCGGCGTCGATTTGCTGCAAAATTTCGACGACACGCGAGCCACGCGCGATCGACTGATCGAGATGAAAAAGCAAATGGGGCGTGAATTTCATGGTGACCCGACGCGCGAGCTCGGCCTGAAAGGCAACGCGATGCTCTTCGAGCCTCGTCATTACGTTTTCAGCCTTTTCCGATCCGAGGACGCTGACAAAAACATGCGCGCTCTTCAGGTCGGATTTGACGTCAACGTGATTGACGGTGACAAGCGCGCCTTCAAAACTGATTTCGCGCGCGAGGATTCCGCTCAGCTCCCGTTTTACGACTTCGTTGACGCGCAGCATGCGATGTTTCATGTGGCCCTTTCATTCCCGTCAGAGTTTTTGGGCCATAGCCTCGAGCTGATAGCATTCGATGATATCGCCCACCTGGTATTCACTGAAATCGCCAAGCTTAATGCCGCATTCCAAGCCGGAGCGGACCTCTTTCACGTCATCCTGGAAACGGCGGAGTGTTGAAATGCCGCCGTCGTAAACCGGTTGCCGTTTTCGGAGGACACGGGCACGACCAGTGCGAGCGATTCGGCCGTCGGTGACCAAACAACCCGCCACGATGCCCCTGCTCAGCTCGAACACTTGTTTCACTTCGGCGTGACCGAGGACCGTTTCGCGGAATTCCGGCTCGAGTAATTCGGCCATCGCGTCTCTAATCTGATCAATCAATTCGTAAATGATGCTGTAAAGCTTGATCTGAACGCCTTCGCGTTTCGCTGCCGAGACAGCCATGTTTTCGACTTTGGTGTTGAAGCCAACGACAACGGCGTTCGAAGCGCTCGCGAGCAAAATGTCCGATTCCGAAATCGGCCCGACGCCAGCGTGAATCATTTCGAGATCCACTTTTTTGCTTTCGATTTGTTTCAACGCAGCGGTCAACGCTTCGACCGAACCCTGGGTATCGCATTTCAAAACGAGACGGAGAATTTTTTTACCGGTGGCTGATTCAAGAAGAGTTTCTAGCGTCGCGCGTTGAGGAACGCTCAATTTCTCGGCGCGTTTCTCCTGCAAGCGTTCGTCGCTTAAAGTTTTCGTGGCACGCTCCGATTCCATCACCAGGAACTCGTCGCCCGCGTTTGGGAGTCCGGTAAAGCCGAGCACTTTCACCGGCGTCGAAGGGTCGGCTTCTTTAATCGGCTTGCCCTGGTCGTCGATCAGCGATTTCACTTTGCCTGAGTAATCTCCGCAGATAAACGGCTCGCCGACTTTGAGCGTGCCCATTTGCACGATCACGCTGGCAGTGGGGCCGCGTCCCGGTTCCACCTGCGCTTCAATGACGGTGCCGCGCGGTCTGGCAGTGGGCGATGCTTTCAAATCCATCACTTCCGCCTGCAGCAGCATCATCTCGAGCAGGTGATCGATCCCGGTTCCGCGCGTTGCTGAAACTTCGCAGACAATAGTTTTGCCGCCCCAATCTTCCGGAGTCAGGTCGCGTTCCTGAAGCTGCTTCTTGACCTTGTCGATGTTCGCAGATGGCAAATCGACTTTGTTGATCGCCACCATGATCTCGACGTGCGGCGCGGCTTTGGCGTGATTGATGGCCTCGATCGTTTGCGGCATGACGCCGTCATCCGCCGCGATGACGAGCACGACGATGTCGGTGACGTTCGCACCGCGCGCCCGCATCGCGGTGAAAGCGGCGTGACCAGGCGTGTCGATGAACGTGATTTTGTGTCCTTTGTGATCAATAGTGTAAGCGCCGATGTGCTGAGTAATGCCGCCGGCTTCGCCAGCTGCGACTCGGGTTTTGCGGATCGCATCCATCAATGACGTTTTGCCGTGGTCGACGTGGCCCATGAAAGTGATAATCGGCGCGCGCGGTTTGAGTTCCTCCGCTTTTTCAATGACCGGCGGCGGCGGCGCGACCACGACCTGCTCAACCTTGTGCACGCCCGCGCCTTTTTCGCGGCGTTCTTTTTCGAGAACGAAACCGTGGCTCTCAGCGATCTTCGACGCGATATCGGGCTCGATCGTCTGATTGATGTTCGCGAAAATGTTGAAGTTCATCAGCTCGGCGATGAGCTGATGCGGTTTCAAAGCAAGCTCGGCGGCAAGCTGCTTCACAATGATCGGCGGCTTGATATGAATGACGTTTTGCGCGGGAGCTTCCGCTTCTGCTGAGGGCTCTGCAACTGCTCCATCTGTTGGTGCCGGAGTTTGCGCGGGTGCTTCTTTTTTTGGCGGCGGTGCGGGCGGTGCTTCCAACGAGGCGCGAATTCGCGAGATCGGCGGAAGAACCGTCGTTTTCTTTTTTATCTCGCCATCAGCAGCTTTTTTCTGCGGCTGCTTTTTGTCGATTAACGAGACGCTTTCAACCGCCGGACGATGAACGGCCGTTGGTTTTGCGTGAGATTTTTCTTCAGCAGCGCGATGAACCGGCGTTTTCGCATGCGCCGGTGCGTGAGCCGGTTTGGGCTGCGCTTCTACTTTCTTTTTCGGAACCTTCGCCTTGGCCGGGGCAGGTCTATGCGTGGCAACTGGTTTGTGGGCGACAGATTTCTTTGCCGCCGTTTTTGCTTTTGTCTTTGTTGCCATTTTGGAAATTCACTCATGGCTCAAGCCCCTTGAGCCGAGCCCGCTTCTTGCGTTACATCTTGTTTATGGACGGCGTCGTGAATTTCACGCGCCTTTGCTTCGTCCACGCCAAGGATGTCTACCAAATCTTGAATATCGGCGGCGTGCAAGCCTTCGAGGTTTGTGAAACCAGATTTCACCAGCGTCACCGCTTGCTCTCGCGTAATCGGCAACGCTCCCGCGAGCGTCTGAGCCGCTTGCGCAACCTTTTGTTCGACCGCCGTCGTCGCCGACGTGTCTCTGTCGATGTTAATCTCCCAACCGGTAAGTCGCGAAGTCAGACGTGCGTTCTGTCCTTTTTTCCCGATCGCGAGCGAAAGCTGATCTTCATCGACCGAAATCTGCGCACTCTTTTTCTCAGGATCGAAGGTTAGGTTCTTCACCTTGGCCGGCTTGAGCGCTTCGAGAACGAACTCCTTCGGATCGGAACTCCAACGAATGATATCCACCTTCTCGTTGTTTAGTTCGCGCACAATGTTTTTGACGCGCGATCCGCGCATGCCGACGCAAGCGCCGACCGGGTCCACTTTTTCGTTCGCGCTCCAGACTGCAATCTTCGTTCGGTAACCCGCCTCGCGCGCGATGCCGCGGATTTCAACGGTACCATCGGCAATTTCGCTTACTTCCAACTCAAAAAGGCGGCGGACAAAATTCGGATGGCTCCGCGAAACAATGATCTCCGGACCGCGCAATCCATTTTCGACGGCGACGACATAAGCTCGGAGGCGGTCGCCGACATTGTAATCTTCCACGACCACGCGTTCACGCTGCGGCATGACCGCTTCAAATTTTCCAAGATCAAGAATCACGTCCGAGCGATCGAACCGGCGGACGGTGCCGCTGACGATTTCGCCGGCGCGATCTTTGAATTCCTCGTAAATCATTTCCTTCTCGACCTGACGGATGCGCTGCATCATCGCCTGCTTCGCGGTCTGCGCGGCGATGCGTCCAAAATTTCGCGGCGTTACTTCCATCTCGACGATGTCGCCAACCTTCGCGTCCGGTTTGATCCTGCGCGCTTTGGCGAGCGCGATCTCGTCCTGCGGATTTGTCACCTCGTCGACCACAACGAGATTGGCCAGCGCGCGGATGTCGCCGGTCCGCGGGTCGATGTCGATCCTCAGATCGCGCGCTGCGCCGACGCTCTTCTTCGACGCCGAAAGAAGGGCAGTGGAAACCGCTTCGAGCAGGATTTCGCGTTTGATCCCGCGCTCCCGCTCGAGGTAATCCAGCATGGCAATGAATTCAGCGTTCATAAAACATCCAGTCCGCAGACCAAAAGGAGTGGGACATCCTTTCCCACTCCAATCAGCGCGGACTAGATGGCGAACTTACCCTTCTCGAGAGAGAGCGTCAAGCTGCGGGGTTGAACGACGCGCGCGGAACGTCCAACATTTCAACTTTCATGACCTCGCGCGCCGGCAACTTGTTGATCGTAATTGCGGTGTGGGCTGCGCTTTATTTTCCGGCGCTCGGCTCGCTCGCGATCAAAGGTGAAGAAGGCCGTCGGATTCTGCCAGGAATTTCGATGCTAGAAACCGGCAACTATCTGGTGCCGCAAGTTGGCGGTGAAACCTACTTTCGGAAACCGCCGTTGATCAATTGGCTGGTTGCGGCGTCGTTCAAAATCTTCGGACGGCAAAACGAATGGACCGCGCGCATGCCGTCGGTGATTAGCGTACTTTTAGTTGCGATCGCCTTTGTCACGGTCGCGCGCGCAAGTTTGGGTCCGCATGGATCGACAATCGCCGCGCTGATCTGGCTGATTAACGCAGGAATCATCGAAAAAGGGCGACTTGTCGAAATCGAAGGGCTTTACGTTTCGCTTTACGCGCTCGCGATCATTTTCTGGCTGAGTTTCTGGGAGGAAAAAAAATCGGCGTGGCTCACTTGGACGGTGCCGTTTGTTTTTCTCGGCCTGGGCTGGCTGGCCAAAGGCCCGCTTCATCTTGTATTTTTTTACGGCGTTGTGATCGCGGTCGTTTGGAAAGAGCGCAGCTGGCGAGCGTTATTTCATCCGGCGCATTTCGTCGGCGTTGTCATGATGCTTGGAATTTTTGCGGCGTGGGCGATTCCGTTCTTGCAGGCCACCGGTCACGGGACGGCGACAACGAAATGGTCGCAGCAGTTCACCGGCCGGCTCCGTGGAACTGATTTCGAACTCGGCCGTTGGATTTTCAACATTCCGCACGGCGTTCTTTATCTTCTGCCATGGGTAATTTTTCTGCCGTTAGTGCGGTCCAGAAATTTTGCATCGGAGGAAGATCGACAACTCGCACGAGCGCTGGCTTGGGGCGCCCTCGTTCCCTTTGTGATTGTCGATCTTGTGCCCGGTTCAATTCCGCGCTACGGGATGCCCGCGCTTGTGCCCGCGTGTTGGCTGCTCGGGATGACTCTCTGCGAGGAAAATCTGCGGTGGCCGCGATGGCTCGGTGGCAAAGAGTTTTCTCTTAACGCGCGCCGTCGCACGATTATCGGCATCGTCGTTCTGGCCTGTCTTGCAATGTGGACTTACGCGATCGCGATCGTTCCGAAGATGGACCGACGGCAACGGATTAAACGCCTCGCCGCCCAGATTGAAGCGGCGATCCCACAATCGGACACTGTTTATGCGCTCGATCCCAATTATCAGCCGATCTTTTTTTACATGCGCTCAAAACTCATTTACGCGAGCGAGATTGAGGAAGTGCCAGTCGACGCGCGCTATTTGTTGGTGCGACCGGAACGGGAACAGGAGGTACTGGATAGCAACCGCTGGGCGCCGCGCCAGCCGCACCGAATCATGCGAAGTACGGATTACCGGAAAGAATCGATTTTACTGCTCAAGATCGAATAAGGCGGTGGCATTGACACTGCTCTGAGTTCGAATTAGTTAGCATGCTAACGATTTTCAACCTGTGAAGAGTGATCTCGATGCATTCGGTCCGCTTTTGCACGGAACCGCCCGCGCCTGGCGGCTGAAATTGGACGAGCGACTCAAGCCAATGGGCTTGAGCCAGGCCAAGTGGCGCACGCTGATGCATTTGTCAGTCGCGCCCGGTCCGTTGACCCAAGCCGAAATTGCCGCGCATCTGGGGATTGAAGAACCGACGCTAGTTACATTGTTGCATCGATTGGAAGGCGATCGCTGGGTCGCGCGAAAAAACTCGCCACACGATCGCCGTTGTAAGACGGTCCATCTGGCGCGGCGCGCGCAGCGCGTCATCGCACAAATTAACGCGGCGGCGTTCAAGCTGCGTCATGAATTGCTCGACGACATTTCGCCGTCTGAATTGCGCACCTGCATCCGGGTCTTGGATCGGATCCGGCAGAAAGCGGAGAAGGGGAATGGTACTGGAAAACACTCCGGCGTTCGACGAGGTCGAGTTGAAAGGAACGGCCAAAACTAAGATGGGTACTCGATTAGATTCAGGGAATGGAAGCGCCACGGAAGTTCAGGAACCTAGAAAAGTGAAACCTGTCCGCGAAGCGAAACAGCGAATCCCGCGTTGGGGCATTTTTCTCTTCGTCATTCTGGCGGCGTTCGCGGTCGCGCGCACGTTGCAGCGCGGAGTGGAGACGGCGAAAACGAACCAGCCGCCAGTTCGACCGGTGCTGGTGGCGAAAGTGATCAGCAAAGATGTGCCGCTTTATCTCGACGAGATCGGTACCTGCGCCGCGTATGAAACGGTTCAAGTTCAGGCGCAAGTCAGCGGGCAAATCATTGCGCGCCATTTTCAGGACGGCGCCGACGTAAAGAAAGGGGACCTGCTTTTCACAATTGATCCGCGACCGTATCAAGCCGCCCTCGAGCAGGCGCAAGCGCAGGCAACGTTGGATCAGATTACGATGAAGCGACAGCAGGAACTGCGCGCTCGCAATGTTATCTCACCGCAAGACCTCGACACGGCTCAGGCAAACGCGCACAAGTCCGAAGCGGCAGCGGCGGCGGCTCAGGTGAATATTGATTTTTGCTACATCAAATCGCCGATTAACGGTCGCGCCGGCTTGCGACTTGTCGATGTTGGCAACATAGTCTCAGGCAACACAGGCAGCGGTGCCGTGTTGCTTACGATTCAGGGCCTGGATCCGATTTACACCGACTTCACCGTGGCCGAGACTGATTTGGCATTAGTGCGGAAATATCTCGGCGGTCCGAACGTGAAGGTACAAACGTATTCGCCAGACGAAAAAATCCCACCCCGTGTCGGGGATTTGTATTTCATCGATACCGCCGTCCAGCCCGGTTCGGGCACCGTGAAAGCGCGCGGGGTGACGCCGAATCCGGACCACGCACTGTGGCCATCGGAATTTGTGCGTGTTCGTTTTATTCTGGACACGATTAAAGACGCGCGGCTGGTTCCACAACAAGCGGTGCAGATTAGCCAAAGTGGCCCGTTCATATTTGTGTTGAAACCGGATAACACGGTCGATCTGCGGCCGGTAAAACCCGGACAGCGGCAAGATGGCGATCTCATGGTCGTTGAAAGCGGCATTGAACCCGGTGAAACAGTCGTCGTGACTGGACAACTCGCGCTTGCGCCGGGGACGAAGGTCGATCCCAAACCTTACAACGCTCCGAGCGCGGCGAGCGATCAATCTGCCGCCAGCAAAAGCGCGATGTAACGCTTTTTTATGGAGCGTTCTGATCAACATGACGGCGCGCCGGATGGCGAACATCCCGCCGCCGCGGGACAAGATCGTTTAAGATCGACATCCGCAGCACCGAAAGAAGCTAAATTAGTTCCAGTTAAAGGCACCGGACTTTCAGGTCCGTTCATTCGGCGGCCGGTGATGACGGTCCTTCTCACGTTGTCAGTCATCGTCGCGGGAATCGCGACTTACAACAAACTGGCGGTAAACGATCTGCCGGCGGTCGATTATCCGATCATTCAAGTCACCTGCTCTTATCCGGGCGCCGACCCGGTGACGATGGCTAACAACATCGCTACGCCGCTTGAAAAACAATTCCTGCAAATTCCCGGACTCGACATCATCACCAGCCAGAGCACGCAGAGCAACACCTCGTTGACCCTGCAATTTGTTCTGAGCAAGAGCATCACCGACGCGGCGACTGACGTGCAAGCCGCGATCCAGCGCGCGACTGGAAAATTGCCGATCGATTTGCCGAGCCCACCGACGTTCTCCAAAACGAATCCAAACGATCAGGCGGTCTATCTGCTCGGCTTGTTGTCCGACACGTTGACAGACGGCGATCTATATAAGTACGCATCGACGGCGGTGGCCCAGCGGATCGCCATTCTCCCCGGCGTCTCGCAAGTGAACATCTACGGCGTCCAAGGCGCGATCCGGATCAAGGCCGACCCGGCGGCGCTGGCTTCGCGCGGTTTGACGATGGATGACGTGGCTGGCGCGATCAAAGCCGGAACGGTTTACTCCGGCGCCGGACAATTCGACGGCCCGCATCGCAGTTTTGTTCTGCAACCGAATGGTCAAATCGATCAGGCGGATGGTTATCGCAACCTCATTGTCGCGCGGAACAAGGATCGTTCGCCAGTTTATCTGCGCGACATCGCGGAGGTTAAACAAGGTGTGCAGGACGAGCGCACTTCGCGCTTCTTTTGGATGCGCGGATTTAATCCGCCGGGTTCAATCGTCGTGCTTGCGGTTTCGCGACAGGCCGGCGCGAATGCGGTCGAAGTAGCGAATTCGGTCAAGGCGCTTTTCCCCGAGCTGCGCGCAAGTCTGCCGGGCTCGATCACGTTCACGCCGGTATTCGATCGCTCGCAAACAATTGTGAATTCGGTCCACGATGTGCGCGCGACGCTGATGATCGCCTTCGTTCTCGTGGTCATGGTCATTTACATTTTTCTCGGGCGCGCCACCGACACGCTGATTCCGGCGGTCGCGTTGCCGCTTTCGCTGCTGCTGACCTTCGCGGTGATGAGTATGCTCGGATTCTCGATCAACAATCTGACCTTGATGGCGCTAACTCTCGCGATCGGGTTCCTGGTCGACGACGCGATTGTCTTTTTGGAAAACGTGATCCGCCGGGCGGAGCACGGCGAATCGATTCTAAAAGCGGCTTACAACACCGCCGGCGAAATTTCGTTCACCATTTTGTCGATGACGCTTTCGCTCGCGGCCGTTTTTATTCCGCTGGTGTTTTTGCCGGGATTGCTCGGCCGCATCTTTCAGGAGTTTTCGATCACGATCATCGTTGCGATTCTCGCGTCGGGCATCGTCTCCCTGACCCTGACGCCGTTGATGTGCGCGCGCATTCTCGGTGAACGCAGAGCCGGCCATAAACGCGCACGGATGGAAAAGTGGACTGGCGATTCTATTAAACGCGTCATCGGCGCCTACAGCCGCGCGCTTGATAAATTTCTCGACCGCGCCTGGTTGACGATTCCAATCCTGCTCGTTTGTATTCTAGGTCTCTGGTTTTTCTTCACCCATTTGCCGTTCACACTGCTTCCGCCCGGAGACAGTGGTTTTGCGCGCGGTGTTTTCATCGCCCAGGAAGGTTCGTCCCCGGAGCAGATGCGGGCATTTCAAAAGCAGGTGAATCAAAAAGTCGAGGCCGAGCCGAGCGTCGCGCAGTTTTTCACGCTCGCCGGTTCCCTATCGCGAAGCTCGTCGTCGCAAGGAATAGTCTTTTGCGTTTTCAAACCGCGCGAGCAGCGGCCGCCGATTGAGCAATGCATTTTGCGATTACAAAAAGCAATCAATACAATTCCTGGCCTGACCGCGATCATATCGCCCAGTCCGGTCCTGCAAATCAACGTCGGCGCAACCAACCAGACGCAGGGACAGTACGCTTACACCATCAGCGGCATCGTTCCGCAAGACGTCTATGGCGCCGCTAATCAAATGATGACGAACCTGCGCGGCTTCAAAGGATTCGCTTCGATTCGCTCCGATTATTATAACAACACGCCGAACCTGACGGTTAACATCGATCGCGAACGCGCCGCGACTTACGGCGTTTCCACTTCCGCGATCCAGAGCTTATTGAAAAACGCCTACTCTCAGAACTATGTCTATTTGATCAAACAGCCGGACGACCAATATCAGGTCATCCTCGAAGTGAAAGACAATGAGCGCGCGCAGCCGAGAGATCTCGACAACTTGTACGTGCGGAGCAATAGCGGCAGCACGATTACCCAAAGCGGCGGCGGCACGGGGAGCGGCGGTATTACCACTACGACTGGAACTAGCTCAGATCTTGTTCCCCTGCGCGCCGTAACATCGACAAGTCAGGTTGTTGGTCCGCAGGCTGTGAACCACTTCAATCAGTTCACCAGCGTCACGATTAATTTTAATTTACTGCCCGGCATTGCCATCGGTGACGCGACCAAATTCATTGAAGATTCGTTCGCACAAGTGCATCGCCAGTATCCCAGCATTCAAGCGACCTTTCAGGGCGAAGCACTTGTGTTCCGACAACTTTTCCGAGCGCTGCCGCTGCTTTTGATCGCAGCCATTTTTGTCATGTACGTGATCCTTGGAATTCTTTACGAAAGTTATGTCCATCCGATTACCGTGTTGTTTCCGGCGATTGTGCCAGCAGTGGTTGGCGGATTATTCACGCTTTGGATTTTTGGATCGACATTGTCGCTCTACAGCGTGATCGGACTTTTTCTTTTGCTCGGCATCGTGAAAAAGAACGGAATTATGGTCGTGGATTTCGCTTTGCAGCGAATTGATGAGGGCTGGGACCTGCGTTCGGCAATTCATGAAGCCAGCGTCGAGCGTTTTCGTCCGATCATGATGACGACACTGGCCGCGTTGATGGGCGCGGTGCCACTCGCGCTCGGCTTTGGTCAGGACGCTTCTTCGCGTCGGCCGCTCGGGCTCGTCATCGTCGGTGGCTTGATCTTTTCGCAAATGGTCACGCTCTTTGTCACGCCGGTGATCTACCTCTGGCTGGAATGGTTCCAGGAGCATGTGCTCGATAAAGTGCCGTTCTTACGAAGTGCTCACACTCATCACGAAGGCGAGATGGAGCGCGGCAAGGAGGGCGAATTCGGCCCAATTCCCGCCGGCGTGCGCTAGGAGGCGCCGCCGTAAGATCGACATCTTGCACCGGTTGATCTCGGTCGGGACCTTTAAACCCCTTTTTCGCGTGGAGTGGAATAAGCCGTGCTCCTTCCTGCCAGGGACATATTCCACTCTTGCAACCAACGACAAAAACTACACCGGCAACAGCTGCAACTCTCGAGGCGAGCGAGCAGCTCTACCGCGCGATTCTAAATTCAGCGCTCGATTGCATCATCACCATTGATGGCTTCGGTCGCATACGCGAATTTAATCCTGCGGCCGAGCGGGTGTTCGGCTTCACCCGTGCCGAAGCAGTCGGGCAGGAGCTAGCCGACCTAATCATTCCTGAGCGGATGCGCGAGCGGCATCGGCAGGGGATGGCTCACTATTTAAAAACCGGTGAAGGCCCGGTCATCGGGCGCCGGATCGAGATCGAAGCGTTGCGAAAGGACGGTAGTGAGATTCTCGTCGAGCTGGCAGTGACGGCGTTGGAGGTGGACGGCTTGCCGCTGTTTACAGCTTATCTGCGCGATATCACCGAGCGCAAGCAAGTCGAAGAGGGCCTGCGGAAAGCAGAGCAGAAGTATCGCGCGATCTTTGAAAACGCAATCGAAGGAATTTTCCAGACAACACCTGAAGGAAAATACATCAGTGTGAACCCAGCGATGGCTCGGATGTACGGCTACAGCTCACCGGTAGAGCTCATGGCTAGCGTCGCCGACATCGGACAGACGGTCTATGTCGATCCCGCCCGTCGTACCGAGTTCAAGCGGCTGATTGAAAAACAGGGTTTCGTCGAATTTTTCGAGTATGAAGTTTATCGCAAAGACGGCACCAAAATTTGGCTCTGCGAGAATGCTCGCGCCGTTCGAAACGCAAACGGCGTGGTCATGTATTACGAAGGCACTGTCGAAGATATCACCGAGCACAAGCTCGTGGACGAGGTAAAGCGCGCGAGCAAAGCAAAGAGTGAATTCCTCTCTCGGATGAGCCACGAATTGCGCACCCCGCTTAATGCCATTCTCGGATTCGGCCAACTTCTGGACAGACAAAAGCCGACTGAAGTACAGCGCAAGCGCATCAGCTACATTTTGAGCGCCGGCAAACATCTTCTCGATCTGATTAACGAGGTCCTGGATATCAGCCGGATCGAAGCGGGAAGAATGCAATTGTCGCTCGAACCGGTTTGTGTCGCGGATGCGTTGGAAGAAACGCTGGATTTGATACGTCCGCTTGCCACTGAGCGCACCATTGAACTTTCGGCCTCGGTCGACATTGATGCCGGCGTTCACGTTCTCGCGGACCGGCAGCGCTTCAAACAAGTGTTGCTCAATTTGCTCAACAACGCGGTGAAATACACGCCTTTTTTCGGCAGCGTAACCGTCTCCTACAACATAAATGGCAATGACAAGGTTCGTGTTCTTGTTAGCGACACCGGTCGAGGAATTCCGCCTGAGAAACTCGCGCGGTTGTTCACCCCCTTTGATCGCTTGGGCGCGGAGCAATCCGCTGTTGAGGGAACGGGCCTTGGGTTGGCGCTTTCGCAACGTCTCATGGAGGCCATGGGTGGCTCGATTGGAGCGAACAGTGTTGTTGGAAAAGGCAGCACATTTTGGATTGAACTTCCTCGGACAAAGTCGCCCCTAGAACAGCTTCCAGTTCACAACGAAGCCAATGGCGCAAGTGCATCAACCTCGACGTCGCGTGTTCAAAGCATTCTCTACATTGAAGACAATCTTTCCAATTTGGCACTTATCGAGCAAATGCTCGGGGAGCGGCCCCGGACTGCATTGCTCACCACCATGCAAGGCAAGGTCGGCCTTGACTTGGCCCGCCAGCATTCGCCCGACCTCATCCTGCTCGATCTTCACCTTCCCGATTTGCCAGGATGGGACGTTCTCTCGCAGCTAAAGGCCGACTCAATAACGCGCGATATTCCAGTCGTTGTCATCAGTGCTGATGCCACCAGGCGGCAAGTCAATCGCCTCATGGCCGCCGGCGCTGCTCATTATCTGACCAAGCCTTTGGATGTTACTAAGTTTTTCCGCGTGCTCGACGAAACGGCAGACATTGGCGGTACCAAGCTTTCAGCGGAGGCGATTTCTAACGGAGATGTGAAGGAGGCCTGCCAGAGCACATGAGCGCAGCAAATCACTGGCAAGATCACTCGGCTCAGCTCGCGAAAATGAAATTCTCGTCATCGACGACGAGCCTGTAAACGTCGCGTTGCTTGAAGAAATCCTCGTCGAAAACGAATATACGCGGTTCGAGTCGGTCACCGATTCGAAGCTTGCTCTTGACGTTTGCAAGAGTTTTCAGCCGGACCTCGTCCTGCTCGATTTAATGATGGCGCCTCCCGACGGGTTCGCCATCCTCGAATCGCTCCGTGCCGATGCTGGCGATACATTTCTGCCGGTCGTCATTCTGACTGCGGACACGAATGAGGAAACCAAGCGGCGTGCGCTGGAGGCCGGCGCGACCGACTTCTTGCTCAAGCCGTTCAATCATGTTGAAGTCGCGCTGCGTATTCGTAATCTGCTCAAGAGTCGCCGTGCGCACCAGCTTCTCGACAACCAGCGCGCCGCTCTCGAAGATTCCGTTCGCAATCGCACCGCTGAACTGCGAGCAAGTATCGCGGAATTACAGAAAACAAACGGGCTGCGTTCATAAAGCGTTAAGTGTCACCTCGCCCGCGGGGCCTCGCCGATTGCCATTCACCGTCTGCCGGTTGATACATCGGCATGCGCGCAATGGTTTTAGACAAAACCGGCACGCCGCTCGTGCTCCGCAATGTGCCGAAACCAAAGTCGGGCAGGGGACAATTGCTCGTTCGCGTTAACGCATGCGCCGTCTGTCGGACCGATCTCCACATCGTTGATGGCGAGCTCCCCGATCCGAAGTTGCCGTTGATCTTAGGTCACCAAATTGTCGGCCGCGTCGAACAAATCGGTCATAACGTAGATGGGTTCTCAATTGGCGACCGTGTTGGCGTTCCGTGGCTGGGTTGGACTGACGGCGAATGCCCTTATTGTCGATCCAATAGGGAAAATCTTTGCGATAACGGGAAGTTTACCGGTTACACCATCGACGGCGGTTACGCAGAGCTGACTGTTGCGGATGCGCGATATTGTTTTCATCTGCCGGACAGCTACGACGACGTCGACGTTGCGCCGCTACTTTGCGCCGGAATGCTCGGCTACCGCTCCTACCGAAAAACCGGTAACGCGCGCCGCCTTGGTATTTACGGATTCGGCAATGCTGCGCACCTGATCGCGCAAGTCGCAGTTTATGAAAAGAAGGAGATCTACGCGTTCACTCGTCCGGGTCACAAAGCCGGGCAACAGGAGGCGCATTCGTTAGGCGCGGTTTGGGCCGGCGGCTCGGATGAGCCGCCGCCGGAAAAGTTAGACGCGGCAATTATTTTTGCGCCCGTCGGAACGCTCGTTCCCATTGCGCTGCGCGCGCTCGCAAAAGGTGGGATTGTCGTTTGCGGCGGAATCCACATGAGCGAGATCCCGTCGTTTCCGTACGCCGATCTCTGGCAGGAACGCGTGATTACTTCGGTCGCAAACCTGACGCGCCGTGATGGCGACGAGTTTCTCAAAATCGCGCCGCGCGTTCCGGTGAAAACAAAGGTCGAAACTTTCTCGCTTGAAGACGCCAACAGTGCGCTTGAGAAATTCCGTGCCGGAAAACTCGACGGCAACGCCGTGTTGCAAATTTCTTCGCCCTAAAGTCTTAACAACGCTGCAGCGTTTGTCGGCTAGTGTTAATCGACAGTTATTATTACTTTCCCGCGAGCGTGACCTTCTTCGACGTACGCGATCGCTGCCGGCACTTCGCTTAACTTGTAAGTCCGATCGATCACTGGTTTCACTTTTCCGGACTGCATCAGATCGGCGAGGATGGTCAGGTCCTTTTGGCTCGTGTCCGCCATCATCATGCCCATTTTCTGACTGATGAATGGTGACAAGACCATCGTTTTGATTACACGACCGAAAGGACCGACCCACCGGCTGTCGTTCGGTCCGCCGCCCCCGATCATAACGTATTTCCCGTTGGGATTTAGGATGCGCCTGCATTCTGACAGCGAATGGTTCGGAACGTTGTCGAGAATTACATCGTAACGTTGATCACCTTTGGCGAAATCCTCTTTCGTGTAATCAATCACGTGATCTGCGCCGAGCGATCGAACAAGATCGACATTCCTTGTGCTGCAGACCCCCGTCACATGTGCGCCTAACGACTTGGCGATTTGCACAGCAAACGTACCGACGCCTCCGGACGCGCCGTTGATTAAAACTTTTTGTCCAGGCTGAACTTTTCCTTTGTCGCGAAGCGCCTGCAACGCCGTGATGCCGGCTATGTTGACCGAAGCCGCTTGCTCAAACGTCAGGTTGGCCGGTTTCAGCGCCACCGCTCGATTCGCACGAGGACAAACGTACTCTGCAAAAGCCCCGCCTCT
>Ga0137378_10001110_pt1 | contig 22372 bp, 28 predicted proteins | sample SagtaG_21_FD_104813 | JGI IMG/M metagenome (GOLD analysis project Ga0137378, IMG submission 104813) | Vadose zone soil microbial communities from Sagehorn Ranch, Mendocino, California, USA - Sage2_L_60_16 metaG | ecosystem: Environmental > Terrestrial > Soil > Vadose zone | place: USA... | reverse complement strand
TAGGCCTGATCAACAAGAACGGTATCTACTATGCCCTTGACCGCGCCAATATCAGTGCTGGCCCTTTATGGCATGTTCGACTGGCAGCCGCGGCCTCCGGCAAGATCAACAACGTCTCCTCCAGCACCTGGAATAACACGACCCTGTACGCGGTGGGGGCGCAAACAACCATCAACGGCACTACATGCACTGGCAGCCTGCGCGCGCTCAATCCCGCCAATGGTGCCTTTCTCTGGCAGGACTGCCTGAACCAGCTCCCGCTCGATCCCGCCATCACTGTGCCAGGGCTGGTAGTGGTGGGCTTCGGCAAAACCTTCAATGTTGATAACGCGAGCAACGGCAATGTGCTCTTTACCTTTCAGGATACGAATACCAATTCCAAATTCCAGGGGGCGGCTACGATTTCCGGCGGGGTACTCTACCAGGGGAATAATGATGGTGTGTTGTACGCGTTTGGGACGTAGGCATGGCACATTTTTAATGGAGCGGGTGTGGGTGGTGTGCCAGGGCGGGGACAAGCCCACGCCCGTACCCTATACGGCTTGTCCCCGCCCTGGTTCGTGTTCCTGCAAGATTTGTGCAAGGGGAACAGGAACGCGGGCGACCATAAAGGCCCTCCCAACCCCTCGTCGTCCGCCCTCGCCCCTACGGGTGATGATGGGGCGGGTGGTTTATTGGGTATGATGATTACGGGGCGGGGTGCTGGGGTAGGACGAGGGCGAGCAGTACGGGCAAGAGTACTACAAGGGCGGTAAGGCCTAAGGCGCAGAGCGCGGCGCGGGATCGGGCTACCAGACCGGCTTGCTGCCATTTTGCGACGCGTCTCAATGCGCGCATGCAGGCGATGGCGTAGACGATGATCGTCACGATCAAACCGGCGGCCAGGATGATTACTGCTGCCTGTTGCTGCGCGAAAAATCCTGATGCTGATAGCAACTGGCGGGCAAGCGCGGCAAGCAGCAGGGTGATGATTACTACGACTAGGAGCAATCCCAGCGGAATCAGCCCGGATAGCACGCCGCGTACTACATCGTTTGGTGAGGCAGCCTGTTGTCGCGTTGCTCCCTCAGAACCCTCGGACCCGGCAGATGATGAAGCCATGATATCCTCCTTCTATGCAGCGCTTGTATCTGGTCCCAGTGCCTGGGTGTAGAAAGCAACTACATTATTCACATAGGTCTGCCCTTCAACAAAGAACGATTTCGCGTGGTCGGCTCCGGGCACGAGCCAGGTCTGCACGCGCGCATTTGGGGCGGTTTGCGCGGCGGCAGCAAGTTCAGTCATATTCGAATGGGGGATGAAGCCATCCTGATCGCCGTGAATGAAGTAGATGGGACGGGGCGCGATACTCGCCACGATGTCTAACGGGCGTACGGAGTAGTAGTCTATACCGTAGAGCGCCTGGACTGCTCGCAGTGCTCCCGGCGTGAAGAACGACGGCAGATGACCCCCTTTGGGTACCTCGCGCTCCAGGAGAGGCGCGATATCAGCGTAGGCGCAGTCCGAGACGACGGCGCGGATGGCCGGTTCCTGCGCCGTTGCCAGCAACAGGGTGGCAGCGCCCATAGAAACGCCCCAGCCGGCAATTCCACGCGGGCGGCCAAGCTCTGGATACGGCGGCGTACCGGATTTCAGAAAGTCTACCGCGCCCAGCACATCGCGCTGCTCAAAGTATCCGAGGGAGAGGGGCGCTGGTGGCGATTCACCTGTGCCGCGCATGTCGAATGCCAGGACAGCGAAGCCGTGTTGTGCAAGGTCCACGCTCAATTGCAGCAATCCCGCGTCCTTGTCGGCGCGGTTGGTGCGATTGCCATGCACCATGATGATGGTGCGCTGCGCCGTCAGCTTCCCATTCGGCAGCATTCCTGGAATGAACCAGCCCTTCAACTGCACCTGGTCGACGCGGCTGGGGAAGGTGACGTTGCGGAACTGCATTCCGAACTTCGCCGGGGTAGCATACAGCGGTGTCTGGGGAACATAGACCAGCTGCGTCGCGATATACAGCGAGAGGCCGACGTAAAGAGTAGTTACCAGCGCGGAGACGATCAGTAGTGTTGCCACGAGTATGCGCGCTCCCCGGCCAACGTTGCGCGTACCCGGTTGAGGACGTTGCGGGGATGAAACCTGTTTCATACTGCGTTCTCCTAACACGTGTGATACCGCAATTTTTTAGGGAGAGATTTCCCTGCTTATTATAAGGTGAGAGGTGCATTTTGTACAGCTTTAGATGTAGGACTTTTGGGGGATTGACTTAGTGAGCAAATACCGCTCATTTTGCGCGGTATTATTTTTTTGGCGCCGGTCGCTTGCTTTTGCGAAGTAGAGCGGATGAGCGTAAGGGTCTCCACGCCGCATCAAATGGCCCAGGGCGACCGCAAGGGTCTCCACCCCGCATCAACCCCACTCCCGCCCTTACAGTGAGTGAGTCTGGGGAGGTGATAGTGGATGTGCGGGACAAAAGCTCCAGGGCGACCGCAAGGGTCCCACCACCGCCCTGGATCGCCCCCGCCCTTACGGCGACGATGGAGGTGAGTTTGTCTTCCTGGGATATGGGCGTTTTGCCTATTTCCGTGGGGACAGAGCAGAGGTAATATGGGGAGAAAGTGTAGTGTGAAAGGAGATGGTTTTATGACTTCTCAGAAGGATGATGGCTCTACGGGATATCGCTATCACAGGCGGTCAACGCGCTTATCCAAACATGATTACACCAGGGGGATATATTTTGTGACCGTCAGAACCCAGACGCATGATCCGCTTTTCGAGATACCTCAACTCCGTGCTATTTTGGAGGAGACGTGGCAGGCGTTACCACAACGTTTTCCTGGTGTTACGCTCGATGAGTTTGTGATTATGCCGGATCATGTGCATTTCATCCTCCGGTTAGATGGGCAGGGGGATAATCCGCCAACGCTGGGACGTGTGGTAGGTGCGTATAAATCACTGGTGATGGTGGCCTGGATTGATTACTGCAAAGCTGCCGGGATATACGCTGCTGGCTCTTTCTGGTTAGTCCGCTTTGTTGAGCGCGTTATCACTAATCAGCAGGCATTGGCAAGGATTCGCCAGTATATTCGCGATAACCCTAAAAACCTGGCGACCAGAGAGTACTAGCTCGCCTTGCCTGGTGAGATGAGGCGGAGTACTGAAAGGGAAGATCAGCGCTGTAAAGGCGGGGGCGGTGCTGTGCGGTGATGGGACCCTTGCGGTCGCCCTGAGGGTCTCGCTGTGATGCTGACATATGAAGTGTCGGGGGTAGAGGGTGGGGGAACTCTTGTATGCGTAGGTGGGGAGCCTATAGGACGAGGACAAGCGTAAGGACCGCCAGGATGCCCGCCCTGCATCATGCGCCGCTCCCGCCCTTACATAGACACGGCACGGGGTGAAGGTCGTTATCGTAGGGGCTGGGGCGGTTATTCTCGTCTCTAGATGCGCTACCTGCGTTTGCGTGCTGCCTCTCGGATCGTTTGCAAGTTGAGTAATTCTGCGACTTCGTAGCTGGTTACAGGGCCTGGCTTTGGGCGCAGGCGGATCAGGGATGGGAAGTGACCGATGCGTCCATGCAGTTCGGCGAGCAGGACGAAGGCGGCAGGCGCATAGCCAGGTGGGTTGATGAGGAGGGGGCGCGTCTGCCATTCCTCTGAGGACAAACCTGCGGTATCTACGATGGCTGTGATTTGTGATTCGAGTGGTTCGGATGCTAAAACAGCTCATTTCCTGCTCTCCTGAAAAGCTTCAGAATTCCTGTGAAGAAATGAGTACGAGAAAATCAACCCGAGAGAGTAAAGAAATGCTCCGCTCAGAACGGGTGCGAGATGGGAGAAACTCGTGTAGCCAACGAGCAAGTGGATGCCGACAGCAGGAACACAGACACACAGCCCCGCTCCTAGCAACGTCCACCAGAGCCAACGGGCTTCTGGTCGAAATCCCCACAAGACCATCAGCAGGATACCCAGCCCATCAGCAAGCAGAGCTCCCGCAAAGCCTGCTCGGTCATGTGCGATTAGCGGAATAAGATGCGAGTTGACAGCATGGAGTCCTGTTGAAGTCGTCTGAAGAAAAACGAAATCCTCAGGCACAAACACGGTGGTGGCTCCCAGTACGGCAATCACCATCCCCGCCGCGCTCATTCCGAGTCCAGCTAGAAGCAAGAGCACTTGTCCCCAAAGAGGACCCGGTCTATCTGGACGCTCCCACAGGCAGGACACAGCTTGCACCCTGTTTTCCTTGAACCAGGCTCTCAGCCCCAACAAAAAGTAGAGGAATAACACAGCTGTTACGATGGCATGAAGCGGGTCGAAATACCCAAAGCCCAGAAAGAGAAAAAAGCTGGCAAAGCCAACTCCCCCCGAAACCAGGACGACCCACATGGCCCAGTGCTCTCCTTTGGACATGGCGTGCAAGGCTAGTTGTCCATAGATCACGCCAAGCGAGAGCATAGTCCCTGCCAGGGTGACCCGATCGTGAGCCATGAATGGCAAAAGATGAGGATTCACGGCAGCAAGTTGCAAGGAGGTCAATCTCACAAAGGCTTGATCATAAGGCGGCGTGACGGAGGTGAAAGCAATGAGCCCAACCAGGACGGCCCCGAGCAGCATTCCAGCGCCCAGCAACATGATCCACAGCCATGCAGAGTGCGGATGCCTTGCGGCTCTCTGTGGATGGAGCTTCGCAGCAACTGAAGATGTCGAGAGGTGAGGAGAGGTGCTTACGTTGCTCATACGTGGAGGCAGAAGAGGAGAGCCCAGTGAGGCCAACCCCTTTCGGCAGCGCACGTTGAAGTGGAGAGACCAGTTGGCCATGAGAAAGATCTCCTAACAACAACTACCATGAAAAATGAACACGTTCACTAAATAAGAGTATAGAGACACAGCAGTCTTTTGTCAAGAGGGAGTGAGCCTTCTTCATTTCAAATAAAGAACAAGGCGAGCGTATATGGCAGAGCTAAGGTCTCTCGATTTGAGCGTGCCACCACTCTTATTTGACATGTATTGGGGGCAAGCCCGGCCCGTACCCTATACGGTCAATTTGAGGAGCGTTGTTGCATCGCCATTCACACCAGCAGCATTGTCACTCTTCTCACATAGCCGGATCGAGTATGCAGGCCAGTACATACTCTCTATTTGCTACATATTGATAGAGCGAGATTGGGCAAAGCGCGTTGAACTGGTGCCCAAGCATAACGGCCAGGGCTGCCGGGATCGCGGCGAAGAGGTGGATGTGCGTTACGCCCTGACTACACAAAACCCTCAAGTCTCCCCTCTGCATGCCGACTGTACATAAGAGCATGCCCTTATAAGGATATCCTAATCGGGACAATAGTGTCAAATCTTCCCTCTTGGTACAATCACGACATTAAGAGCAAGAGAGCCGGTATAATGCTACGTCTAAAGGTAAAAGAAATCGCTGAGGCTCATGGATACAATCAATCGAGCCTGGCACGGAAAGCCGATGTTGATTTTAAGACAGTAAAGCGACTATTTCGTGATCCATACCGGGATGTGGTCATTTCTACCCTCTATAAAATCTCCAGGGTGCTTCAGGTATCGATAGACGAACTGATTGAAGAGGTACCAAACAAGTAAAAGCAGCGTAATGCGGCCACGGGTGAAAAAAGTGGCTGTAGAAGGTTCAGGTCACACAGCATGCAAAGCGCGGAGTATTTTTATATTCTAGGTGATGGGGATAAAATTCGCGAGAGGGTTGAGTTTTATCTCCTCAACCATGACCTCGAAGCCTTAACAAATTTTTCTCAGAACTTAACGACCGCAATAAATGAAATAAAAGAGATTGCAATTTCAACCATGAGCGCTCAGGTAATATTAGCCGGTGGAGATGATATCTTATTGTATGTCCCTCGTGAAAAATATCGAACAGGACTCATCCAAAAGTTACAACAGGTTTTCCAAACTATTACTGGCGTCACCATCTCCTTTGGCGTAGGGAAGACCGTAGAGGCAGCTTATATAAATTTGCGCCGGGCCAAAACGAACAAAGATATTAAAATTGTTGAGGATGAAGATAAAAAATGAATGACCTGGCAGTGACAATTCTCTTATGTTTTTCCGATAAAGATAGGGATATGGTAGATGATCTCAAAGCTCATCTAAGACCGTTAGAATACAATAAACGCATTACTTTATGGGATCATAGTAATATCACTCCCGGCACTGATCGGAAACAAGAAATGGATAAACATCTCGACGAAGCTCAGATTATCCTACTCCTGATTAGTGCCTCGTTTCTAGCTCCTGAATATTGGTATAGCGTAGTGGAGCGAGCTATCGAGCGGCATGAGCGCAAAGAGGCTCGCGTTATTCCTGTAATCCTGCGCGATGTTATGTGGGAGATAACACTACTTAATAAGCTCCAGCCCTTACCAGACGATGGCGAGTCTATCGCAGACTGGGAGAGTCGGGGGATGCGAGATAAAGGATATAAGAATGTAGCTGCTGGTATTTTTAAGGTAGTAGAGGAACAGAAGGCTCTTAGCTTACCTGATAAGAGAAAGACCTTGAAAGCAAACCTCGATCAACTTATTGAAACTGTCACGTCGCAAATACAGCCACCATATCGCGCAGAAGCACTGATATATACGCTTCAACAGTCGAGGATGATTATACCCAATGAAGTGACGCTTGCGGATCTGGTAGTAGGATGGCGAACTCTTTCCCATCCTTTAAAACAAGAGGAAGAACCGGCAACAAAACAACGCCGCCTTACCTGTGGCGAACTGGCGAATCTGGGATCTCAGTTCACGACCGGTCAGGGGAACTTGGTGCAGGCTATTAAAACCTGGCGCATATGGCGAGATGCTTTTCAAAATAGAGATGATCCACGACAAGCCGCTATGGCAAAGACCTTTGCGCGCGAACTCACGGAACTGCAAGAGGCCTTGCATTAGCTTATTCAGAACCCTTTACGGCACATTCCTCGTATCCTTGATCCGCTTCCCCCTGCTATCCGGCGTATCGAACCAATCGCGTTTGCTGGGATAATAGTAGTCGGCGTCGGGATCCGGTGGCCAGCGCCAGATGCGGCGCAGGTCATCCATCGCTATACCTACCAGGTGCTTCTCAGAAAAGTCGTCGATATGTTCATACAGCACCTTCCACATTTCATCACTCTGTAGCACTGTTATGCCTCGGGCCGAGCCGGGTTGCGTATAACGGGCGGCGTAATCAATCAGCGTCAGGCTAGTGGGATTGAGATAAACGGAACCTAGCCCCAGTGGTTTGCCATAGCCTATCTTATGGCGCATTTTCTCCTCCAGCGCAACGGCCAGCAGCAGCGCCCCAAATTCATCCTCTTCCAAATTCGTAAAGTCTGCACGGAAGTGAAATGAAGTATCATAATCAAGCGGCTGGATAAAGCGATTTGCAGGCCTGCCACCCATATATACCAGGTTATTTGCTGTAAGTGGCTCTTTCTTTGGTGAATGATGGAAGTAGAACTTTCGCCCGGCAATATGCCTCCTCGATTCATCCAGGTAAAAAGCCTCGTGGTGCGGTTTCGGCTCTACCAGCACAGCTGTGTATATAGGATCATACTTGTACACCTTATCACCATAAGAGCGGGCATCACCAATATTCACTTTGCCAAGAAACACGCCGCTAGTGCGCTCCTTAAGCATGCCAAAGGTGCGACAAGCGATACATAACTGTGTCGTATTGCTACAATGCTGGAAACTATCCGGCACGTCCCCCCGGTAGTTCACTTTACCGCGCTCATATTGCCCATCAAACAGCGTGAGACACCCATTGCCAAGCGTCTCTACCACAGAACGTATCATCCCCTTAAGCGAACTGCCCGGAATAATATACTCCCCCTGCTTGTTTTGCATAAACTGTGCGGGCTTCTTAGGATCGGGCGAGACGTTACGCGGGTCGGAGACGAAGATAGGCGTTTCCGCGATCACATCCACTTCCACGTGACCGGAATACAATCGCTGCCCTTTCTGCCCTACCAGTTGATGATGCCAGACCGGTTTACGCCGCTCTGGAGGACGATTCCAGTCGATACGCGCAAAATCATAGGGATTCATACTTCTTACTCCGCCGGTTGCAGGCCCTGGAAACGGAACAAACCCACACGGCCTGTCTCTTTGTCGATATACTCACATACGGTCAATTGCACACGCCGCGCCCCTTTCAGAGCAGGATAACGCAGCAGGCGCGGTATACGCACTTCAGCATAATATCCCTCCTCCGGTTCTATACCCATGCTCTCAAGTCTCTCCTTGTTGAGATACTCACCGAAGAGATAGTAATGCTTCAGTAGCTTGGACCTGTCCAGTTTTTTTAGCTCTTTATCATCTTTTTCCAACCCTGGTATACTGCGCTCTTTCCCTAGATAGACTACTTTATAGCCTCCGTCGGCATCTTTCTCCCAACGCAGCTCGAAATCCTGGTCAAATACGCGGCCAGAGGTATAGTCTGCGATAACGTTGTCATCAATGACTTCATGTAGACGAGCGAAGCGCAGCAAGTCCTGCCGTTCTTGTGGATCGACAATCACTTGCTGTGGCAGGCGTTCCGCCAGAAAGTAGGCATCCCGCGGGAAATCACCCGCTTTAATCAGCGCCGCGACATCTCTGACCGGACCAGTACAGAGTATTTCCTCAGTCACTATCGTATCCCTCCTCCGTTGTACCGCCGCTAGCGACTTCTCGCGTGAGTAAATGGCGCGGCCAGATCTTCCGGCCAGGCCTGCATGCGTTTGACAAATTGATCGATGGCGGCGTTTCGCAGGCTGTTCAGCGCCTCGCCTGTGAAGCTGCGCATGACGCGAATACCGCGATCCGCGCGTTCAACACGGCGTGTAAGCTCCAGGTAATCATCTTTCCATGTTCCATAGCTGCCATCATTCAACCAGCGTCCCAGGCCCCATAACTCGTTGTCAGGTTCCTGGCTATCGCGTATAGCACTGGTGACAAATCCGCCTGGACGCCCATTGCTGCCTGTATCGCTGATCGTGGCTGTCACTTTGCCCAGTCCGCGTGAACGCCCTGAACCAATGCGGATCAGTTCGTCCTCCAAATCCTGCATGACGACAAATAGCATACCAAGCTGCCATATCTCAAAGTTGCGCAGGTGGATATCCGTCTCAAAAACCACCCCCGTACTGACCACCTCTAACTCAAACTTGGCCCCGTGACTGGCTCCACCGGTCAGGCGATCAATACCTACACCGTCGCGCTGCTCTTTGATTTCTTCCGAGTCCGAGGCAAGATAGGCGTCGCTAATAGCTATGCGCCCAATAAAGCCGGTCGAGCCATACAGACGACAGGCAGGACACGAGGCATCGTATACCAGGTCGGTTCTCTCTTCCAGCAATCTGCGATTCTCATCGCTTTTCCTGTTGTCACCATTTCCCTTACTAAATCGGTTAAACATGCCGCCGCAGGATTCGCGATAATCGCGTTGTAGCCGGGCAAGGTCGGCCTGCTTATCTTCATTGACCTCGAATGGATAACAAACCACGCGCGGTTTCAGACTACCAACCACCTTTTCGCTATGGCTGCGAAAGACGCCTTTGAGGGAACTCCCGGGGATAAACACCTCTTGTTTACCATTGCGCCAAGTCAGTACGGGCGTCATGTCCGGCCCGCTGATGCTCGCATGACCGGACTTCACCAGCAGCGGTCCTGTCGTCGTGATGCGTAGCGTGCAGAACGCCTCGTTCAACAATTTTTTCAACATAGCGCTTACTCCTCCACTACGTCAAAGACGCGATTAATATGCTTTTTAAGAAATGTCGCACCGTCCACTTTGCTTGAAAATGTGCGATCCACCAGGTAGTTACGCAGGTTTTCCCTGCGCTGTTCCTCGCTTATATCGTCTCCTACCAGTTCGAGTGCTGACACTTGCAACCCGTCAAGCTTACTGACGCCCAGGCCACGCGAGCGTTTGCCGCCGATCACCCCAAAGCCGTGCACAAACTCGCTCAAGCCCACGCATACCAGTTGCAAGTCTTTCGGCGTGGCATTCTCCAGCACGATCTCCAGGTGAAAGGATGCGCTGGCCGGAACCACTTCAAAATCGTACTTGAGGCGGTCTTTTGCCTTCTCGCTATCCCGGTCAATGGCTACGCCGTCGCGAATTTGAATGATGCCATTCCATTCTTCTTCCGCCATGTAAAGATCGTTGATATTCAGACGGGCGGCGGCGAACGGCGAACCAAACAGCAGGCAGGTATCGCACAGAGCTTTCAGCGTCTTTTGCTGTATTTTCTCGGTTTTGTCCGGCGCGCGGCGTCTCTGTTGCGCGATATCTTTTTGCCGCACCGTCGGACAGATGTATTTGCGCTGCTCATCCGTCAGCCCTTTCTGCTCTTCGTCGCTCAATTCAATCAACGCGCACGAAGAGAAATCGGGCAGGCCGGGCACGATCTTTTCAATCGTGCTGCGCAGCGCTCCCTTGAAGCTGGAACCGGGAATAAATGGCTTCTGGTCGGGTGTGAGCACTACCGGACTATCACTCTTGCTCAGCGTGACCCGGCCCCCGCCGATATGCAGAGCCGTTTGCATCACCAGTTGGCCTGTGAATATGTAACGATTGCGTAGTTCGTAGCGATTCCGTAATTCCCGGCGGTCAATTTGTCCGCTTGTAGCCATGTCTACCTCCTGTTCATTCTTTGTTGCCTGCGCTCATCTTCCATTTTCGCCGCTATCAGCCCATTCTCCGCCACCAGGTGCTGGATAAACTCGCGCGCCAGCCGCGCCATCAACGCATCCGCTTCTTGCCGCATTTCGCTGGCACTGGCTCCTGGCCGTTCCGTCAGCAGGTGAAATTCTTCTCTTAAGCTCTTCCTCATCATGGTCGACAAGACCTGTTCAAGTGCACTATAAAAGGTCTTGATATCGCTCTTTGACGGCGGCCAGTTGCGATCTCGCTGGTGTGTCACGAAGCGATAGAGTTCATCGTAGCGAAAAGACTCGGCGATGTTCAACAAACCCGTCACCTGACTAGTGGGTAGTGGGTTGCAATGCTCAACCCGCACCAGTCGCTGGATGAAAGATACCGCCTGGTCGTAGAGCAGCGTGTCGCTCAACAGGTCTATTTTTTCTAATTGAGCTGTGGAGAGCATAGCGCCTTATGCCTCCCTCTTTCTCGCTATCGATGCCGGGCTTGTCTGGTACTCGTATTCTGCCACCATCTGGTGAATAAACTGGCGTATCAGCATCAAATAGATACGCCTGCGCTTCTGTTTATCCTCGTCGCTGCTGTCGCCGATATCCAGGCGTTCGCAAATCGCTGCCAGTTTTTTCGTCATATCTTTTTCCAGGTACGTTTTAAGCCGCTCGCCAAAGCCAATCCTGGCATCACTATGCCCGGCAAAAGCCTGTCGCCAGTAGTGAAAACGCGCGCTTTGTTTCTTGATATAGTCAAAGATGTCAGAGCTTTTTAAGGCGCTGTCGGCGATATTCTCCAGTTCGGTCATCTGGGAACGATGCTGCGCTTTGAGCGCATCCGCCGCGTGATCTCCCAAGCCGACTGCGTCTTCATAGAAATTCTCTGCTTGATCGCTGACCTCGCGAATGATTTTCATTTCAAGATTCATTTCAATGTAACCTCCCGGTGGAACGGATCACTTATACACACACGCCCAAAGCCTTCGGCCTTGCGCTGACCTATCCCTTCTTCCTCCAATCTGAATAGCGCCTGCTTGAGCGGATCGATTTGCTTGCTTTCACCTTTGAACGCGAAGAGAAACACGGAACCCGTATCTATCGCGTACTCGTTGGTGCGTGGTGTTCCCCACATTTCGTTCCAGCCCATCACGCGCCTGACGCTTGCGACCTGGTAGATCAATTCAAAACTCCCCGCGCTATCTTCCGGCATTCCCAGCAGTCCGCACAACGCCTGCGCGTCTATGGAACCGCGATAGCACAGCATCTCATCGCGTAGGATCACAGGCGAATGCAGCGTCAGCGCGAAGTAAAATTGGCTGAGGTAAGACTCGATAGCCTCTTTGTATACGTCTAATGCCTGCTTGCGCAGCAGATCATCGAACTTTTGCAGGCGCGTTTCGAAGCTTTCCTGTTCAACCACCTGCGGCTCGACGCTGAGATGCACCTTGCCTGAGCCTCTAGTACGGCCCGTGCCGATACGCACCAGCCCGCTTTGTCCAATCTCTTTGATGAAATCAGCGAGAGACACAGCCAACTCCTCCGGCATCTTCAACATACCCCAGAAGCGTGTATGCTCATCGAATACCCTGCGATTATAGAGAATGCCCTCCTGTACCGTGCCGGTTTCGCGGTTGATGCCCGTGCGCGTCAACAGGCGCGTGCCGACCTCGGCTCTCGCCATACGCCTATCCACCGGCCTGCACCGGTAGAACCCCGTAAAGTGATCCATAGAGTTCTCACATACAGGACACTCTTTATGGTCTTCCAGCGGGTGCAACAACGTCTTAGCATCGATCGACAAACCGCTTTTATTTGCTCGCTTGCCGACCTCAAACACCGCCCAATCTAACAAACTATCGCGCACCCCGTGCCGTTCTTCTTCTCTCTCTTCATCCTCCAGATAGGGAAATCCAGCAAATCGCTTACAGGATTCGGCGGTCTTCGGCAGTGCATACACCGGGGCCGTACTCGCTTTCTGCATCTTCTGGCTATTGAAATTCGCGGGATAGAGATCAGGGTATTGCGCTTCTCCACTGAGAAACAATCGCTCAAACGCCCGAGCATTTTCCGGGTAGTAGGAGCGGTATGCTGCCGCCAGACTGCCCAACAGCGCCGTGCCTGAGATGTAGCCCGCGCTACCCGCTCCTCCCGCCGCGTGATCGGCGCGGATCACCAGCGGGGATTGAGCTTCAAGGTTGAGGGATAAATATTTCACGCGCTACTCCTCCTGCGCCCTATCATAACTTGCGAGTGCGTCGACTTGCCCTAACCAGGACTTCCAGGTATCTTCTGTGTACTTTACACCATTGATTTCGACCCATTTAATCGCGCACTCGCAATGTCCCTTGCCCGTCGATTTGTTGCCGCCAATCCGCTCGATCATACGCAGACCCGCCAGTAACAGCAGCAGCGAGTAGGTCAGTGTATAACTGGACTGTCCGGAACTGTCGATGCCGGGATCAATCGCAACACACTCTAACCAGCCCTGGATCGTGCCTCTAAACGGAATATCGCTATTGCCAAATTCGCTGCTATACAACGCGCCCCTCACGGGGGTGCGCGTAGGTCGATCCAAACGCACCTGAGTATAAATGCCTACCTGCAAATCTCGGTACTTACCCTTGCCTCCGCTCTCCCGACTATCGTATTCCTGCATCTCTTCTGCCGTTTGTTCAGCATCGTCGAAGAAGAGCCGTCCGGGCCTGTTCTGCGAGCCAAAGATGCGCGTCACCATGCTTGATTTGCCCTTTCCCAGTCCCCATAGCGCCGCCTCAGCATCGTGGGGACTTTGCGCGCGCCCTTCTTCTTGTTTATCCTGCCCGTAAAAACGCTCCAACTGCTCGCAGCGCTCGCGCAAAACGCCCTTAAGTGTCGAGCCTGGCACGTACAGATAACCTCCACTGTTACGCATGACGGTGCGGTCAATCAGCGCCTCGCGAATGCCGGTGCCGCAATGAAACGCCGTCGAAAAGGTCAGATCATATTCAATGCTGATACGATCAGTTTGCGCCTGCATCTTCTTCCTCCTCCTGCGCTACAAAGTCATAGAGTTCCACGAAGTCGAGCAAGGGCGTCTTATAGGCATCCGGGCCATCTGCGAACCAGGGGAAGATAGCACGCGGGAACATGGTTCCCGGCTTCTCTTCGTCGCTGTGTGGCTTCTGATAATGCCAGCCCATTTCGCGTACAAACTGCGTCACAAAATCACGCTGCCGGGACCGCCAGTTACGTAGTAACGCCATACCCTCGTACACAGAGGTGGTCAGGTTCATTTGCAGCACAGCCTCGCGCACCTGATGCAGTTTGGTGCGCCCCAGCCCCATTTTCTTCCCCTCACGAATCATATTAAGCAAGAAGTCCAGTTCCTCTACCGTGTAGGGGCGCAGCGTCGCATAAAATGCCACCTCGCTTTTGTGTCCACTCACTTTCACATGCCTGTCATACAGCGACTTGTAGACCTTCTTGAAATCGTGGCTGGTGCTGCCCGTGACGGTCATGAAATTGATGAAGGTATCACCATAGGCTGATGTAGTTGTATCCCTCCTCTTCGCTCCCTCCGTCTTGGCATGTTTCAATGCGCTTTCGGCCAGCTCTTGCAGTAAGCCAAAGGGATATTTGACAGGAGCAAGCACAACGCCAATAGAGAGGGTATGGCCCTGCTTTTTAGGGTCTTTCTCTCTGGTATATTTATGAAATGACGTTGCGATAGTGCGCGCCACTTCCACGGCCACAGCAGCAGAAGTCACCATCACGACATCATCGCCGCCCAGTAACAACAGATCAAATGGAAACAGATGTTCTTTCTCACTGCTTTCCTGGTTTACTCCCTCCCACACAGGCAGATGCTCTTTAATAGCATCACACACGGCTCTGTAGATCGAAGTATCGACTGCTTCCGCAAAATCGCGAATCTCTGGCAGAGTATTCAATTCCTCAATCTTGCGTCCCATGCCATTTCCATCAGCATAAATCAGGCCAATGTAGTCTTTGGCTTTCCCAAAGTTACGAAAATCGTTGAAGTCGCCAGGCCTCTGAGTGCCTTTGGGGATATGATAGCCAATGTTACCTAAAGTGTGAATAATTCCTAGCCACAATGGACTTTCAATGTGGCCCTGCTCCTTGACCGACTGGGTACCCACATAATAATCTATAGACTTCTTAACACCTATATCCTCCCAGCGTTTTTTCTGACAGCTTGTGCAGAAGATGGCATCTTGTTCACCAGGGTCATGTAGACCGACACCACCATCGCCCTCAGCATACTCGATACCGCAGGAAGAGCAGGGACGCATAAAAGGATGCGAGGGGAGAATTATGATATCTTCTGGGCAATTCTTTACTGCGCGCAATTGATAGCGCATCATTGCCAGTTCGTCTTTAATTTTTGCCTTGCCATCTGGCAATTCCTGTACAACGTAGGTAATCGTTGCGCTGCCAGCAGTCCGTTCCCTAAATGTTTGCTGGACTTGCTTACCAAATTCGTCTGCTTTATCTGTATCAACTTCAAATAGGCCAGCACCACCATTGGCAAAAATCAGTTGCGCATTTTGATCGACATCTTTAGCGATGTCCTGCATACCCGGGCGGTTCAAACGGTCCAGAATTGAACTGGCCCCACGAATTTCTTTGAGCTTATCAGTGGCAAACACATACTGTTTGATGTGGTCAGTGTCCAATGCTACAAGTGATTGCTTCCCCACGAAAAACGCACCTCCAGCTTCTTTGTATTAGTGTTTGAATATGGCTCAAGCATCAGCAGTATAATAGCATACTCCACCTGAATTGAACATCAGAAGTACTTACGAATTTTCTCAGAGGTACTTCTGATGTTATTGGCTCTCCCGCACTTCGATATTGCTGGAGAATTGTAAAACCGAACGTGATAGTGTGATTTTTAATTCGCCACCAATATGGCTTTACGGGGAGCCATTAAACTGGCGGGATCTTTCTCATTCTTCTTTAGAATGTTCAGGTAGAAAGTAATATCTCTTAGCAAAGAGTTAAAAATGTGTGAAATTCGAGGAATTTCTTAGTAATGTTCTTGACTTTTATAAGTATTCTGTTTTATGCTATCAAGTAGTGAGATTATCAACAAGGAACTTGTGCAGGTGGGTTTCATCGACATCCCCGCTTGTATCTTAAGAGAGGATAGCATATCAATGTGACGCTATAAATCTTTTTGCTCTTAGCTTCTCGGCTAGATGATGCTAGTTGTTAGACATTTAACTTGCGGGGTGTGGGGAAAACCTAGGTACATGCAGAAGGCCTTTTTGTCCTTAATAGGACAAAAAGAGCATGGATTGTTTTGTGCCACAGGTGGGATGTCTAACAATTAGCATCTTCATCTGTGGCTTACGGCGGTCACAGGCCGAGAAGACGTTCCAGCAATGGGCATCTTCATCTGTGACAAAGACGAGAGTTTCTTTTACGAATGAAGATCTGTTCCAGGATGGGACGGAAGGAGCTTATTGTGGAACATTGCAATCGCCCCTCTAAAGAGTTTGATGTTGAGGATGCAGTAGGCCAGCCTTCGGGGAAGGTAAGTGACGCTGGTATTGTTGATCTCAATCAATTCAGCTCAACCAACTTCTCTGTGAAGGAAGCTACTAGTTCTACTCAGAGAAAAGATGAGCAAGCACATACAGATAGTGCCATTCGTCTCATTGAGGCCAAAACACGTCTCTATATTGCCTGCATTGTGCTTGGGGCACTTATTCTGTTGATAGTTTGCGGTTTTGTTGTCTTTCTCCTTCGTGGCGATAGTAGCTTCTTATCCGTCATTCTGGGTCTGGTAGAGACATTAGTCGGAGGCATAATGGGCTATTTCTTTGCGAAGTGGGAGAAAAGATTGTGAATGAAGCAGGCATACATCTCGGACAGTAAACCTGTTCATAGTTCTTCTCTGTTCTCTGTGAGTACTAGTCAGGAAGAGGTGATAACCATATGGACACAAAAAATAAAGAGAGACTACAGTTTGATTTTACACCTGAATCCTTGGAAAGACTAGATCGCATGAAAGAGCAAGCACAGGCTTCGACACGAGCTGAAGTGGTACGAAATGCTCTGAAGTTGTATGAGTGGTTTCTGAATGATGTCGAACCTGACAGCACTATTAAAGTCTTTGACAAAGATAATGAGCTAATTTCGTGGTTCAAAGCGAGACTTCTGAGGTAGTAGAAGATAGTTGTCAGCGCCGGTTTTGTTTTGCGCTGGCATAGGTGTATCGTGCCATTGAAACGAAAAAATGACCATGTTTTTCTCTTCTCAGAAAGCATTCGTCCCAAGCTCATGTCGGCGCAGCATTACGCCAGCGTTAATATAGTGCATTAACTATCAAGACACCTCCTCCACAAAAAGGACCAGCCAGAGTGATTACCCTGGTTGGTTCTTTTTTTAACGAGCATACAAACCCTAACGGGATGAGCAATCTTTGTGCTCGTAGCTAACCGGATAGATGTGCTTCTTTCAATTCCAATGGAAGGGTACATCTCTATCTCATTAAGAAGTATAACACAAAAAATTAGATGTGTAAATTTTTTTTGCCTCAGTGAAACACGACATCACTTACAAAGAGTGGCAGTCCCAATGGCAGGAAAACTCGTTCGTTTTTGTCTACTGGATACATCTTTTCCCTCTCATCAGGACGCTCTCTTCGCGGCGAGAGCTTTATTTTTTGCCAATCTCATAGCCACTCTATGTAAATGATATCGGCCCTCAGCCACTCTGAGTAGAAAATCGCTGATGACTCTTAACGATGCGTCTTAAACCAGCCGCGTCCTCCCCATCCCCATCGTCGTCTTATACCCCACGCCGCTATAAAACGCCAGTTGTCCCAGCAGCAGCACCTGCTGTCTTACCGCCAGCGGAGCCTTCTCTGTCACTGGATCATCTGGTCCGCGCAAGAGGTACTTGCATGTACCAATAAACCCCTGTTGCCAGTGGGTAGTGAATTTCACGGTATGCGGTTTGAAGTCATAGTCGTCGATGATCACACCCTCTTCCAAGGTGTATTGCTCGATTACGTCTCGCTGCACGAGATTTGCCAGTTCGGGCGGGGCCAGTTCGTTCCAGCGTTTCGTCAGGTAGGGAAACAGGTAGTGGGGGAGCGGAAGAAGTGCGCTGTAGTTGCCATATTCTCGATTTTTGGCGTTGCCTCGGTTAAAACTCGTCAGTGATGAAAATTCGAGTTTCATGGTTACAGCTTTTCCCAGCTTTCTAGCTTGCACGGCTTTTACCATATCGGCAAACGAGGTAAAGCCTGTCCAGCCGTTCGGGGCATCGTTTTCAAGCACGACTTCTTCGAGCAATAACGATTGTTTGCCGAGGCGCATAAAGGGCGGTTTGCTTCTTCCACTATTGACCTGCTTAAAATCTCTCAGCGCATTATAAAAGAGTGGGAAGAGTTCCCCAAGCAGCAAGGTGATACGAATCGTATAGGTTTTTTCGGGTGAGAGCGGCCAGTGGACGTTACGGCGTTCTACTTTGAGCATTTTTTCCGGGTGAAGTGGAAATTGCAGACTTGAACAGGTGAAAAGGCGGCGTTTGTTCCCCTCGTGGAGCCAGATCGCTACATCTGGCGCGGCTGAGCCTAGCCAATCTAGCCAGGCAGCATGTACCAGCTCTCCTGAAAAAGGCATCAGCGTTCCCTCTTGAACTGGACGTAGTTTCAAAAGGAAAGCGTAGAGTTTGGAAGGAGTTGTGGATGCCAGCGGGATATCCATAAAGTAAGTTCCGCCCTTTCAACAAGATGTTCTTAGAAATCTGATAAAAGATGACCAGGAGGTAGATGAGATGGGAGACGAGGCAGCCAGACAAGTAGGGATGCCTATCAGAGATGCTCATCCACCACCATCACCAATCCGCTCAACAAAACATATGCACCTCGCTATTGTATCCTACATTGCTACAATATTCTGCAACTCCCGATATAATGGCTAGTACAATCACATCGGAGCTTCAGGTAGCCACAATGGAATGTACTGGCCTATCCTGTATCCCTCTGCAAGTGAGACTACAACAATTGCACCTTCTCTGCGCGGCTCATAGCAGGCGATCCAGGGTATACCAATCCCATCATACAAGCGTACAAGTGCCGTCACCAGCCACAAGGGCAACCTGCCGTTGATAATCAGTCCATGACTCACGGGGACTGGTGGAAATGGCAAGTTGCTCACCTGCTCATAATCAAGGTGATCATTGCGAGGATGAGCTGAAAGCACGGTAAAGTCCTCACGCTCATCAGTATCTATTTTGATTTCAGGAACTTTCATCGAGCCGATTTGTAGGGGAGGTGGCACCACCCATCCAAGACGCGAATCGAATTGATAAAAAGGCTCCGTACCTGTCAGCTGTACCATTGTGCCATAAAGCCAGCACGTACCCCGGCCATAGACCGCAAGAGCTGTATTGCGCGGCAAGGTAGCGATAAAATCCTGAAGCATGGTAGGAGTCCACCATCGCTTTTCGGGATCACGAGTTTCAACATAGGCATCCAGGTCTACCACCTGTGCAGGTGCTGCATCCAGATGTCCCTTGCGCAACTCTTCAGCAGAATATGAAGTAAAAAGGGAGGCAATGCGCCCAACCAGCAAATCAAAGAGCTGCCCCTGCGCGATAGTATTGCGCTCCAGTCTGCTCAAGGTTCCGCAGATGATAGGTGTTTCCGCCTCAATTGTAGAGGCGCCTTCTAGCTCGGAATAAAGTTCCGCCAGTGGCAATAAACCTTGCCCAATAACCAGGTTGCGCCAGAAATTCGCTGTTGATTCATTCTCTCGGTGCAGCAATAACACTGAATGCGTGCAATGCTGGAGAATGTCTGTTTGCCATTCTTTGGGACGTCCACCTATATCCACTAGCAAGGGAAAATGGCGATGTTCCAATGACGTGCAAATATGCTGTACCACCTCTGGCGTCCATTTCCCCTTGATCCGAATACGACTCACACTCTTCTGGTCAATTTCCTGCGACCAGTCGCCTTCGCCATCGGGACAGGCACGTATAACAAAATGCTCGACACGCCGCTTGCGCAAGGCCTGTGTTAAACTATAGGTCAGAACTGATTTACCTGCATGAGGGGGGCCACCGATCAAAATAGCCGGTAACAGATTCATCATAACTGTGTATCTCCTTTTTCGAATTGTCTAGAAAAGTGGTAAAAAGAGCTATGCCAGAATATACCCACACTCTGCTCGCGATGCTTGGCGGACAACCCCAGGTCGTGACATTTACACTCGACCTGCTCCTCCAGAGGTTTCCCATCAGCGAGGTCATCGTCATTCACCCTCACGCGACCCAGGAACGTTTACAACACTCATTACGTTGCCTCAACGCCGAGTTTGTAGGTGATTGCTACCGTATCAATGGCCGCACCATCCACTTGCGCTCACACGTTCTACAACTCGATGAAACGCCCCTGGATGATATTACCGATGATATCAGCGCAAATGGTGCGCTAGATACTATTCATCAGCTTATTCGAGAGCTAAAGCGGCAACCGCGCTGCATTCACCTTTCGGTCACGGGTGGCAGGCGTCTGATGGCATTGACTGCCATTTCAGCCGCGCAACTCAACTTTAAGCATAACATTGACCATATCTGGCACCTCTATAGTCCTGAAGAAGTCATACAGCGCGCCAGAGATGGGCGAATAATGCATATCCTTCCCGAAGACGGGGGTGAATCTGATCGAGATCCCTTTCGTTCCCTGAAGTACCTATTTCTTTACTACTTCTCAGACTGACGAACCCGGTGCGAAAGCCATGCTCGGTTCTCAAATTGCAGAGGCAGAGGAGTACAAGCGCTGCCGACAAGTTGAGCAAGCCCTCACCAAAGGGCAGTTAAAGGTACTGCGTGCCTTTGCTGAAGGCAAAACACCAAAGGAAGTGGCCGGGTCACTAGTCATCAGTCCCAGCACCGTCAGCACACATCTTACCAGTATCTTTCACCAGTATCGTATCGCCTGGAATCTGCCTGAGAGCTACTCGCTCGATTACCACTTCCTGCGTGAGAAGTTTGCCCGGTACTTCCATCAAGATGAATAGAGTATACCTGCTTGAAGAGATTACTACATCAGAACCCTTTCTGATTTTTTTCAGAAGTATCTCTGATACTTCTTGCCCGATTTGATGGTATATTGTCACTATCTTATTTCAGTTCGGGGGTTTTACATATGTTCATTCTCAATTTCACTCACCCACTCACCGACGAGCAGCGAAAACAGATCGAATCATTAGCTAATAGAGCTATCGAGGATATACGTACTATCTTCGTACAGATCAACCAGGAAGAACCGCTTGAACCACAGATTACCGCTATTGTAGATGCAGTTGGCTTCACCTCAGAGGAATGGCAGACACGCCCGCTTCTTATTAACCCACCAGGATATGCTCCGGCGGCCTTTGTTTTGCTGGCGGAATTACACGGGCGCATCGGTCATTTTCCATCGCTAATACGTTTGCGTCCAAAACCCGGACCAGTCACCACCTATGAAGTCGCTGAATTACTCAATTTGCAAAACATTCGCGAGCAGGCTCGCCGTCGTCGTTCACATGACTCACAATAGCGTGCAAGCAAAGAATGCACGAAGGGATACCAGTTATGACATTAATGGTCGCGCTTATTGGAGAACAACCTTTACCAAACCTGCTGCCAGTACGGCACTACCACCCCGATAACGTATTGTTGATCTACACAGAAAGAACCAGGCAGGTTTATAACCGCTTGAAAGCAACGCTGCAACAGGAAACCAGCGTTTACGGGCTGGCAACCGACGCATATGATATCGTTGCAATAGTAGAAGCTCTCGACGCAGAGCTTAATAAGCAACCAGAACTGGCATCCCATGTAATGGAGTTTAATCTTACCGGTGGAACAAAGGCCATGGCGCTGGCTGCCTATCAAGTTGCGCAGCAGCGTAATATGCCGGTGTTCTACCTGCAGAGCGAAGGGAAATACAATCGCATTTACCACTATGTCTGGGATCACCAGCAACTATATGCATCCTCTAACGAATTATTACCAGAGTGCGTAAAGCTGCAGGATTTGTTTAATGTTCATTTTGGCCCGGGAGAATGGTCGGAAGCAGGAGCAAGTCAGAGTGATGGCGGCCCTTTTGAAACAGCCCTTGCTGAAATATTAAGCGATCATGGATATGAAGTAATGACCGGCGTCAGAGCATTACAAGGAAATGTAGACATAGATGTCGCGGTACGTTTTGAAAATCGCTTTGGCATCATCGAAGCAAAAGTAGGGAATAAGGGGAAATCGCTCGACGGCATTAAACAGCTGAGTAATGCCGTTCGTCATATTGGTACCTATACCCAGACATTTTTCGCTATCACAGTTCCACCAGAGCCAGCCCATGAAGCTACCAGGATCGCATCTCGTATCAAAGTCGTTTCACTAACGAGTTATAATCGCGACCTGCACACGCTATCATCAGATGATGTAAAGCAACTCGTTTCTATCGTTGATGAGTCGCTAAAATAGCATTACTCGAAATGCATCCGAGGGCAAGGCTCTCCCTGGCCTAAATGGGCCAGTTATCTATTTGATTGCTTTAACCCATTGAAGGTGATCATTTAGATTATCAATAGAAAGGTGTCTTAAAGCAAATTGATTAATATACGCTTTGTGCGAGTGGTTTAGACGGCAAGATCAGCTAATTGGAGGGCTGGTCGGCCCAACAAGGAGTTGATCATCATGCCGACACTATGAGCCGTGATCTTGGCGGCAATGCGCGTC
>Ga0137378_10001107_pt1 | contig 22397 bp, 21 predicted proteins | sample SagtaG_21_FD_104813 | JGI IMG/M metagenome (GOLD analysis project Ga0137378, IMG submission 104813) | Vadose zone soil microbial communities from Sagehorn Ranch, Mendocino, California, USA - Sage2_L_60_16 metaG | ecosystem: Environmental > Terrestrial > Soil > Vadose zone | place: USA... | reverse complement strand
GCCCGGGCCGAACCCCAGGTCAGCCCGGGTGCGGGCAGGGCGTGTCGGTGGGGCGGGGTAGCGTTCGACCCGGATGTACGGACGGGTGTTCGGGGTGGCCGTGATCGGTGTGCAGGGCCCCCTGGTGAAGGTGGAGGCACACGTGGGCCGGGGGCTGCCCTCGCTCACGGTGTCCGGCCTGCCCGGGACGGGCGTGCTCGACGGCCGGGAGCGGGTCCGACCGGCCGTGGAGAGCGCCGGCCTGGAGTGGCCGCTCCGGCGGGTGGTGGTGAACCTGTCGCCGGCGAACGTCCGGAAGGAGGGCCCGGGGTTCGACCTGCCCATCGCCATGGGGGTGCTGGCGGCCTCGGCACAGGTCCCGGCCAGACGGCTGGCCGGGTTCGCCTTCGCCGGTGAGCTCTCGCTGAAGGGGGATCTGGTTCGAACCCACGGCATCCTGGCCGCGGCCATGGCCGCCGCCGCGGGCGGCCTGGAGGGCGTGGTGGTCCCGGAGGCGAACGCTTCCGAGGCAGCGCTGGTGGAGGGTCTGACCGTGGTGGGGGCGCCCTCGCTGGGGGCGGTGGTGGGGTTCGTCCGGGGCACCTGGGAGCCGGCGGAGCCGCCTGCGGGGCCGGCACCTGCGGACGCTCCGGCGGGGATCGACCTGTCCGACGTGCTGGGGCAGTGGGCGGCCCGGCGAGCCCTGGAGGTGGCCGCGGCGGGCGGCCACAACGTGCTCATGGTGGGTCCACCCGGCGCCGGGAAGACCATGCTCGCTCGCCGGCTGCCCACCGTGCTGCCGGCAATGACCCGGCAGGAGGCGCTGGAGGTCACCCGGCTGCACTCGGTGGCCGGGCTCCTCGGGTCCGGCGGGCTGGTCGAGGCCAGGCCCTTCCGGGCCCCGCACCATTCGATCTCCCAGGCGGGGCTCCTCGGCGGGGGCACCGGCTCGATCCGGCCGGGAGAGGTCTCGCTGGCCCACAACGGGGTGCTGTTCCTGGACGAGGTCACCGAATTCCGCCGAGATGCCGTGGAGGGGCTGCGCCAGCCGCTGGAGGACGGACGGGTGGTGGTGGCCCGGGCCATCGGAGCGGTGGAGTTCCCGGCCCGTTTCGCCCTGGTGGCCGCGGCGAACCCATGTCCCTGCGGGTTCGAAGGTGATCCCCGGAGGAGGTGCCTCTGCCTGCCGCACCGAGCCCAGGCCTACCGGCAGCGATTGTCGGGGCCCCTGCTGGACCGGGTGGACCTGCAGCTCCACGTGCCCAGGCTGACCCGGGGCGAGCTGCTCGGCTCGGAGTCCGGCGAGCCTTCGGGGGCGGTTCGGGCTCGGGTGGAGGGGGCCCGGGCGAGACAGCGAGCCCGGCTGGCCGGCACGGGGTGGACGTGCAACGGGCAGATGTCGGGGGCGTTCGCCCGGAGGGAGGCCCGGCTCTCGACCGACGCCGAGGGGACGATCTCCGCGGCGGTGGAGTCGTTGGCGCTGTCGGGGCGGGGGTTCGACCGGATGCTCAAGGTGGCACGGACCATCGCCGACCTCGAAGGGTCCGACCGCGTCGAGGGCATCCACATGGGCGAGGCACTGGGGTTCCGAACCCTGTGGCAGGCCGAGGCGGTGGCGTCCGTGGGGTGAGCGAGGTCTCAGGTGACACATGGTCCCCCGGCGAAGCGGGCGGGCGAGGGGACGAGTGGATCCCGCTCCGCCGGCCGTCCGACATCGCCGCCGAACTCTCCGCGGGAGAACGCCGGGGGCTCGGACGGAAGAGGGGTCCCGATCCGTCCGATGGCACCCCTGTGGATGCACCGCATCTGGCCTGGCCGGACGGGTTCGCCGTCGAGCCCGAGGACCGGTCGGCGCTCCTGGTGCTGCTCGGCCTGGCCTCGCTCACCCCGAGGCGACTGCTGGAGCTGGCGGCCGAACGCGGGGGGGCCGCGGCCTGTCTGGACGCGGTCCGGGCGGGAGACGCGGGGAGCGACGCCGACCACTCCCACGCCCGGTCGATCGACCCGGTGGGGGTGGCCGAACGGATGGCCGCCGCCGGCGCCCGGCTGGTGGCGGTGGGCGAGCCCGAGTACCCGCCGGCACTGCTCGACCTGTTCGATCCGCCCGCCGGACTGTTCGTGGCCGGCGACCGGCTGGAGGGTCTGGAGCCGAGCGTGGCCATCGTCGGAGCGAGGCGGTGCTCGGAGGCGGGGAGGGACCTGGCCGTCTCGTTGGCGGGAGCCCTGGTCCGGGCCGGCCTGTGGGTGGTCAGCGGCGGGGCTCGTGGGATCGATGGGGCGGCTCACCGGGGCGCCCTGGACGCCGGGGGCTCGACGGTGGCCGTGCTGGGCAGCGGGGTCGACGTGGCCTACCCGGCCGAGAACCGCCGGCTGTTCGAGGAGATCCGAGGCCGGGGGGCTCTGGTGAGCGAGTACCCGCCGGGCACCCGGGCCGAGCCCTTCCGGTTCCCGGCCCGAAACCGGATCGTGGCCGCCCTGGCCCAAGCGGTGGTGGTGGTCGAGGGCGCCGAGGGGAGCGGGTCGATGATCACCGCCGAGCACGCCATGGAGGTCGGGCGCGACGTGTTCGCCATCCCCGGAGCGGTGACCAGCCCCCTGTCGTTCGCCCCCCACACCCTGATCAGGGACGGGGCGGGGCTGATCACCGGGCCGAACGACCTCCTGAGCGACCTCGGGCTGTCCGAGCCCACCGGGCCGGACGGGGCCGGCACCGGCTCGGGATCCGGGTCGAACGACGCGGTCGAGGCGCTCGGCCCCCTCGAGCGGGCGGTGTGGGATGCCCTCGTGGCTCCGGCCGCAGCGGACGTGCTGGCTCGAACGGTGGAGCAGCCCGTGTCGCGGGTGATGGGAGCGCTGGTGGGGCTGGAGATGCGGAGCATGGTCCGCCAGGTGGGGGGGCGATACGAGCGCCGCCCCGGGCCCTGGGGCACCCGTCGCTGAGGATCCCGGTGGCGGCGGCAGGTCCCTAGGATCGTTCGCGGTCCTGTGTTACAAGTCGAGCATGGAGCTCGAAGCGGCCCGGGACGAACGCGTGGTCGGCGCGTTCGTGGCGCACCTTTCGCTGGAGCGGCGCCTGTCGCCGAACACGGCCGCGGCCTATCGGAACGACCTGTCCGGGCTGGCGGGCTTCCTCGAGCGGGGCGGCTCGGAGCTGAGCCTGGCCACCTATCCCCAACTGCGCCGGTGGCTGGCACACCTCACCACCCTGGGCTATGCCCGGACCAGCATCGCCCGCAAGGCAGCCTCGGTTCGAACCTTCTATGGGTGGGCCCACCGGCGCGGCCTGGTGGAGACGAACCCCGCCTCCCTGCTGTCCCGCCCGGCCCAGGCCTCGCGCCTTCCGACCGTGCTGAAGGCGGCTGAGGCGGCGCGGCTGACCGAGGCGCCGCCCTCGGATGATGCCGTGGGCCGGCGGGACCGCGCCTTGCTGGAGCTCCTGTACGGTTCGGGCCTGCGGGTGGCCGAGGCCTGTTCGCTGGACATCGAGGATGTCGACCTCGAGTCCCGGCGGTTGCGGGTGCTCGGGAAGGGGAGCAAGGAGCGGCTGGTCCCCGTTGGGGACTTCGCGGCCGAGGCGGTGTCCGCCTACCTGGCCATGGGCAGGCCCGCGATGGCGCCGGACGAATCCGCTCCCGGGCCTTCGGGAGCGTTGTTCTTCAACCGAAGAAGGAAACGGATGACACCTCGCGACGTGCGCGCGATGATGCAACGGTACGTGCGAGCAAGCCTGGGGGACCGAAAGGTGAGTCCGCACACCATGAGGCACTCGTTCGCCACGCACCTGCTCGAGGGGGGCGCCGACATCCGGGCCGTCCAGGAGCTCCTCGGCCACGCCAGCCTGGCCACCACCCAGCGCTATACCCACGTTTCCCGCGGGGTGCTGTTCGACGCGTACCGCCGGAGCCACCCGAGGGCCTGATGAAGCGCTCGGCGGCGAAGGAGCGTACGGCCACCGCCGTCTCCGACGAGCTGGCCCGGCTGTGGGAGGGCTACAAGTCGACCGGCTCGGCCAAGGCCCGTGAAGACCTGATCCTCCACTACTCGCCGCTGGTGAAGTACGTGGCCAGCCGGGTCGCCACCGGCCTGCCCGCCACGGTCGAGCAGGCCGATCTGGTGTCCTACGGGATGTTCGGGTTGATCGACGCCCTCGACAAGTTCGACCTCTCGCGCAAGATCAAGTTCGAGACCTACGCCATCCCCCGGATCCGGGGCGCCATCATCGATGAGCTGCGGTCGCTGGACTGGGTGCCGCGGTCGGTCCGGTTCAAGGCCCGGGAGGTGGAGAAGGCCTACGCTGCGGTCGAGGCCCGGGAGCGCAGGGCTCCCACCGATCGGGAGATCGCCCAGCAGATGGGGATGAGCCTGACCGAGCTCCACGACACGGTGACTCAGATCTCGTTCGTCTCCGTGATGGCCCTCGACGAGATGGTGTCCTCGGGTCGCGAGCGGGGAGAGTCGATGTCGCTGCTGGACACGCTGGCGGACATGTCCGCGACCGACCCCGTCTCGGGCCTCGAGGGCAATGAGATGCGGGCCCTCCTGTCGGCGGCGATCAACGGGTTGGCCGAGCGGGAGAAGCTGGTGGTGATCCTGTACTACTTCGAGGGCCTGACGCTGGCGGAGATCGGCGAGGTGCTGGGAGTGACCGAGTCTCGGATCTGCCAGATCCACACGAAGGCCGTGGGACTCCTGCGGAACAGGCTCGCCGACACCGACGACGACTGAGGGCCCCGCCGCACCCGGGCGGGGCCATCACGCCTTCGCCGGCAAGGGATCCGGGAATCTCGTTCGACCTGTGACGAACGTCATTGCGGCCCGCGGAGGCGGACGCTAGCCTGGGCGGGCTGACCTCCGGGCGTCGAGGAGTGTGATGGCGCCCATGCGAACGTTCTTGTCCCTTCTCCTGCTGGTCTCGGCGCAGCTCGCCGCTGGACCGGTGCTGCACGGGGGGGACCGGGCCGGCCCGGTCTCCGGGCCGGCCTACGGCACCTACGCGTGGCCGGTGAGCGGCCCGGTGATCCGTCCCTTCGAGGCGCCTTCGAACCCCTACAGCGCCGGCCACCGGGGGATCGACATCGCGGCGCCCTTCGGGACGCCGCTGCACGCGGCGAACCCCGGCGTGGTGTCCTTCGCGGGCTGGGTGGGGGGGGCGCTGTTCATCTCGATCGACCACGTGGACGGCGTTCGAACGACCTACTCGTGGCTGTCCTCCGTTTCGGTGAAGAAGGGCCAGTCGGTCCAGCGGTCGCAGGTCATCGGGGCGACGGGCCGGGGCCATCCGGAGCTGCCCCAGCCCCAGTTGCATTTCGGGGCCCGGATCGGCACCACATACATCGACCCGCTTCCGCTGCTCGAACCGGAGGACGTGGCCGGCCTGATCCATCTCGCGCCGGTGGACGGCACGACCGGTCCTACCGCTCCCTCCGGAGCGGGCCGGTGGTTCGTGGCCTGCTGTCCGCAGGAGCGAGACCCTCCGTTTCGCCGCCCGCCCTAGAATGGCCCGGCTTGGCCACGAACACCCCGCCCCGGCCGCGGTGCGCGAAGCGGTGGCACGCTGGCCCGGGTCGGCGGGTGCTGACCGCGGGCGGTTTCATCCTTGCGCTCCTTCTGGGTTCGGCCGCCCTGGGGTTCGGGATCCCCCTGGCCCAGGCCTCTTCGGATTGGCCGTCCTTTCAGGGTGGCCCGGCGCACGGCGGGGTGGCCTCAGGCGCGCCGGTGCGTCCGGCTCTGCGAGTGGCCTGGCGCACGGCGGCCGCGGCAGGAGCGGGGCCGATGTCCGCGCCGGTGGTCTCCGGAGGCACTGCGTACGCGGACGCGGCCACCAGGGTGGTGGCGTTCGACGCGCGGACGGGGACCGGCCGGTGGACCGTGGCCCGGGCTCGCGGGCCGCTCACGCCGCCGGCGGTCGGCCCGTCGGCCGGAGGAAGCGGCGTCCTCGTCTACCCCGAGGGCCTGCGGAGCGGGACGGGCGTGGTCGCCGTGGACCTCGCCACCCGGGCACGGCTGTGGAAGGTGGCCCTGAAGCACCCGCTGTTCAGCGCTCCCTCCATCGCCGGCGGGCTGGTGTACTTCGGAGCGCGAGACCGGTTCGCCTACGCCGTCGAGATGGCCACGGGCCACGTCGCGTGGAAGGTTCGAACCCAGGGGTGGGTGGACACCTCGCCCGCGGTGGCGGGGGGGCTGGCGTTCGTCCTGGCCGAGGACCCGCTGGCCGGACGAAGCCGCCTGTACGCGCTCGATGCCGCGACAGGCAAGCTTCGGTGGAGCTTCTCTCCCGGCACGGTCCGGACCGGAGGATCGTCGCCCACGGTCACCGGCGACCGGGTCTGCGCGGGGTTCGCCGATGCGCTGGTGCGATGTTTCGAGGCTCGAACGGGGACCGTGGAGTGGAGCGCTCCGGTCCGTGAAGCCTTCAGCCCGCTGACCTCGCCGGCCGCCTTCGGGAACGATCTCTACATCGCCGACCGGAACGGGGCCCTGTACCGCTTCGATCTTCGGACGGGGGAGCGGCTGTGGGACTTCCAGTTCCCCGGGGTACAGGTGCAGGGGGCGCCGCTCCTCGAGGGGGGCTCGGTCCTCATGGGAGTGGACGACGGGACGGTGGCGGCGATCGACGTCGCCACGGGGGACCTGGTGTGGAAGTCCACGCTGGCTCACGCCCCCGCGGGGCCGATCGCGCCGGCCGGCCCCCTCCTGCTGGTCCCACAGCTTGGGCCACACGGCACGGTGGTGGCACTCGAGCACGGCCCGGGCCCCCTCCGCCGCGAGGAGTCGCCCACCCGGGTGCACGTTCCCGTCGCCGTGGCGAACTTCGCCGTGGCCTCCGCGGCCCTCACGGTCCTGATCCTGGGGATCTCGGCCGGCCTGCGGCGGATGCGGCCTGGCCCCGAGGACTCGACCGGCCTCGCCGGGCCGGCCGGAGCCGACGATGCGCCGGCCGGAGACGGGGACGAGCCGTGACCAAGAAGCGTCGCCGCCGGGGGCCGAACGCGTCGGGCGCGTCCCGGCCCGCACCGGGAGGGAGGGCCTCGCCCCCATCGTCGGGGCGGGGGGCGCCGCTCGGAGGCGGAGGAGCTTCCACCCGAGGGCGGGGAGCTCCCACCCGTGGCGCCACCCGGGCCGGCCGGAGCACCGCCTCCGAGCCCACCCGAACTCGCACCCGAGCCAGGGTCCCTCCCCACCCGCCCCTGTTGCGATCGCTTCGCCAGGGGTTTCGCTCGGTGGCCACATCGACCCCCCTGCTCATCGCGACCTTCCTGGGAGCCCTGGTCCTGTGGGGCCTGTACTCGAGCACCGGCCGGGTCCGCCTGGCCTCTCCCGGCGTCATCGGGCAGGTGGAGTCGCTGCCGCCCCTCCAATCCATCCTGGACAGCACCTTCCTGTTCGACGCCAGCCGGGTGTTCCCGGCCACCGTCACCCTGCCGCTCGCCCTGGCCCTCCTGCTGGTACACGCGGCGCTCATGGCCTTCTGCGTCTCGATGGTGCTGGAGGGGGCCGAACGAGGGGTGTTCGGCGGCCCGGCGGTCCTCCCGGCCCTGGGACGAGCCGCGCGGGCCGTCCGCACGGTGTTCACGGTCGACGCCGCGTTCCTGCTCATGGTGTTCGTCCTCCCCACGGCGCTCGCCGCGATCCTGGGGATCTTCGGGCTGATCCTCGCCGTGGTCGCGGTGATGTACTTCCTTGCGTACGCGCCGGTGGTGGCGGTCCGGGACGGACCGGGAGTGCTCCTGGTGTTCCGCCTGGCCTATCGGGGCTCCCGGCTCCGCGGCCCCCAGCACACCCTGCTCGTGTTCCCCTATCTGATGGCAACGCTGTACCTCGCGCTGCGCCCGTACGGGGGGCCCGCCCAGCAAGCCACGCCGTCCCTCTTGACGTGGGGACTCGCCCTGTTCCTGAACTTCGTGCACGTGTCGATCCTGGCCGCGCTGACCCACCGGTGGCTGGCGATCCGTGACGATCTGGTGACCGTTGAGCCACCTCCGGAACGCCGGAGGCTTCGCCTCTTGTCCGGCCTTCGCTGACCCCGCCACAGCGGGCCCGCCCGGCACCTCGTCGCCGGTCCCGATGACGCTCGGGCGGCCAGACCGACCCTGGTAGACTCGGCCCGCCGGGCGCGAGCCCGGCAAATACACACGTTCGGGGACCCGCGTTCGAGGTCCCGCCTCGCCGGCGGGTCGACGTGGGGACGAACCGGGCGGAGGGAACCAGAAACCGAAAGGAGGCACCACATGCCCGTCGCCACACGGCGGGAGCTGCTCGAGGCCGGCGTCCACTTCGGCCATCAGACGAAGCGCTGGAACCCCAAGATGCGCCGGTTCCTGTACGGACAGCGCTCAGGCATCTACATCATCGATCTCGAGAAGACCCTGGAGGGTCTGGACCGGGCCCACCAGTTCCTGGCCGACATCGGCGCGCACAACGGCACGGTCCTGCTCGTCGGCACGAAGAAGCAAGCCCAGGAGGTCGTGGCCGAGCAGGCCACCCGGGTCAACATGCCCTACGTCAACACCCGCTGGCTGGGTGGCATGCTCACCAACTTCCAGACGATCTACGGCCGGCTGAAGCGGCTCAAGGAGCTGCGCGACATGGAGCGCTCCGGCGCCTTCGAGTTCCTCCCGAAGAAGGAGGTCCTGAAGCTCCGCCACGAGAAGGAGAAGCTCGAACGCAACCTGGCCGGCATCCAGGACATGGAGCGCCTTCCCGACGCCATCTTCGTCATCGACACGAAGAAGGAGCACATCGCGGTGACCGAGGCCCGCAAGCTGGGCATCCCCGTCGTGGCCATCGTTGATTCGAACTGCGACCCCGACGAGGTGGACTACGTGATCCCCGGCAATGACGACGCCATCCGCGCCTGTACGGTGATCACGCGGGTCGTGGCCGACGCCATCCAGGAGGGCCAGTACCTGGCCTACCAGCGCATGCAGCGAACCACCGCCGAGCCGGAGTTCGAACGGGAGCCCGCCCCCGCGAGCATCCCCGTCGAGCCGGAGCCCGAGGGAGCTCGGGTGACGCTCTCGGCGGAGGAGGCGGCCTGGATGGGCATCGGACTCGAGGAGCGGGCGGACGCCGAACCGGAGCCCGGCGCCGCCCAGGCGATGGAGGCCGAGCCCACCGAGGCCGAGCCCACCGAGGCCGAGCCCACCGAGGCCGAGCCCACCGAGGCCGAGCCCACCGAGGCCGAGCCCACCGAGGCCGAGCCCACCGAGGCCGGGCCCGCCGATCCCGAGGCGGTCGAGGCCGAGATCGACTTCGCCCCCGAGCCGCCGGCCGAGGAGACGGCTCCTCAGGCGGCCGAGGACGGGCGCGCGGAAACGGCTCCGGCCGGGGAGCCCGCCCGGTCCGAGTGAGGCACCACCGAAGACGCAGGACAGGAGGAAGCGATGACCGACCAAGAGGTGACCGCGGGCCTGGTGAAGCAGCTCAGGGACCAGACGGGCGCTGGGATGATGGACTGCAAGCGAGCCCTGGTCGAGGCCGGGGGCGACCTGGCCCGGGCCCAGGAGATCCTCCGGACCAAGGGTCTCGCCTCCGTGGCCAAGCGGGGCGGCCGGCAGGCCAAGGAGGGGCTGATCGGCGCGTACATCCACGGTGAGGGCTCGATCGGAGCCATGGTCGAGGTCAACACCGAGACGGACTTCGTGGCCCGAACCGAGGAGTTTCGAACCCTGGTCAAGGAGATCGCCATGCAGGTGGCGGCCCGGGACCCGCGATGGGTCTCCCGCGACGAGGTCCCCGAGGACGTGATCGCCGGGGAGCGCAAGATCTACCAGGAGCAGGCCCGCTCGACCGGCAAGCCCGACAGCGTGATCGAACGGATCGTCGACGGGAAGCTCGAGGCGTTCTACAAGGAGCTCGTCCTCCTCGACCAGCCCTACATCCGGGACGAGGGTGGCAAGAGGACCATCCAGGACCTCGTCTCGGAGGTCGCGGCGAAGGTCGGGGAAAACGTCGTGGTCCGGCGGTTCGCCCGGTTCAGGCTGGGCGAGGAGGCCTAGGGCCGCCGTGGTGGAGGACCTGGGGGGAGACTCGGGCGCCCCGCCGTACACGCGGGTCCTGCTCAAGCTGTCCGGGGACGCCTTCGCCCCGCCAGACGTGCAGTTCGGCATCTCGGGGCAGTCCACCCACGTGCTGGCGACCCAACTGCGGGAGGTCCACGCCATGGGGGTGGAGATCGCCGTGGTCGTGGGGGGCGGGAACATCTGGCGCGGCCGTTCGGCGCCCGGCATGGACCGGGCCCACGCCGACTACATGGGCATGCTGGCCACGGTCATGAACGCCCTGGCCCTGCAGGACGCCCTGGAGAACGTGGGCGTCCACACCCGCGTACAGACGGCGATCCAGATGGCCCAGGTGGCCGAGCCGTACATCCCCAGGCGGGCCATGCGCCACCTGGAGAAGGGGCGGGCGGTGATCTTCGCCGCCGGCATGGGCGTCCCGTTCTTCTCCACCGACACCACGGCGGCCCAGCGGGCCCTCGAGATCAAGGCGGAGGCCATCTTCAAGGGGACGAAGGTCGACGGCGTCTACGACTCCGACCCGAAGCTGAACCCCGACGCGGTGAGGTTCGACTCCCTCGAGTACATCGAGGTCCTGAAGCGCGGCCTCACGGTGATGGACGCCACGGCCATCTCGCTGTGCATGGAGAACGGCCTGCCCATCGTCGTGTTCGACCTGCAGAAGGAGGGCAACATCAAGCGGGCGCTGCTGGGGGAGCCCATCGGGACGCTCGTCCACAGCGGCGCGTGATGGGCAGGGCCGCGGCCGCGGCCGGAGCGTTTGGGTGTCGCGTCCCCGGCCCGCAATCGGTAGGCTCTGCCGGACACCGGAGAAAGGCCCCACGCCGACCATGACCGTGGAAGAGACGCTTCGCGACGCCGAGCACAAGATGAAGGCGGCCGTGTCCGTCACCCAGGACGAGCTGGCATCGATCCGGACGGGCCGGGCCAACCCGAAGCTGCTCGACCGCCTCACGGTCGAGTACTACGGGACCCACGTCCCCCTGAACCAGCTCGCGTCGTTCTCGGTGCCGGAACCGCGAATGCTGATCCTCCAGCCGTTCGACAAGGCGGCCATCGCCGGCATCGAGAAGGCCATCATGGCCTCCGATCTGGGCCTCACCCCCTCCAATGACGGCAACGTGATCCGCCTGGCCTTCCCCCCGCTCACCGAGGAGCGCCGCCGAGACCTGATCAAGCTGGCCAAGGAGCGGGGCGAGGAGGGGCGCGTCGCGGTTCGAAACGTCCGGCGGCATTCCAAGGAGACCCTGGAGCGGCTGGAGCGGGACCATGCCATCTCCGAAGACGAGCTGAAGCGTTCGGAGCGGGAGCTGCAGCGGCTGACCGACCTGTACGTGGCCGAGATCGACAAGGTTCTCGACCACAAGGAGAAGGAGCTCCTGGAGGTCTAGATGGGACCCGAAGGGCGAGAGCCGAACGAAGAGTCCGATGACCTGTTCGAGGACCTCGACACGTTCTTCTCCACGATGGACGAGGACGACTGGCCGGAGGCGATCGAGGGGGAGCCCGAACCGGGCGACGCAAGCCCCGGGGAGCCGGGCGAGCCCGCGTTGGGCCCGGCCGCATCCCCGACCTCAGGCGGCGGGACCCCCCCGCCCGCGCGGGGAGAGCGGGGGACCGGCGGCTCCAGGGCCGAGATGGACCCGGCCGACTGGTCCCGGCTGCGCGACGTCCTCGGCGAGGACGAATCAGACGAGGACGAGGACGAGTTCCCCGTGACCGAACCCCCCGGGCTGGCGGCCGAGGACTCCCTGTTCGGCTACGCTGGGCCCGACGAGGAGAGCGAGGAGGCCGCCGGGGCCATGTCGGGCAGGTGGGAGACGGGAGGGGGCGGGCCGGGGCGTCCCCATGAGGGCGGGCCGGAGGATCGGCCCGAGCTCACCCTGGACGACCTCAAGAAGGCCCCTCCCGAGTACCGGGACCTCCCGGCACCGCCGGAGGAGCCCTCCGGCCCACCGGAGAGGATGCCCACCGGCAGTGAACCCCTTTCGGGCCCGAGGGCCGCCGGTGGATCCTCTGGTGACCAGGACGACGACGAATGGGTCACGGGATCGCGCCGACAGAGCGAGCCCTTCGAAACGGATACCCCTCCAGAGAGCCAACCCTTCGGAACGGGTCCCCATCCGGAGAGCGGGGCATTCGAGCCGGGACCCCCGCCGGGAACCGAGGAGCAGCCCCCGATGGAACCGGAGGAGCCGGCCGAGCCAACGCTGGCCGACGTCCAGGCCGCCGCCGACCGCCTGGCGGGGGAGTTCGGAGCCGAACCCTCCGATGCCAACACCCCCGGAGGCGTCGACGACGATCTCCTGGCCGACCTCACCGAGCCGAAGGGGCCGCGGACGGTGAAGGTCGGGGATCCCGAAGCGATGCTCGGCCCCGCGTGGGAGGACCCCACTGCCCGCATCCTGGAGCGGGAGCCGTCGCGACTGCCCCGGCTGGGCGGAGGGCGCAACCTCCCCATGGCCGTGCTGACCGGCGTGGCGCTGGGGCTCGTCGCCATCATCACCCTGCTCATCGCGTCGGCCGCGTTCGCCGTGGTCGCCGGCGCGGTGATCCTTGTCGCCCAAGCCGAGCTGTACGCCACGATGCAGCGGCGGGGGTTCCAGCCCGCCACCGCCCTGGGTCTGGTCCTGGGCGGCATGACCCTCGCCGGGGCCTACACCCGGGGCGAGCAGGGCATGCTGTTCATGCTGGTCCTGTCCGTGGTGCTCTCCTTCCTGTGGTACATGGTGGCCCCGGCCAAGGCCCGCAGCGGCGCGGTGGCGAACATCGCCGCCACGCTGTTCGGCCTGGTGTACGTGCCGTTCTTCGGCGGGTACGCGATCCTGGTCCTGACCCAGGCGAACTACGGCCGGTGGCTGCTGGTGGCCCTGATCGGACTGACTTTCATCTACGACATCGTCGCCTTCGCCGCTGGAAGCATCTGGGGGAGCCGCCCCCTCGCTCCCACCATCAGCCCCAAGAAGTCGTGGGAGGGCCTCCTGGTGGCGAGCGTCGCGACGTTCCTGGTCTCCCTGCCGTCCCTGACGGCGATCAACCCGATGAGCCCGATCAAGGCCATCGGGTTCGCCCTGGTGGTGATCGTGTTCGCGCCCCTGGGAGACCTGGCCGAGTCGGCCATCAAGCGGGACCTCGGGGTGAAGGACATGGGGACGATCATGCCCGGACACGGCGGGGCGCTGGACCGGATCGACTCGGTGTTGTTCGTGGCCCCGGCAATCTTCTACTTCCTCAGGCTGATCTTCTAGCCCCAGCGGACCCTCTGGCCCGCGACGTCCGCCCCCAACCTCGGTCCCGGTCCGACCGCGATCGCCAACAAAGTCAGTGCCGGGGGGTAACCTCTAGGAGCTATGCGTGGCATCGGCATCCTCGGCTCGACGGGTTCCATCGGGACGCAGGCGCTGGACGTCATCCGTCGGAACCCGGACCGCCTCCGGGTGGTGGGGCTGACCGCCGCGACCAGCCACGACCTCCTGGTCGGGCAGATCCGGGAGTTCATGCCGCCCGTGGTGGCCATCGCCGACCATGAGGCGGCCAGGGAGCTGAAGGCCAGGCTGGGGGGCCTGCGGGGCGTGGAGATCCTCTCCGGGGCGGATGCCACCGAGACCCTCGCCCGGGAGACCGATGCCGACCTGATGCTGAACGCCATGGTCGGGGCGGTGGGGCTGGGTCCGTCCCTGGCCGCCCTCCAGACGGGGAAGATGCTGGCCCTGGCGAACAAGGAGTCGCTGGTGATCGGGGGCGAGCTGATCATGGACCTGGTCAAGGGCGAACCCGACCGGCTCATCCCTGTGGACTCAGAGCACTCCGCCCTGGCCCAGTGCCTGCGGGGAGAGCGCCGCGAGGACCTCAAGCGGGTCATCGTCACGGCCTCCGGTGGGCCCTTCCGGGGGTGGAGCCGCCAGGAGCTGGCCAAGGCCTCGGTGCGCGAGGCTCTGGCCCACCCCACGTGGAACATGGGACCGAAGATCACCATCGACTCGGCGACGCTCATGAACAAGGGCCTCGAGGTCATCGAGGCCCATTATTTGTTCGACCTCGACTACCGGTCCATCGACGTGGTGGTCCACCCGGAGTCGATCGTGCACGGGATGGCCGAGTTCGCCGATGGGAGCCTCGTGGCCCAGATGGCCTCTCCCGACATGCGCCTGCCCATCCAACTGGCCCTGGCCTATCCGGACCGGCTCGGCGCCGGCATCAAGCCCCTCGACCTGGCCAAACTGGGGCGGCTCACGTTCGAACACCTCGACGAGGAGGCGTTCCCCTCCGTGGGCCTGGCCTATCGGGCCGGCCGCAAGGGCCTGACCTATCCGGCGGCGCTGAACGCGGCGAACGAGACCGCGGTGATGGCGTTCCTGGCCGGGAAGATCCGGCTGATCCACATCCCGGAGATCGTGGGCGCGGTCCTGGACGAACACCAGCCCGCTCCGGTGGTCTCCGAGGTGACGCTGTCCCGGGCGGACGCCTGGGCCAGGGTCCGGGCCCAAGAGATCGTCGAGTCGCTGTAGGCCCGTGCTCATCCCGAAGGTGCCGTGATGGCCGCCTGGCTGGTCGTCGTCCTGTATGTCGTTTCGATCCTGACCATCGTCCTGATCCACGAGGCCGGCCACTTCACCTTCGCCAAGGTGTTCAAGATCAAGGTGGAGGAGTTCTTCGTCGGGTTCGGCCCTCGCGTGTGGTCGTTCCGGCGGGGCGAGACCGAGTACGGCCTGAAGGCGTTGCCGCTGGGGGGCTACGTCCGCATCGCGGGGATGAACCCGTTCCAGGAGACCCCCGAGGAGGAGCTGCCTCGAACGTTCGGGGCGAAGCCGGCGTGGCAGCGGGCCACGGTGATCGGGGCGGGGCCCGTCACGCACTTCGTCATGGCCATCCTCCTGTTCGCCGTGTACTTCTCCGTCATCGGGGTGACCACGTACCGACCTCTCATCGATGACGTGTGCGCCGTCAACCCCAAGAGCGCGAACCTGTGCCCGGCGAAGGGGACGCCCTCGCCGGCCCAGCTCGCCGGCTTCCGCAAGGGGGACGTGGTCGTCGCGGTCGACGGCCATCGGAACGTCTCGGAGTCAACACTCCAGGGCTACACGAAGGTGCGGATCGGCGTGCCGATGACGGTGGTGGTCCGGCGCCACGGCGAGCTGGTGACGTTGCACGCCACGCCGAGGGCCGCCGTCCAGGGTGGGAAGAGGGTCGGGCGGCTCGGCGTCCTCATCGCGCCGGGCCCCCTCCTGGCGCGGGACCGGGCCAACCCGGTCGCCGCGATCGGGCAGGGAGCGGTGCAGACCTGGGAGTACGCCAAGGCCGTGGTGGTGGAGATGGGGCACGTGTTCGGCCCCAGCGGGCTGAAGCGCCTTGGGCAGCTCCTGGTGGGGTCCAGAACGCGCAGCGTGAACGATCCGGTCAGCCTGGTGGGTGCGGGGCGGATCGCGGTGCAGGAGGCCAAAGTGGGCGCGTGGGAAGCGCTCTTGCAGCTCCTGGTCGGATTCAATGTGTTCATCGGAATCCTGAACCTCGTCCCCCTGCCCCCGCTCGACGGCGGCCACCTGGCGGTGATCGCCTACGAGAAGCTCCGCCGCCGAAGGCCGGACGTCCGCAAGCTTGTGCCGCTCACCACCCTGGTGATGGGGTTCATGATCCTGTTCGCCGTGGCGCTGATGTACCTGGACATCGTGCGCCCGCTGCCGAACCCGTTCCGGTAGGCCCCTTCCGGCCGGAGGCGCACCACAGCTTCTTCACACCCCCGCGAGGCTTCCGCCGGGCTCGGCGTTCTACGATGAACGCGTGATCCCGGATCTTCCTTTCACGGTCGGCGATGCGTGAGGGCGTGAGCGGCCGGCGCATCCTCGTGGTCGAAGACGACCAGGCCATCGCCGAGGCGGTGAGGGCCCGTCTGGCCAGCGAGGGGTACCACGTCCGAATGGTCCACGACGGCCCGAGGGCGCTCGAGGCGGTGGCCGCCGAGCGGCCCGACCTGGTGGTGCTCGACCTCATGCTCCCTGGCATGGACGGCCTCGAGGTGTGCCGGGAGATCCAGCGCGACAGCTGGGTGCCGGTGCTCATGCTGACCGCCCGGACCGACGAGGCCGACAAGGTGGCGGGGTTCGCCGTGGGGGCCGACGACTACCTGACCAAGCCGTTCAGCCCCCGGGAGCTGGCGGCGAGGGTGCGGGCGATCCTTCGCCGCATGGACCGAATCCGCGACATGCGAAGCGGTGAGCCCGTGGAGAGGTTCGACCTCGCCATCGACGCGTCGCGCCGTCGGGTCACCCGCGGTGGCGAGGAGGTCCTCCTCACGCCGCTCGAGTTCGACATCCTGCTCACCCTGGCCCGGACCCCCGGCGTGGTGTTCAGCCGGGACGACCTGATGGACCGGGTGTGGGGGTACCGCGACTACGCCGGTGGCCGGGTGGTCGACTCCCACGTGGCCCGGATCCGCCGGAAGCTGGGCGACGAGGCCGGCGAGCCCACCTACATCCGAACGGTGCACGGCGTGGGCTACGCGTTCCTGGAGGACGTGCGGGCCAGGGGCGCCGCGCCGGCCCCTCACCTCTCGTAGATGGCCATGCGCCCGCTCGATCGGCTTCCCTCCATCCGGGCCAAGCTCGGATCGGTCATCGTGTTCGCCGTCGCGGTGACCATCCTCATCATGTACATCGCCGTGGGGTTCAGCCTTCGGAAGTTCGAACGCGACCAGCAGTTCAACACCGTGTTGGGGGAAGCCCAAGGAGTCGCCACCATCGGGTTCAACGAGGTGAACCGGCCGTCCAAGGCCCTCATCCGGGCCGTCTACCGGCTGGATGAGACCTCGGTGGTGGTCGACAGCACCGGCCGGACGCTCGTCACCAAGAACATGGAGGTGCCGCCGACCGTGGAGCGGGCGCTGTCCGGGAAGGTGGATTCGGGCGCAATGGGGAACCGCGAGTACATCGGGATCCCCATCACCAAACAGGGGATCGTGGTCGGGGCGATCTACCTCTCCTATCGCGTTCCGGGAGGCGGGTTCCTCGGTGCCATCAAGGGAACGATCCTGTTCGTCCGCAAGGTGTGGTGGCAGTTCCTGCTGGCCGGGGCCAGCGCCGCCATCATCGCCCTGCTCATCGCCCGCTTCCTGGCGAGAGGGATGACCCAGCCGCTTCGGGACATGGCTCAGGCGGCCTCTCGGATGGCCCGGGGCGACTACCGCCAGAGGGTCGAGGTGAAGTCCAGGGACGAGGTGGGGCGCTTGGCAGAGGCGTTCAACCGGATGGCCGGAGAGATGGAGGGCCTGGAGCGCCTTCGCCGGGACCTGGTGGCGAACGTCTCCCATGAGTTGAAGACGCCGATCTCGGCGCTGCGGGCTCGCCTGGAGAACCTGCTCGACGGCGTGGAGGAGCCGAACCCCGCGGTGCTCGCCGTCATGCTTCAGCAGACCGAACGGCTGTCCCGGCTGATCGAGGAGCTCCTGGACCTCTCCAGGCTGGAGTCGGGTGACGTGCCGCTCGCGCTGGAGCCGGTGGAGATCGCCCCCCTGGTCGACCGCGTGGTGACCGAGGTCGAGGTGGCCCGACCCGAGCACGCCCTGCGGGTTCGAACCGACGTCCCGGCGGACCTCCCCCCGGTGACCGCCGACCGCGAGCGGCTCCACCAGGTGCTGTTCAACCTCCTCGACAACGCGTTCCGGTACACCCCGTCCGGGGGGGCGGTGACGGTCCGGGCGGTCCGGGAGGACGGTTCGTGCGAAGTTTTCGTGGAGGACACGGGGCCGGGCATCCCACCGGAGCACATCGGCCTGGTGTTCGAGCGGTTCTATCGGGTAGACCCTTCCCGGTCGCGAGAGGATGGCGGGACCGGGATCGGCCTGGCCATCGCCCGCTCGGTGGTGGAGGCCCATGGCGGGCGGATCTGGGCCGAGAGCGCATCCGGAGGAGGAGCCACCTTCCGGTTCGTGCTGCCGCTGGCGGGGCCGGTGGCTCAAGCGAACGGATCGGCTGCGCGGGCCCAGGCGGAGGCTTCGACGCGAGCATGAAGGAGGACCGGTGAGAGCGACCACGTCCACGATCGAGGTGAAGACCGAGCGGCGCCGGGAGTTCGTCGACCTCACCGACGACCTCCGGCGGGCCATCAAGGACTCGGGCGTCACCACGGGATGCGCCGTGGCCTTCTGCTCGCACACCACGGCGTGCCTGCTGATCAACGAGTGGGAGGAGGGCGCGCTGGAGGACCTCCGGACCCGGCTGGAGGCCCTGGTCCCGAGCGGCGTGTACTACGCGCACGACGACCTCGAGCGGCGGACCCAGAACCTCCAGGAGGGACACGAACGCGAGAACGGCCAGTGCCACGTGACCCAGATGCTGGTGGGGGGGACCTCCCACGCCATCCCGGTCATCGCGGGGGAGCCGGCGTTCGGCCAGTGGCAGCGCCTGCTCCTGCTGGAGCTGGACGAACCGAAGGGCCGCCAGATCGTGTTCCACATCTTCGGCGAGTGACGCCGGGCTCGACTGGGATACTGGCTTCGTGATGCTCTCCCCACGCCGCGCGTCCCGGAAGCTCAAGGTCGGCTGGGTCGAGGTCGGTGGCGACGCCCCCATCCGGGTGCAGTCGATGACCACCACCAAGACCGCCGACATCAACGCCACCCTGCAGCAGATCGCGTCGCTGGTGGCGGCCGGGGTGGACATCGTCCGCGTGGCCGTGCCGCACTGGGAGGACGCGGAGGCGCTGAAGGCCATCGCGGCGAAATCGACCGTGCCGGTGATCGCCGACATCCACTTCCAGTGGAAGTACGCCATGGCCGCGCTGGAGGCGGGGATCCAGGGCCTGCGGATCAACCCCGGCAACATCAAGTACCAGGACAAGGTTCGTCTGATCGCCCGGGAGGCCAAGGCGCGGGGGGTGCCCATCCGGATCGGGGTCAACGCGGGCTCGCTGGAGAAGGACCTGCTGGCGAGATACGGCCGGCCCACGCCCGAGGCCCTGGTCGAAAGCGCGCTGAACGAGGCCAGGATCCTGGAGGACGAGGACTTCTTCGACATCAAGATCTCGGTGAAGCACTCCAGCGCGAAGGTGATGATCGAGGCCTACCGCCAGCTCGCCGAGAAGTGCGATTACCCGCTGCACCTCGGCGTGACCGAGGCCGGGCCCATGCCGATGGGCGGGATCAAGTCCGCGGTCGGGATCGGGGCGCTGCTGGCGGAGGGCATCGGGGACACCATCCGGGTCTCGCTGACCGACGACCCGGTGGAGGAGGTCAAGGTCGGGACGTGGATCCTCCAGTCGCTGGGCCTTCGCAAGCGCGGTTTGGACCTGGTGGCCTGTCCCTCGTGCGGCCGGGCCGAGGTGGACGTGCTTGGCCTGACCAAGCAGGTGCACGAGGCACTGGAACGCGAAGGCCTGAAGGCGCCCATCCGGGTCGCTGTGATGGGCTGCGTGGTCAACGGCCCGGGCGAGGCCCGCGAGGCCGACCTGGGCATCGCCGCCGGCAAGGGCCAGGGATTCCTGATCGTCAAGGGCGAGGTCAAGGGCAAGGTCCCCGAGTCGAAGTTCGTCGAGGTCCTGATCGAGGAGGCCCGCAAGCTGGCCGCGGAGAAGGAGCTCGAAACCGCCACCGCCGGCGCCGAAGCCGAGTAGCCTCGACGGCTCGTGACCGAGCCGCTGACGCTGGAGACCGAACGCCTCATGATGCGCCAGCTCACGCTCGATGATGTCGATGCGCTCAGCGAGGTGCTCTCCGACCCATGGACGTTGCGGTTCTATCACCACCCCTTCTCCCGGGACGAGGTCGTCGAGTGGATCGAACGCTGGCAGCAGTCGTACCGCGACAACCGGTTCGGCCTGTGGGGGCTGGTGCTGAAGGAGACCGGGGAGCTCATCGGCGACACCGGCCTGACGTGGCAGGGCGTGGACGGCCAACGGTTCGTGGAGGTCGGGTGGCACGTCCACCGGGCCCATCAGCGGAAGGGCTACGCCACCGAGGCCGGCCGGGCGTCCCTCGACTACGGGTTCGGCACGATCGGGTTGCAGCAGATCATCTCGTTGATCCGCCCGGAGAACGAACCCTCGTGGCGAGTCGCCGAGAAGCTCGGTATGCGCATCTGGAAGGACACGATGCGGTCGCGCTTCCCTCACCGCGTTTACCTCCTGCGTCGGGAGGAATGGGTCCCCTCCACCGGCTCGGAGGTTTGATGCGCTGGGCCGACCTCGAGGCTCGGCAGCCCCGCCTGGCAGAGCTGGGGCGGAAGAAGCTGGCGGGACCCGGCGTGGTCCTGGTGGGAACGGTCCGACGGGACGGCTCCGCTCGTGTGAGTCCGGTCGAACCGCTGCTGTGGCGAGGCGACCTGTGGCTGTCGATGGGATGGGGGTCGAACAAGGCCAGGGATCTCATGCGCGATCCGCGGATCCTGGTGCACAGCATCGTGACCAGCCGGGACGGCACCGACGGCGAGTTCAAGCTCCGGGGGCGTTCGATGCCAGAACCCGAGGCCGCGGTTCAGGCCGATTACGCCCGAACGGTCACCGAGGAGCTGGGCTGGAGTCCCGAGGTCGGCAGGTTCCATCTGTTCCGGGTCGACATCGAGGACGTGACCTTCATCCATTGGGACGACGCCACCAACGACCAGTTCGTCACCCGGTGGCCACCCGGGGAGGAGTTCGTCCGGCGGGGCACCTCAGCCACCAGCCAGGGACCTCCCGAGCCGATCTCCGATCTGCTGGATTGAGCCGGTCGCAGGAGTCGATCGAGCCCGCCGTTCATCTGGGTGTGGAGGCTTCGGGCCTTCGCCATCGAAGGGTGGGAAAGCGGGCGAAGTCGCGGTCCATGGAGATCAGCTCGCAGCCCTGTTCGAGCGCCAGAGCGGCGAGGTACGCGTCCGGGGCCAGGTCGCCGGCTGCGTCCGCGGTTACGCACAGATCCTCGAATAGCTGGAGGTGCCGTTCGCCGGGCACGACGTTGACGTGATGCGGCTGGCCCCGGACCGCCCGGAGGAACCCGAACGCGTCCTCGAGTGGCGTCGGAACCGGGAAGATGCGCCGATTCGTGGACAAGCGGATGAACCCGGCCCAGACGACGTCGGGCACTGTGAAGGGTTCGCCCCCGTGCACAATTTCGTCGAACCACGAACGGACCTCGGCATGATGAGGATGATCCGATCGATGCGCGGCCAAGACGATGTTGACGTCGAGCAGGATCAACGGAGCCTCTCAACGGGCTGTCCCTCGTCCAAAGCTTCCAACAGGCTCCGGTTGGACCCGGCGTCGACCCCCGGCCGGAGCCCGGTTCCTCCTCTGAACACCGGGACATTCGGGCGTGGTGAGGAGGAGGGCTTTCTGCTCAGCTCGCGGCGAAGCGCCTCCTCGATGAATTGCCCGAGGGTCAGTCCGGTCTGGCTCGCCCGCCGTTTCGCCCTGTGGAGGACTTGGTCGTCGATGGCCACGGTGGTGCGCATGATGCGGATGATAGCGCATCACAAGCATCCACACGGCCACGCGCTGTGCGCTAGAAGCGGAAGCGACAGGTCCGGGCGGAGCGAGGTCGGTCGAGGCGGTTTCATCAGGAGAAGCTCGAGGCTGGCCTCGAGAAGAGATGGTCCGTCATCGGAGCGCGTGGCCTTTGCCCTCCTGAGCTACGAACGCCTCGATGGCTCCCGCATGATCCAGCCGGTTCCCAAGGACCACCTCGCGATGGCCTTGTTGCACGACGCGGGCAATCGAGTCAAGGCAGAGAGGCTCCTTCGGGAGGCGTGCCGCTCTCGTTTCGCATCCGCCCACATGGTGCTCGGTGTGATGCTGGAGGATCGCGACCCCAAGGCGGCGAGCAAGCACCTTGGAATGGCGAAGCGTCACTGGACAGGGCCCGGTGAATTCGAAGCGGAGGCCCAGGAATTCCGCGGCATTTGGAGTCTCCACCTTCACGGTTCGCGGTGATCTCATCGCACTCCCATCCGAGAAGGCCAAGGGAGCGGTCGCACCCAAAGACTGAAACGCGCCTCAGCTCAGTACGCGCGGGCCCAGGCGGCCTCGTCGACCGCCTGCTCTCCACACACGATGCAGGGGCCGCCGGGCTTGGACGGGTCCATGGGGAGGTAGCGGATGGTGGCCTTCGTCTCCTCCTTGACCTTGGCCTCACACGCCGCGCTGCCGCACCAGGGGGCCACGGCGAACCCGCCGGAGGCCGCCAGGAAGGAACGCATCTCGTCGTACGACGACGGGCGGATGGTGTGGGCCTCGGTGAACTCCCTGGCCTGCCGGCGCAGCTCCTGCTGGATCTGCCCCAACACATCTCGAACGTGGTCGGCCACGGATGACAGCGATTGCGGGCCCTTCCCCATGGTGTCGCGCCGGGCCACCGTGACCTGCCCGGCGTCCAGGTCCCGGGGCCCCAGCTCCAGCCGGACCGGCACCCCCCGCAGCTCCCATTCGTTGAACTTG
>Ga0137378_10001104_pt1 | contig 22417 bp, 24 predicted proteins | sample SagtaG_21_FD_104813 | JGI IMG/M metagenome (GOLD analysis project Ga0137378, IMG submission 104813) | Vadose zone soil microbial communities from Sagehorn Ranch, Mendocino, California, USA - Sage2_L_60_16 metaG | ecosystem: Environmental > Terrestrial > Soil > Vadose zone | place: USA... | reverse complement strand
CGGCTGGCCGATGACGGTGCTTCTCACACCCGACCTAAAACCGTTCTTCGGCGGCACCTATTTTCCGCCGGAGGACAAGTGGGGTCAGCCCGGGCTAACGAGAGTGCTGAACAAAATCGCTGAGGCGTGGAAATCGGACCGCGAACGAATCGTGGCCAGCTCGGCCAAAATCATCGACCAATTGCAAAGCGCGATCGCGATTTCTGGTGGCGCCGAGAAGGTGAGCAACGCCGTTGCTCGCAAGGCCTACGACCAATTCGCGTCACAGTTTGATGCGAAATTCGGCGGCTTTGGCGGCGCGCCGAAATTTCCGCGCCCAGTGACCTTGAATTTTTTGTTCGATTTCTACGGCAGCAATCCGGAATCAAAAGAGGGCAAGCGCGCGCTGGAGATGTCGATCTTGACCCTGCGCAAGATGGCCGAAGGCGGAATTCACGATCACATCGGCGGCGGCTTTCATCGTTACTCGACCGACAAATTCTGGCACGTGCCGCACTTCGAAAAGATGCTCTATGACCAGGCGCAACTCGCTATCGCGTACCTCGACGCGTTCCAGATCACACGCGATCCGCTCTTTGAGAAAACCGCGCGCGACATTCTCGATTACGTCCATCGGGAGATGACGGACAAAGACGGCGGATTTTATTCTGCGGAAGATGCTGACAGTTTGATCAGCGCCGAAAAGCCGGAGCACGCCGAGGGCGCGTTTTATGTTTGGTCAAAGGATGAAATTGATCGCCTCCTTGGCGCGGAGCGGGCGAAGGTGTTCGAGTATCACCAGGGCGTGGAGGAGGGGGGCAATGCGCCCGAGGACCCGCAGGGCGAATTCAAGAACAAGAACATTCTAATCGAGCGGCACGATCTCGCCGACACAGCCAAGAAGTTTCGCTTAACGAATGATAAAGCCGAGCAACTGCTCGACGAAAGCCGGAAACTACTTTTCGATGCGCGCGCAAAGCGTCCGCGCCCGGCGCGTGACGACAAGATCGTGACCGCGTGGAACGGCTTGATGATTTCCGCCTTTGCGCGCGCGTCCGAAGTTCTCAACGACCCAGCGTATCTGGAGACTGCGAACAACGCCGCAGATTTCATCCAACAAAAGCTCTACCGCGCGGATACAAACACGCTCTCGCGCAGCTACCGCCAGGGCGCGAGCGACGTGAATGGGTTCGCCAGCGATTATGCGTTTCTCGTGCAGGGACTGCTCGATCTTTACGAAGTTTCGTTCGATGTCGGACGGCTTGAGCCGGCGATGAACTTACAGCGGCGCGAGGACGAATTGTTTCGCGACGGCAAAGACGGTGGCTATTTCACGACCAGCGGCACCGATCCGAACGTGCTCTTGCGCATGAAAGAAGCAGACGACACGGCGGAGCCGTCGCCCAATTCCATCACTGCCATGAATCTTCTGCGCATCGGCTACACACTCGATCAAGACGGCGCGCGGCATCGCGCGGAAAAAACTCTGACGGCTTTCGCGAAGCAGCTCGAAGTTGCGCCATCATCGATGCCGCAAATGTTGGTCGCCTTCTCCTGGTCGCGTTCGAAACCGAAACAGGTGGTCATTGCCGGCAAAGCTAACGATGCCGCGACGCAGATCATGCTGGGCGAGGTGCATCGCCACTTCGTCCCGCACGAAGTTCTCATTCTGGCCGATGGCGGCGCGGGTCAGCAGTTTTTCGCCAACCGCGTTGAGTTCATGAAAAGTGTTAGCAAGATCGACAACAAACCAACGGCATACGTCTGCGAAAATTTCGTCTGTCAGCTTCCGACCACTGATCTCAAAACGCTGGCCAATCTTTTGACGCGTCCGGCGTCCATTAAAGGCTCAGCCGAACGCTCTCGATGAGATATTTGGGTTCGCTAAAGCCGAACGCTGGTTTGATATGAGCAAGATCGATTTTCAAGAACTGGTTGATCGATATTACGTGCCCCTCTACCGGTTTGCGCTTAGCCTTTCAAAGTTGGAAGCCGACGCCGCGGACCTGACACAACAGACCTTCTTTCTGTGGGCGTCGAAGGGCAACCAACTGCGTGACCGCTCGAAAGCGAAGTCGTGGCTTTTTACCACGTTGTATCGCGAATTTCTCAGTCGGCGCCGGCACGAAGTTCGTTTCCCAAAGCTCGAATTGGACGATGTGCGTGAAGAGGAGATGTCAATCTCACCGACTGTAAACGCGTTCGACAGCGCGACAGTGTTGCAAGCATTGCGCGAAGTGGAAGAGCCGTTTCGCGCGCCCCTGACTCTGTTTTATCTGGAGCAATTCTCGTATCAGGAAATCGCCGACGTGCTGAGGGTGCCGGCCGGCACGGTGATGTCGCGACTGTCGCGCGGCAAGGCGTTGTTGCGCCAGCGGCTGCTCTCAAAAGAGGAAGTTCTCGGGAATAAAGTCGCTGCCTTCCAATCAGACAAGAGGGAGGAATCACATGGATAATCGGGAAGCGAAATTTATTTTGAGCGCGTATCGGCCTGGAGGTCAGGACGCCAGTGACCCGCGCTTTGCGGACGCGCTCGAACAATCCCGCCGCGATCCAATCTTGGAACGCTGGTTCAGTGAATCAATCGCGTTCGACGCAGCAATGACCGAAAAATTGCGCGCCGCGGAAGTGCCACCTGATTTGCGCAAGACTATTCTCGCTGGTGTTAAGGTCAGCCGTCCGCTCCGCTGGTCCAAACCATTTATCAAACGGGCGATTGCCGCCGCACTGATCTCAATGGCAATTCTCGGTTCTTTGATCTGGCACGAAACGCGGCCAACGCATCTGGCCGGATGGCAGAACCAGGCGCTCGATGTTATTTCATCGCTTGTTAGGAACGAATCGAGTTTCGACGCGCAATCACATAACGTAAGTGAACTCATGGCATGGTTGCGCGCGAACGATGCACCAGCCGCGCGAACACTGCCTCAAAATCTCGATAAACTGGAGAGCATCGGCTGCAAAACCATTTCATGGAATGGAATTCCTGTTTCGGTGATCTGCTTCATGCGTCGGGACGGAGGATTAATCCATCTCGTCACGATGCATGCATCGGCGGCCTCGGATCGCGCCATTAAGCGCAAAGCAAATTTGGTTCAGCGAGGTCACTGGTCAACGGCGACATGGCGCGAAGGCAATATGATCTACATGCTCGCGCTGGAAGGCTCGCCCGATCAGCTTTGGACTTACCTGCTGTAGCGGAATCATGGCGCAGTTACTCGGCGAGCTTTTCCGCTGGTCGCGCCTCGCGCTCGGGGAACTCTCCGTTTGGCAAACGCCACGGGCGCTGCTCACGAAACGGCAACGCGAAGAGCTTTCCAAGTGTGAGCTCCTGTTCTTCCCGATATGCGGCGACGCCAATGGTAACGGCGTCCTGTGGTATGTCGCGGCGCAGAGTGCGATGGAGTTTGTCCCACCAGCAAAAAATTGTACCCCAATTTGAATTTGTCTCCCGTTGTACGATCGAGTGATGAATCCCATGCATGCGCGGCGTGACGATGATGAGGTTTAAAATCCGTTCGACGTTGATTGGCAGCCGCCAGTTGGAATGATGAAAGAGTGTTGCGGCCTCAAGGGTGATGAAGAACATTACCAGTATCATGGGCGCGACGCCAAAAAGCATCACCGTAAGCGAGAGAAACCCGATAGAAAAAAACATTTCGCCAAAATGAAATCGCGCGGCAGTGGTCACGTCGAGATCAAGATCGGTATGATGCACGTTGTGAAACCGCCAGAACAGCGGCACCATGTGGTTGGCCCAGTGCCACCACCAGTAAGCGTAATCCATCAGCAAAAACGTCGCGATGGCAGCGGCCCATGCTGGAAACGCAAGCCAGTTCAACAAACCGATATGTCGATCTTGCGCCCACATTGCTACCGCGAGTGGGATTGGCAGCATGGCAAGGCGCACGATAGCGAAGCCGGGTATCGAGAGCACAAAATTGCGCACTAGTCGGTGCAGCACGCTAAAATGCTGGCGACGCAGCGGAAAACGCCATTGCAGCAAGAGCAGCACCAGGAACATGCAAGCCAGCAATGGCCTGCCGACATAATCCATCAAAGGAATTTTTGGCATTGGATTGGCTTTCTCGATAACCTCGCGGGCGACACGCCTGCCGCTACAGCCACGCTCGATCAATCTCAACGATCTCTTTCTGTAGAGGCAGCCGTGTCGGCTGCATTCGACACATTCGACGTGATTCTACCATCGCTGAATACACGGCGGCAATTGCGAGCTGCTGCAACGAAGTCGTTCGCTTACGTGCCGATACGCCGGAATGTGAAAGTGGTCTCGGGCTTGATTACTTCGCCGTTCATCTCAAGCAAAGGGTAGGCGAGAAAGTTTATGGGGCCGCTCGCCGGCTTGGGGTCCACAACTAGATCGCGGCCTTTCGTCAGTTCGAAGCGATTGGCCGGGTTATGCCCGAAATAGTAATTCGCCAGCTTTGGATTCTTCCATGCTTCGCTGATGTCGACAGGAACCCAGCGACCATCTGCCAGGAATTCAGCCCAGCAATGATAGCCGTCGATGGTGCCCTCGTTTTTGTCGGCAGGAATGGTGGCGCCAATGGCAAAGCGCGCTGGAATGCCGAGGCTGCGTGCCAAGGCGATAAAATAAGCGTGAAAATCAGTGCAGTTACCGGTGCGCACATCGCACGCGTACATGGCATCGCCGCGGCCCCACCGGGTGCCTGATTTGTCGTAACGCATTCGACCCATAACATGATCATAAAGGGCTTTCGCCCGCTCGAGATCGTCGGTTTTTCCCGCCGCCGCTTTCTCAGCAAGTGTCCTAAAAGTTTCATTGATCGGCACGAGCTTTTCGGGGCGCAAGTAACGCGCAGCTTCCGCATTGGTTGCGGAATAAGCGGCTTTCTCCTTGCGGACTACGCGATATCGGACCTCGATGGTCTTGCCGCTGTCTGAAGGTTGCGGATAAAGCACGCAAATATCGTTTCCGTAGTCCCGGTCCTGTACTCGTTCCCATTTTACCGGAATGTTTAGTTTTTCTTCAGTAACAGTCTGAAATGCATCGGTTTTCGCCAACGGTATCCAGACACGGGCTGCTCCTTTAATCTCGGGAAGTTTGACTCGATAGACGAACTCGAATTGGTCCGTGCCCTTAACGATGGCTGCATTGTCAGCAGCGCGACTCGCAACCGCGACAGCCATGACAAATACCAGGGGAATCCGAAGCCGCATGGGCGATTAAGAGACCAGTCGCACGATTAGCTCGCGGGCACTTTGTGCCACGTGCCGTTTTCTTCTTTCCAATTGTAAAGCGGTTTGCCGTCGATTTTGTGAACTGACGTCTCCGTGACTTTCATTTTCCCCGGCTGTCCCGTCAAAAAGAAGTCGATGTCGTAGGTTTTACCGTCCGTAGCTTTCATATCTACGCAGGCAAAGTATTTGCTCCCACCGAGATCCTGCAGGCGATCATCGTGCACTTTTATCAAGTCGAGCGCGAGATCCTGTCCCTCGTGCTTGACGTGAAATTTCCCGTCAGGGCTCTTTTTGCTTTTCGCGTCGATATTTGTCTTGATGCCGGCAGAGATATCAGCCGTGCTGACTTGTTTTGTCTCCGCGCCTTGTTTCGGGTGCTCCGCGCCTTGCTTTGGATGCTCCGTGGTCTTTTTTGGATGTTCCGGATGTTCCTGGGAGAAAACCGACGACACCGGCATAAAGAACAGTGCAATGGCTGCTGCAATAATAAGTCTTGGGATCATGTGAATTCCTCCGTCGTAACTTCGTCTTGTCGTAAGTTGTTGGATGTCTTGATAGAGTTTCCCAGCATGCCTCCACGAAAAAACAACCTCGCTTAGTAACTCTACTTGCTTAGAAGACGCATCACGGAAACGCTTTATTCCAACCCAAACCCAAATTTCCTAGCGAAGTCAGGCGAACCCAAAGATCCCCGCTTGAAGGGGCGAATTGGAGAAACCATTCCAATGCAAGTCTCGATCATTGTTCCGGTCTTTGATGAGGCGCCGCTGATACGGCCATTTCTACGACACCTGCGCGAGCGAGCGGGTGGCGCTGAAATGATCGTCGTCGATGGCGGAAGCTCCGACGGCACCAGCGATCTCGCGCAGGGCTTTTGCGATCAGCTTGTCGTAAGCGAGCCTAGTCGAGCGAAACAAATGAACGCTGGTGCGCGGGCCGCGCGCGGCGACATTCTCTGGTTCGTCCACGTCGATGCCAAAGTTCCATGGAGCTGTTTGGAGGAGATCGAGCGCATCATGGATGATCCGAATGTCGCAGGCGGTTTTTTCCGAATTCGTCTGCCGCGAGCCGCCATTTATCGATTGACGGACAGCTTCGCGCATTATGCCGGGATTCTCCTACGAATGCGGTGTGGCGATCATGGAATATTCTGCCGGCGCGCGGTCTTTCTGGACGTAGGCGGCTTTCCAGAAGTGCCTCTGATGGAGGACGTGGAATGTTTTCGCCGGCTCCGGCGCGCCGGTCGGGTCATATACAGTCGTAAGCGGATCCTGGTCAGCCCGAGGCGCTACGAAACTATTGGACCTCTGCGTCTGACTCTGGCTTACGGATTGATAACGGTGCTTTATATTTTCGGCATCCCACTGTCGAAACTCGCGTCCATTTACGAACGCACGTGCTGCAAACGCCATACTGAGTTGTCGACGTGATAAGCGATGATGCGCGCAGCTCGCACGTCTCATCCGTTTTCTTTGTACAGGAACAGCAAATGAAAAGGAGGCAGTCATGAAGATAACGAGCCTTATTATTACTTTGACCACGGCTACGGCGCTTGTTGCGCTCGCGCAGGAAGGAACAGTGGAAGAAGTAAAGCACGGAGCAAAGAAAGCGGGGCAGACAGTCAAAAACGGACTCGAAACCGCGGGCGAAAAAACCAAGGAAACCGCTGAAACAGTCGGCGAAAAAACCAAAGAGACTGCCAAGACCGTGGGCAGAAAGACGAAGGAAACCGCTCAAGCGGTAGGCCAGAAAACAAAAGAAACAGCCAAAACAGTCCATCGAAAATCCAAAAGAGCGCTGAACAAGGTGAAAGCAGAAACCAGCGGTCAACAGTCGACAAATCAGGCGCCTAATACGCCGAGCCCCACTGATCGTTGACGAATCGGTAAGACGGCGACTCCCACGTTTCGTGCCGAAGGCGCAACTTTGTGCACTCGCCGTTTCGCTGTTTCCTCGATTCTTTTCCCACTTGCTCAGACTGATTGACTGAGTCCTATTTGGCGCAATCAATTCGCGAAATTTTCTGAGCCAATGAACGGCCTGCGCCTGGGAGTCAATGTCGATCACGTAGCGACGCTACGGCAGGCCCGCTACGCCACGATGCCGGAATCCAAGAACGCTGAACCAGACCTCATCGTTGCGGCGCGAATGTGCGAACGCGCAGGCGCGCAGGGAATCGTCGCCCATTTGCGCAGCGATCGTCGGCATATCCAGGACCGGGACATCGAACGGCTGCGCGAAAACATCATGACAAAATTGAATCTGGAAATGGGCAACACACCGGAAATTCTCGATGTGGCGCTACGCATCGTGCCGGATGAAGTCTGCCTTGTCCCGGAGAAACGGGAGGAAGTGACCACCGAGGGCGGCCTGGATGTCATCGCAAATCGCAAGATATTGGACCCGACAATCAAACGGCTGCACACCTCCGGCATTCGAATCAGCTTGTTCATCGATCCCACTTTGGAACAAGTCGACGCCGCGGCGGAGCTGGGCGTTGAAATGGTTGAGCTGCATACCGGCAGCCTGGCCAACGCGTTTACAGAAAAGATCCAAAAGGAAGAGCTTGAGCAATTGCGAGCGGCCGCGCGCGCCGCGTCGGAATCAAATCTCCAGGTCAACGCGGGCCACGGCATCAACTACAAAAATATCGAGCTTATCAACCAAATTCCGCGTTTGACCGAGCTGAACATCGGTCACTCTATCGTGTCGCGGGCGGTTTGGGTGGGGCTTGACGCTGCAGTGAAAGAAATGCTCGCTGCAATGGCGAAGTACCCCGGATGAATGTGCTGATGTGCCCCTTTGTAGGGCGTCTGTGTCAGACGCCGAAAGTCGGCGTTCTACACAAACCCCCACAATTCTCTTGAAATGAGCGTGATTGGTACCGGTGTCGATCTTGTCGAGTGCGCCCGCATCCAGCGGTCGATCGATCGATTTGGCGATCATTTCCTCCATCGCGTTTTCACGGATGGCGAGATTGAATATTCGATGTCGATGAAATTTCCGGCGCGTCATCTGGCCGCGCGTTTCGCGGCAAAAGAGGCTGTTTCGAAAGCATTCGGCACTGGCATTGGCAGAGCGATGGGTTGGCGCAACATCGACATCCAGAAAAAACCGAGCGGCGAACCATTCCTCGTTTTATCCGGGCCGGCCGAGGAACTTGCGACACGACGCGGCGTAACTGCTGCGCTCGTCACTCTTAGTCATACCGAGCATCACGCCATCGCATGTGTCGTTCTGGAAGGTATGCTTGCTTAGCCTGGATAGATGCTCGGAAGGATCACAGCGTGAGGATGCTTTTAAAAGGCCGCGATCGATGCAAGGCGCCTTCATGAGACGACATGCCATCCGCATCGCATTTGCCATCATCGCTGTCGTGGCAGCGGCTGCCATTGCGATTGGCGATGTCGTGCACCGGTCCGCGGCACGCAAGCTGCGCGAGGCGATTCTTGCAGAACTCCAGCCGGTCGTCTTGAAGAATTGTACTTTGAAGCGCTTCGGGAGCGCCAATGATGGTGGATATTTGATGTGCGAGAATCTGATTGAGCCGCTCGATGGAGCATACTCGTACGGCGTTGGCAGGAATGACGATTGGGGATGCGAGGTGTCGCGCCGGTATCACGTCCCGGTGCAGCAGTACGATTGTTTTGATCCCGCGCGGCCAACCTGCGCCGGGGGCACGTTCGTGTTTCACAACGAATGTGTCGGCGATCGGACCGGCGATAGGGGTTCGCATATCTTCGACACGCTGGAAAACCAAATCAGGAAGAACGGCGACACCGGCCGGCGTCTGATCATCAAAATGGACATTGAAGGCGCGGAATGGAATTCGCTCCTCGCGGTCCCTGACGAGCTGCTGGCGTCGATTCCCCAGATTGCGATGGAGATGCACGGCTTCGATGACCCGAAGATTGTGGAGGCGCTCCAGAAACTGAAACGGCACTTCTATCTCGTGAATCTCCACTTCAATAACTGGTCGTGCACGCACAAGGCCGCGCCGCTCCCCGCGTGGGCCTACCAGACGCTCTGGGTGAACAAGCGCATCAGTGTGGTCGATCCGGCGGCGCCATTTCCTGCACCGATGAGCCCGCTAAACGCCCCCGACTCGCCGACATGGCCCGATTGTCAGTTACGCACACTACGGTCGCCGCCCTAAGAGATCAGTGGAACGCGTTGTCCCCTGGCTCGCCGTAGTTTTGGCGAAGGCGGCTCAACCCGCCGCCCAGAAACAGCATTGAAAGTCGACACGCTTTCCGGCTATCAAGGTAGCGATGGAACATTTTCGGCACATCATGGAAATCGTCGGCACCAGCGTGGATGGTGTGGGTGTATTCATTGTGGCGGCTGGCATGGTGGCCGCCACCATCCGACTTGTCTCGCGCCTACGGAATCGCGCCGATGGGGCGGGCAGTTATTATTCGCTTTACCGGCAGGATGTAGGGCGCGCGATCCTGCTTGGCCTCGAGTTTCTCATTGCCGGCGACATCATTCGGACCGTCGTCGTCGCGCCGACTCTGCAAAATGTGGTCGTCCTGGGAATGATCGTGCTTATCCGCACGTTCCTGAGTTTGTCATTGCAATTGGAGATCGAAGGAAAATTGCCATGGCGACGGGAGGTGCCCAGCCAACATCAGGATTGACTGAGCTGTTTGGCCTTCAGCGTTGAAGTTGCCGAAGCATACGCATCCTCGGTGGGATGGGAACTGCCACATGAGCAGCATCGGGATTCCCGCACACAACGGCAGCCCAACACGCCCATACAAGCACCGGTCACAGGAGCAAGAACGTAGATCCACAGATGTTGGAAATGGCCCGACACCAAGGCGGGTCCGAGCGATCGAGCCGGATTCATCGATGCGCCACAAATCGGACCTGCGAACATCGCTTCGAGCCCAATCACAGCGCCAACGACGATCCCGGCCGTGGTGCCTTTCTCAGCTGCGCCAGTCGAAACCCCGAGGATCACAAACATCAAAGTCGCAGTCAAAATCAGCTCGAGAACAAATGACTGGATCGCTGATCCGGCGGGAACTGTCGTGCCCAGCATCTCGTTTTGCGGAAACAGAAGGCGCAATGCGCCACTAGCTACTAACGCTCCTCCGCACTGACTGGCGATATATGGGACAGCTCGACGAAGCGGAAAACGTCGTGCTGCAAAAAATCCCAGACTAACCGCAGGATTCAGGTGCGCGCCGGAAATGTCACCGACTGTATAAATCATTGCGAGCACGATCAGACCAAAGGTCAGCGCAACGCCAACATGCGTGACTGCACCGCCGGTCGTTTCGTCGATCACAATCGCGCCTGTTCCGGCGAAAACGAGCGCGAATGTCCCGATGAATTCCGCCGCGAGCTTCTTCACGCTTTGCTCACGACGCAGTGTTCTTCGCAGAACGAATCGATCCTGGCACGGATCTGATCGCGGACTCGACGTGTTCCCGCCAGCCGTTCCTCGTGCGTGCCCGTGAATTTGGAAGGATCGTCGAACGGCCAGTGCAACCGGGTAGTGACGCCGGCAAAAATTGGACAACCTTCAGCCTCAACGTCACTACACACTGTCACCACAAATTGGAATATCTGTCCGGATGTCCAAACGTCGAAAACGCGCTGCGTTGTGTTCTTCGAGATATCAATTCCTAGCTCCAGAAGCGCTTCCACGACCAGCGGATTGATTGTGCCTGGTTCTAATCCCGCGCTGTGCGCGTCAAAGAATTCGCCACACGTCTCATTTAACAATGCCGCCGCCATTTGGCTGCGGGCACTGTTATGAGCGCAAATAAACAGAACTTTTTGTTTGTGCATTTGTTTTCCTTTCGTTTACGCCGCGCGCCTAAATACTCTGCGCGGCCTACAACAGCTCTTTGCAAGTTTGGAAAGCTTTTCCATATCGCGTTTGAACACCGCATCTGTTTGTACGCAGTCCTGTAAACATTTTAGATTTCGTCGCAATTCGTCCGCCCTCCGTCCGGGCAGCGAATAGATGATCCAGTTCTGTTCCCTTTTGGTGGTTACCATGCCTCGAGCGCGCAAGTAAGCGAGGTGCTTGGAAATCTTCACCTGCGGTTCACCAAGAATGTCCTGAAAATGACAGACGCAGAGCGGCGATCTTGTGAGAAGATGGAGAACGCGCAACCGCGTACGATCGCAAAAGCACTGATAGATCCGAATCAGGTCCATGGCGATTAACAACAAGCCGCGGACGTTGCGCAACACGCTGTTGTTTCGCTATCACGACGCTCACGCGCTCGACATTGCGTCCGGCCGCGGCGCAAGATCAGATTCAGGTGGTCGCCATCCGATGCGGCTTCGGCAATCGGATACTGGGCTACAACACAACAGTCGTACTCAACATCTACATCCAGGTCTGCACTCGGAATCACGCGGTTTCCGAGCTGCAGGATCTTCGCAAAGCGCTCTGATCGAAGCCGATGCTCGGTGTCATTGCCGACGTGCGTTTGTAGCACCACCTTTTCTTCTTTTCCGGTTAGTCCGCCACAATCGATGAAGTTTCTGACGACATGTCCAACTTCAGTGACGTGGGCGTGTGCGGGGATGTACTCACCATCCGGCAGCACAAATCGCGGAAACAGCTCGGGATTCACCTCGAGCGCATTCTGTAAATCATGGAACGTCATGAGAATCTATATACCTGAGCAGGCATATAGACAAGCGGCAACTATTCCGCGCAAGAATTCAGCGCGATTGACCTCAACCTGCATGGTGACGTCAGGCGCCACAGTAAGACGCATTACCCAGCCTTGCTGCAATCGCACTTACCGCTGATCGCTGCACGCGCCTCTTTGACGAGGAAAGGAATAAGCGCAAGCGCTGCGACGCTATCCAGCCACCACCAATCGAGCAACCGTGTCGCTGCCAGGCCGATCATCAAAACGATCGACAGATAACCGCAAGTGATCGATTCGACCGCGTCGGCTCTTAACGCGCGGGAATTCAGTCGAGCTGCAACTTTCAGTTTATAACCGGCCAGAATCGGCATGCCGACCTTTGCCACCGCGCCGATGAGAATGCCCCAGACACTTTCGTTTGTGTCGGTAATCCGCCTGGCAATAAACAATCCGTAACCGGAATTAAGAAGAACGTAAGCAACCAAGGCATAGAGTGAGTAGCCAACCAAACGCGCCGCGCGATCCTCAGCAAGGTTGACGTGTTCAAAGGCCGCGGTCCCGCTCGCTTCAACTCTCAGGCGCCACAGCAACACTGCTGCGCTGAAAAGTTCGATGACACTATCGATACCGAAAGCTTCGAGGAGAAGGCTTTTCGATGCCCAACCAAGCAGTAGCGACGCCGTTCCTTCAACCGTCATCCACCCGATCGTGATGTACGTGAGCAATAGCGCGAATCGGACATCCTGCTGCCGAATGTGCAACCCATCTGTTGGTTCTACACGTTCTTCGATTCTTGCAAACATGGTCGATTGGCCAGCATTGGCGCCGTGTTTTTGGTTAACGTTGTTTCATCCACCCTGATGGAATCAGTGTTGGCGGGATCAAAGGCGTTGCCTTTTCAGTCCGATCGGGCAATTCGCGTTTTCGCCAGAGCACATAAATTGTTGGATAAATCAGCAACTCCAGGATTCCAGAGGTGACAACACCGCCGATCATCGGTGTGGCGATGCGCTTCATGACGTCGGCGCCTGCTTGTAGAGTAGGAGACCACATGATTGGCAAAAGACCGAACAAGATCGCACAGACGGTCATGATCTTCGGCCGAACTCGACCGACAGCGCCTTCAATCACTGCGTCATGGAGGTCGCGCATGTTACGCATCCGGCCTTCACCCTGAAATTTTTCCCAAGCGTGATCGAGATAGAGCAGCATGACTACACCGGTTTCAGCATCAAGACCCGCCAGCGCGATGAGGCCCACCCAAACGGCCACGCTCATATTGTAGCCGAGCAACCAGAGGAGCCAGAACGCGCCGACTAACGAAAACGGAACCGCGAGGAGCACAATCCCGGTTCTCACCACAGAGCGCGTGTTGATGTAAATGAGGACAAAGATGATCAGGAGCGTGAACGGAATGACAATCTTGAGGCGTTCCTTCGCTTCAAGCAGATATTGAAATTGTCCCGCCCATTCGACGTAATAACCGGGAGGATATTGAATTCGCTGAGCGAGTAACTGCGAAGCCTTGCGCACGTAGCCCTCGATGTTGCTTGTTGTGACATCGACAAAGATGAAGCCAACGAGCTTGCCATTCTCGCTGCGAACTGAGGGCGGGCCCGTTTTGTAACGGATATCGGCCAGCATCGAGATGGGAACCTGTGCGCCAGTGGGCGTGGGAACGAGCACGCGTTTGAGCGCGTCGAGGTCTTCGCGAAAATCGCGTGCGTAGCGTGTGTTGACCGGATAACGCTCGCGGCCTTCCACGGTAATCGTGATGTTCTTCCCGCCGATGGCTGACTCGATGATGTCGTTTACATCACCAACTTTCAAACCGTAACGTGCAGCCGCTTCTCGATTCACAGTAAAGTCGAGGAAATAACCGCCGACCGTGCGCTCGGCGAACGCACTGCGCGTCTCAGGAAGCTCAGCCAGTTGTTTTTCGATCTGCACCGCGAGCTTTTGGATTTCGCCAAGATCGGGACCGAACACTTTCACGCCGAGAATGCTGCGAAATCCGGTGGTAAGCATTTCTGTGCGCGTCTGGATCGGCATCCAGAAAATGTTGGCCATGCCTGGGGTTTTCATGTTGGCATTCACTTCGGCGAGCAGCTTGTCCCACGTCATCCCGCGCCGCCACTGATCAGAAGGCTTTAGCGCGACGACGGTCTCAAACATCGACAGCGGCGCGGGATCAGTCGGTGTGTCGGCCTGACCGGCTTTACCGAATACAGTCACGGCTTCGGGAATTTTTTTTAATTGCCGATCTTGTATTTGCAGAATTTTCGTTGCCTCAGTGATCGACATTCCCGGCACCGCAGTTGGCATGTAAAGCAGCGTTCCTTCATTAAGGGGCGGCATGAATTCACTGCCGAGCCTTTTGTAGGGGAAAATTGTAATCAGAAAAACGATGAGGGCACAGCCAAGCGTGAACCAGCGATAACGCAAAACGAAGTTGGCAAACGGTTGATAGGCTCGGATTAGAAATCGGTTCACCGGATTTTTTTCTTCCGGCGTGATTTTCCCGCGGATGAGCAGCGTCATCAGCACCGGCACGAGCGTGACGCCGAGGAACGATGCGAAGAACATCGAGAAAGTTTTTGTGAAGGCGAGGGGACGGAAAAGACGACCCTCTTGCGCAGTGAGCGAGAAGACCGGGACAAAACTGACTGTGATGACGAGCAGAGCGAAAAACAACGCGCGGCCGACGCCTTTCGCGCCAGCGATGATTATTTGAACACGCTCGGCGTTGTTCGGCTCGCGGTTATGTGTCTCGCGAAAGTGCTCAAGCTGCTTATGTGCGTTCTCAATCATGACGATCGCTGAATCGACCATGGCGCCGATGGCGATGGCAATGCCGCCTAACGACATGATGTTGCTCGTCACGTGCATCCACCACATCGGGATGAAGGAGAGAATAATTGCGATTGGCAGCGTGATGATCGCCACCAGTGCCGAACGGATGTGCCAGAGAAAAACCAGGCAGACCAGTGCGACGACGATGCTTTCTTCGATCAATTTCTCGCGCAAGGTTGCGATGGCCCGCTTGATCAGGTCGCTGCGATCATAAACCGGCACGATGCGCACACCGGCCGGCAACGACGGCTTTATTTCTTCGATTTTCTTCTTTACCCCATCGATGACGTTGAGAGCGTTTTCGCCATAGCGCATCACAATGATGCCGCCAACGACTTCGCCACGTCCGTCGAGTTCGGCAACGCCACGCCGGATATCGCCGCCGAGGTGGACATTTCCGACATTCTTTAAGTAGACGGGCGTGCCGTTTTCGACCTTGAGGACGATGTTCTCAATGTCCTCAATCTTTTTGATGTAGCCGCGGCCGCGGATGTAATACTCGGTGGTTGCGACCTCGAAAGTTTTGCCGCCAACATCGGCGTTGCTCATCTTGATCGCGTTGACGACGTCGCTAAGTGGAACGTTGTAAGCGACAAGCGCGTTTGGATCGAGATCGACCTGATATTGCTTTACGAATCCGCCGACGGGCGCGATTTCGGCAACACCTTTTACGGAAGAGAGCGCGTAACGCAGATTCCAATCCTGAATGGAGCGCAGCTGGGCGAGGTCATGCTTTCCGGAGTCATCTACGAGTGCGTATTCGTAAACCCAGCCTACAGCAGTGGCGTCAGGTCCGATTGTCGGGTTCACTCCTTCGGGAAGCGAACCGCGCACCGAGTTGAGGTATTCAATCACGCGGGAACGCGCCCAATAAATGTCAGTGCCATCCTGAAAGATGACGTAGACGAACGATTTACCGAACATCGATTCGCCACGAACGAATTTCACTTTGGGCGCGGCAATGAAGACACTGGAAATTGGATATGTGATTTGGTCTTCAACGAGATCGGGCGAGCGTCCTTCCCATTCGGTGTAAACGATTACCTGTACGTCACTCAGATCCGGAATTGCATCGAGCGGCGTGTGCGTCAGTCCATAGATTCCTGCAGCAATAGCGAAGATCGTGAATACGAAAACGAGGAATTTGTTCCTCGCGCTTCCTTCGATAATACGGTCAACGAGCGTCTCGCGTTTCTGGATTGCCGCGCTTTGCTCTGTTGAAGCCATCTCCGGCTCGGTCATGGTTTGGTTCCAGGCGGAATGCTTTCCTGCGGTTCTCGCTCGTCCTCGAACGCTCTCAACGCACCTTGCACTTTCGATTCGGCATCGATGAGGAAGTTTGCGCTAGCGACAACGCGTTCATTCTCCTGGAGGCCGCTTTTCACCTCGTAAATGTCGGCATACTTGGTCCCAAGCTGGACAATGCGCGGCTCAAGTTTTCCCTCACCTTTATCGACGAACACGATGTTGCGCGTGCCAGTCGGCATGACCGCGCTCACGGGGATGGTAAGCGCCTTGCCCATGTCCATCTCCAGCTCAGCGTTGACGTACATCCCGGGCCGCAGCTTGAACTCGGGATTAGGAATATCGATCCGAACCCTGGCAGTGCGTTTCGTTTCATCGAGAAACGGGTTGATGACACTGATCGTGCCCTGAAACTTCTCACCTGGATAAGACTTGGTCGTAATGCCGATCGTCTGACCGACCTCTAACATCGACAATTCCGTTTCATAGAACTCGGCCCAAACCCAGACGAGGCTCAGATCAGCGATTTCTACCAGCATGTCGCCGATCTTTACATTCTTCCCTTGCTCGAGCGGCACCGATTGCACAACGCCGCGAAGCGGCGAAAGCAGCGTTAGTGTGTCGGAGGCCTTGCGGGTTTTTTCCAGCTCCGCGATTTGCTCTTCCGTTACGTTCCAGAGCTGCAGCCGACGCTTTGCCGATTCGATCAATCGTTGCGGGGTTTCGCGCGCCTCTCTGGTTTTAGCCTGGTCACGCATGCGGAGGAGCTCGACGAACTCCCGTTCACTGGTGAGCAGGTCCGGACTGTAGATCGACAGCAGCGGCGCATTTTTATCAACGAGCTCGCCCGGGGCGGTGACATTCAGTTTTTGAACGTAACCATCAACTCGCGATACGAACTGCCAGCTGCGGGTCTTGTCGGGCCCGATCAGACCGACTGCACGGATCGTGTGAAACAGCGGTTTGCGCTCCACGTTTGCGTAACGAACACCGATCTGCTGCTGGCGCTCGACTGGCACGACGAATTCACTGGGCCGATTAGCCGCGCCGGGTTTTTCCTCTTCGTACACGGGCACCATATCCATTCCCATGCTGTCCTTCGCCGGCTTGGCGCTGACTTCACCCGCCATCATAGTCGATTTGTAGTATTTGATTTTGCGGTCGCCCCGCGACGGCTTTGCTTCGGCATCTCTGCTCTGCTCCTTAGGCGCAGAAGAACCAGTCATTTCACCGCCGCTTTGTTTCATCACCGGAACCAGATCCATGCTGCAGATCGGGCACTTTCCTTTGGGATCCTGGGACCGGACCGAGGGGTGCATGGCGCATGTGTAATAGGCCACATCGCTCGGTTTACCCGTGGAGCTCTTCTTCGAGCAGGAAATGACCCCCACCAGGAGCGTAGCCAACGCGACCAACAGAGCGGTTTTTCGCATGAGTGCCTTCATCGCGATTTCCCTCCATTCGAGAACGCCGGCGAATAGATGTCTGCGCCAATTACTGCCTCCAACTCAGCGACAGCGGTTTGGTAGTGCGCCAGATGCTCGCGCCCCATGGCTTCGATATCGCGCAGATTGCGTTGCGCGGTAATCCAATCCAGAAATGTCACTTTTCCCGACTCGTAACTAAGCTGTGTCGCCTCGAACGCCTGCTCGGCCTGTGGCACGAGTTTGTCGCGGAAAAGTTCGACGTGATGATGAAACGTCTCGATTTTTGCCACCTGATCGCGCAGCAACCGCAACGCTTCCTTTTGTTCGCGCTCGAGTCCTTGCTCGGCGGCTGCAACATTCGCGCGCGCCTCGCGTACGCCGGCTGAATATTTGCTGGGATTTACCCACGGAACGGTGAACGACACACCGGCATCGAGTTCGCTCATCGCCTCCGCGGCATCATTGTAGCGCTGGCTTTTTACCATTAGCGCTGGGTCAGGGATCCATGCGCGGTGCGCTAACTGAAGCTTCGATTTCTCACCGTCGATCTTCGCACGCGCCATCAGCACTTCGGGCCTTTGTGCCAGCGCGACTGTACGCAAGCTGGTTAGCGAAAGATGCGCGTGATCAACACTGGTTGTCACGGGCGTGCCAAGCGATGCAAACGCGTCGCGGTTCATGAGCGCGTTCAGTTGCGATTGCGCGTCAGACAAATTGCGTTCCAGATCGCGCCGCGCTTCCTGAAGCTTGCTATAATCTGTTTCGGCAACGAGCACATTCGCCGCGTTCTCCAAACCAGCTTCATATCGGGAGCGGCTGATATCGGCGATTTGCTTCAGCGAAGTGAGATTTTTGCCGTTGATCTCGAGCTGGTCACAAGCATTCGCCAGCTGGAAGTAAGTGACGCGCGCCTTCGCAAGCACATCGAGCTGAGTGCGCCGTGCTTCCTCAAACACCGAAAGCGCCTCGGCCGAAGCAACACGGCCCCGCACCAGGTTCTTGCCGGTGATGGGGATCGGCTGTTCGATAGCGAGCGTTTGATCCGTGAACGCATTTGGCGGGATATCGACAAAACGTCGAACCCGCGATTCACCGGCAACGCGCGGGTCATCCCATGCATTCACTTGACGCACCCGTGCCCGCGCAGCGCGCCAGCGATTCTCGGCTTCTTTAATGGCCGGGTTTTTCTCCAGCACGATGCGCGTGACTTCGCCTAACGAGAGCGGCAGCGCAGCACCTCCGTATTCGCCGCCATTAGCGACGATCTGAGTTCGAATTGATAAAGTTGTAGTTAATAAGATTACAAAAGTTGTCGTTTTCATTGATCCAGGACTGCGGTTGAAGACCAGGCGTGCCAGCGAATGGGCACACCCCGGGCGTCAGCGTCCTTGGATCAGATGAGAAAAGTGCAGAGCAGCGGAAGTCGCGGCGGCGACGGTGCTGCCCATGCAAGATCAGTTCTGGTTACCGAGCGATCTTCTGTTAAGGGATTCGGCAGCACTGCAAATCCCGTCGGGGCACATATCGTATTTGTCGCCGATGTCGAATCACTCTTCGCTAGCGGCTCCGACAACGGGGCTGTGTTCTTTGGCGATGTGACGCAACAGGTTTTGTTAGTGCAGCAACTTGAGTGACAAGCTTTTTGACCTGGCGTGCTTGAGAGAATGCACGATCGCGCGGCAATGCCCATCGGTGCTGTAAAAAGCGCGGCGGCCGTTGCCATCGCAATTATGATCCTGCTCAGCATTGGTTTCCGTATAACACAAGTTAGACGACCCGTCGAGAAGAGCGTTCATCGAAATCACGCTAACGTTTGTCGCGCTACGAAATTCTGATGTGATCTGACTGCGAAACAATGACAAAGCTTCGATACCAAAACGCACCGGCAGCGCTCAAGAAATGCGTGGCTGAATCCCGCTTTCGTGTAAGTTTTGCTTGCCATGAGCATGGAAGATTCGCCGGCCTGGGACACTGATTGGCAAAAGCACTGCATCGTTTGCGGGAAGTCCGTTTTAGACGGCGAGGGGTTTTGCCACATGCGGGTAGAAGGCGAGATGGTGGCAATCTGCTGCCCGTTGTGCTTCGAGACCTTTGAAAAGGATCCGAAACGGTATCTAAGCTTGCGCCGGCTTCGTCGAAAATAGTGGCCCGACGCCTCGCTGTTATTAAATCCTGCCCTTGCCGATTTTCATTTGCATTTCTCTAGCCATTTTGCGAGGAAGAAGACTAGAATTTCTTTCAACCAAAAGGAGACGATCATGAAAACTGAGAATTTAGAGTCTATAGCAAAAAAACTGGTCGCACCGGGGAAGGGGATCCTGGCAGCGGACGAAAGCTCGGGAACAATCGAGAAGCGATTGAAAAGGATTAGCGTCCCTTCAACGGAAGAAAACAGGCGGGCATACCGTGAAGTCCTATTCACCACAAAAGGCGCAGGTGAATTTATCAGCGGCGTGATTCTCTTCGACGAGACGATTCGGCAGAAAACTCGCGACGGGCGCACTTTTGTAAAAGCGCTGGAAGAGCAGGGGATCATCCCCGGAATCAAAGTGGATAAGGGCGCCAAGACGATGGCAAATTTTCCCGGCGAGAAAATTACTGAGGGTCTGGATGGTTTGCGCGAGCGGCTTGCGGAATACAGGCAGTTGGGAGCGCGGTTCGCAAAATGGCGCGCCGTCATTGCGATTGGCGAGAACATTCCCACGGGCACTTGCATCGACGCGAACGCGGAAGCATTGGCACGCTACGCGGCGCTTTGCCAGGAAGAGGATTTGGTCCCGATCGTCGAACCAGAAGTGCTCATGGATGGCACCCACACCATTGAACGTTATTTCCAAGTCACACAGGAAACGCTTGAGAGCGTCTTTCACGCTTTGTATGAGCATCGCGTCTCACTGGAAGGGATGCTGCTGAAGCCGAATATGGTTCTTTCTGGAAAAGATTGTCCGCAACAAGCTTCGGTGCAGGAAGTAGCGGAAGCCACAGTGCGCTGCATGAAACGCGTGGTGCCGGCCGCCGTTCCAGGTATTGTCTTTCTTTCCGGCGGCCAGACCGATCAACAAGCCACCGAGCATCTCAACGCGATGAATCAGCTGCCTGACTTGCCCTGGCAATTGAGCTTCTCTTACGGGCGCGCGTTACAAGCTCCCGTGCTTAAAGCCTGGAAAGGCGATCAGGCGAACGTGGCCAAAGCGCAAGAAGCGTTCCACCACCGCGCCTGGTGCAATAGCAAAGCGCGCTTCGGTAAATACACCGAAGACATGGAAACTGCGAAAGCGGCTGCATAAGTGCCAGGAAATGTTTGAACGTTTTGGATTTTGGGTTAATCGAAGAAAGAGTCGTGAAGCGGACGCGCGATAAACTTATTCGAATCTCGATAGTCGTGGTGACTGGCCTGGCTTGGATTTCGATTTCGAACCATTGCGCATTGGGCGGGCTGATTGCCAACACCAACTCAGTTGTGGCGCCGATGCATTGTCACGGAAATCAGCCAGCACCATCGAAGAAGAGCGGCGAGCAAGAAATGCCGTGTTGCAAGCTTCTCCGGGCAACCGTGACGAGTGATGCAAAGATTGTTCAAGTTGCGAGTAAGAATTTTCTGCCAGCGCAAAAAGCCATTATCGCAGAGATAATTTTTGCCAACGAAGCGCAGCTTCGTCGGACACCCCTGGAACTCGACACTGGTCCACCATTTGCTGAGTCCTTCGCGGAATCTGTGTTGCAGCGGAGCATTCTCGCTCACGCTCCGCCTTCTCTCGTCTAACGACTGAGCCCCTGCTGTGGCAGGCTTAGCTCGGCCGTAATGAACGCTCCACTTCTGCGCGCCTTTGCGCGTGTCGCAGGAGTTCTGATCCACCACGCGGATGAGCGCAAGCGCATTCGCAAACCAAAATTACAACTAAATTATGAAACTCAATTACAAAACGATCTTAGCACCATTTGCAGGAGCGGCGCTCGCCGTCTCGCTGCAAGCAGCTGCGTTGTCTGATCAGGACAAGCAATTCCTCACGGCCTATGGCAAAGTCCATAACGCATTGGTGGCCGATGACCTCGCCGAAGCGAAAAAAGGAGGAACCGATCTCGGTCCCGACGGTGTGGATTTAAGCAAAAGCAAATCGCTCGATGAAGCGCGCGCCGCGTTTGGCAAACTGAGCGACAAAGCAGTCAAGCTCGCCGCCGGACAGAGCGGCTACCACGTCGCTCACTGCCCAATGCTAAACAAAGATTGGGTGCAAACATCGACAACCGTCGCCAATCCTTATGGCGGCAAAAGCATGATCAGCTGCGGAGAAATCAAAAAGTAAAAGGAACGACAACAAACATGAAGAAAACAGAATCACTAATAGCAATCGCAGCCGCGGCGTTATTCGCGGCATCGCCGATCATTGCCCACGGAGGTCATGAGCACCAAGGCAAGGAGGCTGTCGGCGAAAACAAACAGGAAGTCACAGTCAAAGGCGAGGTGCTCGACATGGCGTGCTACCTCGATCACAACGCGACGGGAGACAAGCACGCCGATTGTGCGAAGAAGTGCATCAACTCCGGGTTACCCGTCGGGATCAAAGGCGATGACGGGAAAACGTACCTGCTGATCGGCGAGCACAAGCCGCTTAACTCCGAACTGGCGCAGTATGCGGCCAAGACGATCACCGTTAAGGGCAAGCTTAGCTCGCGAGACGGCATCAACATGATCGAGAACGCCGAAATCCAGAAGTAGCAAATCGAATCGTGCGAACGGTTCGTTAGGCAGCATTCACACACTATGACTATGACACCTCGTTTTCAGAAATTAGCGCTCTTAGCGCATATCACTTTTTCGGTCGGCTGGCTCGGTGCGGTCGTTCCTTATCTTGCTCTGGCCATCGCCGGTCTGACCAGCCGCGATGTCCAGTTAGTTCGCTCCACATATCTCTCGATGGAGTTGATTGGCTGGTATGTGATCGTGCCTTTTAGCTTCGCTGCGCTGTTGAGCGGGCTTATCCAATCACTGTTTACTCAATGGGGATTGTTCCGGCACTGGTGGATATTGGCTAAGCTGGCGCTCACAATATTTGCCGTCCTGAT
>Ga0137378_10001103_pt1 | contig 22418 bp, 15 predicted proteins | sample SagtaG_21_FD_104813 | JGI IMG/M metagenome (GOLD analysis project Ga0137378, IMG submission 104813) | Vadose zone soil microbial communities from Sagehorn Ranch, Mendocino, California, USA - Sage2_L_60_16 metaG | ecosystem: Environmental > Terrestrial > Soil > Vadose zone | place: USA... | reverse complement strand
GTCGCGGACAAGTGTCGAGAGGAGCTCAAAGGTGAGGCATACAAGGAAACGAGGAAGCAGCTGATGGAGCAGGCCAGTGCCATCTACCAGGCAGAGCATGCGGAAGAAGCGAGACAGCATTTGGCGACCTTTGCCACCTCGTGGCGAGCACGAACCCGCCATCCGCTGTGGCGAGGCTTGAGCGGGATTTTGAGCGAATCATCGCGAACTCAGCGTTGGATGGGATAGCACGTGAACTCATCCGCACCACCTCGCTCTTGGAGCGGACTAATCGCGAGTTGCGGCGCAAGTTCCGCCAGCTGTGTTGCTTTGGCAGTCCAACAGGGGCTGAAGTGGCCATCTCTATCCAGGTCACACGGCGCAATGCTCGCTGGTCGAAGCAAACGTGGTGGGAGTCCTCTCACTCGCTCTATTTTGACTTTCTCACTCTCAACCCTTAGCAAAGGATACGTTACCTGTTCTAGATGTTTCCCCGCGCCCTCACCCCCATGGATGAATCACAGGGGCTTTCGGGCGCGAAGTCTGGTAACTCACGCTATGGACTGCATTCCCATTCTCTTACTGCGCCGTCGCTCTACGAACTTCGTTGCCCATTGGTACAAGAAGATGAACAGCGTGAGCCATAGCGCCCCGGAGAGATAGCCTGCCAGCACATCGCCGAGCCAGTGCTCGCCTTGAAACACCCGTGAATAGCCCATCAGCAGTATATTGAGCACGGCAAACACCTGGAAGGGTAGCAGCACCCAGTGATACTTCCACGTGCGTACGGGCCTGGTGAAACTCAAATACAGTAGTGAGCCGTAAAAGACCATCATGTGGCAGGCATGGCCGGAGGGAAAGCTATTATACAGCAGGGGAACATCGACATGAACCAACGTTGGCGAGGGACGCGGCCGCAACACATAATTCCCAATGATTGTATCGAGGCCATTGCCGACCCCCACCGTTAGCGCCACGAACGCTGCCTGCAAATACCACCCCATCAGTAGTATCGCGGCACATATAATGCCGAGAACGACCCCCGTAGGCGTCGGATTATTGAACGTCCCGACAAAAACGAGTACTGAGATGACCCATGGCCAGTAGTGCACGTGTTGCACAGCCTGGCTGAATGTCACTTCAATCGGCCAGGGGCCAGGATGGTTATGCGTTAGCACCGAGGCAGTGATGAGCGTGACCAAACCAATTACCCAGAGCGCAATAGCCACGCCTCTCCAGATGCGACTCTTTCTCCCATGGACATTGCCCGTCTCTCCTGCAGAGCTCCGTTTATGCGCATTCTGTAGCGAAGTTGAACTGTCCATATGTGTACTCCTCTCCATATCATGATTTCGGGATGATTACACGAGCCAGGGGCTCCCGCTATGTACTGTATGATCGCAGTATCTCTCCACTCACCCGCCATAAACACCTCTAAACATCAAGCATGGGAAAGAGCTCGCACATCCTGGCCAACATACAGAACCACCAGAATCAGCGCGGCGATGACCAGGCAGGTGATGGGTGCGATGCTGCTAACTAACCTGGGTTCCAGTAGTTCAAACGCCCCTATTCCCAGGCTGAGCAGCTCAAGGAGGGTGCATCGTTGGCGCGCCCATGGCTTGAGCGTCCATAATCCCCAGGCAATCACAGGCGACGCCAACGCTACGACCAATGCAACTCCCGCAGCAAAACCTGTAAAAATGGAGATACCGCTCACTATGACGGGGTGCCCCGGTGCCAAAAGTTCTGCGATCAGAATCAGGCTGAAATACAGCCCTGATAGACATTGAACAATCAAAAGAACGACAATGGCAATAATCTTAGGCCGGAGCCTGCCCGCTAGCGTATCTTGCATATTCTCCCCTTTTCTCCTCTTCATAGAAACAACAGGAACGTTTGCAAGAGAAAGAACCCTCGGCGGGCACGCTTCGACCCATACCGTTCCACTCTTGTTTCTCATGTGAATGAGTATAGAAGCTCACGTAAAGTCTGTCATGATCCAAAAGCTCCACTTTTCACAGTGTCTCTCTACTACTTTGTAGCCATGAGATTGCGCTCTATATATGGGGAGGAGTAGACAACAATGACCCTCTCAATGCTACCCAGGTAGCATGACATCCCCCCTTGTCCGCCTTACACTGACAGTATACAATGATTTATCTGAGCAATCAATTGAAAGGAAGGACTCATGCTCATCGCATCTTCCCAAAGCAGCAAACGCAAGAAGCATAAAAGGGCCCGCCTGGTAATTAACCCGAGGGACGGGCAGAATGTGACAAACATTACCGCTATGATCGCTGTGCTATCAGCTGCCGGTTGGAAAACCGATATTGCCCTGAAAGAGTATGGTGGACAGAGTGTGGAATTAGCTACTCGGGCAGCTGAAGAAGGGTACGACCTGGTGCTGGGTTATGGCGGCGATGGAACCTTGAATCAAGTGCTTAATGGTGCCATGAATGTCAAAGGATGCCGCAGCGTCCTTGGCGTTATTCCCGGCGGCACTGCTAATGTCTGGGCAACCGAAATTGGTGTGCCTCATGATCCGCTGAAAGCCGTTCTTGCCGTTCTTGAGAGCGAAGCACGCACAATAGATATTGGCTATGTCGAGGTGCAGGGACTATCATTGCCTGCAGTAGACCAGCACAATCAGGATGAGAAACTCGGTCAGAAAAGCCGGAAAGCAAAGAAGAAGGGCGCGAAACTAAAGGCGTTGCACCACTTCTTGCTCATGGCCGGTCTGGGTCTCGATGCCGCAATTATGGAACACTCTTCCGATGCCCTCAAGCACCGCTTTGGACCTTTAGCTGTGGGACTATCCGTTGTCGAAGAGCTGCCTGCACTACACCCTTTTCCGGTAGAGATACGGATAGGTGACTCCAGGCAGCATGGGAACCTGGTCTGGAAAGGCGAGGCCTTACAAATTGTTATAGGCAATACACGCAGCTACGCCAATCTCGTTCAGATCACGCCTGATGCCTATCTCGATGATGGGATGATCGATGTCTGCGTGATCAAGCCAGGCGACCCACTGACAGGCATAGAGCAGATCAGCTCGCTCTTGTTCCGGCACAAGCCTGATCACGTGACGACCGAGCACTTCCATGGCTCCAGTACCGTGATCAGTGTCCCGGCCTCAATCGAGCTCCAGTTGGACGGCAGCCCGATGCAGCTCAAAGACTATCTGAACAAAACGGATCGTCAAGCCCTTCGCAAGGCTAGCAATGATCAAGAGGTAATGGTCAATTACCGTTTTGCTGCCCTGCCCCGTGCCATACAGATAGCAATCCCTAGCGCATATCATGGTGGCTTGTTTAGCCAACCGCCCGCGGAAGAACCGCACCCGGAGGCATCGCAGCAGAGAAACGGGCCTCATGGGCATGTCCAGGACCATCCAGGAGAGAGTGCGCAACGGGAATCGCCAGAGCGGATCAGTTCCTTATTGGAGCAAGGGCACCGTGTAACCGTGACGGGTGTGCTCCCACAGCCGGACGATGAACATCGCTACATTATCGCGGGTACAGTCCTGAAACGGAACGGCGGAGATAGCCAACCCGTTGCCGTACAGGTGATCGATCATGCGTGCATCCTTAGATATACGGGTGAGCAAGTTGCCCCTGCGGCTTTTCAGGATTTGCACGAAGGCGCCGCAATTGTTGTAGTGGGCAAGAAGAGTAAACGTAATGTCATTCTGGCAACGCACGTTCTAATCTAGGAGGAAGGCGATGGACTCAGAGTCAGAGACAATACGCGATAAATCGCTCGAGGCGGCGCTAGTCGTTGAAAAGGACATCAAACCCCTTGAAAAGTTGTTCATCAAATGCAAAGAGGACTGGATTCACCACCTGGCACAGGCACTTGCATTTAGCCTGCTGACGATCCTTGTGCCCATTACTGTCCTGCTCCTGGTCACCTTTGGCGCGATTTCGTGGTGGCTGGATGCGCCGACCCAGCACATGTTGACCATGCGGCTTGAAAACATCATGCCAGCGCCGTTTTCAGCGCCGGCAACGGAGATGTTCAGCAAAGCGTTCAATGCGTATTCTCATGCCTCGATCCTTGCAGAGTTCATTATAGTTGCGCTGGCGATTCTGTTCGGCTCCTTCTTCTTTTCCCTGCTGGAGTTGTGCTTCGATGTGATCTATCACCTCCAGCCACGCCCGATGCTTCGCAGGCATATCGTAGCGATTGGCATGCTCTTCTTGTTCATCGCGCTCACATCGATCCTCATCGTGGCGTCAGTTGCGCCAACTATTTTCCTGACGCTTCTGTTTCCCGTTCAAGTGAGCTCCATTCATAATAGTGTGTTTCTGGATATTTCCAGCTATATAGGCAGTATTGTCATCTCGCTAGTCCTGTTTCAGGCTATCTATGTCATGGTTCCCCACCGGCATATTACGTTCAGGACGCTCGGTCATCATATAGGCAAGAGTTGGCGTGGCGCGCTCGTTTCAACAGCAGTGATGCAGCTCTTCCTGGTGCTCTTTCCAATCTACGCCACACTCTTCATGAATAACTACATCGGAGAGGTCGGATTTGTACTGATTCTACTGCTATTCTTCTATATCTTCATGCTCATTCTGTTGCTGGGCGCTGAGATCAACGCCTTCTTCGCCGAGGGTATTCGTGTCCCCCAGAGCGACCTCATCACCGAGGCCAGCAAAGGAGGCTATCGAAACAGCACAGAACTGACACTTAAATTTCCAGGTACGAGCAACAATCCGTAGTGCATTTCCAATGAGGTTTGTTTCACTTGTTTCATTTGTTTCATTTGTTTCACTTGTTTCACTTGTTTCACTTGTATCGCTGTGGCACTTAAACGCTTTTCATACTTACTGAATTGGCCCTGGTACCTGCTTGCTGAGGACTGACGGAGAGGCAAGATCAACAGAGAACGGCCGCAAATGTAGTGCGAACTGAAATGGTTCGCAATGTAACTCGTACTGCGGCAGCACGCCAGGGCCACAACTTGCAGACCCTATGCCATTTTGGCGATAGTCCAGATGCCAGATGAGCTGGCCCGAATCGCTCAATTCATACGTGTGCCTGGCCTTTTCCAACTGGTCCACGGTATAGCGGTGGATACTAAAGTTCATTTCTGGCATCCCAATGGCGAGTAGCCCGATTCCTCGACTATTCGCCACACTTGTCCATTTCACCTCAGTGCGGTTGCCGTTCTCCTGGGGGAACGTATACGGGGTAAACAACCCGTCGACCGATTTCGTATACACACCCACCCGATTTGCCTGCCTGGTATCGGCATACGATTCACCCGGTCCACGACCATACCAGGTGACATATTCGAACTGTTTTGGAATGCGCAGTTCCAGGCCAATTCTGGGCAGCGTTTTGGGTCCGCCTTTCGCCGGGACACCTTTCACCGAGAGTATAACGTCACCAGTGCCATATACCGTATATTCATAGATACATGACACACCCCAACTCTTGATAGGCGGTGCAACACGTGCCGACACCTCCACTTTCACCGCTCGCCCTCCTTCGATGACCTCCCAAGAGACGCGGTCAATGCGATGTTTGAGCCAATGTAACCCAAACGACTTCCATTCCCCGGCGACATCGCCAAATCCGCGGTCATTGTCCGTCGTCGCCCGCCAGAATGCAAGACGTGGCCCCTCCTCCATCAGCTGTACCCCTTCATACAGCCAGGATGAGATCACGCCGTATACGGTATTGAAGCGCACTTCCACGGCCGGCCCTTGAATGACCAGGGACGTTTCCTCGACACGACACTGGAGTGTTGGCATTGATTGAAGCGCTCCAGGCCTTGCTGGACCTGCTGACGCCACCAGAAATTGTGCATTAGCGACTTCGTGCCCCCGTTTGGCCCAGCGCGTATCAAACGCCAGGGTAAAATCCATGTTGAGCCAGTAATCCCACCCGGTGGGGTCTTCGGGAAGGGCAAATGGTATCTGGACGGTTGTGAAGCCCTGTGCCGGAATGTCGGGCAGGTGCAACGCTCCTTGCTGGACGAGTATACCTTCCTTTGTTAAGGACCACGAACAGGCTAAGTGGTTCAGCGTAATGAAGTCGTAACGGTTGTGGATGCGGACCAGTCCGCCAGCCACATCCAGCATCTCTACCTTCACCGGCTCGATGGTCTTTTTGTATTCGAGAAGCCCTGGTGAAGGCACACGGTCCGCGGAAACCAGGCCATCAATCACAAAGTTCCCATCATTGGGCTCGTCACCGAAATCGCCACCATACGCGAAGTATTCCTGGCCTTCGGCCGTCCGCTGGCGAATGCCGTGATCGCACCACTCCCAGACGCACCCACCCTGCAGTCGACGATACTTGTACATCGTATCCCAATATTCGGTCAAACCACCTGGACCATTGCCCATAGCGTGAGCGTATTCGCAAAGGATGTGCGGTTTCTCAAGGTCGGTTCGCTCTCCCAGTTTCACGAGATTCTCAATCGATGTGTACATCGTGCTAAAGACATCGGTCGCTTTTGCTTCTCTATCGGCCTCGTAGTGAATGAGCCTGGTGGGATCCTGCGTGCGAATCCAGGCAGCCATCGCCTCGTGATTGCGGCCAAAGAATGACTCGTTGCCAAGTGACCACATGATCACGCAGGCATGATTCTTATCACGCTCAACCATACGGGCGGCTCTTTCAACGTAGGCCGCCTCCCACTGAGGGTTGTCACTGGTCCATTGCGCAGCAGCCTTTGCGATGGCTGCAAGATTGCGCTCTCTGTTTGGGAGATCGTGCAGGAAGGTTTTTGGATCCACCGTGGCGGAGCCGAACCCGTGGCACTCCAGGTCGGCTTCGTCTATTACATACAGCCCGTATTCGTCACACAGGTCCAAAAACCGAGGGTCGTTGGGATAGTGCGAAGTCCGAACCGTATTGATGTTATGTTGCTTCATTAACACCACATCTTGCACCATGGCTGGGTAGGGCACGGCCTTGCCGAGGTCGGGGTGGTGATCGTGACGGTTCACACCTTTCAACTTGATCGCAGCGCCGTTGACCACAAAGACGCCATCCTTCAACTCGATAGCGCGAAACCCAACGCGCTGGGGGACTACTTCGACCACATTGCCATCGTCATCGTACACAGTTACCAGCAAACGGTACAGATACGGGTCTTCAGCGGACCAGTTTCGCGGCGCTTTGAGGTCCGATTGAAAATCCAGGAAGACATCTGCGCCTGGTGCCGCAGTAAAGGTTCGCTCCGTCACTTCAAGGTGTACGGGCTGGTCTTGCTCGTCCAAGAGATTGATGGTCACCTTGCCAGAGTTGGTGGTCTCTGTCCATGTATTGGTGAGAGTGAGCTGGACTGACAAACGTGCATCAAGATAGTCTGCATCAAACTGGGTCTTCACGGACACATCAGCGGCATGCACTTTCGGCCGGGACAACAGGTATACGTCACGGAAAATACCACTGAGCCACCACTGATCCTGATCTTCAAGGTAGCTCCCATCTGACCACTGATACACGCGAACCGCGATGTGATTGATTCCGGGGCGCAGGTAGTGAGAGACGTCGAATTCTGTTGGCAGACGACTGCCCTGACTGTACCCGACCTCTGCTCCGTTGATCCAGACGTGGAATGCGCTATCCACCCCTTCAAAGCGCAGGGTCACATAGCGATTCACCCACTCATCGGGAACATGAAACGTTCGCCTGTAACATCCTGTCGGATTCTCTGTAGGCACGTGGGGTGGATCAACAGGAAAGGGATAGTCAATATTCGTGTAATGGGGATGCCCATAGCCGTGCATTTGCCAGCTTGAAGGGACCTGCAAATCATCCCATTGCCCCACATCAAAGGAGTCCTCATAGAAACGCTGAGGTGCCTCTGCAGGAGATGGGTAGTAGGAAAACTTCCAGAGGCCGTTGAGGAGTTTGAAAAACGGTGAATTCCCGCGTTCAAATGACAGGGCCGCCTTTGTCTCAGCGTATGGTACGAAATATGAACGGGCGGCAAGCCGATTCTTCTGAAGACACGTGTGTGTCTCCCAGTCCGGTATGTCGGGACCATCGATGCGTTGATAATGGACAGTGATACCATCGGCATGCAGGCCGCCTTCAGACCGCTCTGTCATATCTTACTTCTCTCTTTCCTGCTCCAATTTTCCGTAGCAAATGGGTGCAGGCACCCACTCACCAGGAATTTTGTTGTTCCTGTTTCATCCGTAGGTGCCTCAAGGCCGAAGCCTTTTTGGTCTTACCCCGCGTCCGCAGTCAAGTTAACGTCCGCGTCCGAGCCAGTACCGCTGACGACTTGATCTACCAGCCCGATCAAGCGAAGGGCTTCAGACAGGATACACAGCCCGGCATTGTGGTCACGATCCTGCGGAAATTGGTAGTAGGCACAGGTGGCATTTGGCAGAGGAAGACGCGATCAGACAACTGCATGTCCTCCCACTTCCAGCCACAGCGATGACACGTCTTGCTGGAGGGAAAGAAGCGGCCCACCCTGATGACCTGCCCGCCATGTTGCTCGACTTTGTTCGTGAGCAGCGTGAGCAGTTTGCCGAGCGAAGCATCAGAGAACGAGCGAGCCAACCGCCGGTTCTTGAGCAATCCCTTGAGGTTGAGATCCTCCACCCCAATGATCCCATAACAGTCGGCGATCCTGGTCGTCATCTTGTGGAGCACATCATCTCTCATGCAGGTGATGCGATAATGGAGCCGTGCGACCTGACGACGGGCTTTTTCCCGGTTCTTTGATCCCAGTTTCCTGCGATGCAGTCGCTTGTTGGCCTGGCGCAGCTTCTTGAGCGCAGTCGCGAGGAACTTTTGGTTCTCAAATCCCTCACCAGTGCTCAACGTTGCCAAGCGGTTCAGGCCCACATCGATGCCAACTGCTCCTTTCCTATTCTCTGCGAGTTCATCTGGAATTTCAACCGTGAGACTCACAAACCACCAGTCAGCCGTTTTCGTGATCCGTGCGCCTGTCACCTTCCCTTTGAAGCGAAGATTCTCCGCCAGATTGACCCATCCGAGCTTGGGAATCCAGATGCGATGATCGCCCAACTCGAATTGATCGTTGGCGAGATAGAAGCTGGCTTTGCTTCTCTTCTTCCTCTTGAAGCGAGGACGGCGAGCCTTGCCTTCAAAGAACGCCCTAAATGCTTTGCCCAGGTCGAGAAATGGCTGATCAGAGGCGTTTTTGGTGACTTCCCACGTCCAGGGGAATTGCTCCCGTCTGATCTCATTAAATTGCTTCTTGAGCTTGAGCGCTGTGGGCTTTTCGCCTGCTTCATAGTGTCGATTCCACTCCGCAAGTGCCCAGTTCCATACAAAACGGCTTGTTCCTGCGGCACGGGCAAAGTAATTGGCTTGCTCAGGCGTGGGATGGAGCCGGATCTTGTGTGCTTTGATCATCGGTGATCTCCTTTCCCAGAGCAGCCGCCCGAATCGTATTTTTGTGGGAACGCAGGCCATGTAAACGAGCGGAAAAGACAGTAATGATTGCCAGGAGATCGCTCACTAACTCCTCGTTGCCTTCTCGCTTTTGAACCAATGAGTTCCCTCGCGGGGCAAGATTCCGGCAAATCACCAGAGGTATTATGCGCCCCAAGTCATGGGCAGCTTCTTTACGCCCAAGAGGATAAAGCTATTGATCATTTCCAGCGGCACATCAGCTACCTGCCAGCGCCCGGGCAGGCGGTCGAGCATGGCATTGAGCGCGACTTTCGCCTCCAGGCGCGCCAGGGGAGCGCCCAGACAGAAATGGATGCCGCGCCCGAAGGCGACGTGACGATTGGGCTCGCGCTCAATGTCGAAGCGATCGGCATCGGGGAACTCGGCCTCGTCGCGGTTCGCCGAGCCGATCCAGGCAATGATGATCTGATCCGGCCCGATGCGCTGGTCGCCGAGGATTGTCTCGGTGGTTGTAATACGTGACATCCCCTTCACTGGCGAGTAATAGCGCAGGGTCTCCTCGATGGCACCCGGCACCAGTGCGCGATTCGCGCGCAGGCGATCCACCACGTCGGGATGCTCGTCGAAGCAGAGGGTCATGTTGCCGAGCAGGTTGGTCGTCGTCTCGTTGCCCGCCACCAGCAACAGGCCGCAGAAGCCGAGCAACTCCACGGTGCTCAAGCGCTGCCCATCGACCGAAGCGGCCAGCAGCGCGCTTACCAGGTCGTTTTGTGGATGCTGTCGGCGCTCCTCCAGCACCTGCGTGAAGTAGCCATACATGCTCTGGACCTCCTGGAAAAGCGCCCTGCGCTCCTCTTCCGACAGGCCCTGATCGCCAGCAACGAAGGCATCCGACCAGCGTTTGAAATCCTCGCGCAGCTCGGCAGGGATGCCCAGCAGTTCGGCAATGACGGTCACAGGCAGGGGATAGGCCAGGTCGCGCACCACATCCATCTCACCCACGGCGGTGACGTGGTCCAGCAGTTCGTTGGTGATGGCGGTGATGCGCGGCTCCAGTTGCGCCACCATGCGCGGCGTGAAGGCCTGCGAGACCAGGTTGCGAAGCTGGCGATGGCGTGGTGGGTCCATCTGCAGGATGCTGGACCCGAGCGGGTCGGCATCACCCTGGGAGCCCTCCGATTGCGCCATACGGCGGGCGTCGGACGAGAAGGTCGCATGCTCGCTCAGCACGCGCGACACATCGACATAGCGAAAGACCTGCCAGCCGCCCCAGTCCGGGTGCTGGAAAACGGGCTGCGTGGCACGCATCATACGATACCGCTCGAAGGGAGCGTACAGTGGCTCTTTGTAACCTGGTGTTTGCATCTGTTCTATCTTTCTCGTTTGAACGGGTTGATTGCTCTGTTTTCATTCTCTACGATTCAGAGGGCGAAGGGTTGTAGCAGGTGCGTCGTACTGAGCACAAACCCGTGTCGCACGGAGAGAAGGCTTAGGCCTGGGAGCTACAAGGCAAACTCTTTAGAGTAACTGCCGCAGCTCTTCTGTCAGTTGCTGGACAAGCTCCGGTCTTCCATGGAACTGAGCCGGGGTATTCTGAAAGAGCACAATGCGCCACGTGCCGTCGCGCCTGGTGGCGACAAGTGTGTGAATCGTGTTGAGTGCGGGCTCGATGTCCGTCTTTGTGGGCGGCACCATGCCAGCGACCGCCCGGAGAAGGGCAACATCAGGACTCAACAGACGCACGCTTCTGACTTTGCCGACGTAGGGGGCTGTGGGATGGTCGGCAAAGATGCGCTGAAGCGACGAAACGATTTCCGCTCGCCCTATGAGCTGACTCCCATCGAATCCGATGCTGTCACCGTCGTTAGCGAACGGGGCGGCGAAGGCATCGGCACTGCGCTTGTTCCAGCCATCCAAGATCTGTCGATAGAGCGCGCGGACCTCGATCTCATCGGGAGATAGCGAGTCTTGCGGTTGGAATGTTTGTGAACTCATTGTTGACTCCTCCTTTAGGCAGATGCGGACTCACGTTGCAATAGAATTTCGAGAAAATGTGTCCGATTTTGCGACACATTTTTTGGGGAAGGTGATTGTGATGATGAAAGCCAAAGCAGGATGAAGAATGGCGAACATTGCTGCGTATTTTAAAATGAGACTGCGTGGGAGCGAACCCCGGACTATTCAACATTTTGGATCGATGCCATGGTTTTGGAGCGAATATGTGAGCCATTTGTTTACCTTCTCCTCAATATTCAATTCCTGTTTCGCTGTTAATTTACGGTAGGCGGGGGATGCTTGAAGACCTTGCCGGCGGCCGCTCGCAATAATCGATCGCGTATGGCCAGTCCGAGCCCGTATTCGTCGAAGCTCCGGCAGAGAATAACCTCTACGCCGGCAGTCTCCAAGGTACGCAAACCAGCAAATAACGCAGTTGCGACCTGTCCAGGCGCAGCTGCGTTTCCAAGCGTGTGGACCAGTGCGCCACTATCCTGAAACGCCGGTACATCTTCGTCAGCAACCAGGACGCCGACGCGTTCTCCGCGCTCGCGACGGCTCCGTACTTCGGCCAGCATAGCTACATGCATCTCCTCCACTGTACCATCGAAGAGGAAAAGCGGAACAGTAGGAGCATAATGGGTGAGGAGTTGACCCGGCGCTCGCTGCGCCTCCGGGTTTGCATTATCGTCACGCTGTACCTTGTTTTTCACTCGCGGAGGAAGCCGAACGTCAGGCAAGACGGCCCGCAGTTCTTCCAGGCTAACACCCCCTGGCCGCAAAATCGTCGGGACTGTTGAACAAAGGTCAAGCACCGTCGACTCGACACCCACCTCACATGGACCACTATCAAGGATTAACGGTACTTGCCCATTCAAATCGGCCAGAGCATGTTGGGCAGTCGTGGGGCTAATATGCATAAAGCGGTTGGCACTGGGCGCGGCAATAGGTGTACCTGCCGCGCTAATCAATGCAAGGGCAACTGGATGACGCGGCATGCGAATAGCAACGGTGTTCAATCCCGCCGTAACCAGCGCTGGTACAAGCGAACGACGCGGCAGGATCAATGTCAACGGTCCCGGCCAGAATGTACGAACCAGCTGATGTACCTGTACTGGAATATCAGTAACCAGTTCCTCCAACGCGCGTTCATCCGCGATATGTACAATCAACGGGTCGCTCAATGGCCGCCCTTTAGCAACAAATATGCGCTCCACAGCACGAGGTTGCAACGCATCGGCACCAAGGCCATAGACGGTCTCGGTAGGGAAGACAACAACCTCGCCAGAGCGAATCAAAGCGGCTGCACGCTCGATTCTGGCTATCTCAGGATGAATAGGATCAACAGCTAGAACTTCAGTATCTATTTTTGACATAAGCATTAGGGACCTTCAAGATGTAGATGAGAAAGAAAAGTACTATCATTTTTTCCCTGCTGGTCACTCTGAGTTATCTTGAAATCTTTTCACATGTCTACTCTGTTCGCGATAGAGGAGGTAACGGTCAAAAACACCTCTTTGCAGTGGATGTATCTTTACAAGCAACTCCGCTTCATCACACCAAGTAGCCCTTCCCTCGATGCTAGGTTTCAGCTCTCCAGAGAAGACCTCAGCATAAAAGATAATGGTAAGTGTGCTCATACGAGTTATACGATTACTGACGTTCGAGCTATAACCAATGAGATCATCCACTTTCAGCTCCAAGCCAGTCTCCTCCATACATTCGCGCAAGGCTGTTTGTTCAGGATTTTCCTCCCAGCGCATAAAACCACCGGGAAATACTAATCCACCTTCGGGCCGTTCAACAACAAGATAGCGACCTTGATCCTGGACAACGACAGCGACACAACCGAAGGGAGGTAAGTTACCTGCGAGGAGAAAGTTGAGGATATTAAAAAAGATACTCACTGAGCGCTTTAGCAACCGATAGAGCAGGTATATTACCACAGATGATCTTCCACCAATCTTTTTATTGTCTTGCCATTGTACGTGCAAACATCTAAGAGAGCAAGAGCGATGAACAATCCCTGCTCATAATAATCGCGTCACGAGAGACAATCAGATTGGGGGGTTTATCATACATGAAGCACGCAATGAGCGCTCGTTATGCTGGTTTTCGGCCAGCATAACAGTACGCACGCTACGCATTTGACATTTCTAGAGTATTTCTGGTAAACGAACTCCTGGGTTTTAACGCCCGCTGCGGGCCTGCAGACGGCGCACAACAGCATCGACAGTGACAGCGATCAACAAGACAGCGCCTTCTACCATCTGCTTTACGTCTGTAGTCTGGCTCTTCAAATCCAGACCATTCTCCAGGCTACCGATAATGAGTGCCCCCAAGACGATAGACCAGACCGAGCCAACACCCCCAAAGAGGCTGACGCCACCGATTACTGCGGCAGCAATAGAATCGAGCAGGAGCGTCGGGTTAATTTGCGTTGCCACGGCATTTGCGTATGAGGCCGCAACTATACCACCAATGGCGGCAAGCGTCGAGCAGAGCGTAAAGACTGCGATACGTATCCCTGTGACATTGATACCGGCACGGCGAGAAGCCTCGGCATTGCCTCCCACTGCATAAATGTGACGGCCAAATGTCGTCTTTGTCAGGACCAGCCACATAATCAGGATTAATCCAAAGAGGATCGCCGTTGAATTCGGAACGCCAAGGAATTTTCCACCTGTCGAAGGGGTATTTTCGAGCACAAACACAATTCCTTCAACAGCGACGGCCGCAATCACAATTTGAGCGATGAGCCGGAGAAGCGGTTTGGTTCTCAAGCCAGCACGACGACGAGCCACCTGGTCGAACACAAGACCTAAGGCATAGAGTACTAAGACAACTGTTGGCAGCCCGACACCAAGTATATCTGGCAGGAAACTATTGGAGCTCCCAGCAATGGCAAGAACTGTATCGTCATGAATGATCAGCGTTGCCTGCCCTTTGAGCAAATTAATCAGTAATCCCGAGTAGAAAATGGACGCGGCCAGGGTCACGATAAAAGAGGGAATACGAAGCAACGCGATAAACAAGCCATTGATTGTGCCGGCAATGGCACCTGCAAGAATACCGCAAAGAATAGCTTCCCAGGCAGAGAAACCATGATAGTTGATGAGCACGCCCATCACGACGGCGCCAAATGTACCAACCGAGGCGACGGAGAGATCGATCTCACCTAGCAGGAGAACGAGAGTAACACCAAGTGCATCTATACCGGTAGTGGCAATCTGCTGTAAGAGATTGGAAATGTTAACCGGCAGAAGGAATAACCCGTTCGTAGTTATTTGGAAATAGATAACTATGGCTACGAAGGTCGCTAAAACAGGAATAAATCCGAGATCACCACGTAGCAACTGGCCCAGCGATTGCTTTTGAATATTCGATGGTACCTCTACGGAAGCTGCTGAAGCGGGCTGGTTTTTAGATGAGGTTGTATCTTGCTCAATGCTCATTGATCGTCTCCTCCCGACGCACCATTACCATTGGTTGGTGTAGTCTTCAATAATTCGCCGAACTCGGCACCTGTGATTGCTGCCACGATGCGCTCAGGGGTAGTTGTTTTGATATCGAATGTGCCAACCCTCCTGCCAAGCCGCAGCACCACCACGCGATCTACAACCTCGAAGACGTCAGCCAGGTTATGTGAAATTACGACCACGGCCAATCCCTGGTCGCGCAGGCGTCGAATCAATTGGAGCACCTGTCGAGTCTGCGCGACGCCCAGAGCGGCTGTTGGTTCATCCAGCAAGACGATCTTCGCATGACGCAGTATGGTCTTTGCTACGGCAATGGATTGGCGTTGTCCACCAGAGAGTTGGGCGACCTTCGAACGTATAGAGGGAAGTTTTACATCAAGCGTCTGAAGTACTCCTAGCCCGCGCTTCTCCATCTCTACCTCAGCCAGGGGAACGACATTGACCAACTCATGCCCTAGAAAAAGATTGGAGACGACGTCAAGGTTATCACAGAGTGCAAGGTCCTGGTAGACGGTCTCGATGCCCAGGCGAGTAGCGACCTGCGGGCTGCTAATATTAATCTGTTGACCCTCCACGAAGGTCTCGCCGCTATCAGCAGGTCCAACACCTGAGATAGCTTTAATGAGCGTCGACTTACCGGCACCGTTGTCACCAACGAGGCCGACGACTTCACCAGCGTAGACCTCAAAATCGACGTCCGTGAGCGCCCGCACAGCGCCAAAACTTTTGTTGATGCCACGCAAACGAAGACGAGGCTCACCCTGTGGCGGTTGCCCTGGCTCGGGTGTTGACTCACCACCAACGAAAGGAGTAGTACTATCAGCCATATGGCCCTCCAAAGTAGTTGTAAGCTGGTAGCTCTTATCTTGAGAGCTGGGGACAGGAATGTTACAGAAAGTATAACATAACCATTCCTATCCCCATGCTATAGGCAGATTATCGCTTTGATGGCGACAAGCTGCCAATATACTCTCGAAAGCTACTTAACAGATTCCGCCAGTGCCCGCGGGGAGACCCTGACAGATATCAGCCTTTGTCACGAAACCATCAGCGATCACTGTGGATTGAATATTTGTCTTGTCGACCGCTACAGGCGTCTCGAGGACCGACTTAATGCTCGTACCATCCGCCGTTTTGACGGTACCGTTGGTCAGCGAAGAGGCACCAGAGCCATTATAGATCGCCTTCACCAGGTCAGCGGTAGCTTGAGTCTCTTTATCGATAGCTTTATAGACGGTCATCGCCTGGTCGCCAGTGAGAATGTTCTGGATACCGGCAACAGTTGCATCCTGCCCTGTCACCAGCACTTTCCCATTGAGCTTCTTTGCCTTGAGGGAGGCAATCACAGAATTTGCCATACCATCGTTAGCAACATAGGCGATCTGGACATTGTTCTGGTTCGCGGTCAACGCGCCATCCATCTCGGTGCGAGCGGTGTCATTATTCCAGTCAGGAGTGAACTGCTCATAGACCTTTTTGAGCGCACCGCTTGAGATCAGCGGATCAAGGGCTGAATGAGCGCCCTGGCTGAAGAGTAACGCGTTGTTGTCGGTCTGTGCACCATCGATCATGACGAGGTGGTTTTTGCCGGGAGACACGAAATTTTTGTAGTGATCGACAATGTACTGACCTTGCAGTTGACCAACTTTTACGTTGTCAAAAGACACATAATAGGCAAGGTCTTTCGACTGGATCAGGCGGTCATAAGCGATAACCGGCACACTCTTCGCATTCGCTGATGCTACAATTGTAGCGGCCGCCGCGCCGTCGTGCGGGGCTATTACCAGGATACAGTCGCCCTTGGTCAGATCGGCCTGAGCTTGCGACTGCTGTACGTTAGAATCACCACCAGCATTATTGTAGTCTACGGTGGCGCCAGAGGGCAAAACCGCTTTAATTTTCTGCGTCAGCAGGGGCTTGTCTTTACTGTCCCAACGGGCTGAGGAAGCGGTCTCCGGGAGAAGAATGCCTACCTTGGTACAACCTTTGCCATTTGTTGGAGCCGATGTCGTTGTAGTCGTGCCGCTGTTACCACATGCGACCAGCAAAAGCATCAACAAGCCAACACCAAAGACTGCACCAAATGACCTGTGTTTTCGATCAAATAGTTTCATTATGAACTTATCCTTCCACTCTGTGCTTAGTCAAGCACGGAACTTACGACTCAGAAGCATACGCTTCATGAGAACAAAGCTACAATACATTCTCATACGAGAAATGTACTTTCGCTAAAAAGATTTATTGCTCCTCCTTCCTAGCGCTCATGGCCATCATTTGAAAGGAATGGCCTACTTGTTAGCCCACCTTAACGGGTGTTGGTCCTTCAACAGCCTGCTGACTGTGCTGACTGGCGTCCTCTTCCCTGGCAACGAGAATGCGCTCCCAGGCCCTAAAAAACGGAAAGTAGATAAGAGCAGAGACGGCGAGATCAAAGAACTGCAAGATGCTTCCCCTGATGTCACCACCCGTTGCTACAAAGCCACTAATTCCAAGAGGAACGGTAAAGGGTTGTATGACTACAGGTACGTGTACCAGTCCAACAGAGAAAACGAGGTAGTTAATGGTTACGATAATCACTGGCACAAGCACGAAAGGTATCATCATGAGAGGATTCAGTGCCATTGGCACACCGAAAGTTACGGGTTCATTGATGTTAAAGATCGCGGGACCTAATGCTATCTTCCCGACGGTACGTAACTGGGCTGACCGCGACAAAAGCATGTAGACCACCAGAGGCCATGTCGCACCTGAACCTCCAAGATGTGCAAAAATATGGAAGAACGGTTCTGTGACGATACCGTGACCACCAGTCGCGTTACTGGCCAGCGTTGTAAACCAGAAAGGGGCAGCAATTGCCGTGACAATGTTCATTCCGTGAATACCGACCGACCACAGCAACATCATCAATACAATTTCAGCTAACGCCGCTGGATAGCTATCCTGTACAGCGACTAGAGGTTTGAACACCTGCATCAACAAAATAGGCAGCGTCAATTGAGCGTTTTTACCATCTATACTGACGGTATGCGAGCTGACAAACCATTCAAGCCCCCACACAAGGGTCAGCAACAAGAATGTCGGCACGAGAGCCTCAAAAGCGCGCGTCACATTCTTTGGCACACTCTTTGGCAGCCGGATGGTGAAACGCGATCCGCGGAACCATCGCATTACCTCCGTCGTCATAATGCCAATCAAAATCGCAACCAGCAGCCCCTGGCCGCCTAAATATGGCAGAATATCACCTAATTTCAAAGTTGTCAGATCAGTTACCGGGACAGTTGCTACCAGGAACAATACCATTGCCAGTATACCTGGCTGGACTGGTTCTGTACGGCGATACTGCGCCAAACTATATGCAACTCCAAAGGCAAGAAAGAGAGCCATCAAGCCGAACGAAAGTTGAAAAGGGACCAGAATAGCATTTTTATAGTTGCTCACCAGGTTATCAAGGAAGGGGAAAGGCGGATTCGCTATTATCAGAAACAGACTCCCAGCAATGATGAGTGGCAGCGTAAAAATAATAAAGGCGTCGCGCACAGCTTGTAGATAGATATTACTCGCAAGTGTGCCGAGTGGTGGAACAAGGTAGCGTTCAAACCAATCGCTGCTGCGCTCGATAACACTGCTCACGTTGCTGTCTTCCCTTCCTGAGTATTTTGTGGTAACAGGCGAAGTACCTGCTCCAACACTGCCTGTCCATTCATTGTCGCGTAGTGAAATGGCTCAATCATTGCAACGGGTTTCCCCACGGAAGCTGCCAGTTTCTCAATACTCTTGCGTAGATGACGAATCTGAGGTGCGATAAGGACGACATCACATGCATCGACCTTCTCTGCATACTCACCGGCGCTCAAAGCCTCGACGATCAATTCATATTTACGTTCTTTGGCAGCTTCGAGCATGCTATCGACCAGTAAACTGGTTGACATGCCCCAGCTACACACTATCAATACCCGTATCATGACAACTCCCCCTACGAGTTTTGAGCTTCACGCTTGTAGTTCCGTGTAATGAATTGCTACACACTACGGCGTCAATTTCTCACTCACGGGTACACTCTTCTATACAGCAACAACCATGCCAAAATGTGTGCTACACAGATAACACACTAAATAAGCCGAGAGTACGCCTTTCCCCACCTGCCAGGGCGACGCAAGCGTCCCCACTCCACATCCGCTCCACCCCCGCCCCTACGAATGGGACGATCAGCCCCAAAAAACCTGCCTGTGTAAGACTCACTCTCCCAGGCCACCCTGAGATGAGTCTACAGGCTATTTGAGATGAAAATATCGACCTGCCGGAGAATGCCAACTATATTGTATGCTTCTTCATCGGGAAGTGGACGGGCGATCTGTGCGCTCAGGACCTGTAGCGCACGGCGGCAGATACTCAGCTCACGAGGAAATTGTTGCCCTACCTGGGTACGCACCGTCTCACTGACAAGCACTCCTTTATGCTGAATGCCACGTTCCAGTATACAGGCAAGATGGAGCATTAAACCTGCCAGCACATCAATATCAAATGTTTCTCCTACCTCAACCTCTATCAACTCGATCATATGATCAATCAAAGGCATCGCTCGCGCAGGGTTGAGAAATAAAAGACTCTGACTGAGCGTATGGGTAATCTCGCGCACCAGTTCGCTGCGTTGTGTCAACTGGGGGGTAGCACCAGCTGTGAGCAGAGGGGGATCGGTATCACTGGATGAAGGAACGTCGCGCTGTCCAACCGCAGAGGAAGGGTGCAGCAATGCCGGATCTATGAGGGTTCCGCCCAAAAGAGTTCGCAGACGCGCAATACCATCGCCAAAGAGAAAATCAGTGAGCGCTATGAAGGGGTAACTCTCGAGGTGCGGATTGATCGTTCCAACAATTGCCACGACATGTCGATTGCCCACCAAGCGCTGAACATCTTCCTCTGTCTTCCCAGATAGATTAATGTCCATACAGATAATCTCCACCTCTTGCTCACGCAAGCCTGGTAGATGCTCTTCGATCAACTCGGCAATCTTTGCTGCGCTGCCAAACCCTGTCAAACAAACCGAGAGAATCACCCGAGAACGTGCAACGGCAGGGAATTGCGCATCCTTCTCCTGGTATCCATCAGATAATATGTTTCTCTGCGTTAATGAATGAGCGTTTGCCTTACCTGTTTCATCCTCAGGGTGGAAGAAGGTGAGGCTGGCAGCCAATTGATCCAAGGTCACCATTTTTGAGCGCTGCGCCCTACGAACTGCCTCAACCACTAACGGCGCACAGACACCGGATACGGTATGTACCTGCACACCTGCCTGTCGCATCACCAATTCACCCAAAGGGAGGAGCGAAGCGAAGTCGACGAGCAGCAATACTCCACCACCTTGATCCGCCGTGCGTACCCAGTGCGCCACTTGACCGAGCAATTCTTCTGGAGATTGTTCCAGTGAGAGTTCCACCCAACGTACGGAATTCACTCCGACCAGCGTATTCGCTAGCTCAGCCAGTCCTGAAGCAATACCGTGTCCATGTGCCGCTACCACAATACCAACCGTTGATTGCTCGCTGCTCAGGAGAGCATCGGCATTGGCTAACAGGACCGCCAGGACGTCCGTTTCGCTCTCAGGTAGTGATACACCCAGCGCGGAACGGAATTGTAGTAATGCCATGCGCGCTACTTCGTATTCAATTGGATAGGTGAAACGGACTGACTGGATGGCAGGCTCAGCTATCGAACGACCCTGTGATATACGCTCAAGCGTACTGGTCAAGTGCATGGCAAGCACCAACGCCAGCTTTTCGGGAAAGGTACGCGCCAGTCGCTCTTCGGCATATTGCACAATGCGGCGGCTCAATACGCCAATGCGTTCATCAACGAGGTTAGAGGCTGATCCCTGTTTCCCCGCGGAAACCTCGTCCGCGAAGCGCTGGAAATAGTATTGTATATCAAGATGGAGCAGCCTGTTCATTTCATGCTCTTCCAGCCCGCTACGCTGGAGCATACCCAGGTGCCTGCTGATGGTATCGTAGAGGTCCTGGGCAGACTCTGGCAAACCGTCCAGGCTCAGGCCAGTAGGAGTAAAGATGTGTGTGGCCTCCGACAGGTGCAGAACTGGTTCCAAAGCGCGATTCAGCTCAACGGTGTGTAACAGGCCCCGCCGCACATGATCTGGTAATTCTCCCATGTGTATATTCAATTCAGTATGATTGCCGGTGCGATACTCGAGGTAGGCCCAGGCACAGGCGAGTTGTACATCCGTGCGCAGTTGGCCGATGTTGCCAGGGCACTCGTACAGTAAAAGGGCGCGCAGCGCCTGTGGCGAAACGTGGATATGTGCCCCTATACTGCTACACTCGGTGGTAAAGAAGGCCCGCAGCAGTTCGTAGCGCTCCATGATAGTTCTCTCGTGGAGGCCGGGGAGGTTAATTGACATGGGAATGCGCCGACGAAAGGTCGGCAGTAGAGCAGTGTTGGGATCTTCTGTTGTTGCAGCAAGCAGGAGAAGCGAAGATTGCCGTTCTCGAACGTCACCCATGCGGCGAAAACGCTCACGATCCATCAAGTAGAATAACATCTCCTGGCCCTCGGGCGGCAGGCGATGTACTTCATCAAGGAAAAGAATACCCTGGTGGGCCTGTTCCACCAGGCCTTCACGGTCGCGGTCTGCACCTGTGTAGGCGCCGCGCACAACGCCAAAGAGATGCGCCATCAACAACTGAGGATTGCCCGCGTAATCGGCGCAGTTGAAACTGATAAAGGGCGCATCTGCTGGTAGCGCGTGGTGTTCCAGCGCAAATCCATGCATTAAACGAGCAAAGGTCGTTTTACCGACGCCACTTGGCCCATGAAGCAGGGTATGCAGCCCACGTGGTGGATAGAGGATGGCTGCTTTGGCCTGTTGAATAGCGACTTTCAGCCCTTCGCCTCCACCGATTAGCGTCTCGAAGTTGGTTACAACTGCTCCAACGTGAACTGAGGCGACGACAGCCGGCGCTTTACCAGGCTCATGCGTCACCTGTAGGGGAGGTTCTTGACGGTATTCCACCCCATGATGGTAATCTACCTTCCCGGACGGATGCCCGTTGTGAATACTCTGCCTGTTGCCGTTGCTGCCAGGTACGAGCACGGGTTCTGTAGAAGGTATTTTGACTGCGAACAACACAGGGCGTCCAGGGATACGCTCAATTTTCCCTTCCTGTGCAAGCAGGTTAAGGTCGCGGCTCGCGTTGGTTCGATCGACGCCAGCGAAATCTGCTACATCTTCAGCGCTGAAGCCAGCATAACGACGCAACGCACCACTCTGTGCTGGTCGCTGTGCACACATCGATCGTAATGCTTCAAGTATCCGATCTTTGCGGAGCACGGAACGACTCCTTCCAGGCAGGCAATACGAGGCTACCTATGTTTCAGTGTGACATATTCACCGATACGGAATAAGTAAATAGCATGCAACTTCAATGTTATAGCGATTATTACCTGCTCTATATTTTACTATATTACGCCGAAAAACAGAACAATGTCACAATGCTTTGACCCCATTTACTTTCTTGTTGATCCAACAATTCTGCTATAATGAGGAAGAGGTATGATGGAGTTCCTCTCCTTTCATCTATTTGGCCTATGTTG
>Ga0137378_10001099_pt1 | contig 22479 bp, 21 predicted proteins | sample SagtaG_21_FD_104813 | JGI IMG/M metagenome (GOLD analysis project Ga0137378, IMG submission 104813) | Vadose zone soil microbial communities from Sagehorn Ranch, Mendocino, California, USA - Sage2_L_60_16 metaG | ecosystem: Environmental > Terrestrial > Soil > Vadose zone | place: USA... | reverse complement strand
GCGTTGGGCGTTGAGCGTTGGGCGTTAAAACTTATTTGACGTGATGGTCGCCTGGCGGCTACGTTTCCGAAGCCTTGGCGGCTTCGGGTTCTCTGCATTTCACGCGGTTTAATCACGAGCCGCGGCAGAAACAGACACTATGCAGAACGAACAACTTGCCTATGCTGCCGTCACCTCCCACTCGATGCGCAAATCGCGCACCGGCGGCATCGTTGGACGACTGATTTCCCGCACAGGACTCGACCTGGTCGGCGGACGCATGTTCGCGCCGAGTCACGAGTTAGCCAAACGTTATGGCGAGACGATTGTGACGGAAACCGATCCGCGTCATCGCGCCACACAAGAGTTAATTCGCGACTACGTACTGAAGAATTTCACCGGCGAGAAAAACGGCCAGCATCCGCGCGTGTTGTTCCTCATTTTTCGCGGCCCGGACGCGGTGGAGAGGATTCATCACACCGTTGGCCATATTGTGCACGAGCGGACCAGCGGCGAAACGATTCGCGATACCTACGGCGATTACATCACCGATGATTCAGGCAAGGTGACTTACTTTGAGCCGGGTGTTCTGGCAGCGTTCGACCTAAAGGCGGTCGAGCGGGACTTGAAGCTTTGGGCGGAATTCTCGGATTCTGACGGTGGAATCCTGGACCGGGTCGTCCCCTTCCCCAGCAACGCACAGGTCGAAAAGACTCTGGTTTTGATCAAGCCCGACAATTTCAGGTTTCCAAATTTGCGGCCCGGCGGCGTCATTGAAGTATTTTCGCGGTCGGGGCTCTCCATTATCGGATTCAAAGTTCATCAGATGAGCGTTGCACAGGCGGAGGAGTTCTACGGCCCGGTGCTGTCGGTGCTTGAGAAGAAGCTCGGCCCAAAGAGTGGTCGCGAAAACTGGGAAAGCATTGTTGAATTCATGGCCGGGCGAAAACCCAGCGAATGTCCGCCCGAAGAGCGCGACGCTCCCGGGACTGAAAAATCGATCGCCATTGTTTATCAAGGCGTGGACGCCGTCCGCAAGATTCGCGACGTGCTCGGCCCGACCGACCCAGCCAAAGCACCGCCCGGCTCGATCCGGAGAGAATTCGGACAGACCATAATGGTCAACGCCGCACACGCGTCGGATTCCCCTGAGAACGCGAAACGCGAAATGGGAATCGTTCGAATCGACGAGAATAATTTCAAACCTCTGATTGAAAACTTCTATGACCGCCAATAGTTTGCGCTCCATTTTGAACCATCCCACAACCAGCCCTACTCCTATGGAAATTTCCGAACGCGCCGCTCAACTGAGTCCTTCGCTTACTCTCTCGATCGATAGCAAGGCCAAAGCCATGAAAGCCGAGGGCATAGACGTCTGCGGTTTCGGCGCAGGCGAACCGGACTTCGATACACCCGAACACATAAAAAAGGCCGCGATCGAGGCGTTGGAGGCCGGCTTTACCAAATATACACCCAGTGCCGGCATCCCGGAGCTCCGCCAGGCGATCGCGGAAAAACTGGCTGCCGATAACGACCTGAATTATCGCGCGACGCAGGTAATCGTGAGTAACGGTGCAAAGCACGCGTGCTACAACGCGATCCTCGCCACATGCCAACCCGGCGACGAAGTCGTCATCCCGGCGCCATATTGGGTCAGTTATCCGGAAATGGTCAGATTGGTAGGTGCCGAACCCGTGATCGTGCCGACAAGCGAGCGCAACTCCTGGAAAATGCGCGCCGAAGACTTTGAGAATGCAATGACCCCTCGCACGAAGATGTTGATCATGAACAGCCCCTGCAATCCGACCGGGTCTGTTTACACTCGTGAAGAACTGCAGGCAATCGTTGATGTTGCCGCTGAAGAGGACATTTACATCCTGTCAGACGAAATCTACGAGAAGCTCGCCTACGACGATGCGAAACACGTGAGTATCGCATCGCTTTCCCAGGCAGCGTACGATCTGACGATTACAATCAACGGCTTCAGCAAGTCGTATGCGATGACCGGTTGGCGACTGGGTTATTTGGCAGCGCCTGACGCCGTGGCTAAAGCGGTCGATTCCATCCAAAGCCATACCGCATCCAATCCTTCTTCCTTCTCCCAGTATGGCGCACTCGCTGCTTTGAAGGGAGATCAACAACCGTTGATCGACATGCGCGAAGAGTTCGATATGCGCCGCAATTACATGTTCGACCGCGTCTCGAAGATTTCCAATGTGACCGCAGTCAAACCGCAGGGCGCGTTTTACGTGCTGGTGAATATCAGTCAGCTTGGTCTGACCTCGCAAAATTTCGCCGATCGCCTGCTGAGCAAAGCCAACGTCGCAGTCGTTCCGGGAGCTGCTTTCGGTGACGATCGCACTGTCCGGCTTAGTTACGCCACCAGTATCGACGTAATCAAAAAGGGATTGGACCGCTTCCAGGACTTTTGTCGCACGCTGTAGACCGTCATCCCGAGTCGCGCAGACGACGAGGGAGCTCGCAATCGTAGTTTGGGGATACTTGCGTCCGGAAACCGTGGCGCGCACGGTGACGCAACCCGCGTCGTTGTTTGTGTGCTCAAACGTTCTGTTGAGAGGTTCCTCGCTTCGCTCGGAATGACACGGTAAATGTCTTTCGATGCTTGGACACCTCGCGCTCATTCTTCATGCGCATCTTCCTTTCGTGCGTCATCCGGAGCATGAGCATTTCCTCGAAGAAGACTGGTTCTTCGAGGCGATGACCGAGAGTTACATTCCATTGCTGCGCATGATGCAGCGCCTAGTGGACGACCATGTGCCGTTCAAGCTGACCATGTCTCTAACGCCGACGCTCTGCGCAATGCTGCAGGACGAGCTGCTTTGCCAGCGCTACGTGCGGCATCTCGACCTCTTGATCGATCTCGCTGCGCGTGAACGAAAACGGAATCGCAATCACCCACAGCTCCGCGATCTCGCAGACTTTTATTTCAAAATCTTTCGCGAAACCCGCCGCTTCTTTGTGGATGAATACAAATGCGACTTGCTTGCCTCTTTTCGCGAACTGCGGGAAACCGACGTGCTGGAAATCATCGGCTCGGCAGCCACGCATGGCTTGCTACCGCTGCTCCAGGAGCCGGTTGTAGCCAAGGGCGCTGATCTCGGCGCGCCGGTGTTTTACGCGTCCGCGCCGCGGTCAACGCCCGCGGCTACAGCAGCGCGGGCGCAGATTTTGATCGGACGCGATGTTTATGTTGATCTTTTCGGTGCCGAGCCGGCCGGGTTTTGGTTGCCCGAATGCGCTTACGGGCCGGGTCTGGATTGTATTTTGCAAGAGGTGAATATTCGCTGGTTCGTTCTCGATGCTCACGGCTTGCTATTTGGAACACCGCGGCCGCGCCGTTCGATTTACGCACCTAGTTATACGCCGGCCGGGCCGGCCGCTTTTGCGCGCGACCGCGATTCCAGCAGGCAGGTTTGGAGCGCACAGGGAGGTTATCCTGGCGACCCTGCTTACCGTGAATTTTATCGCGACGCTGGATTCGACCTTCCATGGGAACACTTGGGACCCGTTGGCCATGGCACCCGGAAATTTTCCGGCGTAAAATATCACCGCATCACCGGGGCCGGTGATGAGAAGGAATTATACGATCCAATTGTCGCGGAAGAAGTAGCCGACACGCAAGCCCTTCATTTTCTCGAGGAACGCCGGCGTCAGATCTGTGAAGTTACTGCTGCGGGGTTCGATCCCATTGTCGTCGTTCCGTTCGATGCCGAGCTATTCGGACACTGGTGGTTTGAAGGCCCCCGTTTTCTTGAATTCGTGATTCGCCGGGCTGCAAACGAAAGGGATTTTCATCTCCTCACACCGAGCGAGTATCTGGCAGCGAATCCCACACATCAAATTATTGAGCCAGCAGCGTCAACATGGGGCGAGAACGGTTACTTTGAGGTTTGGTTGAATCCAAGCAACGCTTGGATTTATCCGCAGCTGCACATCGCTGCACGGCGGATGAGTGAAGTTGCGCGGAGATATGCCCAGACGTGTGGCGCCCACGCGGACCGCGTGCTCAAACAGCTCGCCCGCGAACTTCTACTGGCCCAATCCAGCGATTGGGCGTTTTTAATCAAGACCGGAACAGCTCGCGAATACGCTACCAAGCGCACCATCGATCATCTTTGCCGCTTCAACCGCTTACACGATCAGCTCGTCACGAATTCCGTAAATGAAGAATTTTTACGGGAGTGCGAATCGCGCGATAATCTTTTTCCAAACGTGAACTGGCGTTACTACGTCTAGGCCACTTGTCTTTCCGAGCGAAGTCGAGGAATCTCTCGATATTCTGACGTATATTCCGACAGCAAGAGATGTCTCCACTTCGGTCGACATGACAAGACAAATCAACGTTGCGCTTTTCGCACTCGTGGCATCGATCTCGGCCGTTGCCGCTCAAGAATCGCCAACGTCAACTCCATCGCCGATAACCGAAGAATCTCCTGAGTTGTCCATCTCGCCAGCTGAATCTGTCACGCCGTCGCCCGTGGCAGAGCAAACGCCTTCGGCATCATCCGCGAGAAGCGTCCGCATCAGTTTTGTGCCGCCGCCATTGGAAGGCAGGATCAGCCTCGGAATCTACGACGCGCAAGGCAAGCTGGTGCGCGTTTTGCACCAGGAAGCAGACCTCAACGAATTCAAGATCGGCGCAGACGCGCTGGTAACACAATGGGATGGAAAAAATGACGATGGCGAAGATTTACCCGCCGGAAAGTATCACGCGCGCGGTTATCTGATCGGTCTGCTCAAAGTGGAAGACCTCAGCCAAACCGCAGCGTCCCCTACCGAAAACAACTCGAGTGCAAACGTCAGAGTAAAACTCACGCCAAATCCGCTGGCCAACGACAAACGCGCAATCGTCGAGCTGGCCGCGGGGTTTGACAGCGACGGAAGCTTCTTGAAAACAAACGACGATCTGCCGTTGTTCACGGTAAATGAATCGCCAAATCTGACTCGTGTATCGATTATGAAGAAGGGAGATAAATCGGTCGATATCTGGCAGACGGACGGCGCCAGTTCTCACCAATTCCGCATCTCGAATGTGGACCAGATGATGGCGTTCGATTGCGGCGAGTTCGAATTGAAATAGAACAAGCTGCCGGCACAGCGCACGGAGCTACAACCACTGGTCACGAGGCAAAATCTCTGCTAGTTAAACGCCGATGCCTGCTCCCGAGTTTCAACATACAGTTGGTAAGACTGCCAGCTTTAGCGGCACGGCCCTGCATACGGGTGACAAAGTCACTCTGAAATTGCACACCGCGCCGGTAGACCATGGAATCAAATTCAAGCGGAAAGATTTGCAGGATGAGCCGACGATCGATGCGAAGATCGAGAACCTCAAAACAGTCGAGCGCGCCACAACTATCGGCGAGGGCTCGGTGCGCGTGCACACAGTGGAACATATCCTGTCCGCGCTTTCGGCAATGGGCGTGGACAACGCCATCGTGGAGATGGACGCAAACGAGCCACCAATCGGCGACGGAAGCGCACAGCCTTATGTCGATCTCATCAGGAGAGCCGGCGTAACTGCGCAGGACGAGCCACGAAAATTTTTCGACGTGCGCGAGCCGATGCACGTTGAAGCGAAAACGGGCGCCCTGCTTGTTTTGCTCCCGGACAACAAATTTCGCATCTCATGCACCCAGGCCGGCCCGAATAACCGGTTCACGCAGTTTTTGTCGATGGAAGTGACGCCCGCGGTCTTCGAACGCGAGATCGCTCCGGCACGAACCTTTGTTTACTACGAAGACGTTAAGCCGCTCATGGATAAGAACCTGATCAAGGGCGGCAGTCTCGAAAACGCGATTGTAGTGCGCGGAGATGCGGTGTTAAGCAAGGAACCGTTGCGTTTCGAAGACGAATTCGTGCGGCACAAAATCCTCGATATCATCGGCGATCTCGCGCTGGTGGGCCGTCGGATCCGGGGCCATATCGTGGCAGTGAAACCTGGTCACGCCAGCAATGCGGACCTGGCCCGCTCAATTGTACGCGAACAGACGCGCAGAAGCGCCCTGGCCGCGCCGCGCACCATTCCAAGCGGCGACGGCGGACTCGACGCTGATCAAGTAATGCAAATTTTGCCGCATCGATTCCCTTTTTTGATGGTCGATCGGATTCTCAGTTTCGAAACGGAAACCAAATGCGTCGGCGTCAAAACGGTCACGATCAACGAGCCGTTCTTTCAAGGACATTTTCCGGGTCATCCGGTGATGCCGGGCGTGCTGCAAGTCGAAGCCATGGCGCAGGTGGCCAGCATCCTGTTGTTCAAACTGGCAAAAACCACCAGCCGCATCGGCTATTTTATGAGCGCGGACGGCGTAAAATTCCGGAAACCAGTCTTGCCCGGCGACACGATTTTTGTCCACGCCGAGCTCACAAAATCGCGTGGCGAACGACTGGCGAAAGCGAAATGCCATTGCGTCGTGAATGACGCAGTCGTTTCCGAAGCCGAATTGATGTTCACGTTTTTGGACAAGTGAGAATGAGGAACCCTCCCCCTCCCCCTCTCCCTTACGAAGGGAGAAGCGTCCCCAATCACACGTCTACGCGAAAATCCGTGAAAGCAGGGCAAAACTTCTCCGCCCGTCCGCTTGGCCAAGGGGAGAGGACTGAGGTGAGGGGTCGGCGAACATGAGCGACGTGCAGATTCATCCGACCGCGATCATCGATCCAGGTGCGGAACTCGGCGCGGGAACAATCGTGGGGCCTTATTGCGTAATCGGACCCGATGTAATGCTGGGCCAAAATTGCTGGCTCCAACATCACATCACGCTGTGCGGACCGATGAAAGCCGGCGAGAAGAACAGATTCTATGCCTACTGCTCTATCGGCCAGCAAACACAGGATCTGAAATACCGCGGCGAACCGACCTATCTTGAAATCGGCGACGAAAACACATTTCGTGAATTCGTGACGGCACACCGCAGCACCACAAGTGAAGGCAAAACGCGAATCGGCAATCGCGGAAATTTTCTCGCTTACAGCCATATCGGGCACGATTGCAACGTGGGCGATCACGTCATTTTCTCCAACAACGGCACGTTGGGTGGACACGTTCAGGTGGGAGATTACGCAGTGATGGGCGGGCTCACCGCTGTGCATCAATTTTGCCGGATCGGACGGTTCGCTATCACAGGCGGCTGCTCGAAAATCGTCCAGGACGTTCCACCATTCATGATCGCCGACGGCAACCCGGCGGAAATCCGCGGGATTAATCTGATCGGCTTGGAACGCAAAAATTTTCCAGCCGAAAGTGTGAAGCTCATTAAAGAAGCCTTCCGCCTGATTTACCGTTCGAAATACAACACTCGCCAGGCAATCGAAGCGATGCAGAAAGAATTGCCCCAGACCCAAGAGGTCACCGACATAATTCGGTTCATCGAACAAAGCGAGCGCGGGATTATTCGGTGAAACCACGGATAACCCCGCTATGCTACTAATTCTTTTCCGAATTTAGCCCTGTTCTCCGCTCAGCGCGGGATTGGTATTTAGGATTTCACAACTCATCTTGGAGGCGTTCGACAAGGCGACGCACCGGTCTAAAGGATTGAAAGTTGGCCGCCGAAGGGTTGAAATCTTCGGGGTCCGAACTCTCAACTCTGAACCAAGAATTCTTAACTTCCCCAATGCCTGCTGTACTGAATTTGTTGCGAATCAAAAACCTCGCGCTCGTCGAAGAACTCGAGTGGCAGATGACGCCAGGCTTTATAGCTGTCACAGGCGAGACCGGTGCTGGGAAATCGATCATCATCGGTGCGTTGCAACTTTTGCTGGGGGAGCGCGCAGATAAATCGCTCATTCGAACTGGTGCGGATCTTTGCACAGTGGAAGCAGTCTTTAGCGGAAATGATCTGAAAAGATTAAATCGGCAACTCGTCGAAGCCGGGATCGAACCATGCGAAGGCGATCTGATCATCAAGCGAAGTTTCTCGGTTGCTGGCGGCACACGCCAGTTCATCAACGGTTCGCCGACAACTGTGTCTGTCCTGAAAAACCTCGGCGATGAACTTGTCGATCTTCACGGGCCGCACGATCACCAATCGCTGCTCTCGCCTGAAACGCAGTTGAGCTTGCTTGATTCGTTCGCGCGGGCTGAACAGCAGTTCGAGGAATATCGAAGGCATTACCGGCAGTTGCAGACGCTGCTTGCGGAGCATGCCGCCCTCGACACAGCGGAAACAGCGCGCGAACAGGAGCTCGATCTTCTTCGTCATCAGGTCGCCGAGATCAAATCGGCAAATCTGGCCGCGGGCGAAGAAGAAGAAATCGAGAATCGCTACAAGCTCGCCAGCAACAGTAAACGGCTGATTGAACTGGCCAGCGCGATCGCCAACAAGCTTTCCGAATCGGATGGTTCCGTTCTTTCTCAGCTCGCAGAGACACAGCGACTGTTACGCGAACTGGAAAAGATCGATAGCTCAATCGCGCAACTTTCGTCGGCTCACGCGGCCAGCGTAGTTGAGCTATCGGACATCGCTCATGCGCTTTCCGCTTATGCGGAAAAGTTCGACCTGGATCCGGAACAACTCGCTGCGCTGGAGCAGCGGGTTTCGCTCTTTGAAACTCTGAAGCGAAAATATGGCGGCTCGATCGCCGAGGTGATCGCCTTCGGCGAGCGCGCGGCCGATCGAATGCAAAAAATTGAGGGACGTGACGCCGAGCTGGAACGCCTCGCAAAAGAGATCGAGAACGTTCGTGCACAAATGAACCGCGCCGGTGAAGCGCTCCGGAAACTCAGAACAAAAGCTGCGCCGAAACTTTCTGAGAACATCCGGCGTAACCTGCGTGATCTTGGATTTCGTCAATCGGAATTCGAAGTAAAACTGAGCGCGCTCGATGATCCGCGCCCGAGCGGATTCGATGCGGTGGAATTGCTTTTCTCACCGAATCCGGGCGAACCGCTCAAACCGCTTCGCGCCATCGCGTCGAGCGGCGAAATCTCACGCTTGATGCTGGCGATTAAATCGGCACTGGCTGCGCACGATGAGATTCCCCTGCTCGTGTTCGATGAGATTGATACCAATGTCGGGGGAGAAATCGCGCATGCAGTTGGTGTTAAGATGCAAACATTAGGACGCGATCGTCAGGTGATTTGCATCACACACCTGCCGCAAGTAGCCGCGACAGCCTTTTCGCATTTTGTTGTCACCAAGGATGTCGCGCGCGGCCGAACGTTTTCTAATTTGCGTGAAGTCACTGGGAAATCGCGACAGGAAGAGATCGCGCGGATGTTCGGTGGCAAGAGCGAATCCGCGCTCAAACTGGCGGCTACCTTGTTAAAGAGACCGTAGCCCGCGAATCACGCGAATAGACGCGAAAAAAAGAAATTCCCGTCTGAATTCATTCGCGTTAATTCGCGTGATTCGCGGGCAGAGATCATCTTTTTACGGCGCCGAGCGGCAGCACAGTTTTACCGAAAATTTCGTTAAGCACCTGGGCGAGGCCGGCGTAGATCGCGGAGAAACCGCAGAAGATCCCCTCGTAACCGGTAAAATGTTTGAAGCCGGCGCTCGCATTCGTGTAGTCGCCCATCGCAAGCAGGAAGAACAGTATCGTCAGCGTAGCAAACACAACCTGTAAGGCACGATTGAGTCGCAAAGTGGCGATAAACATGACCCCAGTGAACAGGCCCCACATGCCAAGGTAGGCTGCCATTGCCGTGTCGTTTGAGGCGGTGGCCCAACCCAATTTCGCCATGACAATCAGCGTTACGAGCGAAAACCAAAACAGGCCATAGGAAAGAAACGCGGTGGTGGCGAATGTGTTGCCTTTCCTCCATTCCATAATCCCCGCGACGATTTGGGCAGCGCCCCCATAACAGATTCCCATTGCCAGAATCATGCTGTTTAACTCGTAGAAACCGGCGTTATGCAGGTTTAACAGTACAGTCGTCATGCCAAAACCGAGCAGCCCTAGCGGGGCGGGATTTCCGGTCGTATCCTTGATTTGAGTGACGGATTCGTTCATGGCGCGAACAGTCTTGCGAAAGAAGATTCGACAAGGCAATAATAATCTCGGGAACTCCAAAAACCTGGCGCCCTAACGATTTAGCTTGTGCCCGCGGCAGCACCGAAATTATCGTCCGATTTTCCCATATGATTCAGCGAGACTATCTCATCATCGGCGGCGGCATCGGCGGGGCCAGCGCCTGCGAAGGAGTCCGCCGTTACGACAAGCGCGGGAGCGTGACGCTGGTCGGCACCGAAATGTTTCCACCTTACAAACGCTGGATCCTTTCGAAAGACTTTTTGCGCGAGAAGGATCCGCAGCCCAAGAAATTACTCGAACCCAACGAGGCCTGGTACGAAAAGCACAAGATCGAGACGCGATTTGGCACCGTGGTAACACAGTTCAACATCGACCGGCGCCTGGCCGTGCTCGCCAATGGCGAAAGTATTGAGTTCAACAAAGCGTGCCTGGCGATGGGCAGTCGTCCGGTGCGCCCACCGGTAGCCGGAACCAGTCTCGGTAATGTGATCTATCTGCGAACAATTCGTGACACGCTCGCCCTAAAAGAAATGGCGAGCCTCGAGAAAGGCATCATGGTCGTAGGTGGCGGGTTGCTCGCATGCGAGGCCGCAGCCAGTCTGCGAATGATGAAACTGAAGGTCGGTCTCATGCATCGGGATTCCTATTTGCTAAACCGATATATCGATCCGGAGACTGGAAGCTGGGTCACTGATTACTTTGCGAAACACGGAGTGACCTTGTCGCTGGGCGAAAGCCTCAATGGCTTTGAGGGCAAAACTGTTTTGCGCAATATCCAGACAAAAAGCGGCAACCGATTTCCAGTCGGCCTGGCAGTGGTCGCATGCGGGGCAGAACCAAATCTCGATCTTGTCCGCAACACTCCGCTGTCCGGACCGCACGGGTCCCCGGTCACTGAATATCTCGAGACCGAAGAAAAAGGGATTTATGCTGTAGGCGACCTGGCATTTTACCCGGATCGGATAATGGGCGGCGTGCGGCGCCAGACGCACTGGGACAACGCCCGGACCCAGGGTTTGGTCGCAGGCGCCAACATGACCGGCAAAAAACGCATCCGCTACGAGCAGGTCCCCTATTTTTGGACGGAAATTTTCGATTTGCGGATGGATTTTGTTGGCGATTTCAGCGTGCTGCCGACGCGTGTTGATCTTCAGGGCACGTACGCGAAGAAAAAATTCACTGTGCGCTACTACCAGGGAGACAAACTCCGCGCGATTCTACTTTGCCAGCAACCGCCGCGCGACGTGGAAACTGCGAAGAGTCAGTTGCGCCAGGCGCAGGGTAAGTGAGCTGTAGCGGCGCTCTGTGAGGGTCGAATGCTCGACGCTCAATGGCATTTGCATCCGATTTTGCTTTGAGCATGAGCGCAATTGAAGCGGGCGTTGATCGCGACGCTCCTGTGTATGGCAAAGCCCGTGTGGCCGAGGTCAGCGCCCTCCGCTACAGGACCAAGCGAAACTGGAAATTCTGTTCCTCATCTCTGCACGTGAAAGCTTCCCGTCGGTAGATCTTTCGCCGAGACTGGACGCGTACCCATGGAGCGACGTTCATTTGACTCGCGCCATCGCGTAAGTGTCCACGAACTCTCCGTCGCGGAACGCATATTTGCGAAGCGTGCCTTCAATCTCGAATCCGAATTTGCGATAGAGCGCGATCGCAGTCTCGTTGTCAGTGAAAACGGTCAGCTCGATTCGTGTCAGATTCAGCCATCTGTCAGCCAGGTCAACCACTGCCTGCATCATTGCCGTTCCAACGCCTTTGCCCTGCCAATCGTCGCGAACCGTCATCCCGATCTCTGCTCGGTGATTGACTCGAGGTCTTGAAGACGTATGCAGGCCGATTACGCCGACGACCTCGCCGTCAATGACGGCGACCAGGATGTGGTCACCATCTCCACTTTTGTTCAGAAGTTCACGGACCGATGCGAGGCTGCGGTAAGGCAATTGCAGCGTGTTGCGGACGGCCTGCGGCGCGGTGTAACACTTCCAGAGAGCTTCGGCGTCCGAAGGCTCCGCTTTGCGTATGGTGATGTCCATATTCAGCCATGTTCAGGCTGCATCGCGCGCGTACCAATCTACTTTTCGCGTCACGTACATTACGATCGCGAGCACGATGAAGAGCGCGATCGCACCCATGAGGAGCGCGTAATCCTGCTGCCGCAAAGTGATGTAGAGAAATGTGTAAACGCCTGCGAGACCTGCGCCTATCATTAGCGTACGCGCACCGCCGCCCAGGAAAAATCGGCAGTACCACGTTATCAACACGGTCGATGCGACCGCCGCGATCAGGTAAGCCCAACTGAATCCAATAAATTCCGAAATCGACAATAGTAGCAGGTAAAACAAGCAAAGCGCCGCGCCGACCATCAGATATTGAAACGGATGAATTTTCTGGCGCGCCGTGACTTCGAAGAGAAAGAAGGTTGTAAAAACCAGCACAAGAAAGAGCACGCCGTACTTGATCGAGCGTTCGACATAACGATACGCGTCCAGAATCGACAAGAGCTGAACACCGAAACGCGAATTCGTGACGGAAAGGACGCTGAACCGCTCGTTGCCGGTGCGACTCGTCCACGATTGCGGATAATCGCGACCGTAATAAGACACCTTCCATTTCGCATCGAATCCATCAGGGCGCACCGACCGGTCCGTAGGCAAAAACGCGCCGCGAAAGGCTGGATCAGGCCAATTCGATTTCAAGGTCGCCTCATTCTGCACCCCGAAAGGCGCGAAGTAGATTCCTTCGCTCCCATTGAAATCAAGTGGAATGGAAAATTCGGTTTCGCTCGCAACCGGTTGGTCGGTGCCCAGCAACGCGGTCGCACCGGTGGTGTACCCGGGAACTTGCGAGCCCGGCAGCAACGGGTGCCTGGCGCCACCCCAGTCGAGCGTCAGTGCTTCCCGTGTTCCTCGCAAATCGTTTACCGCGACAGAGACAAATGCATCCTTCCATTGCACGTCTTTTAGATCGATCTTGAGCGGCCCAAAATCGGGCGGTGCAAACTTGCCCGCGAGAGTAACCTGTGCGCGAAAAACTGCCGCATCGTAGATGCCACGATGCAACATCTGCGTCTCCACGTTACCAGTAATATGCAGCATTTCCGGAAGAAAATATGCAATTGCTGTGCCGTTCTCTTCCACTTCGCGTCGCTCCATCTTGCCATCAGGAGCGGCCACTTCTTTGACTACTTTAAACTTGTATTGGTAAGGGATCCCAAGCACCGGTCCGATCACATTTTGTTCGCTGCCCCACGACGATGTTATGTCGGCGACCGCTTCGTTGCGTCGCTGTAATCGCTCCCGCAACACGCCTGTGATCATTGCAAGCGGAATCAGAAGCACCAGAACAAGCGCCCCGGCCCCGAGCAGCTTGATTATGGTGCTGTAGCGCTTGCCAAATGACGGCTGCGATTTTGGCAACGGCGGCGGCGCGGTTTGGCCTTCAGGCATGACGCGATGTTGAATCAGAGAAAATTGATCACGTCAATGATCTTATTCGGCGATTCTCTGTTTAGTAGTCTCGGTCAGATTCACACCGAGACAAGCGGCTAGCAGGATTTCCTTAGCCTTGAACTCGCCACTGCCTCCGAATTCGCGACGCTTCGCGCATGAAATGCGGATTTCGAATTATTTTTATAGGATTCTCCAGGGTTGAATCGCTTCGCACAAAGAATGACAAACAATCAATTAGACGTCTGCCGCGCCAGTTAATCAATTCCTGGCTTACGCAGTGTAGCCCAGTCTGCGCGCATAAGGACCGAAAAAGATCAGCGCTCATCGTTGGATTGCGATGATGTTCCCAGTCGAAGATCTTTATTTTGCGAAGAAGTTTACGCATCGGTGGCGGAACGCGTTCCGATAGTGAGTCAGCATACGCGGCGAGATTGGAATGATGAATAAATCCTTTGCCGCCAATCTTCAGCGTCCTTCCCAGTTCGCTGAGGTAGGCCTCCACGAGTTCGCGCCGCAAATGTACGAACGAGTCGAAACTGAACACGAAGTCCACGGAAGCATCGGGAATCATCGATAACGATCGGCCATCGTTGAGGTAGCAGCGCACGTGCGACTCGGCCGCGAAACGCCGACGACACGCTTCGACACATTCATTGGAGGCGTCAACAACCCAGAGTTCCTGACAATAATCTTTGAGATAATGTGTCCACCGCCCAAAGCCGGGCGCTATTTCCAAAATCGTCCCGGTTGGCAGGCAATCTCGAATACGCGGAAGGATGCTACCGGTCCATTGCGCGGCAGAACTGCCCCAGGGCTCGGACCATTCCTCGCCTGCATCCTTCCAATCGTACTTCGCTGAATGGCTCGGCATACTTCCTTGGTCAAAACGTGGCTGGGGCCGGAATCGAACCGGCGACACGTGGATTTTCAGTCCACTGCTCTGCCAACTGAGCTACCCAGCCTTTGCAAACGCCCTCGCCTGCCGGCGTCGATGAGCGGGCTGCTTATTAAAGCAGAAAACCCAACTTCGTCTACCTACGGCGCGGCAGGGCTCCAACGCTCAACGTCCAACCCTCAACTCCGAATGCTTTGACTCACTCGCTCCCGCTCACTTCGGCCTCTCGGCTTCACCCATCTATGTCGCTCGCAACAACCCTGCGGCTCCATTCGCGAGCAAGCGTTGAATTCAAAACTTGCGCGGCAATTCCACTGCTCTACGCAGGAGGCGCAGATAATCGTCTCGTGAAATTTCGATACCGCCAAATTGTTGCAGGTGCGGGGTGAGCCATTGAGTGTCAAGCAACGCGAATTTTTGCGCCCGCAAATGTTCTACCAACGCCACCAACGCGATCTTTGATGCATCCGTTACACGGTGGAACATTGATTCGCCAAAAAAAGCACCACCGACGGCTACGCCGTAGAGCCCTCCAGCGAGCGTGCCTTCCTTCCAGGCTTCGACGCAATGCGCGCAGCCGAGCTCATGCAATCGGGTGTAGCTTTCAATAATTTCAATATTGATCCACGTATCTTCGCGTTTCGCGCACTCCTCGATCACTTTCGAAAACGCGCCATCAATCCTCGTTTCAAAAACTTTTTTGCGAAGAAGACGCCGCAGCACGTGTGGCACATGAAAATCTTCCAAGGGCAGGATGGCTCGCGGATCGGGCGAAAACCATTGGATTGAGTCGTCCTCCATCGCCATGGGAAAAACGCCGAGCCGATAACCTTGCAACAAAAGTTCGGGATCGATCATGCCGGACGAAGTTAAAACGTTAGGGGTTACAACGGAAAGGCATTGACCGTTTTCGACTATTAACCTTTTAACCAATCAATTGGTGTCACTCCGCAATCCATAATTGCAATACCCCACAGCCTTCATAAAATACGTAGATGAAACCCATGTCGATCTTGCTCGTGATCGCATGCCTGGGTGTGGGTGGCTGCGCCGACCCCCTCGAACAACGCACCACGCAGGAAGTTCAGGGGCAATTTGAACGAGGAGTGACCGGCCAGGGAACGGTCGGCCCGTTGGAGCGATCGCCGGGTGACCCAGCCGCCGAGCATGGTGTCCCACAGACTCATCCGTAGCGCGCTGAAGATGGCCGACAAATCAACGCACTCAAAGATTCTCATCCTCGATTTCGGCTCGCAGTACACCCAAGTCATAGCGCGGCGAATCCGTGAGTGCCAGGTGTATTCGGAGATTACCCGTTTCGACACGCCCGCCGCTGAAGTCGCCGCGTTGAAACCGCACGGGCTGATCCTTTCTGGCGGGCCCGCCAGCGTTTACGACAAAGGCGCGCCGCAAATCGACCCGGAGATTTTTTCGCTGGGCGTTCCCGTGCTGGGAATTTGTTACGGGCTAATGCTGATGGCGCATCATCTCGGCGGACGCGTCGTATTCACCGGACGACGCGAGTATGGCGCGGGCGTCTTGCACATTAGGAATAGTTCGGACCTCTTAGGCGGATTGGGCGAACAGGTCGACGTCTGGAACAGCCATGGTGACGAGGTGACGGCGTTGCCTAACGGTTTTCGCGTCGCCGGAACCACTGAAGGTTGCGACTTCGCCGCGGTGGAGGATCCACAGCGGAAGTTATACGGATTGCAATTTCATCCCGAGGTCGCACACACACCGCGCGGCAGAGAGATTCTTCAGAATTTTCTGTTTCACATCTGCCACTGCGCGATGGACTGGACAATGGGCTCATTCATTGAAGAGGCTTGCGCCCGGGTCCGAAAGCAAGTCGGTGATCAAAAGGTGGTACTCGGTTTGAGCGGCGGCGTGGATTCTTCAGTCACCGCTGCGCTCCTGCATAAGGCAATCGGCGACCAGCTGACCTGCATTTTTGTCAACAACGGGCTGCTCCGGGCGCGAGAGGAAGAAGTCGTGCAGCGCGTTTTCGGCGAGAATTTTCACGTGCGTCTGAAGTACGTGGACGCCAGCGATCGTTTTCTCGAGCTACTCAAAGAAGTGACCGACCCCGAAAAGAAGCGAAAGCTGATCGGCAATGAATTCATCAAAGTATTTCAACACGCTACCGAGGAGTTGCTCGAAGAGGATCAGAGAAATGGCGAGCGAAAACACGGCGGTTACAAGTTTCTCGCGCAAGGCACTCTTTACCCTGACGTGATTGAGAGCGTTTCGATCCAGGGCAATCCCGCGCAAGTGATTAAAAGTCATCATAACGTCGGCGGACTACCTGAGAAGATGCATTTTGAGCTCGTCGAGCCGGTGCGCCAATTGTTCAAAGACGAAGTGCGCCAGGCGGGATTGCAGCTCGGTTTGCCGAAGGAAATCGTATACCGTCAGCCTTTTCCGGGTCCTGGCCTCGCTGTTCGCATTCTCGGAGAAGTTACGCCCGAACGTTTATCAATTCTTCGCGAAGCAGACACGATCGTGCAGAGCGAAATGGAAGCTGCCGATTGGTATTACAAAGTCTGGCAGTCATTTGCTGTTTTGCTTCCTGTGCAGTCGGTTGGCGTGATGGGCGACCAACGGACCTACGAGAACACCGTCGTGCTTCGCATCGTCGAAAGTCAGGACGGCATGACTGCCGACTGGGTGCGGCTTCCCTACGAATTGCTGGCGCGTATCTCGAATCGAATCAGCAACGAAGTCAAAGGCGTCAACAGGGTTTGTTACGACATCTCCAGCAAACCACCGAGCACAATCGAGTGGGAGTGAGCGGACTATTGATTGGCGATTTCCGATTTTTGTTCGAGCAAACTCAAGCTGCGATCCAAACCCATTTCACCCGCGCCGCGACGCTGGTGATGAAAATGCGACAAAGAAACTAATGAATGAAGGCGCGCTCAAAGCACTCATCGCGCTAATTCCAATGTGCGCGCTGCTTGCCGGCGCGGTGGTCATTTGGTTAAGAAGCAGGAGCATCTCCTCCATTTTGCAGTTCCTTGGCGCAACGGGTTTGCTCCTCGTCGTTCTTATTCACGTATTCGAAGCCCTTCGCGTCTTTCCTTGGATGGGTTGGGGATTAAAGGACAGCATTGGCCATTACCTCGATTTGCTGTGCGCTACCGCGGGTTTCACGCTGTTTCCTGTTGGATATTTGATTCAAGCGGTGAAGATGCGTGCCGAAAGAAAAAAATGAAGAGAGAGTCGCCTTGGCCAACTCCAATGGCTGGTCGCGTGGTGTGGGCTTAATCGATCTGTGCGACAGCGCTCATGAACTCGGCGAAATCCCTGCCGTTACGCGCCGCATGATTGAGCGCGTCCAGGCGCGCATTCATTGCCGCTTCCGGTAACGCGACACGGAACGAACATGCTTCGTTTGTAAAAACGATTTCGTCCCATTGAATGGAGGAAATCTGGTCGTTGAAGCGTGCTACGGCGCGGCCACGGAAAAATGCTCGCGTTGTTTCCGGCGGATTGAAGATGGACGCCTTGATTTCATCCTCGTTTGTGACGCGGCGCATCAGACCTTTGCGCAGCAACTCATAGTATAATCCGTGGTCGAGATCGAGATTGTGATATTCAAGGTCGATGGATTGCAGCCAGGGATCGCTCCACGAAAGTTTTTCCTCCTCCTGTAACGCATCCAGCAGGAACTTCTTTGCCGCCCAGTCGATCCGGTCTCGCGTCGACATCACGTCCCGCTCGAGATCGTTGAGCACATTTTCCCACTCACGCAGTATCCATTGTCGATCTTCGCCAGCGCCGTCATTGAGTTTGCTCGCAGCGCGCAAATAAATCCGTTGCACATCTATCGCAGAGATTTTCCGCCCGTCCTTCAGCTCGATGATCCAATCGTAAGTCTGATCGCGGCTGATCGATTTGTTTGCATCAACGGGCTGCGCGATCTCAAGCTCCGGCGCTTGCCCCCGCTCGATCAAGTCGAGCATCAGCGCGGTGGTCCCAATCTTCATGGCTGTTGCCCATTCGCTCATATTTGAGTCGCCAAGGATAACGTGGAACCGGCGATAACGGCTCGCGTCCACATGCGGCTCGTCACGGGTATTGATCAGAGGCCGGCGATTCATCGTATCGATGCTCACAACCACGCTGAAGAAATCGGCGCGCTGCGAGATCTGATAGACGCCGGGCTCGCTTTGCGCACTCTCGGCTTCAATCCCCATCTTGCCCGCGCCTCCGAAAATTTGGCGGGTAATGAGAAACGGCAGCATTCCAGCGACGATCCGATCCCACGCGATATCGCGTCTCATCAGGTAATTGTCGTGGCAACCGTAACTGTGCCCGGCAAAGTCGGTATTGTTTTTGTAAAGCCGAACTTCGAATCCGGAAGGCAACTTCTGATTTCTGCGTCGCGCGCACTCGGCCAGAATCCGTTCCCCTGCTTTATCCTGTGCAACGATCTGCTGAAGAGTTGTGCACTCCGGCGTGGAATATTCCGGGTGTGCGTGATCGTTGTAAAAGCGGGCGCCATTTGAAAGCACTAGATCGCTTTTGATTTCCTCGAAGCTGAGCGGGCGACGTTTATCGATCTCGTAATAAGCGGATTCGTCGGTGTCCTGAAGTAATTCTCGAGCTCGAAAGCCTCGCGCGTCGAGATGCGGGTCTTCCAGTTCGTAATCCCATTTCATCAGCGCACCGTTCTCGGTATAACGGCGAACCAGTTCGATCGACTCGGCTACGACATCGACAGTCTCCGCACCGCCGAGAGTGATGCCATATTCCGTCTCCAGCCCAAAGACGCGTTTCATCAGATCCTGCACTTTTCCGATGTCACTCAGCCAATGTACGAGTGGAGATCACGCTAAACCGGTGCGGCGCCGTGCTCATTTTCCCTTCGCAGGCATCAGATCACGCCAGAGGTTGCACGCGCTCGTGCGTCAGAGACCGGTCTGACAGGCGAAATTTTTACGACGTTCTCGGGATCGTAATCGATTAGCTTGAGCCAATCTTCGGTGATGTCGGTAGTTGGAAAAATATCGTTCTCCATGTACTCGGCGTTAAAGGCGAGCTGCAGGTCCGTTTCGCGAATTCCCTGCTCCTGTTGAGTGGCGATGGCTCGCTTAATCGCCATCGCTTTCGCACGCTCCACAATCGAGGCGATGATCGCCCCACTGATAAGATCGCTTCGATAAAGCGTCTCCTTGCGTCCACTGCGCAGCGTCACTTCCAGGAATTTGTTCTCGTCGCGGCGCGCAAACTGCCAGTCGACAAAGCGCTCGATCAGACGCTCAATCGATGCCCCCAGGCCATCGGCTTCCTTGGCGAGCACACCATCGTAAGGAAGCTCGTCTGTGAGATAGATGCGGTAGATTTCCCGCGCGCCCTCTTTATCTGGCCGGTTAACTTTTATTTTTCGATCGATTCGGCCCGGGCGCAAAATTGCCGGGTCGATCAGATCGGCGCGATTGGAAGCAAGGATGATGACCACGTCGTTGAGCGAATCGATCCCATCCATCTCCGAGCAAAACATCGGGACCAGCGTCGAAAGAATGTTCGAATGACGCGATGCGCGGCGCGTGCCAAGAATCGATTCGGCCTCGTCGATAAATAGAAATGGCATGAAACCCTCGCCGCGTTTCTCGCGAGCAGTGGCAAAAATTTCGCGCACCATTCGTTCCGATTCGCCCACCCACATATTCAGAATCTCGGGACCCTTGACGTGCATGAAATATTCCTGCATCTCAGCGCCTGTTTTTTCACCAAGCTGCTTGGTTAAATTGTAAGCGGTCGCTTTACCGATCAGCGTCTTCCCGCAGCCCGGTGGACCATAAAGCAGAAACCCCTTCGGTGTGGCATGCTGAAATTTTTGGAAAAGATCGGCGTGCAAAAGTGGGAGCTCGATCGCGTCCTTGATCGCTTGCAGCGCTGCATCCTGACCGCCGACCTTTTCCCACGGCAACTCGGGCACATTGTCCAGATAATGTTCGTGAGATTTAGTGCTCGAGAGCATTTCCAACGCCATCCGGTAGTTTGAGTCAACCCGGACTTCATCGCCTGATTTCAGGGTGGAGTCGGCAAGATCGAAGGAGCGCTGTAACACCATCGACTGCAACCCGTGCTCCGAACCGACTCGCAGCCGATCTTTGCCCAGGACTTCGGTGATTTTTGTTACCGGGCCCGCGGTTTCGAATCCTAAATCGCCAACGATCACGAACGCTTCGTTTACCAGGACGCGCGTCCCCTTTTTTAGTTTCGCAAGTGGAATGCGCGGATCGACGTTGCAGTAATAATCGGCGCCCCCCACGACGATGTGTGCCGTATCTTTCGAGGTGGCTCCGAGAAACGTGCCGATCCGGTTCGCAGGCGAAGTCACTTTTTTGACGACCTCCTCCAGCTTCTCGATCATTCGTCGCGCTTCGACCATCGTCTCCTGTTGGTCGGAAATCTGCGGGCGCAATTCCAACAGATCGCGGCGGACGGGATCGCCTGGAGGCAACGAGGCGATCACTTGATCAAATGAGTCGAGGAGATTGTCCGGACCCGAGTCCCCAACCCCGTCCTGAAGTCCCTCGCTGCGCTCGTCACTCATTTATGGTTTGGGTCAATCCGCCGAACCGTGTCTCATTATAGCGTTATCAGACGCATCCGCAATCTTCGACGCCCACAATATACAAAATGTTCAACCATGATGTCGATCTCGTGTTGCGCAGAAGTCTCTTTTCCTCGTGCTCGGGCTCGCCTGCCGCCCTCTGTTGTTTGTCATTCCGAGCGGAGCGCAGCGCAGTCGAGGAATCTCTAGTTATCTCTCCGCATTGCCACGGTTTAATTAACAGCGAGAGATGTCTCGACTTCGCTCGACATGACACGAGTGGAGCGAACAGTTGCGACTGAACAGAGCAGCCTCTACAGTTTGTCCTTCTCGAGGAGTCTTAGCTCAATTGGTTAGAGCGCCGCCCTGTCACGGCGGAGGTTGCGGGTTCGAGCCCCGTAGACTCCGGAGGCTTTACCTATGGAAAGAGCATCGAGACGAGAAATTTCATGACGGATTCATGACACTTTGATGGAAAAGTCAGAGCCTAATCAGAACAAACAAATGGCTGACGAAGTATCCTTGGGAGAACCCTCATTCACATCATTTCCTTATGTCCGCCAGTTTTCTCAATCCGTGCTGAGCGCAGCAACTTGGTTTCGCACCGCTGACGAACTGATTGCGACGATGGACTTGGTGGAACCGAACGTTGAGCGCTTCTGGGAGGACGTCCGCTCTCTGGTCTTCATCGTTGATAAGACAAGCGATACGCCATCAAAGCATCAGAAGAACGATTTGCCCAAAAGCGTCAGGGGAGCGATGTGCCATCAAAGCACAATTTAATGAACCAGCATATGATGCTGGCAGGCTTCGCAATTGAAAACCTATGAAAGGGTATCTGGCGGATCGGTTGAGTCCCCAAGAACGCGAAAAGGTGCAAGCCGGTGTTTTGCCAAAAGCTTTGACAGGTCACGACATTCTAAAGCTGGTCGAGCAGACGGGAATGACAGTGTCTGACACCGAGAAATATCTGCTTAATAGAATCACTGAGGCAGTTGTTTGGCGGGGCCGTTATCCGAGTGCGACTTCTCATGAACGGCTCCGGCCATTTACGCAAATCGGTTCCGATATTGATCAGATCAAAACGCTTTTACAAAAATTGCGCAGACACGTCGGAGCAAAAGATTCCTAAAGTCTTAAGGCCATTTCGACCGCGACGCGGGCAGCTACCGCAGCCGGTCACACGATGGAGTGATCCGCGTTTATCATGCGGCTGGCAACGTGATCGAAACGCACAAGCACAATGGCGAGTTCAAAGAACTGTGAGAACTCAACATTGCTTATAGCCGGACGCATGATCACAGCAGCATGGCCGTTGTTCCAGTGATTTGGTGTCTACTCATTTCGATGTAGATGCAACCCAAAAGCGAGCGAGGCCTTTCGGGTACCGTTTTTCTTGCGATGTCTGAAAGTGTACGATGAATGTCATATCTGCTCTTAAGAAGATCACGCAAAATGCGTCATGAAACCAAAACAGATATTTATCAGCATTCTGGCACTTCTGTTCGTGTTCCCATTGATGGGGACGTTCGCTCAGCAAGCACCCGACTCAGTCTCTATCAGAGTGATCACGACTTTTGATT
>Ga0137378_10001098_pt1 | contig 22495 bp, 26 predicted proteins | sample SagtaG_21_FD_104813 | JGI IMG/M metagenome (GOLD analysis project Ga0137378, IMG submission 104813) | Vadose zone soil microbial communities from Sagehorn Ranch, Mendocino, California, USA - Sage2_L_60_16 metaG | ecosystem: Environmental > Terrestrial > Soil > Vadose zone | place: USA... | reverse complement strand
GCTCCTCTTCGGCCTCGGGCTCCTCTTCGGCCTCGGGCTCCTCGGGAGCCTCCTCGACGTCGACGATCACGTCGACGGCTACCGCCTCCTGGGAAGGCGCTTCGACGTTCGCCGGGTCATCGTCCGACGGCCCATTCTCCGGCGCGATCTCCACCGGTCCTTCGGACGAGGCGTCATCGACCGGGCCGGTCGGCTCGGCCGCTTGCTCGTCCTCGGTCGCGCTTCGTCGCTCTTCGGGATCGCTGTCAGTCATGGGACCTTCGTGGGGTTCGGGGCTCTCGGACCTAGCCGCTGCCCTTGATGACGTGCAGCACGGACTTGGAGAAGCCGATGTCCAGGCCGAACACTGCCGAGGTCAGGAAGACGACGGCGACCAAGACGACGATCGTGTAGCCGATCAGCTCCTGGCGCGTGGGCCAGTTCACCTTCCGGAGTTCCGCGCGCACCTCCTTGAGGAACGCTCGCAGGGGCGTCCTCTTCCGCTGGTCGATCGCCGTCCGACGCTGCCGCAGAGCCTCGGCCCGATCCTGGGGCGCGTTCTTCTGCCGCTGCATCATCCTCTTGGCCTGGCGGTTCATACGCTTCTCCTTGCAGGGCCGGAGGGACTTGAACCCCCAACCGCCGGTTTTGGAGACCGGTGCTCTACCAAATTGAGCTACGGCCCTTCGACGACGCTCGACTCGGGGGTGGGACGCCGACCCCCGCCAGTATAGGGGTCGCCGCCGTGTCGGGGCAAAGGTCGGGACAGGTCGGAGAGAGCGGCCAGCACACGATCGACCTCGTCGATCGTGTGGTAGTGGCAGAACCCGATCCGGACCGCCCCGCCGGTCTCCTCCAGCCCCAGCCGGTCCATCACGGCGAGGGCGTAGTAGTTCCCGTCCCACACGAAGACGCCGCCACGCCCCAGCGCCTCGGCCGTGTCCCGGGGATGCTGGTCCCCGAGCCGGGCGGCGAACGTCGGGGTTCGCTCCGGGATCCGGTCCACGTCCCGGATCCCGAACAACCGGAGCCCGGGCACGTCCCGCGCGCCCAGGAGGAACCGCTCGGAGAGCCCCGACTCGTGCTCGGCGACGGCTCGCATCCCGCCGAGAACCGCGCTCCGGCGGTCGCCGTTCGACGCCGACCCGAACTCGCGACCCAGGTCCGCCACGTATCCGACGGCGGCCTCGAGGCCGGCGAGCGCCTCGTGGTTCATCGTCCCCGTCTCCCAACGGCCCGGGGGCTCGTCGCTGGAGGGCCGGACCCGATACGCTGGCCACGCCGAGAGCAGCTCGCGACGCCCCACCATCATCCCCAGGTGCGGCCCGAAGAACTTGTACGGCGAGCAGAACAGCACGTCGACGTCGAGCGACCGGAAGTCGAGCGCCCGGTGCTGGGCCAGGTGCACAGCGTCGGCCACCACGATGGCACCCGCCGAGCGACCCCGCCGCACGATCTCCGTCGCGGCCGTGATCGTGCCGGTGGCGTTCGACGCCAGGGTGAACGCCACGATCTTCGTGCGCGGGCCCACGGCGGCGTCCAGCGAGTCCAGGTCCAGCGTGCAGTCGTCCGGCCGCAGGTCCACCCAGCGGACCGTCGCCCCCGAGTCTTCCACGGCCAACAGCCACGGAGAGATGTTCGCGTCATGGTCCAGCCGGGTGACGACGACCTCGTCGCCGGGCCGGAGCAGGCGGGTCAGCGACCGGGCCAGCGCGAACGACAGGGTGGTCATGTTCAGGGCCGAAGACGACCTCGTCCGGATCGGCGCCCACGAAGTCGGCGGCCGCGCGCCGTGCCCGGTCGATCGTCGCGTCCGTCTCCGCGCTGGTGGCGAACGCGCCGTCCGTGTTCGAATTCGTCCGCTCCAGGTACCCCGCCATGGCCCGGATCACGGAGCGCGGGACCTGGGTCCCCCCGGGGGCGTCGGCGAACACGCACGGCCGGCCGCCCTGCCGGCGGGCGAGCCCCGGGAACAGCTCCCGGACGCGGGCCGGGTCGAGCGTTCGCACGGATGCGGTCACGTCCGGGCCCCTAGCCGGCCGGCGCGCCGGTGTGCGTGACCGTCAGCTCGTGGATCGCCTTCGTCAGGTCGAGGATCTGGCCGGAGAGCGTGAGCAGCTGCTCGTTCTGCTTCTCCTCCATCCGGACGAAGCTCCACTGCTGATCGGCCAAGACCTGCCGCTTCTCGTCGGCCCGGTTCTGGCTGATCATGACGAACGTCGACAGGAAGATCGCCTCCAGCGAGACGACGAGCGTCAGGGTCGGCCACGGCTTGTTCTCGACAGCCACCATCCAAACGGCGAACAGCGCCACGTGCAGATAGACGAACACCATCGAGCCGGCGAACGTGGTGATCGCGTCCGCGATCCGGTTCTGCACGCTGGCCGCCCGCTTGTCGCGGTGCTCGACCAGGGCCGGGTGCGTGGGTGCGGCGACGGTCGACCGGACGCTCATGAGCTCCTCCTCTCGCGAGACGGGCCGGGCCACGTTCGACGCGGACCGGTCGGACATCGAGCCGAGCAGTAGCGTAGCCCGGAGGACCGTCCGGTCCGGTAACCGACGGTCAGACCGCGGTCTCGGACCGGACCGCGGTCCCGACGGTGGCCTGGACCGACGCCGTCGCTTCGCCGAGCGCCCGTCGCGTTCGGCGCCACCACAGCAGCCCGACCGCCACGGCACCGATGGCCGCGCCGCCCAGGGAGAGGAGGGCCACGCGGGCCTGGTCGTTCGCGGCCACCCGGGAGGCCACGACCCGGAGGCGGCCCGACGGGAGTCCCGCGATGATCCGCTCGGGGAGGTCGGCGGAGGGCTCCTCGATGTGGTCGGCCAGTGAACCGAGGCCCTCGATCACCGAACGGAACCGCGCGTATTCCAGCGCGCACGCGGCACAGCCGGCGAGGTGCGCCTCCGCTCGCCCCGCCGGGTGGAGGCGCCCCCCGGCCATCTCGGGCAGCAGGGCACGCACGTCCTCACACCTCACCGTCCGCCTCCACGTCGAACAACGCATCCCGGAGCCGCTTGCGAGCCCGGTGCAGCCGGACCTTGATCGCTCCTTCGGTCGCGCCCATCTCCTCGCCGATCTCCTGGCACGAGAGTCCGTACACGTCCTTCAGGATCACCACGGACCGAAGTGCAGGCGACAGCGTCTCCAACGCCCGGACGAGGGAGTCGCGGTCCACGGCCTGGTCCTCGGACCGCTCCGGGGACACCGGCTCCGGAGGCGGGCCATCGTGCTCCGCGGCCAGGTCGCCGAATCGCCCGCGGCGCCGCAGGAACGTCATCGCCGCGTTCGTCACGATCCGGTACAGCCACGTCTCGAACGCCGCGTCCTCGCGGAACCCGCGCAGCGCGCGGAACGCGCGGAGGTACGCCTCCTGGGTCACGTCCTCGGCGTCCTGCCGATCCCGGACCAGCCGGAACGCCAGCGTGTACGCGTGGCGGTGGGTGGCTCGTACGACCTCCTCGAATGCTCTGGGATCCCCCCGGCGCGCCCGTGCCAGGACGTCGTGATTCACCATGGGATCGTGGGGTTCGACCCGCCCCAGCCCGGCCCGGTTACGGCGGGGGGCCGTCCGGGCCTCCTCAGGAGAGCTCGACCTCGGCCTCGCTGTTCTTGATCGGGAGCTGCCGTTCGCCGGCCCGGTCGACTTCCTCCCATACGCGGAGACGGGCCCGCTTCGTCGCCGGGTCCAGCGAGACGACCTCTCCCTTCGCCACCAGTTCCTCGTCCATGTAGACCACGGCCCGGAACTGCACCTTGATCGACTTCAGCGCGCCGGGATCGCCCAACCAGTCGGTGATGGCCCTGACCAGATGGGCCATGGAGAACATGCCGTGGGCGATGATCCCGGGGAATCCCACGCTGCGGGCGAAGTTGTCGTCCTGGTGCAGCGGGTTCTGGTCGCCCGACGCATCGGCGTACGCCTTGACCTCCTCGCGCTTCACGACCTTCCGCAGCTCCGGGATCTGGTCGCCGACCCGCACGTCATCGAACCGCACCTTCGCCGCCATCACCGCTCCCCCGCCGTGCCGCGGGAGAGCAGGGTCGACCGGGCGACCACCACGGTCTCGCCCGACGCGTCCTTGATCTCGGCTTCGATCACCAGGAACTCGTTCGGTCCCTTCGCGTAGATGTCCGCGATCCGCGGAACGGCCGACAGGACGTCGCCTACCACGACCGGTCGGCGCCAGTCGTACTCCTGCTCGCCGTGGACCACCATCATGTAGTTGAGCCCGAGGTCCTCGTCCAGCACCGCCTGCCCGCTGGTCATGATCTGCATGACCGTGACGAACGTCGGCGGGGCGACCTGCTCGGGGTATCCGGCAGCTCTCGCCGCGTCCGGGTCCCGGAACACCTGGTCGTCCTCGCCGATCGCGTCGGCGAACCGGAGCACGCGGTCCCGTTCGACCGTGAACGAGACCTGCTGGTACTCCTTGCCCTTGAGCGCCTGGTTCATCGGCACCGTCGTCACGCTCCCAGCTGGCCGCCGGACACGGGCAGGATAACTCCGGTGATGTAGTCGGACTCCGGGCTCGCCAGGAACAGGTGGGCGTTCGCCACGTCCTCGGGCTTCCCGTATCGCCCCAGCGAGATCAGCATCAGGGCCATCTGTCGCATCGATTCGGGGATCCCCAGGTCCTCGCCTTCCTGCTTCGCCTGCGTCAGGCGGGTCTCGATGAAGCCGGGTGCCACCGCGTTCACGTTGATGTGGAAGGGACCCAGCTCCCGGGCCAGCGTCCTGGTGAGCCCCACCACGCCGCCCTTCGCCGCCGTGTAGTTCGCCTGTCCGGCGTTGCCCAGGAGGAACGCCGTCGAGGTGGTGAACGCGATCTTGCGGTGGTACGCCGGCTGCCCCTGCTCCATCTTCTCTTTCTTCGCCGACTCCCGCAGGTAGGGCATCGCGGCCTTCGTCGTGTGGAACGCGGTCTTCAGGTTCACGTCCAGCACGAACTGCCACACGTCGTCGTCCATGTTGTGGATCGTCTTGTCCCGGGTGATGCCGGCGTTGTTGACGACGATGTCGACCGTGCCGAACTCCGCCGCGGCGGCGGCCATCATGGCCTCGGCTTCGGCGAGGTTCACGGTGTTCTCGGTGGACACGAGGGCCCGGCCCCCGGCCCCACGGACGGCCTCGGCCGTCTCGTTCGCGGGGTCCGGGTCGACGTCGTTCACGACGACGGCGGCTCCCTCTTCGGCGAACCGGACCGCGGTGGCGCGTCCGATGCCGCGGCCCGAGCCGGTGATCACGGCGACCCTTCCGTCGAGACGACCCAAGGTTCCTCCTTCACGTGAAGCGCAGGTTCGCGGGCGGCGTCCGGGTTGCCGGCCCGGCGGGCGACAGGCTCGACCGGGGCGAACGGTATCGGAGGGCGAGCAGGGGTGGCAAACCGCGCCTTCCGGCTCCCCCCGGTCCCGGACGTCGAATCCACCGTTCGGATGCTGGAAACCGCTCCGCGCCGATGCGACCATTCCGCACGTGTCATCCCCCAAGCGCGGTCCGGCGATCAAGGTCCTGGTGGTCGACGATCAGCAGAGCTTCGCCCAGGCGCTGAGCCTCGCCCTGGGACTGGAGCATGACCTCGAGGCTCGAGCCGTCACCTCGGGCGAGGAGGCCGGCCGCGCGATCGGCGACGATCGGCCGGACGTCGTCATCCTGGACGCCGGGATCGCGGGGAACGACGGGGCCGAGGTGACCCGCGAGCTCAAGCGATCGGACCCCACGGTCGACGTGATCGTCCTCGCCGACTTCGAGGACGACCTCACCAAGGCCCGGGCGCTGGAGGCCGGCGCCAGCGGCGTGCTCTCGAAGTCCGGGCCGCTCGCCGGCGTCGTGGACGCCGTACGCCGAACCAGGACCGGCGAGCCCATCATCGATCCCGCCGAGGTCGAACGGCTGCTCCAGCGGGTCCGCAGCCGACGGCGCGAGGACTCGACCGAGGCCGAACGAGCCGATCGCCTGAGCCTGCGCGAACGGGAGATCCTGCAGCTGCTGGCCGAAGGTTTGGTCGGCAAGGAGATCGCGGCTCGCTTGACGATCAGCCCGCATACGCTGCGGACCCACATGCAGAACATCATGACGAAGCTGGGCGTCCACACGAAGACCCAGGCCGTCCTGGTGGCGCTCCGCCACGGCAAGGTCGTCGCCCGCGACGGCCCCAGCCTCCGGCGGTAACCGCGGGCGGGCGTCCGGTCAGCGTGTCTCGCGGTGCAGCGTGTGTCCGCGGCACCAGCGGCAGTACTTCTTCAGCTCGATCCGGTCGCGGTCGTTCTGCCGGTTCTTCGTCGTGGTGTAGTTGCGTCGCCGGCACTCGGTACAGGCCATCGTGATCTTCGGCCGGTTGTCGGTCTTCGCCATCTCAACCCGTTCCCTCGTCGTGCCGGTTCGTAGCGGCGGGTGGACTCGAACCACCGACACAGCGATTATGAGCCGCTTGCTCTGCCCCTGAGCTACGCCGCCTCGGCGACCCAGTGTAGCGAGCGAGCTCGGGAACCCACCACCGCGCCGCGCCGCGCGTTCGAGCTGGAGGCGGGAATCGAACCCGCGACCCCGGACTTACCATGCCCGTGCTCTGCCGACTGAGCTACTCCAGCAACTCCAGCAGGGCTAGCAGAAACCCGGCAGAGGATACCGAGAACCTGCGTCCTACCCGATCGCGAAGTCTAGCGGAAGGGCGACGGCCCGGGACCCGTGAGGATCGGCGTGATCGTCACGATGTCCGAGACGGACGGACCCGTGCGGGTGCCCGCCGTGTCCTCGTGCCGAACCGTCCGTCGGCCAGGATGCTGCTCACGTCCATCACCGCCCGATCCGGCTACCGCCGGTCCACGGCGAGCTCGCGCCGGACCTTGTCCAGGTCCTGCTGGTACTTGAGGAGCACCGGGAGGGTGTCGTCCGCGACCGTCGCGTCGACCTGCCCGACGCCAAGCAGGATGAGCGTCCGTGCCCAGTCGAGCGTCTCCGAGACCGACGGGGCCTTCTTCAGATCGAATCCGCGGATCGTGCGGACCAGCCGCGCGATCTGCTCGGCGAACTCCGCATCGATCTCGGGGATACGGGCGCGGATGATCTCCCGCTCGCGCTCGACCGTCGGGTAGTCCATGGGCAGGAACAGGCACCGGCGCTTCAACGCCTCCGACAGCTCACGGGTGTTATTCGAGGTCAGGACGACGAACGGAGCATTGGAGGCCTCGATCGTCCCGAGCTCGGGGATCGACACCTGCCAGTCCGAAAGCACCTCGAGCAGCAAGGCCTCCGTCTCGACTTCCAGCCTGTCGACCTCGTCGATCAGGAGGACGACGGGGGCCGCAGACCGTATGGCCGAGAGAAGCGGCCGGGAAAGCAGGAAGTCCTCGGTGAAGATGTCCTGCTCGACCCGCTCCCAGTCGCGCTCGGCGGAGTCCGCCTGGATGCGCAGGAGCTGCTTCTTGTAGTTCCATTCGTACAGGGCCTTCGCCTCGTCCAGGCCCTCGTAACACTGCAAGCGGATCAACGGCCGGCCCGTGGCCTGCGCCACGGCCTTCGCCAGCTCGGTCTTGCCCACGCCGGCCGGCCCCTCGCACAGCACGGGCTTCCCCAGCCGCTCGGCGAGGTACACGGTGACGGCGACCTGCGCGTCGCAGAGGTAGCGGACCGCGCCGAGCCGGGCCGCCGCGTCCTCCGGCGACTGGAACGACCCCGCACCCGCGTCTGTCACGTGTTCCATCCGCGCCCTCATCCTGTCCAGGCCTTCACAGCCGTCGCTCGCCCGATCACCGAGGCGAGGATACGGCGTCTCCACCTTCCACACGGACGGGCCGACGGCCGTGGAAGGCCTCCGCCAGGATGCTTCGGACCTCCCGGAAGCCGGCCGGCCGGGGGTTCCACATCGGGGTGTCGACGGAGAGGCGGGCCGCTTCGTCGAGGTCCGACTCGCGCATGCCGAGCTCGGCCAGGCTCGTTGGCGCGCTGATCGAGACGGCGAAGTCGAAGAGACCGAGCGGGGCGTCGTCCACCGCCATCGCCCGAGCCACGCGCGCGAGCGCCTCCGGTGCCGCCCCCTGGTTGAACCTCGCGGCGTGCGGCAGGATGACCGAGTTCACCTCGCCGTGCTGGAGCCCGTACGTGCCGCCCAGCACGTGACAGATCCGGTGGTGGAGGGCCATCCCTACAACGGCGAGCGTGGCGCCGGCGAGGTACGCGCCGTAGAGTGCCTCGCCCCGCGCTTCGAGGTCGCCAGGATCCCGCACGGCGGCGGCGACGCCGCCGATGAGCGCCCGGACCCCCTCCTCCGCCATCAGCGACGTGATGGGATCCGCGTCCTTGCCGTACAGCCCCTCGACGCAGTGCGCGAGCGCGTTCATGCCGCTCGCAGCGGTGACCGACGGCGGGAGGGTCACCGTGAGCTCCGGGTCGTACAGCACGGTCTTCGGGAGCACCCGGACGTCGCGGCCCGTGCGCTTCAAGCCGTCGGAGGTGATCCCGTAGATCGGCGTCATCTCCGAGCCCGCGTAGGTGGTGGGAACGGCGATGGTCGGGAGGTCCGATTCCAGCGCGATCGCCTTGCCGTAGCCGGTGGTCGAACCGCCGCCGACCGTGACGATGCAGTCCGCGCCGCTCGTGCGGGCTGCATCGCGGACCCCGGCCACCGCCTCGATCGGGACGTGCTGTTGGACGTCGGAGAACACCGCGGCGAACCGTCCGCCGAGGGCTTCGGCCAGCTCGTCAGCCACGGGCTTGGTGGCCGAGTCCGTGATCAGGAAGACCCGAGACCGGCCCAGCCGCTCGACCTCCTCGGCCAGCCGATCCCGGCTACCGACACCGAAGACCACCCGGCTCGGCAGGGCGTCGTACGTGAACGATCTCATCCGAGGGGACTGGAGGGATCGCGGCCACCGGCCGAGAGCCAGGGATACCGGTCGGTGTCGAGCCCGGCGTAGTCGGGGTCCAGGTAGATGAAGCAGCGCTGGATCAGGAAGTCGCGGACCTCGAAGACGTCGCACCAACGGCCGGCGTGCGTGACGCCGGCGCGCCACTCGCCGTCGACGTGCTCGCCGTAGCTCGTCCCTTCGCAGGCGAAGAGGTCGCCGCCCGTCATGATCCAGTTGAAGTCGGCGTAGTTGTGCTTGATCGACCTGTATCGAGCGCCGAGGTCGCCGAACATGCGACCGATCCCGTCCTTACCCTCGGCGAGGCCCCATTTCGGGAAGTAGACCTGGGCGTCCTCGGCGAACAGGTCGAGGATGCTGCCCCCGGTCGAGGTCGTGCCCCCGGCGTCGAAGGCCTTCAGGTACTCGAGCGCCACGGACCTGCGCTGCTCGTCGGTCATCGTTCCTTTCGCCACCGCCATCGCGTCTCCTTTCATGGGCGTGCGTACCACGGCGGCAGGTCGGCGTCGACGTTCACCCACACCGACTTGGCGTCCGTGTACTCGTGCATCGCCTCGAATCCCATCTCCCGGCCGTAGCCGGAGTTCCTGATGCCGCCGAACGGCGACCCCGGGTTGACCCGCTTGTATGAGTTGATCCACACCATCCCGCTCTCGATGGCACTTGCCACCCGGTGCGCCCGTTGCAGGTCGCGCGTCCACAGGCCACCGCCCAAGCCGTAGTCGGTGGCGTTCGCGATCGCCAGAGCCTCGGCCTCGTCGCGGAACGTGGTCACCGTGACGAACGGTCCGAAGACCTCCTCGTGGCACACCCGGTGCTCGGGACCGGCCCGCACCACGGTGGGCTCGACGTAGCAGCCCGCTGTGAGCGCTGGGACGTCGCGCGCGTGGCCGCCGGTGAGGATCTCGCCGCCCTCGTCGAGCGCGATCTTCACGTAGCCCATCACGCGGTTACGGTGCTCGGGCGAGGTCAGCGGGCCCATCTCGGTCTCGAGGTCGAGGGGATCGCCGATCCGGATCGAGCTGGCCAGCGCGACGAAGCCGTCGACGAACTCCTCGGCGATCGCCTCCTGGAGCAGCAGCCGCGACCCGGCGATGCAGGCCTGGCCCTGATTATGGAAGATCGCGAACGCCGAGCCGTTCACCGCCGCCGTGAGGTCCGCGTCGTCGAAGACGATGTTCGCGCCCTTGCCGCCGAGCTCCAGCTGGACTCGCTTCAGGTTGCCGGCCGACGCTTGGACGATCCGCCGCCCCACCTCGGTCGAGCCCGTGAACGCGATCTTCTGGACTCCCGGGTGGGCGGCGAGATGCGCACCGGCCACCTCGCCGAGCCCCGGCACCACATTCACCACAGCCGGCGGGAAGCCCACCGAAACCATCAGCTCGGCGAGACGCAGCGAAGACAGCGGCGTCAGCTCCGCGGGCTTGAACACCACGGTGTTCCCCGCAGCGAGGGCGGGACCCATCTTCCAGCTCGTGAACATGAGCGGGAAGTTCCAGGGCACGATCTGCCCGATCACGCCGACCGGGCGGCGGAGCACATAGTTCAGGAAGCCCGGCTCGACCGGGACGACCGTCCCTTGCAGCTTGTCGGCCATGCCCCCGAAATAGCGGAAGGTGGCGGCGGTCCGGGGGACGTCGAGGCGGCTCGAGTCCCGGATGGGATGCCCGGTGTCCGTCGATTCCAGGCGCGCGAGCTCGTCGGCGTGGGCCTCGACGGCGTCGGCCAGCTTCAGCAGGAGCCGGCCGCGCTCGGAGGCCTGCATGCTGGCCCACCCCGGGAACGCTTCGCGGGCCGCATCGACGGCGCGGTCGACGTCCGTGGGCCTCGCTTCGGCGACGTCTGCCAGCTTCGAACCATCGTGCGGATCGAAGACCTCGAAGCTCCGCCCGTCGAGCGGATCGACGAACTCGCCGCCGATGAACAGCCTGTCCTGCACCGGGGCCCCTTTCGACCCGCGACGAGCCCGGACGGCGCCGGGCCGGACGCTCCCTAGAAGTCGACCGCGTTGGGGGGGAGCTTCCCAGACGAGAGCAGCTCGGGCAGGTCAGGGTTCGCGTTCTCCCACACGAGCAGCATCGACCGCTTGGGCGCGTACCCCTGGTGGCGGATGTCGGCCGGCATGGACGCCACGTCGCCGGGCTTCATGACCACGTTGGCGCGAGCCGTGCCGGTGTCGCGGTCCTCGACGTTCCACCAGATCTCGTCGGAGAGCTGGACGAACCACTCCACCCGGTCGTTGCCGTGGATGATCGGAAGGATGTACTCCTCCGTGGTGGGGCACGCGAGGCTGTCCTTGCACGCCGACACCACCGAGGGGTTCCAGGTGACGTCCGATCGCGACAGGTAGGCGAACAAGCTGAACGCGGCCACCTCGCTCTCGAACCCGGCCTCCGCCTGGACTTCGGGCTCGTCCTGGGGGACGTCCAGGAAGTGCCGGTTGATCGGGAAGCCGCTCTCGTCCGTCCGGATCTGCTCGTCACCCGACACGCCCACCATCCGCTGCGCGGTGACCCGGTGGCGGGTGATGGCCCGGCGGTTGTCGCCGCGCTTCGGCCCGAACGCACTGCCCGTCTCGGTGGGGGAGGCGAACGGATCGAAGCCCTCGTTCGTCCAGTCGTCGAGCATGGCCTTGAACGTCTCCCCGATGAGCTCGGTTGGGAAGTTCTCGAGATGGTCGAGCTCGGCCTTGCGGTAGGCGTCGTTGTACCGGCCGGCGAACAGGTCCACGGTCCCGTAGTGATTCACCGTACCTACCACCCCGTCGAAGTTCACGATGCCGTAGAAGAACTGCCACGCCACGTCGCGCTGCAAGGCCTTCAGGAAGGCGTCCGCCGACATCACGTGGCTGCCGGTCGGCCAGCGCACGTACACGAAATACTCGTTGCGCGAGAACTCGAACTCTCCGAGCCGGAACGTCCGGTACCCCTCGGCGTTCGGCGCGCTCGCGTCGACCTCAACCCGCGGAACCGCCTCCACCGTCATCGCTTCACCCTCCTCGTCGATCGTCCGTCCTCGCGGTCACGCGATGGTCCGGCAGATCTCGGCCCACTTGAAAACCGTGTCCTCGCCCTCGATGGTCTGCATGAGCATGACGCCGGCGCCGTCGCAATGGAACTGGTAGGCGGAGCTCGCGGGCAGGAGTGCCATGTGTCCCCGCCGGGCCCGGATCGTCCCCATCTTCCTGCCCGCCGGCTCGCCGCCCAGCGCGACCGATCCCTCCTTGTCGGGCGGGACGAGCGGCTCGTCCGGCTTCACCAATCGGATCTCCACCTCGCCGTCCATGACGAGCGCGAACTCGTCGTGGGCGCAGGTCCTCCAGCCCGACGTCCCTTCCGCGCGGACCACCTCGAGGACGTACTCCATGTTCTTCGCGACGGCGACCTTCTCGTACGGCTTCGACGTCGAGGCCACCTCGAACATATTGGAGTAGGTGTAATGCTTGGGGTCGTCGTCGATGATATCGAGCGTCCCCTTCTCGTACGCGTCCAGCGACCCGAACCTCGTGGCGTACCTGTTCACCGATACACCCCCGCCTCTCGTGTGTGGTTAGACTAGATCGAACCGGGACCGACAGGAAGCGTTGCGTTCGCCATGCGAACAGTTGTACATTCTACGGAATCACATTCTGCTCCGGAGGCATCGAACGTGTCAAGCGCCGTACGCAGCGGGGAATTCGTGCAGTCCCTCGAGCGAGGGCTGTCGGTGATCACCGCATTCACGCGGGAGACGCCCTCCCAGACGCTGTCGGAGATCGCCGAGCGGACCGGGCTCACCCGGGCGGCGGCCAGGCGGTTCCTCCTCACGCTCCGGGACCTCGGATACGTCGAGAGCGACGGCCGGCTCTTCTCGCTGCGGCCCAGGGTCCTGGAGCTGGGCTACTCCTACCTGGCGTCCCTCCCCGTGTGGGAGATCGCCCGACCGCACCTAGAGGCGCTGGCCGACAAGGTCCAAGAGACGACCTCGGCTTCGGTGCTGGACGGAACCGACATCGTGTTCGTGGCCCGGGTCGAGACCAAGCGCATCATGAGCATGACCCTCGGCGTCGGCTCGAGGCTCCCGGCGTGGGCAACCGCTATGGGACGGGTGCTGCTCGCCGATCTCCGGCCGGAGCAGCTCGACGACTACTTCCGCAAGTCGCCCCTCGCTCCGCTCAACGAGCGCACGGTCACGGACGAGGGGCGGCTGCGCGAGATCATCGCCGAAGCCCGGACCAACGGATGGACGCTCGTGGACCAGGAGGTCGAGGAAGGCGTGCGGTCCCTGGCTGTGCCGCTGCGCACGCCGAGCGGGCGAACCGAAGCGGCGCTCACCGTGTGCTCGCACGCGTTCCGGGTGAGCGTGGAGCGGATCATGGATGACTTCCTCCCACTCGTCACCGAGACTTCAGCGCGGATCACGGACGAGCTCGTCCGCCGCTAACCGCTCCGAGCCGTTCGGCGACCGCCCCGAACCACTCCGCTTCGATCCGAGATCCGAGCTCTGCTCGCCCGCCGCCTTGACAGGCCGCCGGGCCCTGGCCATAGTTCGCGTGACCGGAACGCGTACAGCTGTTCGGATAGCGAACACGGAAAGGAGGTGGGGACGGGCCGGGTGATGCGGACCGAAGGAAAAGGCGAGCCCGGGAAGGAGGCGCGGGACCGGACCACGGACTCCTCCGCGACCTCGAGACGATGGGACTCTGGACCTGAAGCCTGATTGGGGGGCAGCATGGCCACGATGACTTCGGGAGAACCGATCGCAGCGAAAGGCAGGGCCGACACGCTCGTCTACCCCATCGCGGTGGCGAGGGGCCAGTTGGTGACGGCGCTCGTGGCCGGGTTCGTGGCGACGCACATCGCCACGGTGAGCGGATACTGGTTCCATGGGGTCAACCTCCCCGACCTCGGGTGGCCGAACTTCAACGGCATCCTGCTCCTGGGGGTCAAGGCCAGCCCGCTCGCCCAGTTCTGGACGGGGGCTGTCTTCCATTTCCTGACCGGCATGTGCTTCACACTGTTCTACGCGTTCATCGTGCACCCGCGACTCGGCAGGTTCCCGAACACGATGCGCGGCAACCTGACCAAGGCGATCCTGTTCGCCCTGGTACTCGCCACCATCAGCGCGATCTGGTGGGTGCCGCAGCTTTTCAACTCGGTGTTCAACTACAACTTCGGATGGTTCAGCCAGAACCTCGGGAAGTTCCTCGGCGTGTCGGCGTGGAAGGCCGTGGTCGGCATCTACGTCTGGCACATCATCTACGGCGTGAACCTGGGCCTCATCTACAACCCCCATCCCGCGGAGGCTTGAGCGAGACCCGCCGGAGAGGGCCCGGGATCGTTCGGGGTTCCGGGCCCTCGACCCTCGAGGAGGCTCGAGGCCCTCAGCGCGGCCTCGACCGGCCACCCCATGTCTCGGGGGGGTCGGGCGCCTTCGACTTCGGCGCGCCGGGCATGAGGACGTCTGGGCTCCCCACCGCGACGGCCGTGAGCTGAGCGATGACGTCGTGAACGTCCGGGCTGTTGGGCAACACGCACCGGAGGTCGGTGACGCCGGCGTGGGCGAGCTCGATGACCCGCTCCTGGCATTCCTCGAGCGTTCCGAAGATGCCGACCTCAGATGACGGCCCCGTCAAGAGGAAGGAGGGCTCGGCCTTGGCTCGGGCGACGGCCTCCGCGTGCGTCCGGCCGATCGAGACGGGGGCCTCGAGCGCGATGCCGAGCGACCTGGGGTCGCGCTCGGCCATCTCGCAGGCCTGCCGAACGGCAGCCACGGCTGCCTCGACGTCCCTCACCGCCGCGGGGATCACCACGTCGTCGGCGACCCGAGCGGCGACATCCAACAGTCCTGGGGTGATCGCCTCGACCGAGATGGGCGGACCTCCCGGCTGTGGCGAGGCCACAGCGAGTTCGGCGGCATCGCCCTCGCCGGCCCTGCGGACGGCGACCTCCTGGCCGCCGAGCAGGGCGCGGAGCAGGAACGCGTATCGCTCGAGTCGCGCGGCCCGGGCGTCAGGGTCCGGGAAGTCGAAGCCGAACGCGAGGTGCTCGCGCTCCGACCACCCGGGCGAAAGTCCGATCTCGAGCCGCGCGCCGATCGCCGCGTCGAGGGTCCCTGCCATCGCGGCCAGGATGCCGGGGGGCCGGAAGCCAACCGTGAGCGATGCCCCGACACGGGCGCGCCGCGTCTCGGGCGCCGCGAGGGTGAGCGCGGTCCAGGCCTCCAGCCGGGGCGCCCCGTCCGCCGACGCCAGGTGGTCCCGGACCCACAGGGCGTCGATGCCGGCTCCGTCGCCCATGCGAGCCACCTCACGGAGACGATTCGGGGCGTTGCGGGTGTCGAGTACGATCCCCAGCCGGACGAGCCTTCCTCTGGGCGGGGTCGTCGGTTTGAATCCCACGATCGGCTAGCCTCGCGTTCGCATCGCGGGCGATTGTACGCTGGACAGGTCGCACGATAGGGAGGAGCGCTCGGAGAGAACCGGGTCGGCCCGGGGGTCCATCGCTCGATTGGCCTGATCGGATCCCGGACTTCGGTACGCGAGACGAGAGGATGCTCGGGGCGCGGTGAATGGGACGAGCGACGATGCCGGAGCCATGGCGACGACGCGGGCCGGTGCCGAGCACGCGCGGGCAGAGGTGCCGGCGCCGTTCGTCGCCGGCATCCTCCCGACCGCGGTCCTTCGCTTCACCCACCGGCTCCGCGACGCCGGAATCCCGGTATCGATGGTCGAAACGCTCGACTCCGTGGAGGCCATCCGACAGATCGACGTGACCGATCGGTCCGCCTTCCGGGCTGCCCTCGCTTCGACGCTCGTGAAGCGCACCGAGCATCAGCGGACCTTCGACTCACTCTTCGATGTCTACTTCTCGGTTCAGCGACGGGCGCCCGAGGTGGAGACGACGCTGGACCGTCCCGGTGAGATGGCCCCCGCCGATGCGGTGGCGAGCGGGGAACCGCCTTCGACCGACCTGCTGACGGCCCTCCTGGAAGCCCTCCGCTCGGACGATCGCGGCGCCCTCCGCCTGTTGGCCGAACTGGCGGTGAACGAGTTCGCCGGGATCGGTGGACAGCGGATCTCGTCCGAGCGGTATTACCTCTACAGGGTGCTGCGGCAGCTCGAACTGTCGGAGCTGTTGCGGCGGGCGATGAGCCTGGAACGCGAGGACCCGGGTGATCTGTCCCCACTCGCCGAGCGACTCCTCCGAGACGAGCACCTCGAACGCGTGGAGGAGTTCCGGCGCATGATCGCCCAGGAGATCCGCCGGCAGCTCGTCGAACGCGTGGGCTCGGCCGAGGCCGCCGACGCGTTCCACGACCGCCCCATCGAGGACGTGGACTTCCTCAGGGCCTCGCCCACGGAGCTTCGTGAGATGCGTCAGGCGATCCGCCCGCTCGCCCAGAAACTCGCGGCGCGGATCGCTCGACGCCGCCGCTTCCGCCGACGCGGGAGGCTCGACGTCCGGCGGACCATCCGGCGCTCGCTCTCCGCCGGCGGCGTGCCGCTGGATCCGGCCTTCCGTCATCCGCGGGCGTCGAAACCGGGGCTGTACCTCCTGTGCGACATCTCGGGGTCCGTCTCGGAGTTCGCCCGGTTCACGATGTCTCTGCTGTACGCGATGAAGGCGGAGTTCTCGAAGATCCGGCTCTTCGCCTTCGTCGACGGGATCGACGAGGTCACCGACCTGATGAGGCAGGGCGGCCATGAACTCGCTCCTCGGAACCTCCTGTATGGGACGAAGGTGATATCAGGGGACGGGCACAGCGACTACGGCAACGTGCTCCGGCGGTTCTGGCACGTGTACGGGTACGCGGACCTGGATCCGCGCTCCACCGTCATCATCACCGGAGATGCCCGGAACAACTACCGCGACGCCGGACTGGACTCGCTGGCGATGATCGCGGGGCGCGCCCGGAAGGTCTACTGGCTCAACCCGGAGCCCCGGCCCGGGTGGAACACCACCGACTCGATCGTCGATGTGTACGCCAACCGCTGTCACGGCGTGTACGAAACGAGGAACCTCCGCCAGCTCGCCGAGTTCGTGTACGAGATGACTTGAAGGGGGGGTATCGAGATGGAAGAGCGCTCCGCGGGCGTCGACGTCCCCGGGAAGGGAACGTGGAAACTCGATCCGAATCACACGGTGGTCGGAGCGGTAGCCCGCCACCTCGTGGTGACGAAGGTGCGGGGCAAGTTCAACGTGTTCGGCGGTGCCATCCACGTCGGCGACTCGGTCGAGGACTCCTGGGCCGAGCTCGAGATCGATGCCGCGAGCATCGACACCGGGGTACCGGACCGCGACAACCATCTTCGTTCGGCGGACTTCCTCGATGTGGAGCACCACCCGAGGATCACGTACAGGAGCACTCGGGTGGAGCAGACCGGCCCGAGCACCCTTCGAGTGGTCGGCGATCTCACGATCCGTGGCGTGACCAGGCCGGTGGCCTTGGATGTCACGTACGAGGGGACGTTCCCGGATCCGTGGGGCGGTCGACGGGCCGCCTTCAGCGCGACCGGTGAGCTCGAACGCGAGGCGTGGGAGATGACCTGGAACGTCGCCCTGGAAGCGGGCGGGGTGCTGGTGAGCAAGACGATCCAACTGGAGATCGAGGCCCAGGCCGTCGAGCAGGAGGAGGCCATCGGACGGGCGGCTGCCGAAGAGGCCAAGCCCGAGGATGAGGCCACTCGCTAGTCGAGCGCTCGTGAGCGTTCATCGAACGTCAAAGGCAGCTACGCGAGCGACTTGCGGAAGACCGCAGGTTGATAAGCGCGTTCCGACCCCGCGCGGGATCCGTTCCCGATCTCGGGAGATCCGTTCCGAGGGGGCTCGGACAACGGATCATCCTGCCCTCGTCCGTTGTTCGGACCGCGCGGTGGAGCGGAGAACGCGGCCTGCTCCGCTTCGAGATCCCGCTTCCTCGGTCTGATGCAGAGCCTGGCGGCCGACCTCGCGCCGCACGGCATCCAGGTGAACCGCGTTCGCTCGGGAGCCGGATCTCCGCCGGGACGGCTGAGGATCTGGACGAACTCTCGGATGCCTTCTTCTTCCTGGCGTCTGACCTGAGCCGCTACGTCACCGGTCAGGTACTGGTGGTCGACGGAGGCTGGCAGGTCGCCTGACGGCCCCTACGGCTCCGGCCCAGTGGTCGCGGCCACCGCGGCCTCGCCGGTCCGGTCCCGAGACGTGAGAAGCATCCGGAGCGCCACCGCGCCCAGCAGGACGGCGAAGAGGTCGTTCGACAGATCGCCGCCGATGTTCACCGAGATGACGGACGCTCCGAACGCCGACAGCATGCCTGCCAACCCGGCCGAAACCGCAACCGGGACGTCGACGTTGCGGTGCCGAAGGTTCTGCACGGTCCCGACGATCGCGGTGACGACCACCACGGCGAGCGACGTGCCCTTGGCCACCGGGCTGGATAGGCCCCAGAAGATCAGGAGCGCCGGGACGATGACCACCCCGCCCCCTACTCCCATCAGCCCTGCGAGGACTCCGGACCCGAGGCCGAGCGCGAACAGCCCGAGGCCCAAGGCGACGTCGAATGGCCCCCGGCCGTGGGTCTGGGGGATCTGGACCGCCAGTCGAGCCGCCGTGGCGACCAGGACGAGCGCGAACGCGATCCTGAGCTTCCTGGAGGAGATCTGTCTGAGGAACCGGGTCCCGACGACCGCTCCGATGGCCCCCCCGATGATGATGGGCACGGATACCGGCCAGTCGACCTTGCCGGCGATGGCGAACCCGATCAAGCCAGATATCGAGATCGGCACCGCCGTGCCCAATGACGTCCCGTGGGCCAGGCGTTGGTCCATCCCGAGCAGGAGGACCAGGCCGGGGACGATGAGGATGCCGCCCCCGACGCCGAACAACCCGGACAAGAACCCCCGCTACGAGCCCGACGGCGATGGCGCCCCCTATGTAACGCGGGTGGGACTCCGCATCCGGAGACGCACTCGAGATCCTGCCGCCCCGACGCACCTTCTGCCACTCCTTCGCTCGCTCGCTCGTATATTGTGCACGGGCCGACCTGGGGGAGCCTGGTGCTGGCCACGGTGCAGAGCAACGCCGGGGTCGTGGTGCAGTCGGCGGTGCCGAACGCTTCGAAGTCGAAGATCACCATCGCCCTGAACAAGGCGGTGCCGACCGGCAAGACCGCGGTCGTGGCCTGGTTCGTCGTCAACTGAGGAAGGTCGACGACGCCAGCGAAGTGGCGACCGCGTGCGGGCCTTCCTCTACCCCTCAGGAGAGCTCATCGAGGCCTTGCGCGATCCACGCCTTGAGATCGTCGGAGCGGGAGAAGGGCGCGTCGTCCGCTTCGGCCCGCGCCAGCACCTCGTCGGCCGCGGCGCCAGCTCTGAGACCGGCATAGAGGTAGACCACGGCGGAGGAGCGAGGGCCCGTGCGGCACGTCACGAGGGTCGGTCGAGGCAGCTGGTCGAGCGCGGCGACGTGCTGTCGAGCCAGGTCCATGTCGAGCACGTGGGGTGGATCCGACACGATGTTGGCCGACTCGGCGACCGCTGCCTGAACGTCGGCGTACGACATGCCTCCCTCCATGGCCGCGAAGTCCTCGCCACAGAGGAACAGCCACGACGCAGCGTTCGCATCACGGGCGAAAGCCTCGGGATCGGCGATGAGCCCCCGATTGAACGTGAGATCCGTAGGGCTTTCGAAACCGGTCATCTCCACACCATAGCCGTTGAGGCCCGGCGCCGGCGGGTGCTCGTTCGCGGCGCTGGTCTCTACGTCGTGATCCGGCCCACGCGCGCGGCGGCCTCCTCGGTGAACCAGACCGCTCCGTTCGGAGCACCCACGATGGCGTAGAGATCGTCGGGGTAGTTCGGAACATGCGAGGGCACGCCGATCGCGGTGTGCCTGCCCAGCGTGGTGACCCGATACACGAAGTCGGACTCCGAACACGTCACCCACAGCGCCCCGGCCCCCGAGGCGATCTGCTGGGGAGCGCACGTGGAGGTGGCGAGCGGGAAGAGCTTGGCGCTCCCGCTCGGCGTGAGCCGCCCCACCTCATCCTGGTAGAAGCCGGTGAACCACAGGTTGCCGTCGGGGCCGGTGGTGATCGAGGAGGGGTAGTTGAACCCGGTCAGGACCTGGGACACCGTCCCCTCCGTGGTCATGCGGGCGATCCCGTCGCTGACGGTGAACCAGATGGCGCCGTCGGGTCCGGTGGTGATCCACCCCGGGTACGAAGCCGCACCGCTCACCGGGAACTCGTGGACGTCGCCGGTCGTGGTGATGCGCCCGATCGCTTCGTTGCCCGGTCGCGAGTACCAGAGCGCTCCGTCCGGCCCGGTGATGATGTTGCCCGTGCCGCTCCCCCCGCTGTACGCGCAGCCGGTGCAGGGGGGGATGGCGAACGATGTGACGTGGCCGGTGGTGGTGATCCGCCAGATCAGGGAGTTGGCCGCGTCGGTGGCCCACAGGGCTCCGTCGGGACCGGCGACGATCGAATCCGGAAGGCCCGAGGTCGGGAGCGGGAAGATGGAGAACGCGCCGCCCTTGAGCCGGCCCACGCTGTCGTTGGTGAACTCGGTGAACCACACGGCGCCATCCGAACCGACGGCGATCCCCGTCGACGCGCCTCCCGGCGCGGGGACCCGGAACTCGGTGACCTGCGGGGTGGCAAGCGCCGGGGTCGCGCCGGCCAGCGTCCCCAAGAGGGCCGCCGACGATCCCCAGGCGATGGCGCCGATCCAGCGGCCCATCATCCCGAGCCGACGATGAACGCCCATGGTTGGCTCCCTTCCACGTAGGGGCTACAGGACGAAGTACGGGCCGGCGGAGGATGCGGTTTGTCCAGGCTTCCAGCGCGGACCGGCTCTCACGGCAAGGCAGAAGGCAGCCGGGATCAGGCCGGGACCCGCTGGGTCGAACCTCGACCAGCGGCCGACTCCATCGGGCACCCTTCAGACAGCGGTCGAGCCCTGCGCGAGCACGGAGCTCACCTCCTGCCCGAAGGCCTTCCCGGCTCTGCCGACGGCCAGCGACCTGTGCTCTGGGCGTCCGCTCGCTCACGCTCATCGTCATCGCGGGAAGGCTGCCGCCGCCCCAGTCGCGGCGAGGTCCGAGCGCCGAAACATCGCAAGGCCTCATTTCGAGAACACCTCCGTCGATCCATGGAGTGGGACCGACCTGGGGACACCTCCGGGCAGATAACAGATGGCGTCCTGGGTGGCTCACGGTGATGTCCCGGGGAGAACGAGATATCGCCCGTCGGTCGCGAGGACCGATGGATCCTCCGCCGCCACGTGATTCGGTTTGGCGCCACTCGGGTAGGACCGCGTCGAGCCTGGATCCGTCGAAAGGGAGAGACCGATGCTGTTGGTTCTGTTGCCGCTTGCGGCCGTGGCCCACGGAGCTGCCGTTCCCCTTCTGTGGATAATCGGCTTGGTGCTCATCGTCGCCGGGGTGATTTCGCTCTTCCGCGGCGGGGTACTCGCCGGGGTGATCCTCATCATCCTTGGCATCATGCTCGGCGGCCTCAACGTCTTCTAGACGTCTTTTGATCGGTGGCGAACCGCCATAGCGATCCGATCCCCTACAGCTGCTCCCCCGCGGATCCGCCCACTGTCCGACGAACGACACGACAACGCCCCGGGTCCGTTTGGTCAGCTTCCTTCGAGGGAACTTGTTGCGATGTGCCGCGCTCGCCGGCCCCGGCGGGCACACAGGGAGCCCGCATGCAGGACGTCGAGTTCGCTGCCATCCCTCCTCATCGCTTCAGGCGCATCCTGGACTCGAGGTCCGCTCGGAGGTTCGAGCGCGCCCTGAGCGAGGCCGCCGAGCGCTGCAGCGACCGCACCGTGTGGTCGATCAACTCCACGCCGAAGGGGGGCGGCGTGGCCGAGATGCTCTCCTCGCTCCTGGGCTATCTGGCCGGCGCCGGGATCGACGTCAGATGGAGCGTGATCGAGGGCGACGACGACTTCTTCAGGATCACCAAGCGGATCCACAATCGCCTGCACGATTCCGAGGGCGATGGTGGCCCGTTCGATGAGGATGAGCGCGCCCGCTACGAGCGCTGCCTGATAGGCAGCGCTCGAGAGCTCCGGGACAGGGTGCGGCAGCGAGACATCGTCATCATCCACGATCCCCAGCCGATCGGTTTGGTGCCGGCCGTGAAAGCCACGGGAGCGACCGTGCTGTGGCGATGCCATATCGGCGTGGATCACGCAAGCCCTCTTGTCTCCGAAACGTGGAACATGCTTCGGCCGTTCATCGCCGGCGCCGACGCGATCGTGTTCTCGCGTGAGGCCTACGTATGGTCCGGCCTGGATCGGGCGGAGATCGTCCCGCCGTCGATCGACGCCTTCTCCCCGAAGAACCAGGACTTGGACCCAGGTACGGTCGCCGGCATCCTTTCCGAGGCCGGACTCTTCTCCCACGGCCAGGAGGAAGCTCCTCGGTTCGAGCGCTTGGACGGGACGTGGGCCTCGGTGACCGGGAAGGCCCGCATGGTCGAGGAGTCGCCGATCCCTCCCGGCGCCAAGATCGTGACGCAGGTGTCGAGGTGGGACCGCCTCAAGGACCCTGCGGGCGTGATGCGTGGCTTCGTCGACCACGTGGTCGACCGATGTTCTGCGCATCTGATGCTCGCAGGGCCGTCGGTCGCTCATGTGACCGATGACCCCGAAGGTCTCGCCACCGCGGCGGC
>Ga0137378_10001097_pt1 | contig 22501 bp, 15 predicted proteins | sample SagtaG_21_FD_104813 | JGI IMG/M metagenome (GOLD analysis project Ga0137378, IMG submission 104813) | Vadose zone soil microbial communities from Sagehorn Ranch, Mendocino, California, USA - Sage2_L_60_16 metaG | ecosystem: Environmental > Terrestrial > Soil > Vadose zone | place: USA... | reverse complement strand
GAGGTGAGGCCGCGGATGAACTCATTCTGCGCCAACAGGAATAGAAGGATGCCCGGCGCCAGCACCATGATGCAGAACGCGTACAGCGCGCCGGTCGTGTCCTCCTGGTATGACAAGAATCGCGCCAGGCCCAGCGGGAGCGTTTGCATGTCGGCGCTGCGCGTGACGATCAACGGCCAGAGAAAGTTGTTCCACGACCAGATGAACGCGAGGATCACGTTGGTCGCGATCGCGCCCTTGGCGAGGGGCATCATGACCTTCCAGATAATCCGCCCCTCCGAGAGGCCATCGATGCGCGCCGCGTCGATCAGCGATCGCGGCACCGCGTCGAAGCTCGACTTGAACACGAAAATGCAGACGATGGTCGAGCATTGCGGCAGCGCCAGCCCCCAGTACGAATCGAGCAGACCCAGCCGGCCGGTGATCAGGTACGCCGGGATGATGGTCGCCTGGAAAGGCACCATCATGCAGGAGAGAAACAGCAGCAGGACGAACGGCTTCGCCGGAAAGTCCCGCGTCAGCGCATAACCCGCCATGGCGTTGAATGCCACATTGGCGATGACTGCGATTGCCGAGACGATGACGCTGTTCAGGAAGTAGCGCGCGAACGGAATGTAGTACCAAACGTCGACGTAGTAGAAGGGGTGCGGCGCCTTCGGGAGAATGCTCGGCGGATAAGCGAAGATGTTTTCTCCTGTGACGCTGGTCTTCAGCACCCAGTAGAACGGGATCAGCATCGCGAAGCTCACGCCCACCAGGATGACGTGAATCGGCCAGCGCGGGTACCGGTACATCAGTCCGTCTCCACCGCGCCCGCGTTGCCGCCGGACAGGCGGTTAGCCATCCAGGCGATCGCGACCAGCAGAACGAAGAAGACGATCGTCACCGCCGCGGCGTAGTCGAATCGCGTCTGGGAGAAGCCGAGCTTGTAGATATAAGTGACCAGAAGCTCGGTCGCGCGCCCCGGGCCGCCGCCGGTCATCACGTAGACCAAGTCGAAGCTCGTGAACGAATTGAGCATCCCGATCACGATGCAGAGGAACAGCGAGGGCTTCAGAAGCGGAACCGTGATGCGCCAGAACCTGCGGCGTGCGTTGGCGCCGTCGATCGCCGCCGCCTCGTAAAGACTGGGGGGAATGTTCTGCAGCCCGGTCAGCAGTATGATCATGTAGAAACCGAGCATCTGCCAGATGTTCGCGACGATGACCGATGGGAGCGCCCAGACGAAGGAATTGAGGAACTGGATCGGGCGGTCGACCAGATGGAACGATCGTGCGACATAGTTGATGAGCCCGACCCGCTCGTCGAAGAGCCACCGCCAGATGATCGCGACCGCGACCGTCATCAGAGGGTAGGAGATGAAGATGATGGTTCGATAGATGTCGCGTCCCCGAATCTCCGAGCTGACGAGTAGCGCAAGGCCGAGGGCGATAACGATCCCCACCGGCGCACTGGCGATGAAGAGCAACGTGTTCCAGAGCGCCTGCCAGAACACGTCGTCGTGAAGCATCTCCTCGTATTGATCGACGCCGGCCCAGCGCATCGTCCGCAGCGGCGACCAGTTCGCGAACGAGAGCGCCACGTTCCAGAGCAAGGGGATAATGCGATAGAGCAGGAAGATGGCAAGCGACGGCGCCAGGAAGCACCACACCAGCACCGCCTGACGCGTGCGCTTGCGCGCCAGGAAGGGCGGGCGATGGGCGACCGCCGGAACGACAGCCACGAGGAGGCCGACTCGCGTAGATGTCTAGGTATTCCGGCTCAGCACCCGATTGACCGCGCGCTCCGCGTCGGTCAGCGCTGCCTTGGCGCTCTTGCGGCCGAGCACCGCATTCTGGATCTCCGGATAGAACGCATCCTTGAGCTGCGCGTCGAAGGGCAATGGCCAGTTGCCCGTGAATTTGTCGGTATGCTCGAGCTGCGTTTGCAGCACCTGCGCCCCCAACGGATCGTCCTTGCGCAAGTATTCAAGTCCGGCGCGATCCGCGGCGACGTTGCCCGTCAACAGCTTGCGGCTCTGTGAGAACCGGGTGGCCCATTTGGTCCCGGTCACGTGCTTGATAAAAGCCCAGGCGAGATCGGGATTCTTGGTGCTCTTGGAGATACCGAAACCGTGATTGGTTGGCGTGGCCCAATAACCCGGCGCCTGCGCCACGCCCAGCGTGTTCTCGTTGATCCATGACCCCTGGCCCTTCACAAAGAAATAGGACGAGGAGTGGGCGTGCAGCATGCCGACGGTGTTGCCGGCGAAGGCGCCGTTCGGCTCCACCCAGCGTCCGGTCCAGGAGATCTTGTTGATCGCACCGCTGTCGGTGGCCTTCGCCAGACGCTCCAGGACAGTGGCCATCTGAGGCGTATTGAACGCCGCCTTCTTCATGTCCGGGGTCAGCAGCTCGATGCCGTTCATCTTGAACAACGGCCAGTAGAGCCAATCGAAATTCAAGGTGAGGAAGCCCGTCTTTTCGCCCTTCGCCATTTTCGTCGCGTAGGTCAGCAGCTCGTCGAAGGTCTGCGGCGGGGCCGACAACTCTGCTTCCTTGAACAGCGTCTTGTTGTAGTAGAGAAGCGTCTTGGCGATGTAGAAGGGAAGCATGTAGTTCTTCCCCTGGTACTGCCAACTCGCGAGATAGTCCGGATTGAACAGCTTGGCGACCTCCGGCTCCTTCTTCAGGTACGGCGTGAGGTCGAGCAGTCCACCGTTCGCCGCGTACTCGACCCATATTGCGCCCTGCAGATCGACCACGTCGGGCGCTGTACCGGCGACGAGCTGAGTCTGATAGAAAGCCGGCAGCTCGGTGCCCTTCTTGTCGAGCCATTCGATCTCGACGCCGGGGTTCGCGCTGCGAAAATCGGCGAATTCTTCCTTGAACAGCTGCTCCTGGTCCGCGATGTTCCAGGTGAGGTAGCTCAGCTTTCGTGACGTTTGCGCGCGTGACGCATGGGGCACGGCCAATGCCGCAGCGCCTGCGAGGGCGGCCTGCAATACGGTCCGGCGTTTCATGGCTTTCTCCTCCGAAGATACCGTCTTTTGGTGGGCTTGCGCGTGCGGGAATAGTTTGGTTCGGCCCAAGGTCGCCGCGCCGCCATTGGCGTGCGTACGCTCGAGCTCGGCGTTCAGATGATAGCGCTTGCAAATGGCAAGTCAACACGATGTTCTGCCCTTGATGCTCCGGAATTGCGTTGTCACGCATCGTCATTGACCCTGCACCCCAAACCGATATCATTCCGCGATGGACGAGCTCCGCCGCCGCATCATCCCCCGAGCCGCGATCTCCTGAAGCTCACCGTGCCGGAAGGCAGCTGATGGCATCCGTGTCGCTCACCGAAGTCACCAAGTCGTTCGGTGCGGTCGAGGTCCTGCATCCGCTGGGCCTCGAGATTCTTCACAAGGAATTCCTCGTGCTCGTCGGTCCGTCGGGTTGCGGGAAGACGACCTTGCTGCGGATGATCGCGGGTCTCGAGGACGTCACTTCCGGCACGATCGCGATCGACGGCCGCGTCGTCAACGATTTGCAGCCCAAGGACCGCGACATCGCGATGGTCTTCCAGGATTACGCGCTCTATCCGCACATGACGGTCTACGAGAACATGGCCTTCGGGCTGATCTATCGCGATCATGCCAAGGATGAGATCCGCCGGCGTGTGGAGAACGCGGCTCGAATTCTCAATATTGAGGATTACCTTGCGCGCAGGCCGCGGCAGTTATCGGGCGGGCAGCGGCAGCGCGTCGCCATGGGGCGCGCGATCGTCCGCGATCCGAAGGTATTCCTGTTCGACGAGCCGCTGTCCAATCTCGATGCGAAACTGCGTGTGCAGATGCGTACCGAGATGAAGAAGCTCCACAAACGGGTCGCGACGACGACGATCTACGTCACGCACGACCAGGTCGAGGCGATGACGCTCGCCGACCGGGTGGTGGTCATGCGCGACGGCCGGGTCGAGCAGATCGGCACGCCCGACATGATCTACAACCAGCCGGCCTCCACCTTTGTCGCAGGATTCATCGGCGCGCCGACCATGAACCTCGTTGCGGGTCGGCTCGATTACCGGAACGCAACGCTCGTGGTTGTCTTGGGCAGTGAAGGGTCGTTCGTCGTCCCCGCCACCCACACGGCGACGTATCGCGATTGGGTCGGAAAAGACGTGATCTTCGGGCTGCGGCCGGAGCACCTCGCCTGGACCGGCGCCGACGTCGACGCCACGACGTTCGAAGTCACGGCATCGGTGGTCGAGCCCCTTGGGGCCGATACGCTCGTGTTCTTCGAGATCGCGGGGCTCGAGATGGTGGCCAGGCTTCCGCCCGAGGCTGCGCGCCAGACCGGTGACCGCGTACGATTGCGCCCCGACCTGGGTCGCATGCATCTGTTCGATCCAGCGTCCGGAAAGCGGATTTGATCACGCGCATGAAAGGCGTACGCCGCGGACGCTCGTCGCGAATCGATTCATTGCCCCGGGGAGAGCACCGATGCGCCTGTTGAGAGAAGGAGCGCGCCACCGCTTGCGGCGCGCGATGGCTGCGCTGTGTGTCGTCGCCGCCCTCGGGTTGCCGATGGCGGCATCGGCCGAAGTCAAGGAGGTGCAGATTGCCCGCGGCTTTGCAATTCCCCATCTGCCGATCATGATCATGGAGCACGACAAGCTGCTGGAGAAGCATGCGCTGGCGGCGGGCCTGGGCGAGATCAGGGTCACCTATTCGACGATCGGCGGCGGCAGCGTCATGAACGATTCATTGATCTCGGGCGCGCTCTCCTTCGGCGTCGGCGGCCCGCCGCCGATGCTCACCCTGTGGGACAAGACACGCTCCGGCATCCAGGTGAAAGGCGTGTGTGCCGAAGCGACCATGCCTCTGCTGCTCAACACCCGCAGTCCCAATCTGAAGACAATGAAGGACTTGACCGAAAAGGACAAGATCGCCGTGGGTGCGGTCAAGGTTTCCATTCAAGCCCGCCTCCTCCAGATGGCTGCCGCCAAGGCATTCGGTGAGGGCGAATTCGCCCGCTTCGATGCGCTCACCGTCGGCATGAACTCCCCGGATGCGAGCGCAGCGCTGCGCTCGGGCGTGGGCGAGGTCAATGCCAACTTCAGCCTGCCGCCCTTCCAGTACGCCGAGCTCAAGGTGCCGGGAATTCATACGCTTGCATCGTCCAACGACATCATGGGCGGCCCGCACACCTTCACGATGGTCTATACGACCAGCAAGTTTCATGACGCGAATCCCAAGACCTATCAGGCCTTCCTTGCCGCAATCAAAGAAGCCATCGCCATCATCAATCGCGACAAGAACGGTGTCGCCAGAACCTACCTCGAGATGACGAACAGCAAGGAAGCGGTCGCGGACATCGTGGCTATCCTCGACGATCCGCTGGTGCAATTCACCATGACGCCCGTCGGTACGATGAAGTTCGCGGATTTCATGTATCGGATCGGGGCGCTCAAGAACAAGCCGAATTCCTGGCAAGATTATTTCTTCGAAGAGATCCACAACCTCCCCGGCAGTTGAAAAGATTTCCCGATGGCGAACAAAAAAACGATGCTGCCATCGGGTCAGCGCCATGACGCGCGAGCTCGTGCCGAAATATCGATTTTCACGGTCGGCGCATGCGGCGCCTTCGTAGGCGCTTCGATTACATCCTCAAGGATTGGCCACGCACAACGCTCGAAGTGGCGAAAGAGGGAGTCGGGTATGAATCGGGTGAGTTCTGCGTAAACGTGGTGGTCACCCAACTTGGCCTGTTGGGTCGCGTAGAAGCGTTGTGGGACTATGAGATGCAGGTGATTTTTCGCTCGCGTCATGGCGACATACAAAAGCCGCCGTTCCTCTTCGATCTCTTCGCTAGATCCGGTGCTCATGTCCGATGGGATGCAGCCATCCACGACGTTTAGGATCTGCACCGCTTTCCATTCTTGGCCCTTCGCTGAATGAATCGTGGACAAGATGAGGTAATCATCGTCTTTTCCGGACAGGCCAGCCTCGGCGCCGGTTGCCGATGGCGGATCGAGGGTCACCTCAGTCAGGAACCGCTCGCGCGAGGAGTAGGTCGAGGCGATTTGCTGCAATTGGAGAAGGTCAGCTTGCCGGACATAGGCGTCTTCGTAGATGCGCTGCAAATGCGGCTCGTACCAGCGAGTGACAAGGTCCATGTCGGCTGGCCAAGCCGACTTCGCATGGTGAAGCGAGGCAAAAAGTGCAAGCAGGGAGCTCCAGTCCGACGCGACGAAAGGCGGGATGATGAACCTTTGCATGGCTCCCATCGGATCCGGCGCATTTCCCATAGCGTCGAGAAGTTTGCCGGCCGTGGCCGACCCAACGCCTGGAAGCAGTTTCACGGTGCGAAATCCGGATAATCGGCTGCGCGGATTTTCGGCCCAACGCAGAATGCCCAAGACATCCTTGATGTGGGCAGCTTCCAAAAACTTGAGGCCGCCGTACTTGACGAATGGGATCCCCCGTCGGGTCAGCTCGATCTCCAGCCGTGCGCTATGGCTTGAGCTTCGGAAGAGCACCGCCTGCGATTTCAGTGCGATGCCATCCTCCCGATACTGAAGTACCTTCTCGGCCACGTATTGCGCTTGGTCGCAGCCGTCTCGAACCGTGACGAGTTGCGGCTTCTCCGACGAAATCCGGTCGGTCCAGAGGTTCTTCGTGTAACGTTCGGCCGCCAGGCCGATCACGCCGTTGGAAGCATCGAGTATGGGCTGTGTCGACCGGTAGTTTCGCTCCAGCGAAACTACGTGGGCCGGCGGCTCGAACTGCTTTGGAAAATCGAGAATGTTTCGCACGGTGGCCGCGCGAAACGAATAGATGGACTGCGCATCGTCACCGACGACAGTCAGACCTCGTCCATTCGGCTTCATGCCGAGCAGAATGGACGCCTGGAGCCGATTCGTGTCTTGGTACTCATCGACCAGGACGTGATCAAAACACCTTCCAATTTCCTGTCCAAGCTCCGGCTCAGCGACGGTTTGCGACCAATACAGCAGCAAGTCATCGAAATCGAGCGCGTTTTGAGATTGCTTCTCGCCGACATAGGCGTCAAAGAGCTTTTTCAGCTCGGGTTCCCATTGGGCGCAGCGAGGAAAGGTGTTCTTGAGCACATCACTCAGTTGCGCTCCACCGTTGATCGTGCGGGAATAGATGGCAAGACAGGTCTGCTTGGTCGGAAAACGATTCTTCGTCTCCGACAAGCCAAGCTGATGCCGCACGATGGCGAACAGGTCTTCCGAGTCCCCGCGGTCGTGGATGGTGAAGGAATCCTTGAGTCCGATGCGTTCGGCGTACTCACGCAGCAATCGTGCACCGACGCTGTGAAATGTGCCTGCCCACGGTAGTTCTGGAGGCCGTCGGCGTGCCTTAGGGTCAAGAACTCGGCTTAGAACCTGTCCCGCCCGACGGACCATCTCCTCTGCAGCCCTGCGGGAGAACGTTAGGAGCAGGATTCGGTGCGGGTCCGCGCCGCTTAACACCAGGTGCGCGACGCGGTAGGCAAGTGTGTTGGTCTTGCCTGATCCGGCACCCGCGATGATCAGAAGTGGTGGTGCGTGCTCCCCACAGTGGGATTTCCCGATACCGTGCTCAACTGCAACCCGCTGCTGCGAATTCAACGGGGCCAGGTAGTCGTTGCCGACGCTTGTCTCCGCTGAGGGAAACCGTGGAACACCGGACACGTGCGAATCGGTTAACGATTTATGCATGACGCGCCTATCGAAGGTAAGTTTCCGTGATCGAACGATCGTTCGATGCGATCATAACACCCGCGTGCGCGCCGCGTGAGCGATATCTACGGTGCGCTGTTGAGCAGGTACCGATAGATTTTCGAGACACGACGCGATTGAAGAAGCACGCGGGACCGCTCCTTACCGGGGTGCCCCCGCGTTCATATTCGGCCGTGCGGTCGCGCGCCGGCTCCAACGGCAACCAATCCCTCGACCTGTCTTAAGCCATCCGTTCCTTGACAATAGTCCTCGCGAAACAGCCATTCAGGAAATGGTGGCGCACGCCGTACGCAGTAGATTGGAGATAACGGGAACGACCAACTGCCAAACTCCAAGCGGATATCAACGGCAGCCAGTCATGTGACAGGGCGCATTAGCGCCCACCGCCTGCCTCGCGTTTCAATAATTTATTCTTTGCTCAGGTTGCTGCCCGAGCCGTCGGAGGGTGTAGCGGCGCCACCGTGAGTCGGAACCGAGGCGGCCTCGAGCTCCAAACGCATGTACGCTAGCGCGGCCGCTCGAGAAACCTCATCGAGAATTCGAATCTCGTCGGGATCGATCTGCTCGCGCGTGAGATGGTGGCCGTAGAGGACGAGTCTGCTCGCAGAATGGCGGGTAACGCGCCGGACAACCGGAACGGCCAGAGCAGGCTCGAGCGGCGCTTCGTCGGGATCGGTCAAGCGCAGCGGCCCGGTCGTCACCGAACGGATCCAGGGATCGTCGGCCCGCAACGTCTGCTTGGCGTCCTTCGGCCAATTAACATGCTTCTGCAACACGAAGACATCGTTGGTTTGACGGCGGAACAGCGCAGCGCATTTCAGCCACAAGGCGGTGGCCGTATCCTCGACCAACGCCCGATCGACATCCACGACCGTGATGTTGTCGTCGTCCACCAAACGCTGCGCGAGCTCCTGCAGCCGGCGGCGCGCCCGGTGCCATCGTGGCGCGCACACCCGCTCCACCGCGCCGTGCAGAGGATTGTGGATCAAGGCAAGACCGACCGCGAGCAGGAAGGATAGCGGGACGGCAAACGGCTTCAGCGCGGCCCGTTCCTCCATGAAGCTCTCGATCGGCAGCTTGGCGACCTGATCGACGGCGGCGACCGAAACGACAAAAACAGTGGACAGGATCACGGCGCGGGTGATGCCGAATCGGACGCTCATGACCTCGTGGTGAAGCGCGGTATAGACAACGGCCGCCGGCAGCAGCACGTTGCAACCGTACATGAGATTGAGCACCCAGTCGTGATTGCGGACCCACTCGTCGATTCCGAACGGCAGGTAGCGGAAGAGATCGGTAGCCTCGTAGATGTCGGCGAGCAAAAAGCAGGGCAAACCGATCAAGCCGGCGGCCACGATCCACCGCATCCGTGGCCGCTGTTCAGGCAGCCGCCGATAGTTGTGAAGGAACAACCACCCGGCCAGGAAATACACGACGAACGTACAAACGTAATAGATGCGATAGGGGATCTCGGTCCACCAACCCAGCACGAAGTTGAGGAACCCGAGCCCGCCGCTGACGAACAGCACGGCCCAGACGCCGCCCAGCGCGTAGAGCCAGTGCGCGCGTCTCCAGCGCGATGCCTCCTCGTCGGGGAAGTGCATGGCAAAGGCGAGGAATCCCGTCAGCGCCAGCGCCTGCACCACCGCCTGGAGCGCGTCGAATATCACCAGGCCGGCTGTCGGGAGGTTCGCATACCACACGAAGTACTGACCCGAGTTGAACCACATCCCGTACAGGAAAAACCCCCACGTCGACCACGTCGCGCTATGCCACACGAGATAAACGCACAGCGCGATGAAGAACAATGCAGAGGCTTGCGCGATCAGCAACGTCATCGCGTTCAAGCCTCCGATCCTTTCCTCGGCGGCTGGGATGGTGACCTCGAACGGCGCGTTCGGCCCGGCGACGACGCGCATCGTGTACGAGCTGCCGTGCGCGACGTAGACGAACTTGTTGATGGCGCGGCGGTCCGGTCTCACCGATGACAGCTCGATCTCCTGGCGCGGTTGGATTCCGCGCGCCGCCGCCGGGCCATCGGCATCGACCGATATGACAGTCCCATTGTTATCGGCTTGAAAGCCGAGAGTTGCGATCGGATACCATCGCAGCGGCCAGGAGCTGGCCTGCCCGTTGCGGAGAAATGGACGGAACGTATCGAGGCTGACGACCGCTACGGCGTAGACGGCCAGGACTACGATGAGCGTTTTTTCTTTCGCTAACGGCTTGCGCAGGGACGTCGGCTGGGACATCACTGAATACTAAATCAGGTAGCGGTCGTTAGGCCATGCGCGCCACGGCTTCCATTCTCCGATAGATTTGAAGCAGTAGCCCATCTCGATGCCAACGCGCGTTTGCTCACGGCGCCGCGCCGGTGCCACACGCGGCTCCGCGTACAAGGTGCCTTCGCCTGTGGAGATTTGCCGCGGAGCTACGCACCCGGCGTGAAGGCGCGCAGTTCAATGACGGCGTGTTGTGTCCAGACCGAAGCGAATTCGGGACCGCTCCGCTCGACATAAGCCGCATCGCGGTTCGCGCGAACGAATGCGCGGACCTCCGGCGCATACCAGACTCGATCGCCGCAGGTGGTCGGCCAGCGCCAGAATTCGCCATCGTCCAGATGCATCACCACGCGCAGCTGAATGGCGTCAAACGTGCCAGCCGGTGTTGTGATCTTCTGCCAGCCGCCGACGGCTACATAGCGGTTGATCGCGCCCTCATGGTGGGTGCTTTCGTTGACGTTCTCCACCCATTGATTCCACACGTTACCGGGTACCAACGGAAAGTTGTAGCGCTGCAACGGCATGGCGAACCGGCGGGTCTCGCTATCATAAAGCGCGCCCACGGTGACCAAGCCGGGGGCGGACCATTGCTCGGTACGCACCGTGTCGACCATGTCGCCTCGTTGCGTCACCCGCACGGTGATTCCGACGGCGTTCACGCTGACGACTTCGTGCGTCTCGACCCATGTCGCCGGGGCATGGAAACCGTCGCTCGCCTGATAGACCCAGCGGTCGCCGACGCGATACGTTGGCGCTGGCGCGCCCGGTCCGCTTTCAAATGGCAGCATTGCGCAGCCGACGACGAGCGCAAGAACCGACACCAGTAACAGCCAGCGGCAGCCAGCGGGCATCATTGCTCCAGGAGCCAATGCGAGATGCGAGATCGATATTACGCCGTTATGCGGTAGCTTCGCGCCAGTCCGTTCTGGTATGCACGAATCGGACGTGAACGTCACTCGCTCAGGACCAGCCCGCGCACGCGCCGCGAAGCGACTAGCTTGCCGTGGACGAACTTCTCGTGATTGCTCTGAATCGCTCGCGGCACGTACAGGTAGTTGACCATCAGGCCCAGCGACTCGCGCAACCCCTTCTTGGAGACGTCCGCCAACCAGTTGATGCGCTCCAACTTGGCACCATTATTGAGGTGAAACCTGGCCACCGGATCCTGCGCCAGCTCGCCGCCATCGCCCGTTTGCAGCAGATAGGTGGCGCACAGCTGCGTCAGCGGCTCCTGCAGTGGCGCCAGGCGCTCGATGGCGTTCTTGGGGTCGCTTGCGATTTTGGCCGGGTCGGTGCCGAGTTCCTTGGCCACCACCTTCAGCGCTTTTGCCAACGGCTCATGGCGCTCGGCGTCGGGCGCCTTGAGCAGCGACCCGAGCCAGGCAGCGAAACCGGGAATGGGTGACAGCGTGCAGAACACCTTGAGCCGAGGGAACTCCTGCGACAACACGTCCACGACGTGCTTGATGAGGAAGTTGCCGAGCGATACTCCGCGCAAGCCCGGCTGGCAGTTGCTGATCGAGTAAAAGACCGCCGTGGTCGCACGGTCAGGATCGGTCGAAGTCGACTGTACGTCGAGCAACGATCCGACGGCGTCGGCCATCCCGTTCACCAGCGCGACCTCGACAAAAATCAGCGGCTCGTCGGGAAGCGCCGGATGGAAGAAGGCGAAGCACCGGCCATCGGCCTCCAATCGCCGATGGAGGTCGTTCCAGCCTTGAATCTCGTGCACCGCCTCATGGAGAATGATCTGTTCCAGCAGGTAGGCGGGCGTGCGCCAGTCCACGCGGACGATCTGCAGGAAGCCGGGATTGAACCACGACGACAGCAGGTGGCGGAGGTCCCAATCGACGGCGTCTAACTCGCGATCTTCACGCCTCAACTCCAGCAGCCGCTCGCGCATGCGCAGGATCGTGGCGGTGCCTCCAGGCGCCCGGTTCAGCCGTCGCAGCAATTCCTGACGCGGCGGCTCGGCGATCGTGCTAAGCCGCGACAGGTTGGCTGCCGACGGTTCCGCAGCGTACGCCTGGGCAGCTTCGAGCACCCGCTTGGGATCGGGCGAGAATTGAGCGAGCAACCCCGAGAAGAATCGCGCCTGGTCCTTTATATCGAGCTCGCTGTACAGATCGAGCGTAGTCTTCGCCAGCGATACGCCGGCCGCCTCGCCGCGCTCGGACAATAATTTCTTACAGCTGCCGATGAGGCGCCGGACCTTGAGGCCGTCGCGCGTAAATGCTGCGGCCCGCTTCTGAACGGATTCGAACATGCGTGAGTCGTCGGAGTTACGAAAGGAGCAGGTTGTTCCCGAGTATAGAGCCGCGTTACGCAAGGAGCTAGCGGCGAACAGAGGCAGAGCTCCCGGAAATGCGGGCGATCGAAATTCGTACTCCGCAGTCGGAAGATCCGATCGTTCACTCATGGCTCGATTTCGGCTGCCGGCTCCGGTCCTACACGGTGTCGACTACAGCGACTCGCGACATTTCGTCTCATAATGCGGTGGACGCGCAGGTTTGCCTCGCCCCGGGAGAGGTGCCGAATGGGAAACACCATGCTCCGATATGCAACGTGGATTGCGCTGTTGGCACTTGCCGCGATCGCGCCTGCTCAGAGCCGGATCACCGAGATCACCGTCCGCAGCGTCGCGCCGTTCGCCGACGGACACGCTTTCGGGACCGTGGGGGCATACGAGCGGATTAGCGGTGTGGCCCTGGGCGAGCTCGATCCTGCGGACGCGCGCAACCGCGTGATCGCCAATCTCGACCGCGCGCCGAGGAACGCACACGGGAAGGTCGAGTACGAAGTCGACTTCGACCTGTTACGACCGGTGAGCGCCGATCGGAGCAATCATCGGATCCTCTATGAGGTCACCAACCGCGGCCGCAAGTTTTTGCTGAACTGGCTGCTCGACGCGCCGACGCAGGCTGTCGGCGCCGTCAACGATCCGAAGACACTCTCCGATGCCGGCAACGGCCTCTTCTTCGAAATGGGGTACACGATGGTTTGGACCGAGTGGGACCCGGATGCGCCGCGCAGCAATAACGGCATGTCGATCCGCGTACCGGTGGCCATAATCGATGGACAACCGATCGTGCAGCGCATTCGCGACGAGCTGGTTTCCGGCACGCGTGGCCCGCAAGCGGATCGGTTTCGGCTCGCGTACGAATCGGCCAGCCTGGATCAGGCGCGGGCGAGCCTGACCGTACGCCGACGCGAGGCCGATGCGCCGCAAGCGATTCCGGCCGCCGGGTGGGCCTACGTTGATTCACGCACCATCAAGTTGCTACCCGAGGGCACCAAACCCGAACCTGGCTCTTTGTACGAACTTCGATACTCCGCGAAGAATCCCAATGTGCTCGGCGTCGGCTTCGCGGCAACCCGGGACTTGGTCTCTTTCCTGCGCCATGGCGCGCGCGACGACAAAGGCACCGCCAATCCGGCCGGCGGCAGAATCGATCATGCGCTGGCGATCGGCATATCGCAGATCGAGACGGGTCGCAAGGTGTTCGATGGTGTGCTCGCGCACATCTCGGGTGTCGGGCGCGTATTCATGAATGAACCGTTTGGCATGCCGGCGCGCACCAACACCCAGCACGAGGACCACACGTATCCGGAGAACGCATTCCCATTCTCCGTCGCCACCATGCTCGATCCCGTCACCGGTAAGAGGGGATCGCTTTTTCGCCATGACGGCTTCGACCCGCTGTTAATCGAGGTGAACACTTCCACCGAGTACTGGCAGAAGGGTGCGTCGCTGCTCCATACGGATCCACTGGGCAGGAAGGACGTGCCTTTGCCCGCGAGTGCCCGTGTATATCTTATCGCCGGCACGCAGCACGGCGGGCGCGCCGGTCTTACTGCCGACGCCGGGCCTTGCGTCAATCCGCGCAATCCCCACAGTCCCGCTCCTGCGCTTCGTGCACTGATCAACGCGCTCGACCGCTGGGTCACCGATGGAATCGCGCCGCCCCCTTCGCGCGTGCCGACGCTGGGCGCGGGCACACTTGTCGCCGCCGCCAATGCGGCGTTTCCCAATATCCAGGGATTCGCCGTCGCCCGGACCACCAACGAGATCGCGCTCTTCAGCGACTGGACCGATCCGAAGCCGGATCACTCCAAAGCCTATCGGCCGCTCGTTGCGCAGGTGGACGCGGACGGCAATGAAGCAGCCGGCATCCACTTGCCCGACATCGCCGTGCCGCTCGCGACCTACACCGGTTGGAACCTGTATCGGGCGCCATTTCCGCAAGGAGAGATCTGCGATCGCGACGGCAGTTACAGTGCGTTCGCCTCAACCAAGACCGAACGCCAAGCAAACAATGACCCGCGTCCATCGCTCGAGGAACGCTACGGTACGCACGAAAATTACGTCAATCTTGTGCGCGCCAGCGCCGCGCAACTGGCCCGCGACGGGCTGATGCTGCCGAGCGACGTTGCGGCTTGCATCCTGCGAGCCAAGTCGGACGAGGTCCTCAAGCGCTTTTCGCATTGAGGAAAGTTCTATTTCGATGGATGCTATGCGGTCTTTGATCAGGGGGGCATACATGTTCCGCAGATGGCTCGGTTTTCTATCGATTATCGTTGGCGCGGTGGTTGCGACTGCATCGTCGGGCTTTGCACAAGGGCAACCAGATCCGATACGCGTCGGCTTTCTAACGGTCCGCACCGGCCCGCTTGCCGCCGGCGGGCGCCAGATGGAAGACGGCATCCAGCTGTTTCTCAAGGAGCGGAGCTACACGATTGCGGGAAGGAAGGTCGAACTCTTTATCGCCGACACCGGCGGCAACCCCGTCGGAGCAAAGACCAAGACGCAGGAGCTGGTCGAGCGCAACAAAGTGCATGTGATCATCGGTCCGCTGGCGACGTTTGAAGCATTGGCAATCGACGATTACCTCAAAGAGGCGCGGGTTCCGCTCATTACGCCGACTTCCGCTGCTCAGAATGATCTCGCGCAGCAGAAACGCAATGATTTTGTGCTTCATGCGGTCGGCACCGCGGCGCAGCCGATGCACGTGCTTGGGGAATACGCAGCGAAAAAGCTCGGCTATAAGCGTGTCGCGACGATCGCCGACGATTTCACTTACGGCCACGAAGGACAAGCCGGGTTCCAGCATGCTTTCGAGGACAACGGTGGCAAGGTGGTGCAAAAGCTATGGTCACCGCTGAACGCCGTGGATTACGGATCTTATCTGGGCGAAATCAAGCAGAATGTGGACGCCGTTTATGCGGGGTTTGCCGGTGCCAACGGATTGCGTTTTTTGCGGCAGTTCAGCGAATACGGCTTGAAGTCCAAGACCGCGGTGCTGGGCAATCCGACATGTGTCGATGAGGGCGTGCTGAAAAACATGGGAGACGAGGCGCTCGGCGTCGTGACGGCAAGCTGGTACACAGCGACGATCGACACGCCGGACAACAAGCGCTTCGTGCAGGCGGTGCTCGACGAATACAAAGTGGTGCCGGGGTTTTACACCGCGGGCACTTACACGGCAGGACTGTTCCTCGAGGAGGCTCTCAAGGCGCTCAACGGTAAATTCGAGGACAACGCAGCGTTCGTGCGCGCTCTGCACAACGTTCGCCTCACCCGCGGGCCGATGGGCCCGATCCGCCTCGATGAATACGGCAAGCCCATCCTCACCATTTACATCCGCAAAGTAGAACGTAAGGACGGAGTGCTCGTAAACACGATCGTCGAGACCGTTCCCGACGTCAGCCAATTTTGGAAATACGATCCCAAGCAGTTCATGGCGAGCCCAACCTATTCGCGCGATTATCCGACGGCCAAGAACCTCGAATAGCGCGACCCGTTTGCCAAGGCGCCGCTCGACGACGAACATGGCGACGATTCGGATGAGCGGCGTGACAGTCGAATACCGGCAGGCCGGCAACGGCCCCGATTTATTGCTCCTGCACTCGCTGCTCACCGAGATAAGCGTGTTCGAGCGCGTACTGCAGCCGCTTGCCCGGGCGCACCGCGTGACCTGTCTTAACCTGCCTGGCTTCGGCGAGTCCGATCCGGTCGCATTGAGCTCGGTCGGCGATCACTCAGACCACGTCGCTTGCGTGATGGACGCGCTGTCGCTACCGCCGACCGTCGACGTTTTCGGCAACGGATTCGGCGCCTTCGTGGCGCTGGAGCTGGCGATCCGGTACGGCGCCCGCATGGGCCGCTTGATGGTGGCGGACACGGCGCCGGCTTTTCCCGAGACCGCCAAGGCGCCATTTCGAGGCATGGCGGACAAGGTTCGGGCGAACGGAATCAGCGCGATTCTCGACACGGCGATCGGACGCATGTTTCCTCCCGCGTTCCAGGCCGCTCATCCCGAAGTAGTGGCGGCACGCAAGGCCGCACTCGCACCGGTGGACGCGCCATGTTTCGCGCGCGCGTGCCTGGCATTGGCGGCGCTCGATCTGCGACCACGACTGACAGCCATTCGCAACCCCACGCTGGTCATGTGCGGTGCGCTCGATCAGACGACGCCGCCGGCGCTTGCCCGGGAAATCGCGAGCGCCATTCCCGGTGCGGTGTATCGCGACATCGAGGGCTCGGGACACTGCCCGATGCTCGAGCAGCCGGAGGCGCTGGTGTCGATGATCGAATCGTTTTCCGGCACAGTCCCCATCCCTCGACCATGACGCGGAATGGCGATGGCTGAAACGTTCAAGCTTCGGGTCAATGGTCGCGAGTGCGAGGTGCTCGCCGAGCCGAACACCCCGCTGCTGTACATTCTTCGCAACGACCTGAAGCTGAAGGGGACGCGATTTGGATGCGGCGAGGCGCAGTGCGGCGCGTGCAACGTGCTCCTTGATGGCAATGCCGTGCCGTCGTGCGACACGCCGCTTTGGTCGGTCCCCGGCCACGAGGTCATCACCATCGAGGGGATCGGCGGCGAGTCTGGACTCCATCCGGTCCAGCAGGCGTTTATCGACGAGCAAGCGATCCAATGCGGGTACTGCATCGATGGCATCATCATCTCGGCCGTGGCGCTGCTTCAGCGCGAGAGCGACCCCAGCGATGCACAAATCGCGGCCGCCCTGGATCGCAATCTCTGCCGCTGCGGCACCCACGTCCGGATTCTGCGTGCGATCCGCGCCGCAGCTCGCGCACTGCGGGCGCTGTCCAAGGCCTGATTCCGCCGATGCTCCCGCAAAGCCTCAAGACCACTCCGCGGCTGGACCGCTGGGTCTGCTTCAACGCCGACCACACGGTGACGGTTTTCAGCGGCAAGGTCGAGCTCGGGCAGGGCATCGAGACGGCAATCGCGCAAATCGCAGCCGACGAGCTGGACGTGGCGCTCGAGCGCCTGTCCCTGGTGGCCGGAGATACAACGCAATCGCCGGACGAGTGGTACACCGCGGGCAGCCAGTCGATCGAGATCGGAGGCATGGCGATGCGGCTCGCCTGCGCGGAGGTTAGAAGCCTGTTTCTCGAGGCCGCGGCACGCGAGCTCGAAGTCAACGTTGGGGAGCTGCGGGTCCGCGACGGAACTATCGAGGTCGCTGGAACCGACCTGCGCACGAGCTATTGGAGTCTCGCCCCTCGCGTCAGCCTCGCCCGCGACGCAACCGGCGCGCCGGCACCGAAGGTGCCGTCCCGGCTGCGGGTTGTTGGCGAGAGCACGCCACGGCGGGACCTTCGCGCCAAGATCACCGGAGCGGCGTATGTGCACGATCTCGAGCTTCCAGGGATGGTGTTCGGCCGCGTGCTGCGCCCGCCGTCGTATTCGGCCAGGCTCGTGGCGTTCGACGCCGCCGCGATTCGCGCGATGCCTGGCGTCGTTGCGGTGATGGTCAGCGGGAATTTCATCGGCTTGTGCGCCGAGCGCGAGGAGCAGGCGGTCAGCGCACTCGCGGCCGCGCGGGGCGGAGCCTCATGGATGGAGGAGCCCGTGCTTCCATCGACCACCGAGGTACGCGATTTTCTGCCGGCACTGCCAAGCGTGCGTTCGCTCGTGCATCGGCACGGCGAGGCGCCCGTCGCCGGCGCGGTGCGGCGCCTCGAGTCCGTCTACTCGAGACCATACATCGCGCACGCCTCCATCGGGCCTTCGTGCGCACTGGCGCGCTACGATCGCGGCAAGCTCACGATCTGGTCACACACGCAGGGCAGCCATTTCCTGCTCGGCCAGATCGCTCAGGTCATCGGCGTTGCCGCCGCTGACATCGCGGTGATCCACAAGGATGGTCCGGGTTGTTACGGGCACAACGGTGCCGATGATGTCGCGCTCGACGCCGCATTGCTCGCCCGAGCCTGCGCACGCCCGGTGCTGGTTCAGTGGACACGCGAGGACGAGCTCGCCTGGTCGCCCTATGGCTCGGCCATGGTCGTGCGCGTTGCCGCGTCGCTCGGAGAGACGGGTCGGATCATCGACTGGCAGCACGAGATCTGGAGCCATACGCACATCAGGCGGCCCGGATGGGGCGAAGGCGTGAACCTTCTTGCCGCGTGGCATATGGATCTGCCGTTTCCAGTGCCGCCCGCGAAGGATGTGCCGCAGCCCACGGGAGGCGCCGACAGGAACGCGATCCCGCTCTACGATTTCCCTTCTCAGGAGATCGGCTACAACTTCATCGCCGACATGCCGCTTCGGGTATCGGCGCTGCGCTCGCTGGGGGCGTTCGCCAACGTCTTCGCGATCGAATCGTTCATGGACGAACTGGCCGCCGCCAGCGATACGGATGCGATCGAGTTCAGGCTGCGTCATCTGAAGGACGCGCGGGCACGCGAGGTGATCGAGACAGCCGCCAAGGCAGCCCGATGGACTCCGGGCGAAAGAGGCGACGGTACGCGCGGGCGCGGCGTAGGGTTCGCTCGCTACAAAAATCGCAGCGCTTATTGCGCGGTGATCGCCGAAGTCGAGGTCGGCGAGGCCTTGCGAGTGACGCGCGTGGTCGCCGCGGTCGACGCCGGCCAGGTGATCAACCCCGACGGGCTTACCAATCAGATCGAGGGTGGGATCGTTCAAGCGATCAGCTGGACTCTCAAGGAGCAGGTCCTGTGGGATCGCGACCGGGTGTTGTCGCGCTCCTGGGAAAGCTATCCGATCCTGCGCTTCGATGAAGCGCCTGATGTCGAGGTGCTAATCCTGAGCCGGCCGGAAGAACCCGCGCTCGGCGTTGGCGAGTGCGCTGCGGGGCCGACGGCGGCTGCCCTTGCCAACGCCCTGTTCAACGCGATGGGTGTCCGGGTAAGAGACCTGCCGCTGATACCGGACAGAATCGCGCACGCGATGGAGTAATCCGACTCAGCCGATAGGCCGGGCCGGCAAGGCTGACGTATCTGCCGGCTCGCGCTGCACCGCGGTATCGCGATCTTCTTGATCTGCACCAAGGTTTGGCCCGTGCGTCCGGGCAACAATGGACCCCTCGCGTCCCGCGCGCATGACGGCAAGCGTGGCCGACCGTCGCGCCGGACGCCACAGGAGACCAGCCCTTGCTGCAGATCATCATTCAGGGCCGAGGCGGCCAAGGCGCGCAAACGGCCGGCAATCTGCTGGCGATGGCGTTCTTCGCCGAGGGGCGAGAGGTGCAGTCCTTTGCGAGCTACGGCGGCGCGAGGCGCGGCACGCCCGTGAGCTCCTTCCTTCGCGTCGACGACCTGCCGATCCGCGTACGCTGCGACATCGAGCAGGCCGACGCGATCCTGTGTTTCGACGCGAGCCTTCTCGAAAGCCGCTTGCTTGCGACGGCTCGCCCCGAGACGTTGATCGTCGTCAACTCGTCGAGGACGCCCGAGCAATTCGCCGAGAAGCTGCCGGGCTACCGCGTGATTCCGATCGACGGCATCTCGATTGCGCGCCGCCACGGACTGGGACGGATTGTCAATTCCGCACTGCTCGGCGCGTTTGCACGGGCGATCGAGGCGCCGAGGCTCGAGGTGCTGACCCGCGTGCTGATCGATGAGGCGCCGAAACTGCACGACGAGAACATCGCGGCTTGCGAAGAGGGCTACCGATGGGTCGAGGCGCAGTTGCAGAAGGTGGCGGCGTGAGCGGCGACGAGGGACCCCCGGGTCGCGAAGCGACAAGGGGATCGGAGCCAAATGCGAATCGCTGCCGGACGCCGACAACGCGATCGCCACCGATCGCAGGGCCTAGTGGAGGCGGCGGCGTGAACGGGAAAGACGCGGTTCCGAGCATCTGGACCACCGGCACCACCGAGGTGTTCAAGACCGGCACGTGGCGCGCTGCGCTGCCGCAGCACATCCACGCTCCATCACCCTGCCACGCCGCCTGCCCTGTGAACGGCGATATCGCCGAGTGGATCGGCCGTGCCCGCGCGCGCGACTTTCGCGGCGCGTGGGAGATCCTCACCCGCCACAATCCCTTTCCCGCCGTAGCGGGGCGCATCTGCCACCATCCGTGCGAAGCCGCCTGCAATCGGGCCGGTTTTGACGGGTCGCTGGCGATCTGTCGGCTCGAACGTTATGTCGGCGATCGGGCGCTCGCCGAAGGTTGGGCCTTTGCTCCGGTCGAGGCGTCGCGCGAGGAACGGATCGCGGTCGTAGGCGGGGGACCATCGGGGCTGTCGGCGGCATTCCATCTTCGAAGGCGCGGCTACGCGGTCACATTGTTCGAATCGCGTCCGGAGCTTGGCGGACTGATGCGCTACGGTGTTCCGTCGTATCGCCTCGCGCGATCCGTGCTCGATGGCGAGATCGCGCGCATCGTGGCCCTGGGGATCGAGGTGCGCTGCGGCGAATCGATGGACACGCCCGAAGACTTCGAGCGGCTGCGCACCGGCTTCGACGCCGTATACCTCGCCATCGGTGCCCGGTGCCAGAAGCGCCTGCCACGGCTCGATTACACGCAGCCCTGGGTCATGGACGGTGCCGACTACCTTGCGCGCGCGAACGCCGGTGCTCCGCCCGCCCTTGGCAAGCGCGTGGCCGTGATCGGCGGCGGAAGTGCCGCCATCGATGTCGCACGCAGCGCGCTGCGCGCCGGACACGAGGTCACGATTCTCGCGCTCGAAAGCGTGTCGCAGATGCCGGCGCAGCGCGAAGAAGTGATCGAAGCGATGGAGGAAGGCGTGGCGCTGCTCAACGGCGCAATGCTGACCGACGCCGTCGACGTGGGCACTGCCGGCCTCGTGCTCAAGTGCGCGCGCGTTCGGTTCGAGGCGGGTGCGACACGCGGGCAATTCACGGTGACTCCGGTCGCCGATAGCGAATTCACGCTCGATGCGGATGCCATCGTCCCCTCGATCGGGCAGGACCCCGACCTCGCGCCGCTTTCCGCCGCGCTCGCAGCCGATGGCGCGCTGCTCAAGACCGACCAAGGTCAGGCGACGAGCGTCGAGCGCGTGTATGCCGGGGGCGACGTCGCGAGCATGGCGCGCTTCGTGACCGAGGCGATCGGCATGGGCAAACGCGCCGCGAGCGAGATCGACCGCGCGCTGCGGGGGAGCTCGCAAGGCACGGATGGCGGCTGCGATGATGCCGGCACGGATCTCGAAGCCGAGCCCATCGTCGAGCTCGCTTCAATCAACACGTTCTATTACCCCCGACAGGCGCGGGCGCTCGAGCAGCGGCTCGCCGCCGCACAGCGCAGGGCGAGCGACGCCGAGGTTCAGATTGGATTCGATCTCGAGCAGACGCTCGTCGAAACCGAGCGCTGCTTTTCCTGCGGCACCTGCGTCCAGTGCGACAACTGCGTTCACTACTGTCCCGATCTCGCGGTGAGACGCGAGGCCGGCGGCTATATCGTCCTGACCGACTACTGCAAGGGGTGCGGCCTCTGCGTCAAGGAGTGCCCGACCGGCTCGATGAGGATGACCGAGGAGGCGCGATGAGCGCCGCAGGGCCGCCCCAAGGTGCGAATAGCTCCCCCTCTGGGGGCAGCGCAGCGGCGGTAGCCGCAAGCGTGGGGGGCCACCAGTGAACGCGCGCGACGAAACGATTGCGCGGGAGAAGCCGATGCTCTTGACCGGCAATCACGCGGTCGCGTGGGCGGCTCGTCTGGCGAGACCCAAGGTGGTCCCGCTCTATCCGATCACGCCGCAAACGCCGGTCCTCGAGAAGATCACCGAATTCCAGGCCGACGGGAAATTTGATGCCGAAGTGATCACGCCCGAGTCCGAGCACTCGGTGATGGCCGCGTGCATCCCGGCGTCGCTGGCGGGCGTTCGCGTGTTCACCGCGACGGCTTCCCAGGGCCTGCTGCTCATGCACGAGCTGCTGCACTACGCGAGCGGAGCGCGGGCACCGATCGTGATGGCCAATGTCAACCGGACGCTTGCTTCACCCTGGGCATTCTGGCCCGACGAGACCGACAGCCTCTCTCAGCGCGACACCGGCTGGATCCAGTACTACACGGAGAGCGCGCAGGAGTCGCTCGACACGGTTATCCAGGCGTTCAGGATCGCTGAACGGGTGCTGCTCCCCGTGATGGTGAACCTCGACGCGTTCTACGTCTCGCATGCGCTCGAACCGGTGCGCGTACACGCGCAGGAACTGGTTGATGTCTTTCTGCCGCCGTACGCGCCTCCCCATCGTCTCGACACCGCGAAAG